>Ga0315279_10001030_pt1 | contig 48510 bp, 37 predicted proteins | sample YL17G06_20_MG_FD_203694 | JGI IMG/M metagenome (GOLD analysis project Ga0315279, IMG submission 203694) | Sediment microbial communities from Yellowstone Lake, YNP, Wyoming, USA - YL17G06_20 | ecosystem: Environmental > Aquatic > Freshwater > Lake > Sediment | place: USA: Wyoming | collected...
TCGAGGAACTATATTCATCCTTAACTTCAACTTTCCGGAGTATCCAGAAAGCTCCGTTTCAGGTCCAAGGTCTCTTGCATCCTTTTCAATAATATATAATGTCGCCTTATTTATGCAACGCTATATAATCCTGTTTTCAGGAGCGCCGACATCATTTGTGGCACTGCTCCACCCTCGACATTTGACAAATCAAAAATTCATTTGGCCCAACTACTTGCTGAAGCTATCGGTAGAAGCTTCGCTGCTGGCTGCATCTAAGCCTGACTGTTAGAAAGATACAAATATTATCCACTAGATTGATCTCTATGTTTACTTGATCCGGCCGAAGTTGTATACTTGAATTCAAGGGGAGGGTTGTATTGCAATACAATTTTGATTGGGACCCATATAAAGCGAAACATAATCTCCGAAAGCACAAGGTGAGTTTTGAACGCGCCGCTGCAATATTTTTAGATCCCTTGGCAATCTCCATATATGATGAAGAGCACAGTTCGGATGAAGATCGCTGGATCACAATCGGCAAAGATCGGACCAATAATGTCTTAGTTGTTATTCATACATTTCATGAAGAAAATATTGACAATTGTAAGGTTCGTGTAATTTCTGCCAGAAAGGCAACGAAGAAGGAAATCAAACAATACGAGGGTGACAAGCTATGAAAAAAGAATACGATTTTTCCAAGGGAGAGCGGGGGAAGTTCTATCGGCCTGATATTCAATTAAACTTACCCGTTTATTTAGAACCCGATTTACGCAAGTATTTCCCTGATACAGAGTCCGTAAATAGAGCCCTGCGCTGTTTACTGCCTTTGCTATCTTCCAAAAAAGCTGAGCAGCACTTGAAAAACCGTTGATGTTGCCTTGCGCAAATTCAGTGTGTAAATTCAGGGTGTGCCCAAGAAGTGGCTAATAAAAAGGATACAACCATAGAAATAGTTACGAGATATATTGAAGAATTAGAAAAAAACAAGATCCATATAATGGAAGCCTGTATTTTTGGTTCCTATGCTAAGGGGAAAACAAAGCCAGAAAGTGATATAGATGTTGCTTTAATTTCCAACACCTTTACAGGAGATAGATTTGAGGATCGGAGGAAGATTGTCCCTTTCAGGAGAAAAATTGACAATAGAATAGAACCTATTCCATTAAAACCAGAAGATTTCAATAATGGTGGAACACTGGCTGAAGAGATAAAGAGAACTGGAGTGTCCATATTAAGAAAGACAAAATGAAGTTTCCATTTTCACCAAGCATTCCTCATGCTTAACAGTTCCAGATGTAAAAGAATGATCCTAATTTTCTTGGAATAGGGGTGGGCGGTGACCACCGGTCCAAATACCGGGGAGGATGTCATTGTCCCGGGGCGTCAGGACATTAATCCTGTTTTTCAGGAGCGCCGACATCATTTGTGGCACCGTCCCACCCTTGACATTTGAGAAATCAAAGATTCATTTGGCCTAATCACTCCCTAAAGCTGACGGCTAAAAGCTTCCTTACTGGCCGCGGCTTATGTCAAGAAAAGGGGAACGGTTGTAGATGTTCAGTAATTAGGTAACTCTTTTGGAGCGTTTAAGTTTCGTGGGCGGATCGGGTCGAGCACTGAAAGAAGGTAGGTAGGAGAAGCTTAACTAATTTTGTCGATAAATGCTTTTGTGGCTTTTAGAGCATCTTTAATCATGTCAACAAGATAAAGATTTCCTCTGTAATATCCAGCAATATGCAGAGCCTCATAAAGGGCTTCAAATTCTCTTAAGAGTTTTCCATCGTGGACTGCCAGATATTTTTGCAGCGCCTTTCTATATGCATCCACAGACTTCGGAAGCTCTCTTTTAGTTATTCCTTTCTTCAGGAGATATTCATCTATCGCAATAAGAATAGCCAGATAAGCAGTTCCACATGCCTCTCTTACAGGCTTTATATCTATATAGGTCCCATTTTGAACAGGAACAGATTTCAAGATTTCTTTGGCATTATTTAAATATCTCAACGCCTCTTTCATATAACCCTCTTATCATTTTCAAATTAATGATATTTCAAATCTTGAATATTGTCAATGCTGCCGCTCTCTCCTTGCCCTTTGAATCCTTGGTTAAGTATGTTTCATGACGATGCTCGAGATGATATTGGCGGCCTCATCCCCACGGTCAGCCGCGTTGCTGAGATGGCGATAGATCTCGCGCATCTTGAGCATATAGACCGTATCCGTTCCTTTGAAGAGGTCGGCGAGAGCCAGATGGTAAGCCTTCTCCATCTGGTTTTCATAAGATTTTGCTTTCACCGCATGCTCTGAGGCAATCTTCGGGTAGTCTTTCAAGATTTTAACGGCATCGTTCAACTCCCTTGCTGCCTTCCGAAGGATGTTGACCATTTCTTTGATGTGTTCATCTCCCTTGACTTCGTAGATCTCCATTTCGTCGACAGTTGTATTCGCATAATCCACCACATCATCGATGGCCCTGGAAAGGGAATAGATGTCTTCTCGGTCCAGGGGCGTGATGAATGTACTATCCAATTCTTCAATAAGGATTCGCCTCAATTCATCGGCTTCGCGCTCAAGATTTCGAACCACATTAGCATTTTCCTTTGTTCCATTCTCCGCAAAGTTATAGAGGGCCTCCAGACCTTCAAGTGTCTTTGAAGATTGGCGTGAGAGTATTTCAAAGAACCGGCTTTCACCATTGGAAAATGATTTTTTACTTTTGAAGATATTCCATACCATCTCTTTCTCCTTTCCCCCTCGCCTTTCTCCCCTCTCCAAAGGGGAGAGGAATGGGGTGAGGGGCTGACAATTAGAAACTGGGATGAATCATACGAATTAAAAAGAAACTCAATCCAGCCATCAAGGCCGAGGCCGGGATGGTGATGAACCAAGAGACAATGATATTTTTGGCCACGCCCCAACGGACGGCCGAGATCCTTTGGCCCGCTCCCACACCCATAATACTGGAGGAGACAACGTGTGTCGTTGAAACCGGTCCTCCTACGAGGGATGCTCCCAGGATCACTATCGCAGAGGCTGTTTGGGCACAGAAAGCGTGGATAGACCTCAAACGATAGATTCTTGACCCAACGGTTTTAATAATTCGCCATCCGCCGCTGGCTGTTCCCAGAGCAATGGCGACGGAACAACTGGCAATCACCCAGAAAGGGATATGGAAGGTGGGGGAGATTCCGAGGATGACCAAGGACATCATAATTATCGCCATCGGTTTCTGAGCGTCATTAGCACCGTGGCTGAGTGAAAGAGCGATAGAAGAGATGATCTGCATTCGATTGAAGAAATATTTTGCCTTTGGTGTTAAATTTTGAGAAAGTCGGAGTGTTGCTCTTAAGATGAGCGTGCCAAAGATCAAACCTAACAAAGGAGAGACCATGAGGACAGCGATAATGTAGAGAAATCCTTTCCATAATATTTTGTCTGGTCCATAAGCAACCAATACAGCTCCCACTATCCCTCCAACCAAGGCATGGGATGAACTCGAAGGGAGTCCCCAGAACCATGTGATGAGGTTCCAAACAATGGCACCAACAAGTGCCGCAATGACAAGGCTAATGGAAAGGGAAAGAACCTTTGTGTCGAAAGTAGAAAGATCGACGATACCCTTTTCGATCATCTGGGCCACAGCCGTTCCGAAGAGAAAAGGGCCAATGAATTCTCCGAGCGCCGCCATCCCTAAGGCCATTCGAGGAGTCATTGCCCCTGTGGCGATGATGGTTGCCACGACGTTGGCTGCATCATGGAAGCCATTCGTGTAGCCGAAGAAGAGGGCTAACCCAACAACGATGATGGCAAGCAAAAAGATTGAACCTTCGATGGGAAACCTCCATCTCAGAGCCTAACTACCTATGTAGACAGGTTATAATGAAAAAAATGAGATTTGTCAATATTTTAATTCAGGAGATGAACTGAAGGAGATCCCTTGGACTTTCGATCACAAAATCTGCACCGGCCCTGAGTAGAGATTCCTTCATGGCCTTACGTTTGTTGCGACCGCCGAGAAAACCAACGGCGAGTATCGACAAATCTTTTTTAGCCGCCCGAGCAGCGAGGATATCATCCACCACATCCCCCACGTATCCACATCGAGGATTCGGAATATCGATTTCTTGAGCCACCCTGAGAAGGGAGTAGGGGTGAGGTTTTGAAAAGTTCATTCGCCTCCCTTCGGCGTAGAGAATGCGAGTCTCCTCTTCCACACATTCGTCGAGCGTCACCACACTATCGAAATAAGGAAGAAGGTGGAATCGTTTCAGAGCAAGTACTGCTTCAAATCTCGGTCGACCGCTCGCAATCCCCATTCTCAGTTTCTTCCGAAGTGACGACAGGATCCTTCTTGGAATCAAAAGCCTTTCATGTAGGTATAACCCCTGGCCCCTGTAAAAGAGGGGTTGAAGGTGGTAATAAGAGGAGAACTGCCTTCCCAAATAAACCTCTTGGAAAATGCGCTTTACGAGATTCTCCTGGTCGAGATCCCCAGATCCATAGACCCAACCATCCCACGAATCGCCCAACGCCCGGCGGATTCCTCGCAACCCTCCCCCTAAGACTCTGACCTTTTCCAAAAAACGGGAAAGGTTCTTCTTTTTAAATCGGCTGGGCTTTTTGGGGCAGAATTTAGATGAATTTTTTTTGAGATAAAGAATAACCTTCTCAATGGAAGAGAAATATTTATTTTTTGAGGAAGGCGAGAAACCTGAAATGGAGAGAAGGTAAAGGAGGAGGCCAGAGGTCAAATCCCAATCATTATTGAATCCACCTACCGATTTGAAGAGGGAGATATCTTCCTTCGTTACTATTGTTCTTTTTCCCCTTTTAAATCCAAGACATGTTTCGAGATAGATACGAACGGTTCGTTGAATGGTCTCCCGATAAGACCTTGAGACATCGATCAACACCCCATCCATATCGAAAATAATGACATCCATAAAATCAAATTCCGAATTTGGGAATTGAGGAATTGCGAATTTAATTATCCCCAGATTCTAAATTCCTTAATTCCTAAATCCCTCAATTCCTTAATTGCAGCACGGCTTGAACAAGATTTTCCACATCCAACTCCTACATCCGGTTTGAATTCTTCCACACACAGGTGCAATGTATCCACTGTGACCAATTAATACAAACGCATTAAATCATATTAGCCCCCACCCGCCCCTCCCCCTCAGAGACTGTGTCGTAATCCAAGAGAAACTACTTCCGTTGAAACAAGGAACAGGCGGTCGGGTGACGAAGCTTTAGAGCGGAAACCTTTCATTGCTCAGCTTCGGGGCTCCAAGCCCATGAAAAGAGACTCCTTTCTAAGAAGGCCGATTACCCATACCTTTAAACGACCGCATTCTAAAGCTGAGAAGCCTGACTGCCTGTTCCGCTGGAATCCACCCTCCATCATGATTACGACACAGTCTCTCAAGGGGGGAGGGTGAGCCCTGCACCACGCAGGGTGCAGGACAAAGCCCTGAACCTAACATGGTTCAGGGGGCGGGGGTGAATGTCATTTTATTTAGTGCGTGTGTATTAGTTTAAAATATGGATTGAATTCATTGCAAGTGTCTTTTATGATATGTTCCAATAAAGGAGGGTTGTCAGAAGTGCCAGGAATTGAATATGAGGGTAAGCGTGTTCCATGCCGTTTGATCATCTTTGATAAAGATGGGACACTCATCGATTTTTCAGCCACGTGGGTCCCTCTCATCCGAAAAAGGGTTATTTTCCTTTTGAAGAGATTGGGAAGAAATGGAGAGTTAGAAGCCTTCTTATTGAAATCCTGGGGGATTGACCCATTTACCGGAAAGGTGGATCCAAGGGGACCTTGTCCAGTTTCTCCGAGATCGGATGAGATCATTATTGGGACAATGGCCCTTTATCAGCATGGCTTTCCATGGGATGAATCGAAACTCTTGGTAGCCCAGGCTTTTGACGAAGCCGATGCAGATGGCGATTGGCGAGAAAAGGTGATTCCCGTCAAAGGCATTCAAACTTTTTTATCTCAACTGAAAAGGAATGGATTTTATACCGCCTTAGCCACCTCTGATGAGAGAAAAGATACAGAAGCCATCCTAAACCACCTTGGGCTGGAAGGCCTTTTTGATATCATCCTCTGTGCGGGAGAAGTGAACCCGCCCAAACCTCATCCCGAAACAATTTTTACTATTTGCCGGAAACTTTCTGTCCATCCCCAAGAGGCTGTGATGGTGGGGGATTCGGTCACGGATATGATGATGGGAAAGAGAGCCTGTGTGGCATTGACCATAGGGATTGTTGAGGGAGGGGTCACGCCGAGGGAGGAACTCGAAAAAGTGGCTGATCTTGTGGTTAATTCAATTCAGGAACTGAAATTCCATAAATTGTAAGACCATTCAAACGGTGCCAGATAGAACCTTTGTTTTACAGATAGCACCTGCAAGTGGTCACCCCAAGCTAACCTTTAAGACTGAAGATTACGGATAGGAAGTAAGCATAAGGATGAAATATAGAGGCTTGACATAGACTGTTCAATCTATCGTCACTCCGTTAAAACAAAGCTCATCACATCTGCCTTTGCATACCGTGCCAGTTCCTAATGGAATTTCATAACATTAAATAAACCTAATAATACTAATGCCCTGTCCCGCTCAATGATATGTCAATGCTCGGTGAATCCAGGTCGTTCGAATTTACCTCCAAAGTGGCTGTCTCTAATCCTACGGATTTCGGAGTAAATAGAACCTTCAGACTGTAACTCTTTTTGGCCTTGATGGTGACACTACCACTCCCCTGGATACTAAAATCTGTCCCCTCTAACCCAGAAAGCATTATCACAAGATTTCTTGAACTATTGTTCATAATCTTTAATGTTTTTGTTATTTTCTTACCTACCTTTATCCTTCCAAAGTCAAGGGCCGTTTGAACAACTGAAATATCAGGGGTCTTTGCCGAAAAGGGTCCTGTTCCAGTCAATAGGATGTCAATCGTTGGTGTATCGGGATCATTGGAAGTTATCCTTAAGGTAGAACTCTTTGGCCCTGTTGATGTGGGTTTAAACACCACCTTAATGGTCAAGGTTTTGTTTGGCTTGATTGTCTTGCTCCCACCACCACTGGTAATTGTAAACATAGATACATCCGCACCTGTAATCGATGTTGATATCAAGAGGTCAGCCGTACCATTGTTTTTAACTTTGAAGGAAGCCGTCTTGCTCTTTTTCATCTCCACATTTCCAAAGTCATAAGTCAGTGGAGTGACCGAAATGGCAGGAAGGCTGATGCTAACGGATAGAGGATTTGACCAATTCGATACAACAGAAATATCGGTAGCGCACCGAGCCCGTGCCCTGACGTTATAGGCACCGGCGACAGTCCAGACTGTCGACTGAGTTGCTGAGCCCCAATTAGAGAGATCCGAGCCATCACCCTTCCACTCAAACTGGTATTCCACTGGATGGCCCAAATTTGATGAGGAACCTCCCGTTACGTAACTATAAGATTTCCCAATAGCACCAACCCCTTGGCCAATAGGGGATGTCGGTACAGAAATGGTCTCAAGAATCGCACCTCTGTTCACAAACACACCGTAACGTTCAGCTGCTGCATAGAGTATATGCGGATGTAACTGATCGAGGACAAGGAGCGAAATGGAGGTTTGGGGTAGACCATCGTTCATTGTATTCCATTGAGCTCCGCCATCCTCTGTCTTGAAAACGCCCCCATCTGAAGTCCCTGCATATAAAATATTTGGCTTTGAGGAATTAATGGCCAGGGCATGAATTTCCGTATTCGTCAAACCAATGTTCATGGGGTACCAATGAAATCCATTATCTGTGCTCTTGAATATACCTCCCGACGTCGCTGCATATAGGATGCCTGGATTTAAGGGATCAATGGCCAAGACACTTGCCGCAGGGCCAATCAAATTCCAGTAAGCTCCTCCATCAGTGCTCTTGAATATACCTCCCGACGTCGCTGCATAGATAATGTTTGGGTTTCTAAGCTCGATGGTCAGAGTTTGAATTTCAGGCCCTAGAAACTCCCTTATAAGGTTCCAGTGAGTTCCGCCATCATCACTCTTATACATAACGCTGCCACAGCAGTTCGGACCAGCCGCATAGAGGACACTTGAGTTTACTGGATCAACAGCAATGGCAGATATACCCCCCCAAGTCATGCCAGTGGGATTCCAGCTTGCTCCACGGTCAGTGCTTTTTAAAACACCTAAAGTTCCTGCAGCATAGAGGCTGTCTGGATTTAAGGGGTCTATCTCCAGGGCAATAACATCGGTATAGGATATACCAGCATTAACGGCATTCCAATGTGCTCCACCATTCGTAGTCTTGAACACGCCCCTGAGATACGTCCCCGCATAGACCGTGTTTGTATCTAATGGGTCAATAACAAGAGCATGGATACAAGAGCCCGTTAAACCAGTATTCGCCTTAATCCACCACGACCCGCCGTATTGGCTCATGAATACGCCACCATTCCAGGTCCCTGCATAGATGACGTTGGGGTCTACTGGACTAATAGCCAGAGCAATAACTACTTCATCTGTCAGACCGGTGTTAGCTGAGATCCAATGATCTCCTCCATCAGTGCTCTTGAATACACCATCCCCCCAGGTTCCCGCATAAAGGGTGTTTGGGTCTAATGGATTAATAGATATGGTTTGGGGACTAAAACTACCAATGAGGCTCCAGTTAGCCCCACCATCAGTAGTCTTGTATAAATGATCCCTGCCCACGTAAAGGATGTCTGAATTTTTTGGGTCGATGGCCAGAGCATTGACGTTAGTATTTCTGTCTACTATGCCTGTGCTGACAGCGTTCCAGTTAGCCCCACTATCTGTGCTCTTATACAGATTATTTCCAGTTCCCGCATAGAGAGTTTCTGGATTAGACGGGTCAATAGCCAAGGCATAGATCCATTCGCTAGCCAAGCCAGTGGGATTCCAGTTACCTCCAGCATCGGTGCTCTTAAACACACCCCAAGTTCCAGCATAGATGATGGTGGGATTGGAAGGATCGATGGCTATGGTATAGACAGTCCCGAATGGAGGCAAACCCGTGTTTGAGGTCATCCAGTGAGATCCTCCATCCGTAGTCTTAATTACTGAGCCAGTATCAATCCCCGCATAAAGAGTATTCCGGTTCAAAGGATCTATTGCTAAAGCGTAGACATTCCCCCCTTCAGGACCAGCACTGGTCCAATGATTGAGTTCAGCATAGGCTAGATTCGTCTGCAGACTATTAGGCAAGCAATAAAAGAAAAGCCAGAAAAAAAGCAAAACGGACGTCCAAGAAATGGCTTTGACTATCAAACACGAATTAGGATTTTTCATGTTTCCTTCCCTCGGAAATTAAGCCTTTAAAAAATGGGATGTTGTTAAATTGGTTTCCCTTCTAAAAAATAAGGCCTGGCTCATCATTTTGAATGCCAGGCTCTTTGAATCTCTCTTTCTACCTCGTCCCCCTGCAAGGGTGGCTAAATCTTAAACCAACGACTCCTCAGTCACCAAAAGGTCTAATCCATATGTGTTTCTTTCTCGATCCTATTGATAATAGCCTACTGAATCGCCACAAGAAAGTCAACGGTTTTAAGTCGTACTTGGCAAACAACAATAGATAAGCATAACCGATGCCAAATTTTTGATAATTATTTCTTAATGCTTCCAATACGTTAGAAAACGTGTAAAATGGAAGTGTTACGCTTTGAAACACCAAAGAGATCCATTTTTGTCTAAATCTGTCCCAATCGCTTAAAAACTTTAAGCATAACTGGCGTGTATCGAATCGAAACACCAAAAGCTGTCTGTAACAACTCTACAGAGCTTCAACCCCCCCCCCTTTTTTGGGAAAACCGTCCTCTGCATTTTGGAGGTAATCTCGATTTTATTGATGATAACTCGCTCTTGGAGTAAGTGGATTATATGAAAAAGGAGGTTGTTGGTAAAGGAAAAAGACCAACGATGATTACCGATTCAAATCAAGCATGCTTCGCTAAAATGTCATGTTGCGAAGTGCAGGAAGGAAGCCCTAAGAAAGGGGAGGTGACTCCATCCATAACCTATCAGTTTTTCCGTAGGTGACCCCAATTAGATGCCTCATTTGACATCAATTACGTTTCGTAGCTCTTTGCATTTTTCTGTCAAGGGTGACCCATTGTCCCTGGAGTGCTAAGGCAGGCGAACCTGTCGTGGTAATTTTAGTGTCCCCTTCGGGGATGGTGGAAACCCCTCGCTTTCAGGCGAAGTATAGACTTTGCGAAATGGTCGGCCAATCCTTGGTGGCATATCCTTCATGGGATTGGAATGAGGCCGACCATGAGCATCTGAACAATATAGCATCAGAATTGTCATTCCCGTGAAACTTGTCCTCGACCTGATCGGGGAACGGGAATCCAGGACGCTGAAGAAGAAAACTGGATTCCTGCTTGCGCAGGAATGACGACAAAAGAAGGAGAATCGGTCAAGGCGAGGGGAGCTTAGTTAGTTCAACACATTATCACCCTCTCCCCCTATCTCCCCATCTCATGATCTGATCTTCAAATTCTCTGGATCATAGAGCGGTTCTTTTTCAACGGTGGCTTCGTACTTTTTTGCGGCCACTTCGATTTGTAAACGAGTCCCAGGCTTTGCATAATTGATTGGTAGGTATCCGTAAGCGATCGGTTTCTTGATGGTATGTCCAAATCCTCCACTGGTAACTAAGCCGATCACTTGATCGCCGTCAAGAATCGCCTCTTTCCCAATGGGCATTAATGGAATGCCATGGGGCCCGGTATGAATAGTTAAGCAACAGAGTCTTCTGGTGATCCCCTTTTCTTTCTGAGCGAGAAGAGCCTTACGGCCAATGAAATCACCTTTATTCAGTTTCACGCAGAAGTCCAGGCCAGCTTCGAAGGGCGTATACTCCGGAGAGATGTCTCCGCTCCAGTACCGATACCCTTTTTCCAATCGTAAGGATTCGATGCAACGATATCCTACATTGGCAAGGCCCAGAGATTTTCCTGCCTCCCAGATCCTATCGTAGACATGTAATGCATATTCCAGCGGCATATGCAGTTCCCAGCCGAGTTCGCCGACGTAGCTGATGCGGAGGGTAAGGACCGGTGCATATCCAATGGTCAGTTGCTTGCAGGTCATATAAGGAAATCCCTCATTCGAGATGTCGTCTTTGGTCAGTTGCTTTAGGATGTTCCGCGCCTGAGGTCCGCAGAGGATGATGCAGGCCTTGGCCGAAGTCACATCGGTGACAGAGATTGAATGATCCTTGGGGAGGTGCTTCTGAATCCAGCTGAGATCATGCTTGATAAAGGCCGTTCCTGTCACCAGGTAGAAATGATCCTCATTGATTCGACTTATGGTAAGGTCACATTCAATTCCACCTTTTTCATTCAACATCTGGGTATAGGTGATTGAACCGACCGGTTTATCCATCTGGTTGGCGGTGATTTTTTGTAAAAATGGAAGCGCCCCTTCTCCCTTGATTTCGATTTTTCCGAAGGAGGTTTGGTCAATGATCCCCGTTTTCGTCCTGACCGTTTCGTGTTCTTTTTTCACATATTCAAACCAGTTGGGAAGTCCCCATCCCAATTTCTCTTTCGGTGCCACTCCTTTTGGGGCAAACCAGTTGGGCCTTTCCCAGCCGGATTTTTCTCCAAAGACTGCCCTCCTCGTTTTCAGACGGTGGTAGAGAGGGCTCATGCGCAGGGGTCTGGCTGAAAGCATCTCCTCGTATGGCCAACTCATAGAATAATGATGTGCATAGACCTCTATGGATCTATCAAGGGCATATTTCTGGCTTCCATGGTGACCCCCGAGGCGGCGAATATCAAGACGCCAGAGGTCGAGGCTGGGTTCCCCCTCAATGATCCATTCCGCCATCATTTTGCCTGCCCCTCCTCCGGCAGCAATCCCATGGGCACAGAAACCGGCCGCAACGAAGAAGTTTTTGACTTCTGCTGCCTCCCCCATAATAAAATCGCCGTCGGATGTGAAGGCTTCAGGACCGTTGAGCAAGGTGATGATTTCAGCTTGGCCTATGACAGGCACCCTTTTCATGGCCAAGAGGGAAAGAGGTTCGAAATGCTCGTAGTTGGATTTCAACAATGTCTTGGTAAAGTCCCGTGGGATTCCATCCAATGCCCAGGGAATGGGATTATGTTCGTATCCTCCCATGATGAGCCCACCGACTTCCTCACGGAAATAGACTAAATTGTCGGGATCCCGCATGGTAGTCATTCCCTTACGGACCCCTTTTATGGGTTTGGTAATGATATACTGATGCTCCATCGGGATGATCGGGATCGAGACGCTTACCATTTTCCCTATCTCCGGAGCCCAAATTCCTGCTGCATTGACGACGATTTCTGCTTTAATATTTCCTTTTTCAGTGATGACTTCGTAGACAGCCACATTCTTTAGGGTGATTCCGGCCACTCGGGTTTCGGTGTAAATCATGGCCCCTCTATCGCGTGCCCCTTTCGCGAGGGCATACGTCACACCGCTGGGATCGATCTGGCCATCCGTGGGAAGAAAAGCAGCTCCAACAATCCCCTTCTTTTCCATGACGGGGAAGAGGTCACAGGCTTCTTTAGGACTGATCAGTTCCATGGGCAGGCCAAAGGTCTTGGCCATGGCGGCTGAACGGCGTAGTTCTTCCATACGGTTTTTTGACGAGGCGATTCGCAAACCACCCACTTCACTCCAGCCTGTATGCTGCCCTGTCTCTTCTTCCAGGCGGGAGTAAAGTTCAATGCTATATTTCAGCATCTTGGTGATGTTGACTGAAGCGCGCAGTTGGCCAACGAGACCGGCTGCGTGAAACGTTGCACCACTTGTGAGTTCCCCTTTGTCCAGAAGGACGACGTCTTTCCATCCCATTTGCGTCAAGTGGTACGCAATGCTGCAACCTGTAATTCCACCTCCAATGATCACGACCCTTGCTTGATCTTTCATAGCTCATCTCCTCCTATAATTCCCCCCACCCCCCTGAAGGTGTGAAAAAATTGCTTTCGTCAACCTTTGTCCCGAAAGGACGAGTGGATTTCCAAAGCTTTAGAATGCGCTCGTTGAGGTTAAGGGTCACCCGCCACGGCAATAAAGATATGTGGTTAAGCGAGCTTACGGCACAGTGGTTCAATTTCCAAAGGTTGCGCTCTAAAGCTTCTCCAATCCACCCGTCCTTCCGTTTGAACCATGTGCTCGATTTTTTCACACCTTCCCTTAGTAAAGGGGCGGAGGGGATTAAAGCTTACTATCTATGTAGACAGGTTTAATTAGAGCCTGTTTATAAATTCAGTTTGTTCGTCATACCCGCCCCGTATCAATTACGGGGTAAACTCCGGCGGGTATCCAGAACGTATTGATAAGACTGGATTCCCGTTCCCCGCTTTCGCGAGGACAAGTTTCACGGGGATGACAAGAAAAGAAGATGACTACATTTATGGACAGACTCTTAATTAAAAATCTCGTTTTTGTCAACCCTTTTGTCAAAAAGTTCCATTTTCTTAACGGGAGGGGATGGGGGGGGCAAGTCATTTTAAAAATATTGACAAAAAAATTGATTTCGATATAAGATTTTCTAAACTTCAACGAGTTTAACAATATTACATTAAGGAGGGGAGGTGAAGATTTAGGAGATTCAAAAAAGATAAAGAACTTAATGGCAACATAAAATTTAAGAAAGGAGATTGTACATATGAAGGGTAAATGGATGGCCATAATGATCAGTATCTTGATGGTGATGTTTTTTTCAGGGGTTGCTATCTCCAAAGAAAAGGTGGTGGTCTATACTTCGTTGGAGACGGATGAGACGGTAAAATATTTGGAAGTGGCAAGAAAAGATCTCCCGGACCTCGACATCGATATTATTCGACTTTCGACAGGTGAACTGGGTGCGCGGATGCTGGCGGAGAAGGACAATCCTCAAGCTGACTGCATCTGGGGATGGGCTGTGACCAATATGGAGCAGTTTATCCCTGCAGGGATGGTAGAACCTTATAAACCCAAAGGGGTTGAAAAATTGGATAAGAGATTTGTCCATCCTCAATCTTATTATGTGGGGATCGATATGTACATAGCCGCCTTCTGCGTGAACACGAAAGTGATGAAAGAGAAGGGGCTCCCCATGCCGAAGGGATGGAACGATCTACTCGATCCAAAGTTTAAGGGATTGATTGCCATGCCCAATCCCGTTGCCTCAGGGACCGGTTTCTTACAGGTTGCCAGCATCCTCCAGATGTATGGGGCCAAGGAAGGAAAAGAGGATGGATGGGAGTTATTAAAAAAGTTGGATAAGAATATGGGGCAGTATATTAAAAGTGGATCGAGACCCGCCAAGATGACCGCACAGGGAGAATTTGCTGTAGGCTGCTCGTTCGATTTTGTCGTGGGTGAACTGAAGAAACAAGGAGCCCCTGTAGAATTTGTCTTTCCTGTGGAAGGAGCTGGTTATGAAGTCGAAGCGAATGCACTTCTGAAGGGAGCAAAGAACCCGAAGGCCGCCAGGACATTCTTGGATTGGGCCATCAGCACGAACGCCATGAAGGCTTACTCAGAATTTAAACTCGGCGTGACCTTACCCGGGATTCCCACTCGATCGGATATGCCAAAATTGTCAGAGATTAAGCTCTATCCAATGGATTTTGTATGGCAGGCGAAGAACCGGGACGAGATTCTAAAAAAATGGGAGAGCCTCTTCTTGAAATGAGGAAACGTATTGGTTTCAGGGGCATCCTGCGATGTGTGGGGTGCCCTTTTTTATTGACCCCGGTTGAAACAACAGAGTTGACAATTTTTTTAAATTCGATTAAAAGACCTATTTAGATAGGTAAACAGCTCTCTCTCACCCCATCCCTCTACCCTCTGGGGAGAGGGGAAGGGTGAGGGGCTACAATAAGAGGAAGGACAAAAATGGGAAGGAACCTCAGGTTGGAAAATTTGACAAAGCAATTCGGGGGGATGACCGCGGTAGATCATGTCAATTTAGAAATTGAGGAAGGGGAGTTCATCTGTTTTCTGGGACCGAGCGGTTGCGGAAAGACCACGGTGTTGAGGATGATTACCGGTTTTGAAACGGTGACGGAAGGGAAAATCATTTTTGATGGAAAGGTAATCAATGACCTCATTCCGCAGAAGAGAGAGTTTGGAATTGTCTTTCAGTCCTATGCGCTTTTTCCCAACATGACAGTAGAAGAAAACATCGCTTTCGGGCTGAAGGTAAGAAAGGTGCCCCCAAAGACCCTCGCCGAAAGAGTGGATCAGATGCTGGATCTTGTTGGCCTTCGGGATTGGAGGAATCTCTTTCCCGCTCAATTAAGTGGAGGGCAACAACAGAGGGTCGCCTTAGTCCGGGCACTGGCGCCTAATCCTCAAGTGCTGCTTCTGGATGAACCATTAAGTGCATTAGATGCAAAAATTCGAGTGCGTCTTCGGGCGGAAGTAAAGCGGCTCCAGCAAGAGCTCAAAAAGACAATGATCTATGTGACCCACGACCAGGAAGAGGCCCTCTCCATTGCCGACAAGGTCGTCGTGATGGAGAAAGGTCAATTTCGGCAAGTCGGTAAGCCCATTGATATTTATCAATGCCCCAATTCGAGTTTCGTGGCAGACTTTGTTGGAACATCGAATTTTTTCAAGGGGTATCGAACCGATGATCGGGTCAACACAGGAAAGTGGGAATTCAGAGTTTCACAAAAAGGGGCCTCACCCAGAGAAGAGATGTTTTTGGCCATTCGACCTGAGAAGATCGAGGTTTTTAAATATGGAAATGTCCCCAATGGTTTAGACGCTTCAAATCTTATTACAGGTCAGATCGATGTGATCACCTTTTTGGGAGCCGCTGTAAGGCTGGTCATTAATATGGGTGGGGAGGAGGTCATCTCGGATGTGATTGAAAAGGAGTTTGTACAAAGGCAGCTCATGCAAGGAGACAAGGTTTTCCTCTATTTTCCTCCTGAGGCCTTTTTAATCTATCCTTCGAAAGAGGGGTCTTAATGAATCAAGAAGAAATCTTAAAAGACTATTCTACCCCATCTACTCTTATCAGTGATCGTTGGATGACTGGAATCACCATGGGATTCCTCCTGGCTGTCCTCGCCTTTTTTATGCTCTATCCGGTTTACGATATTTGTAAATTGAGCTTCTTCAAAGACGGGGTTTTCACCCTTAAAAATTATGTCGCCTATTTTACCAATCCAAGAATTTTTCGTTCTTTGACGAATAGCTTGTATGTTTCCATTGTAACCATGCTGATCACGACGGTTCTGGCCTTCTTCTTCGCCTATGGATTGACCCGAACCACTATTGGGGGAAAGGGAATTTTTCATACCATCTCGACTTTTCCCCTGATCGCCCCCTCCATTATCCAGGGGCTGGCGCTGATCCTTCTGTTTGGTCGAAATGGTTTGATCACTCGCTATTTGCTTCATACGGATTGGAATATCTACGGTCCCACAGGAATCATTGCAGCCGAATGTCTTTACTGTTTTCCCAATGCCTTGTTCATCCTTTATACCTCTCTATCTGCAGTGGATACCCGATTGGATGAGGCGGCCCAAAGTCTGGGGGCTTCAGCCCTAAAGACATTTTATAAAGTCACTCTCCCGGGAGCCAAATATGGAATTGCGAGTGCCGCTGCACTGGTTTTTAATTTAACCATCACCGATTTTGGTGTGCCTGTGGTGATTGGTGGAAATTATAGCGTCCTCGCCACAGAGATCTATCAACAGGTCATCGGAATGCAGCGTTTTGACTTAGGGGCCACCATCAGCGTCATTCTTCTCATCCCATCCGTAGGGGCTTTTCTCTTGAACTATTACCTCACCAAGAAGAGTTATGCCCTCATCAGTGGCCAGGCGCGTCCTTTCCTTCAACCCTCCAGACCATTTAAAAAATGGGCATTTACCATCTATTGCTGGATTCCCTGCACCTTCATCCTCATCGTTTTTGCTTCTGTATTCTTAGGCTCTTTTGTCAAGACATGGCCTTATGACTTTTCATTGACATTAAAACATTACGATTTCCCTTCCTTAGGCGGGAGCGCTCCCCTTTGGACCAAGTTCTGGGTTTCTGTCCTAAAGGGAGAGTGGCAATCTATCATCGCCTATAAGTATGCTCCCATTTGGAATAGCCTCTGGGTGTCTATTTTGGTTGCCATGGGAGGTGCTTCTTTAACACTCTTGGCAGGATACATTGTTGAAAAAAAGAGACCCAAAGGGGATCAGGTTCTCTATACCCTGAGCGTGTTACCGGCTGCCATTCCTGGAACCGTGATGGGTTTGGGATATATCCTGGCCTTTAATAAGCCCTACTTTTTAATCTACGGGACCTTTTGGATTATCATCATCAACATCATCGTCTGTAATTTTACCTTAGGTGTCCTTTCCAGCATTGCCAATCTGAAACAGATCGATAAATCGATTGAGGAAGCGGCAGTGAGTTTGGGTGCGAACCCGATTACCACATTTACCCGTATCGTATTCCCTCTCACCAAGACAGCCTTCTTTTCCAATATAGCCTTTTTCTTTATGAGGTCCATGACTACCATCAGCGCTGTCATCTTTCTCATCTCGGCAAAGGTGAAGTTGGGAGCGATCGAAATCATTTTCCTCGACATCGATGGCCGAACGGCCAGTGCAAATGCAGTGTGCACGATCATCATCGTGATTGTGGTGGGAATGCTCTTCGCCATGCGATTGATCACCGGGAAGGCGGGATTGAAGGGGATGAGTGCCTCAACCTAAAGAGGGAAAGTCGATGCCCGAGATGCTCCATTTAGAAGCCGGCGTTCCAAAATATATTCAAATCAGCAACTGGCTGATGGAGATGATTCAGAAAGGCCGGTATGCCGTCCACGAGAAATTGCCTTCCGAATCGAAACTCTCTCAGCTCTTTCGGGTCAATCGAAACACGGTCCGACAGGCCATCTCGGATTTGGTCGCAAAGGGTCTCGTTCAGAAGAGGAATGGGGTGGGTTCTTTTGTGATCGCCCAGTCCCTTCAACCCGTGAAGTATATGCTTCAACATATTTCCAGTTTTACAGACGATATGATGAGGATGGGCATTGTTCCTCAAACCAAGCTCATCCATCAGTCCGTGATCGAAGCCCCTCCTGACGTTGCAGAAAAACTGATGCTGGGAAAAGAGAAGATGATCATCTTGACGGAGCGGCTCCGGTTAGGGAATCGCATCCCCTTCGTGATTGAGAGGAGTTATCTTCCCTACAAAGAGTATAAGGATATTTTAAAGATGCGGTTAACCGGTTCCCTTTATCATCTCCTGACGAGAAAGTTTCATGTCGAACTTCATCGATCCCTGCAGACCTTTCGCGCGATCCCTTTATCGGGAAAGGACGCAAAGCTATTGGGCGTCCCTTCCCGTTCGCCGGGAATTTTCCTGGAAAGTGTCATCTATGATTCCAAAAATATACCGGTGGAGGTGCTTCATGCTTTTCATCGGGGGGATAAATATATTTTTGAAGTGGAATCGGGAAGATACCGGTACGACGTGAAGGCGTAAAAAAGTCTTGACAAATTTTTTTTTTCTTGTTACCTGTATAGATAGGTAGTTAGGTATAAGGACAATTTCAAATGTCAAAACCCAAATGTCAAATGAATGCCAAAATGCTTTAATGTCAAATCCTTTTATGATTAATTCTTTCATTTGAACTTTGAACTTTGATATTTGACATTGAAATTTTTGAACAGGAGGTTCTTATGGCAGATCTGAAGCGTTTTTTGGTTCCATGGATTGATCAAGTCAAACCTTACGATACCGAGGATTTATTGATCGCTTGGTCCAGACCGGAGTTGAAGCGGATGATGATTAATGAAAATCCCCTCCCTCCTTCGGAGAGAGTTCTCCAGGCCATTCTCGAGGCTGCTAAATTGGGGAACCGCTACCCGGATAACGGACCTCGCATCCGAGCCAAGATTGCCAAACGTTACGATTTAGGACCGGAGAATGTTTACATCAGCCATGGTTCTTCAGAGATCATCGACATGATCATGAGGCTATTCGTCACTCCGGGGGATGAGGTGCTTCTTCCTAATCCTACTTTTTCGCTTTATGGCATTCGGGCGAGGGCCGTCGGAGGGAGTGTGGTGGCGGTCGATATGACTCCTGATCTGCAATACGATGTCCCGGCAATGCTCCGGGCCATCACGCCACGCACCAAGGTGATCATTGTTTGCAGCCCCAATAATCCGACAGGGGACTTTATCTCTGACGATGATCTCCTGAAGATTGTGGAAGTCGGCATCCCCACCCTGATTGACGAGGCTTATTTGGAGTATCATGCGGAATATGAATCAAAGGCCCCTCTGATCAGAAAGTACAATCATCTGATCGTCGCGCACACCTTTTCCAAAGCTTATGGGATGGCCGGAATCCGATTTGGATATGCCCTGGCCGAAGAACAATTGATCCAGTATTTTCGGAAGATGCAGGTTCCCTGGAACGCCAGTCTTCTTTCCATCGCAGCTGCAGAAGCAGCTCTCGATGAAGAGGAAGAATTGAAGCGAAAAGCTGCCTATAACAATGCCGGCGTGGACTACATCTGCAAAGAACTCTCAAAGCTTCAGGGTGTCAAACCATACTATTCTCATGGAAATTATGTGCTCATCGATGCCACCGATGCAGGGGCAACGGGGAAGGAGATTGTCGATTATGTTTTTGAAAAGGCGGGGGTCATGCTCAAATACTTCGCTCCCCTTCGGGGACGAAAAGGGTTCTTCCGGATCAGTCTGGGTAACCATGAGGAGAATTCTCTGTGTGTGAGTGCCATCAAACGATTTTTAGGGAATAGGAAAAAGGAGACAAAGGCATGAAGAAGAACCCTCTCGAACGATTGATGGAAACTCATCCCGGATTGGAGATCTGGTGGGATTCTTCACCCCTCATCTACACTTCTTGGTCGGAAAGTATGGTCAAGAAAGCGCCACCCGAGCGGGCGAACGAACTTCGAGAACAACTGAGGAGGCTCTACGACCCTCAGCATCCCGAAGAGGCCCTCTTCCGGGGAGTGACCACCAACCCACCTCTCTTGCTCCAGGTGATTAAGGCACGAGAGTCCTATGTGGCCCAGTTGGTGGATGACCTGATCGACCAGAACCCCTGTTTGGACAAGGAGGCCCTCTTTTGGTTGACCTACAAGGAGATTGTGCGACGTGGGGCAGAGATGTATATGGGAGTCTTTCAACGATCTCAATATCGATATGGATATCTCTCTGGCCAGGTGGATCCAAGAGCTCTGAGGGATAAGGAGAAGATGATCTCGCAGGCCCTGGAACTGGCCCGCCTCAGTCCCAATGTGATGATTAAGGTGCCGGGTTCGAAGGAAGGTTATGAGGTGATCAAGGTCCTCACCTCGAAGGGGATCTCTACGAACAATACCCTCACTTTCATTCTCCCCCAATTGATGGCCTGTGCCAAAGCGGTAAAGGAGGGCGTGGAGATTGCCAAACAGAATGGAGTGGATCTGACGCGGTGGAGGTCGGTCATCACCCATATGACGGCGAGGTTTGGGGATTTGGGAGATTTACGAAAGGAGACAGAATCTCTGGGGATCGATCTCTCTGAGGCGGATATCCGGTGGGCTGAGTTGGCCATTTTTAAAAAGGCTTATCATCTCGTTAAGGAAAGGAATTATCCCAGCAAGATGTTGATCTGTTCGATGAGGATTAGTCCCATCTTGGATGGAAAGAAATACTGTTGGCATCTGGAGAAGTTGGCTGGAGGGGATATTGTCTTCACCTGCCCCCCATCCTTTATTGAAGCCGTATTTGAATCCCTTGATGGGACAGATTTTAGACCCCAGATCGATGAGGAAGTTCCCAAAGCCGTCTTGGATAAATTGTTACGGATTCCCTATTTTGAGAAGGCCTATCGGGAGGATGGGTTAACACCAGATGAGTTCAATCAACATCCAGCACTCGTGGCTACGGCGATCGAATTTTCCAAAGCCACTGAGGGAATGGTCGGTTTTGTTGCGAAACGCCTTGCGGCCAAATGCGGTTGAGGGAGGGATGAAATGATTATCGGTGTTCCTAAAGAAATCAAGAACGGAGAGAAAAGGGTTGCCATGACACCCCAGGGTGTCGATGCCTTAGTTTCTCACCGCCATCGTATACTGGTTGAGAAAAGGGCAGGGGAAGGGAGTGGGTTCTCTGACAATGAATATCAGAAGGCCGGCGCCACCCTTATCGAAGGGGCAAAGGATATTTGGGATGAAGCCGACATGGTCGTTAAGGTCAAAGAACCCTTAGAGCCAGAATTTCCGCTGATGAAACCGAACCAGATCCTGTTTACTTATCTCCATCTGGCTGCCGATCGAGAGCTCACGATCAAGTTGTTAGATCGGCGTATCGTCGGTATTGGTTACGAAACCGTTCAGGAGCGGGATGGGTCGCTTCCTCTCCTTCGGCCGATGAGCGAGATTGCGGGCAGAGCCTCTATCCTTGCGGGAGGAATGTGCTTGGAGACGACCTACGGGGGAAGAGGCGTTCTCCTCTGCGGTGCCTCAGGTGTTCCTTCAGCCAAGGTCGTCATTATCGGAGCAGGGGTGGCTGGGGCCAATGCTTGTAAGGTCGCTGTGGGGATAGGAGCTCGAGTAAGTATTCTCGATATCCAACCAGAAAAACTGAGTTATCTTCATGATATCACTCAAGGTCATATCACCACATTCATTTCAAATCGAATGACAATCGGAGAGGAGATTGCAGATGCGGACCTGGTCATCGGAGCGGTACTCATCCCAGGTTCTCAAGCACCGAAGTTGGTGAGTCGCCAGATGCTCAAGAGGATGCGTCCTGGTTCCGCTGTGGTGGACATCTCCGTCGATCAAGGTGGATGTTTTGAGACCACACACCCCACCACTCACGAGAATCCTACCTATATTGAGGAGGACATCGTCCATTATTGCGTAGCCAATATCCCTGGTGCTTATCCGAGGACTTCAACGTTCGCACTCACCAATGCAACATTTCCCTATGTGCTTCAGATTGCAGATAAGGGATACGAAAAGGCATTTGAAGAAAATGAAGCCTTGACGAAAGGCCTTAATCTGATTGATGGAAAGGTGGTCTGTCTGGGGGTCGCCGAAAGCTTTGGAATGCCTTCCATTAAAAATCCCTTTGAAAAGGTTTGACCAGAACCTGGCCCATCCCACTTTAGACAAGATGGCCAGGGAGCTTCATATTTAATTCGTTGTAAATCCTTTCCTTTTTCATCCCTTGAAAATCTCCTCCCAGTATGGTAAACCCCGTTAGAAAAGGTAGGGTTTTTACCCCCCCTCTTAAGGACGGGTTAACGTCCATTTCTATTATCTCTATTTAAGTTAGCGAGGTTTTCTATACGGGGTAAACCATTCCTACCTTTCTTGACGTGTTGGGAGAGTGGAGACCTCTAAGAGAAAAAGATTAACCATTGCTATTGATGGCCCCTCTGGTGCTGGCAAGAGCACAGTGGGGAGGTCTTTAGCAAAGCGATTGGGCTATCTCTACATCGACACCGGGGCGATGTATCGGGCTGTTGCGCTCAGGGCAAAAGAGAAAGGCCTTGGGACAGAAAATGAAGAGGTTCTCTACCCGTGGGCCTCGTCACTTCACATCACCTTCATCACAAAGGGGGAAGAAATCCATGTCCTATGTGATGGAGAGGATGTTACCGAGGGTATCCGTTCACCTGAAATCAGCCGCCTCGCCTCAGATATTTCAAAGAGAAAGGGTGTAAGAGATGCGCTGGTTCAGCTGCAGAGGGAGATGGGAAGAGAAGGTGGGGTTGTATTAGAGGGAAGGGATATTGGAACGGTGGTCTTCCCCGACGCGGACGTTAAATTTTATCTCGATGCTGAGATAGGAGAAAGGGCAAGAAGAAGGTTTAATGAACTGCTCGAAAAGGGACGGAGGGTCGATTTTAGAGAGACGCTTGAAGAAGTGAGGCAAAGGGATCATAATGATATCCATCGGATTCTATCCCCTCTTAGAAAAGCCGACAATGCCGTTCTCATTGACTCCACACATCGGTCCGTTGAAGAGGTCGTGGAGGAGATGGTCCGCATTGTCGAAAAGAGAATGAATTGCTTTGAGTAATAAACCTGACAGTTGCAAAACGGACACGGGCAAACCGCCCTTCAAGGCTTCGGAAGGCGGTTGTTTTGAGAATTTAAGGGTATCGGAGGACATCACTTCAAGTGAATTCCAGCAGGGGAAGGGGACGAGAGTGCCGATTCGGCCAAAGGTTCGCCTCGAAGCCTCTCCGAACGGCTTTCCCATGTCCGTATCGTCAAAAGTTTATGCAATGTTAAGGTAAAAATGGTTCGTGGTTTCTGGGTATGGTTAGGAAGCCCGTTGAGTATATGGTCAAAGGGTTAAGGGTGAAAATCATTAGCCTAACGACATAACCCCTCGACGAAACCGGCATCTTTACCCTAACCTTATAACAAAAGACTTTATTTTTAAGGTAATGAAGTGAAACTTCTCATCGCTAAATCGGCTGGGTTTTGTTTTGGCGTCAAGAGGGCAATGGATATGGCCCTTGAGGCCGCTAAAAAACATCCCAAACACCTTTACACCTTAGGGCCCCTGATCCATAATCCACAAGCCGTAGAATTCCTTGGGCAGTTAGGGGTAAAGGTAAAGAGCCGAATAGAAAATATACCCAAAGGGACGGTGATCTTCCGATCCCATGGGGTCTCTTTAAGGGATCTTGAGAAGGCGAAAGAGAAGAGGTTGCACATCATCGATGCGACCTGTCCCACTGTCAAAAGGGCTCAATTTTTCGCGAACTACCTTCACCGCCATGGATACGACTTATTGATTGTTGGGGATGCTTACCACCCAGAGGTGAAAGCGATACAGAGCTATATAAAGGAAGGCGTGGAGGTGGTGGACACGGTCGAGGCAATTCAGCAGTTAGGCCCATGGGAGAAGTTGGGGATTATCGCCCAGACTACCCAATCCTTTAACCTTTTCAAGGAAATAGTGACTACCAGCTTGGAGAGGGCGAAGGAGGTGAGGGTGTTTAATACGATCTGTCATGCCACCACCATTCGCCAGAAGGAGGCAATAGAAATTGCAAAGAAGGTAGGATGTATGATTGTGATTGGTGGTTACAATAGTGGAAATACCCAAAGGTTAGCCGCGATCTGCAAAGAAATTCAACCACATACCTATCACATCGAGACAGCCCAAGAACTCAATCAGAGGTGGTTGGTCAGAAAGGAGAAAGTCGGCCTCACAGCAGGGGCTTCTACCCCCTCTTGGATCATTAAAGAAGTGGAGGGGGAGATTCGACGCCTCAAAGGGTTTAGGTAGCTAAAAGATTTGTAATTTTTGGAAGAGTGTGATATAAGTATTCAAATTGTCGGAAGAAGGGGGTTTTTTTGGATGATGAAGGACGATTTGGTTTCTGCCGAGGGAGAAACAAAACAGATCCCTCGTAGTGGAGAAGTGGAAAAGAGCGGGTTAAAGGAGCTTCATCGCAAAGATGAACCCGAAAATTTTCAAATTCTCTATGAGGAAAGCCTGAAAACTGTGGAGGAAGGTCAGATCCTCAGGGGGACGGTCATTGATATTACTCCGGATCATGTAACCGTTGATGTAGGATATAAGTCCGAAGGACAGATTCCCATGCAGGAGTTTCTGAAAAGGGATAAAAAAGTCGATGTGAAAATCGGAGACCGCATCGATGTGCTCTTGGAAAGAAAGGAGAGCGAGGAAGGGTTATTGATCCTGTCGAAGGAGAAGGCAGATAAAGTAAAGGTGTGGAGGGATATCAGCAGATCTTGCCGAGAAGGGGAAGTCATGGAGGGTGAAATTGTCTCCAAGGTGAAAGGAGGACTTTCTGTCGACATTGGTGGGATTTTTGCTTTTCTCCCTGGATCTCAGATCGATTTGAAGCCGGTTCGGAATCTGGATGCCTTAATCGGCAAGCGATTAAAGTTTAAGGTGATCAAATTCAACCGAAAACGGAACAATATTGTCCTCTCGCGACGTATTCTTCTTGATGAGGAGCGGAAACTCCTCAGGGAAGAAACCTTAAAGAATGTCAAAGAAGGGGAGATCGCCGAGGGGATAGTGAAGAACCTGACTGACTATGGTGCCTTTATCGATCTGGGCGGAGTCGACGGTTTGCTCCATATTACGGATATTGCCTGGGGAAGAATTGTACATCCTTCGGAGAGGCTATCTGTCGGAGATCGGATAAAAGTGAAAGTCCTTCACTTCGACCGGGAAAGGGAAAAGGTTTCGTTGGGATTGAAACAAGCCCTCCCTGATCCATGGGACTCTGTTTTAGAGAAATATCCGGTGGGATCCCGAGTCAAAGGGAAAGCGGTTAATGTGACGGATTACGGAGTTTTTGTTGAGCTGGAAGAGGGGGTGGAAGGGCTTGTCCACATCTCCGAATTGACTTGGAGCAAGAAGATGAAACACCCTTCAAAGGTCGTCCGCATCGGTGACATGGTGGAGGTGATGGTCCTCGACTGTGATCCGGCCAAACGCCGCATCTCGTTAGGGATGAAACAAACCGAGCCGAATCCATGGGCTCTGATCGAGGAGAAATATCCGGTCGGCTCCAAGGTGGTGGGGAAGGTGAAGACCGTTACCGATTTTGGCATCTTCATCGGATTTGAAGAAGGCGTAGATGGGCTCGTCCATGTCTCCGAAATGTCCTGGACAAAGAAGATCAGACATCCCAGCGAACTTTTTAAGAAGGGACAAGAGGTGGAGGCGGTTGTTTTAAATATTGACCGTAAAAATGAACGCTTCTCCCTCGGAATTAAGCAATTGAACCCGGATCCATGGAAGGACGTTGCACGGCGATATCGGAAAGGAGAAGTGGTGACAGGGAGCATCACAAACGTGACCGATTTTGGAGCCTTTGTTGAATTGGAAGAAGGCATTGAAGGATTAGTCCATGTTTCCGAGATCAGCCGGGAGAAAGTGGAGAAGCCCTCGGATGTGCTAAAGGTTGGGGATAAGGTCTCTGCAGTCGTTCTTCACATTGATCCTCAAGAGCGAAGGATCGGCCTCAGCATGAAAAGCATGAAGGAGAAGGTTGAAAAGGCAGAGTTTGAAAAATACATATCGAACCAAAACCCTACTTCTCACAGTCTGGGGGAATTGATTCAAAAGGAAATGGAGCGCCGAGGGGGAGAATTGCTAAATAAAAAGGAAGAGGAATAAAAGCGAAAGACTAATCTTTTTGATCCATTCATAACTAAAAATAATTTTTGGGGGTTATGATTTTTCATAACCCCTTTTTCGTTGGACAGTGATAAATTTCCCTTAAAATTTAACCAAAACTTTAACTCCTGACACAGAAGAATAAATTAAAAAGGCGGGTATCCAATGAAAAAGCAAAAAAGGATTGCAATTCTTACTGGCGGAGGAGATTGCCCTGGCATCAATGGGGTCATACGAGGTGTGGCGAAAAAGGCAATCATTGAATATGGTATGGAGGTGATGGGTATAGAGGATGGTTATGATGGGATTGTAAATAATCGATACCGAAAACTTGAATACAATGATGTTTCAGGAATACTTACTCTTGGCGGCACGATACTGGGTACTTCTAAAACAGCGAACCCCTATCGATATGCTATCAAGCAAGGGAATCGATTAAGATTTAAAGACATGTCAGAAACGGCTATTAGAAATATAAAGAACCTTGATCTGGCCTGCTTGGTATGTATCGGAGGGGACGGGACTTTGGGTATTGCTCATAAACTTTTTAAAAATGGAATCCCTATTATTGGGGTACCGAAGACGATCGACAACGATTTAATAGGGACCGATATTACTTTTGGTTTTGATTCTGCCGTATGGATTGCTACGGAAGGGATCGATCGGATCCATACCACTGCCGAGTCCCTGCATCGAATTATGATGATCGAGGTGATGGGGCACAAGGTGGGGTGGATTGCCCTTTACTCTGGAGTGGCTGGAGGAGGCGATATCATTCTTATTCCGGAGATTCCATACGATGTCAATCTCATTGCGGAAAAGGTAATAGAAAGAAACAAAAAGGGAAAAAGGTTCAGCATTGTGGTCGTTGCAGAAGGGGCGAAACCTAAAGGGGGTGATATTGTCATACAAAGGATCGTGAAGGAGAGTTCAGACCCCATTCGCCTTGGAGGCATAAGTTTTGTTCTTGGAAGACAGATAGAGAAGATGACCGGTCTTGAAACGCGAATCGTAGTGATGGGGCATCTTCAGAGAGGTGGTTCTCCTACCCCATTTGATAGGATATTAGCAACCCAGTTAGGCACTAAGGTAGTGGAGATGATAGAGGAAAAGGCATTTGGGAACATGGTGGGAATTAGAAAGAATTCACTGATTAAAGTTCCTTTAAAAGAGGTGGCCAAAGGGTATAAGAAAGTCCCTTTGAATCATCCATTGATAAAGGCAGCACGTTCTGTGGGCACGTGTTTTGGAGATTAAAGGCTAAACCCTTTTTACATAGATATCCTTCACAATGTCCCGATCCAAAGCAAGAGTCGTCTCTCCAATCTGCAAGACATGAGAAGGATTTTTTTGGTGCATCCTGACGATGCTTCCTGGAACGATTCCAAGGGTGCTCAGCCGGTCGAGTCGCTGATGTGATTTGGGTGCGATGAAGACGATTCGCCCCTGCTCGCCCAGCCCCAATTCCTCAAGAGGGATGACGAGCGGTTTCATCTCCTTTTTGAACTTAGTACAGCATTCCCCTCTTGGAATGGGTTTTCCGTGGATGCAGGTAGGCGGATGGCCGAGAAAGGTGCAGACGCTCTCTGTCACCCCGGGACTCAAGATGTGTTCCAATTTACAGGCTTCCTCTTCGACCTCTTCCTCTGACATCTCAAAGATTTCGAAGAGCAGCCTCTCGGTCAATCGGTGACGACGAATGATCTCCCGGGCCTTCTCTTCCCCAAGCTCTTTGAGAACCATTCGATTGCCCTCTATTTCAAAAAGATCATCCTTGATCATCTTACGGAGAATGGAGTTCGCTTCAATGTCCTGGGTCGTCTCAAGAAGGTGGTCCATATCAGCAACCCCTTCTTCTCCTAAGGTCCAGATGAGCTCAAGGAGTTCATCGATTCGGTCCTCTTCCACTCCGTCAATGGAGGCACCCATCCTCGGATGGAGACCCCTTTTAGGTTCAGATTCTTTCGTCATGGTTTCGCCTTTCTTCTCCAAAGGGATTTTAAGAAATCGACGATGGCAGACTGTTCCTTATAGGTATATCCGCAGTGGGGACAGCAGAGTAGATTACAGTTTTTCGAAAGGAGGCATCCTGAGGTGCATTTCATTTCCCCTTCAGAGAATTGCTTCCCGCAGAGAGGACACTTCAGTTTAGATCTCATATCAATCCCATAAAAAGGAAATCCAAATGTCAAAGTTCAAATGTCAAATGAATGTCAAATGCTCAAATATCAAAATTCTTGATCTTTGAAATTTGGAATTTGAAATTAGGCATTCGGTTTTTCATGTGCTTAAATCCCAAAAAATTTCAAGAGGAAATTGAGCATCCCACCTACACCAAAAGCAATGGGGAAGATCACCGCCGAAATCCAAAGGGCTTTTTTTAGTCCCCTCTCCTTTATCATCATGAAGAATTGGGCAATGCAGGGGATGAAGAGGGTCATCGTCACCAGGCTCACCAGGATCTGGTGGGAGCTGAGTTGTCCCTTCTTGGCTAAGATGAAAAGGCCTGCTGCCCCATAGTCTCTCCGAAGGAACCCGATGATGAAGGATTCCGTAACTTTGGCGGGGAGGCCCAGGAAATAGACGATCAAAGGGGTGGTTACCCACTCTAAGAGTGCTAATGCTTTTGTCTGGTGAAGAGTGAAAAGGATAAGGGTGCCCAGGATAAAGAGTGGAACCGCTTCTTTCAGGTACCATTCGATTCGAGCCAGAGTTTTGATGATCACATTGGACATCTGAGGGATCCTCAACGGAGGGATCTCTAAGATGAAATCAGAACCTTCGCCGGGGATGACCCGGGAAGCCAAATATCCCACAATGACCAGGATGCCGGAGATTAGAGCGATCCAGACCAAGAGGTAGATTGCAGGAAGTCCTGCAAACATTCCGAGGATCACTCCCAATTGGGCAGAGCAGGGAACCGCGAGAGCTAAAAGAAGGGTGACAATGGTTCTGTCCTTCTCCGTGTCCAGAATCCGAGTGGTCATCGTGGCCATGGTATCGCATCCGAGTCCAAGGACCATGGGCAAGACGGCCTTGCCGTTCAGTCCCATCTTTTTAAAGACCTGATTGGTCATCACAGCCAACCGGGGCAAATATCCGGAATCCTCCATGAGCCCAAAGATGAGGAAAAAACAGCCGACGATGGGCAGGACGATTGCAATGGCGTAGTTGAGTGCCATGGTGAGGACTCCATAAGGGCCGATGAAAAGTTCCTGAAGGAGTGGAATCGGGATGACACCTTGAATAAAATGGGTCAATGGTGGCAGGAACCATTTTCCGAAAAGGGTTTCCTCCAAAAATTTGACACTGATCTGGGCCCCAAATACTCCAACAAATTCATAAGTGGTCCAGAGGACAAACAACAGAATAGGAATCCCCCAAAAAGGGTGCATCGAAAGATTCCCTAAGTAGGTCGATAGGCTTTTAGGTGCCACTCCCCTCGATCCCATCACTTGTGATAAAAGTTCGTCTACTTTTCGGAGCCGCGCCTGATTGATCAAGTAGCCAATGGGGTCAGCAAAATGTGCCTCGGTCTCCAGCCTAATTTTTTCAATCTGGAGAATTTCCTTCTCTGAAAGATTCTGGTGGAGCCATGGGATGAGGCTTTCGTCCCCTGCGAGCAGCATCAACGCGAGAGAACGTTTGGAGATGGACCCCTCAGGGAGAAGCGGAGTGATGCGGGAGAGGCCCACTTCAATCGCCTCTGGGTAGGTGATGGAGATGGAGGAGGGAGGTTGGGTCTGGAGGTTGTCTTGGATCTTTTCCAAACCTTTTCTCCGTGTGGCCACCGTCCTAAGAATTGGAGTTCCCAAGTTCTTCGATAGCGCCTGGACCTGGATATCGATCCCCCTGCTTTTTGCCTCATCCCACATATTTAAAACGACAAGGAAAGGAAGCCCCATCTCCAACAGTTGAAGAGAAATGAGAAGGCCTCGGCGAAGATTCTTGGCATCCATGACCTGAACTAAATAAATTTTGGATTCATTGAGAAGGATGTCACGGGTGACCTTCTCATCCTCGGACATGGGGATCAAAGAGTTGACTCCCGGCGTATCCACCACCTGAACTTTCCTCCCGTGGGCCAGGGTTGTACCGATGGCTACTTCCACCGTCGTCCCGGGGTAGTTTGAAACGGTGACATATTTACCGGTGAGGTAGTTGAAGATGACCGATTTCCCCACATTGGGGTTGCCAATGAGAATGACTTTTCCCTTGGAAGGATCGTTCTGTTTCGTTTCTGTTCTGCTGTAAGACTTCATCCTTTACGTTTTTCTCCGATGGGTTCCTTTCTTTTGGACACAGTCCAAACATTGGCCGTAAAGTTCCATCCTGTGGTGGAAGACTTTGAAACGGTAATGCTGAGCGATACTGTTCTGAAGGGTTTCGAGGGCATCATCCTCGAATTCAATAATCTTCCCACAATTGAGGCAGATCAAATGATCATGGTGGCTCCCCTCCGAGGTGCGTTCATATCGCGTCTCTCCATCCGCAAATTTTCGCTGGGCCGCTAAACCGAGACGGGTGAGGAGTTTCAGGGTTCGATAGACCGTTGCATAGCCGATTTTAGGATTGACTTTAGCCACCTGGGCATAAATTTGAGAAAGGTTCTTATGCCCGGGTGAGTTGAGGAAGATATGAAGGATCTCCTCGCGCTGTTTGGTCGCCTTCAGCCCTTCTCCAGAAATCAACGACTTGAACAGATCGGTTCCCATCTTGGCTCCTTTTTGAAATTGATATTCAATTTCATTTTAAAGGTTTTCCGACCCTTTTGTCAACCCCAAAACCATTGACCACGAAACCCCTCAGTTACGGGGTTTTTGGAGATCCGGCAGGGGTACTGGAAAAGCTTTATAGCGGTTACCTCTTGGAGCACTCTGCGTGAGATGAATGGGCACCAAAAGGCTGATTTAGGCAATAAGAAACGCTGCCCATAAGGTCTTCAACGATCCGCTTTATAAAGCTTTGGAAGTATTCCTGTCGGATCGACCACTTGCTCCTATAACTGGGGCATTACTTGACCACGCCCTTTCTCTCTGATAGTCTTATGTTGTGGAACGAATATCGCCTGAGGCGCCTCATCGAGATTCCGAAGAGAAGAGCTACGAGAAGATCGTTACGCACAATGACTTCGATGGAATTGTGAGTGCTTCCATCTGCACATGGGTATTGAAGATCGGAAGGATACTTTTCGCCGGTCCACTCACTATTAATAAATCTCAAATCACGATTACCGAGAAGGATGTGGTTTGCGATTTGCCCTATCCCCTCCAGTGCGGACTCTGGTTCGATCATCATGAAGGGAATATCCAAGAGTTGGAATACCGAAAAATCGATCCGAAATCGATCCCTGGTCGATTCGACTTAAAACCGAGTTGCAGCCGGGTGGTCTATGAATATTTTTCTGAAAAGACAGGGCTTCCTTTCTATTTTTTGCAGACAGTTGAGGAAGCAGATATCATTGACGGTTTTTCTTATTCTTCTATTGAGGATTGGAAAAAAGAGACTCCGGGAAAGGTTATCGATTTGACTTTAAAAGTCCCCTTTCCATCAGCAGAGGATCAAGCCGCCTATATGAGGAACTTGGTTCAACAACTTCGGGATCGCCCCATTGAAGAGGTATCGAATCTTGATTTTGTCCAGAAAAGATTGAAACAGTATCGGGAGGAAGAGGGGAGAATGCTTAAAATCATTCGTGATTCTTCTTATTTCGTTGATGGAGATGAGAAGAAAGAGATAGCCGTTATCGATTTAACACCCTATCAACGAAGGCCTCACCTCATCAAGAATCTCGCCTTTTTGATTTACCCCGAAGCGCTTGGAGTATTAGAGGTCTATAACCTGTTGGAACGAGGAGTGAAGAGCAATCATCTCGGCATCTCTATGTCCCTTTCTATTCATGGAAACAGAAAGAACAATACAAAAAATATCGGTGAGATTATGAGAACCCTCAACATCGGAGATGGCCACCCAGGGGCAGCTGCCGGCACAACCCGCTGCAGGTCAAAACAGGAGATGTTGAAAAAGAAGAAAGAGATGGTGAACCAGATCTTTAAACTCTGGTCCTCCCGATAGTCGTTCCTCCACTCCACATTCCCCATTTGTGTTGTTTTTCATTGACACCTTCGTTGGAATTTAGTAAGTTCTTGTCAGGACGATAGTATCCGTCAAATTTTCGACCCTTCGGGTGGGGGTTCCGAAAACGTGGCCAAAAAACTTGCCTATGAAAGATATTACTGGCTTCAGGGACAGATAAAAACGCGACAATATCCAAATACCAAGAAACTCTCCGAGAAGTTTGAGATATCCCAGAAGCAGGCTCAAAGAGACATCGAGTTTATGAGGGACAGATTGTCTGCCCCTCTCACCTACAACCCAACCCGAAAGGGTTATGAATTTGAAGATGATGGTTATGAGCTACCTCCGATCTGGTTTAAGGAAGATGAACTCTTAGCCTTATGCCTCGCTTTAAGGCTTGCATCGACCCTCCCTGATCACAAACTCAAAAGTTCCCTTTATGAGCTTCTCGAAAAATTCCTCACCTTCCGGTTTCTTGATTCCCCTCCGAACCTTGCGGATATAAAAGACAAGGTGTCTGTCAAGAATGTTGAGTATTATAAAGTGGATGAATCCGTTTTTCATAAGGTGATGGATTCACTTTTCAGGAACGAGCCTCTCAGAATTTCCTACTATACACCTCACAAAGATGAGAAAACCGAAAGGATTATCCAGCCCCTGCATCTTCTCTGTTATATGGGGAGCTGGCACCTCATCGCCTTCTGCACTCTGAAAGGGGAGATTCGCGATTTTGCTCTTTCCCGTATCCGGGTTATTGAGTCCATCTCGGAACCGGTCAAGTTACCCAAGGGCCTACCTTCCGTAAGAGATTACATAAAGAAGAATTTTGGTGTGATGACCGGTGAGGAATCCATCGAGGTCTGCCTCAAGTTTACCCGTGAGGTAGCCAATTGGGTTTCTGAACAAGTCTGGTATAGTGGTCAAGAGGTGTCCCTAAATAAAGACGGAAGCATATGCTTGAAGTTCCCGGTTGCAGACTTCAGGGAGGTCCGAAGAGAAATCCTGAAGTACGGCGCCAGCGTGGAAGTTTTGTCACCTCAGGAATTAAGGGAAGAAATTAAAAAAGAAATAGAAGCAATGTCAAAGGTTTACAGGTAGGATAATCTAAAGCCTTTCCTATTCACTCAATGATCACCCTTCCCATGACGGGGGGCACCAATTCAATCCCCTCCCCCTTGATGGGGGAGGGTGCGGGTGGGGGTGAGTTCAGTCGATCCATCGAAGGAAAGGTGACATTTTTACCTTTCACCTTTCACTTTTTTTTGAATGGGTAGGACATCATTTGGGGGAGTGAGGGTGATATGATGTGGCCAGAATTGGGGATAATACTTATCTCCTTCTTGCTCCTCCCTTTCTCAAAGGGAGGGCAGGAGGGATTTAAAAGGAGTAGCGCCCTCATTTACTCCTCTACTTCCCTCGCCCCTCTGAGGGAGAGGGGAGGGGTGAGGGGGAGAAAAGGGTTTGGCAACCGCAACATACCAGAATAATCCCCCCCTTTAGCAAAGGGGGGATTGGGGGGATTTTGAGGAACTGACACTGACCACTGATCGCCGACACTTACACTGGTTTTATGAACCTCGAAAAGACAGAGATCTGGATAACCACCGAAAAGCCATTATCATTTAACGACGGCCGCGCCATCCGTGGTTTTTTTGGAACTTTATATAAAAATAGACCGGAATTTCATGGGCATATGGGAAGTAAGTTATGCTTTCTGCAAAAAGATAAATGGGAAAATGGCAGAAAAAGATTTAAAGCTGTCTAATTTTTAAAAAGGAGTGGTATGCGATGATTAACGCAATGCGAACATTGGCACTGGATTATCTTTTTGACAAACTGGGAGACAAAGACAATCCGCCTCAAAATCTGGAAGAATGGTATCACAAGTTACGCACCGATCATCCTGAACAACTTTTTCAATTTTTGGTAGAAGATGTAAGTAATATTGAGAAGATTTACATTCTTTACCCTGATAAGGCTGACTTCAGTATGGTTAATATGGATGTGGAAGATATGACAGTAGAAAAAAGCCGTAAGTTGCCATTTAAACAATACCGAGCCAGAGCGATAGGTCCTGTTATTAAACGGTCCAAGACTAAAGACGAGGTTAGTCCCAACTCAACCACCCAACAGGCGACTTTAAAATATTTTAAGAATGTTGGACAAAGCTTATCTCCTTGGGCAGATTATTTTAAGGAGATTTCTGAGATACTTGATAGACCTAATATCAAAGCTTTAGATGGTAATGTAACTACGACTGGCAAAGGTACAACTTGGCCAAACATCTATTCTGCAGCTCTTGACCTTATTCCATCTGCAAAAGGAACTGTGATGGTAACGGTGGCCGATACGCAAAACAAATGGCCCGGGGAGCGAGCTGAATACCTATGTTATTTGACTAATGAATTGCCGTTGCTTAAATACTCTACCGGCAATACACCTGTTAAGGATAATCAAACCTGCCCATTATGTGGTGCATCAGGAGTCACTGTTTTCCCAAATGCTCTAGCGGGAGCAGATATTAACATAAGTAATGTTGATAGAGTAGGAGCATTTCCTGGTATTGATATAGCTCAGGCATGGAAAGGATATGCACTTTGCAATGCCTGTGCTGACCTATTATACATCTACAAATCCCACTTCTTAAAAAAGGATAAAAATAGCCGCAATCCATTCATAACAAATATTGCTGGTGATAATGCCATTATAATCCCGTCTACAACAGTAGATTACAATGCCAGAGGTAAAATCTTAAGAAGGGTAAATGACCTTGTAAGAAGCTCCTCATCTAGTACAGAAGAGGTAGAAATAGACATATTAGATATTCTGAAGGATGAAAAGGCTATATTAAACCTTACATTCCTCTGGGCAACCGCTGGTCAGGAAATAGATAAAGTAACAGGGATGATAACCAATGTGCCACCAAGTAGATTGACTGAGCTATCAAAGGTTAATGAGGAATCAGACAAATGGAAACAGCCTCTTTTTCCAGAAATAATGTTTTTTTCTGATAAAAGAATCAACTTCCGTCCTGATTTATCACTCAGGGCATTAAGAACCTTGTTTTATCGTCCAGATGCAAGTGCAAAGCTCCAGCAATTAAAGAAGGCAATAGCCGCCTCTGTATATCATAAAACAGAAATTCCAGTGGCAAGATTCTGGGAAGAAATTATGACTACTGCCCGAGTGTATTGGCTGAATGCTATTCAAAAAGATAAAGGATATAATAGCCTTCTTTATGAGGGTAAGAAAAAAACAGGAGAGACTTTTTTAACTGCCGCTGGCTGGATAAGACATCTATGCTGGTGGATATATTATTTTAAGAAATTGGAGGTGATGAGTATGGAAGACAAATATTACGAACCGCAGATGGAGAGATTAAAGCCCTATTTTGGCCTTGAAAGTGGGATTGACTCTCCCCAAAAGGCGTATGCCTTCTTGCTTGGGGCACTTTATGGAAAAGTGCTTCAGGTTCAAGGAGCCAAGGGTGTTAATGTAGGGGCAAATGCCCTTACCTGGCTTAAACGGCTGACATTGAAGGGAAGGGATCTGCCTGAATTGTATGTTAAGATTCGGGAGAAACTCTTGGCTTATGAGACTGAAAAGAGCGAAGAGGTAAGGGAACTTATTGCTGAGATTGGAAATCTTGGGTGGAGGTTAGGAGATAATATTGAGTTGGGTGAGATATCAACTAACTATTACCTGTTGTTGGGACAATCTCTCACCACAACAATTTTGCCAAAAAAGGAGGGAAAATAAAATGGACAAGGAAACTAAAGATACTTTATCAAGCAGGCATGAATTTTTGTTTCTTTATGACATCAAAATGGGGAATCCAAATGGTGACCCGGATGAGAACAGACCGAGAGTGCTTCCGGACGGAACGCACTATGTAACTGATGTTAGGCTAAAACGCTTTGCCCGAGACTTTATGAAAAGTCAGGGTAAAGATATTTTAGTTGACAACATTGAGGGTCGGACTACTAACCTAACAGGTAGGGTTGTGCATTACTTAGAGAAAGTGAAGAAGCCGGAAGCAAATGAAAAGGAATTAGTAGACATTCTTCTGGATGCCTTTATTGATGCAAGGTTATTTGGCAGTTCATTTGCTTTTAAGGCTGAAGAAGTAAAAGGGGGAAGTAAGCGAAAAGCAGATTGGAAACCAGTGCCAAAGACCATGACTGGGGCTGTGCAGCTCAATATGGGAGAAGTTCTTCACAAGGCAGAAGAAGTTGATATCCATGGAACATCTATCTTTGCCAGTGCTCAAGAAAAACCTACAGGGGAAGAAGTTAGAGCAGGAACATTCACCACCTATTTTGGTCTTCGCTATGCACTGATAGGTTTTTCCGGTGTAGCAAATGAGCACTCGGCAGAGATTTCATGGATGTCGGATGATGACTACGAATATTTACTTAAAGCCATGTGGCACGGGGTAAGAGTCTGTGGAAATACCCGAACCAAGGTAGGACAGATTCCACATCTACTGATCGATATCAAGTACAAGACAGGTGAAGAGTTCCAGTTTGGTCGATTGCATGACTATGTAAAAAATAAAATGGTTGCAACTAATGGCAAACCCGAAAAGGAGTGGGCATCACCTGAAGATTACAAGTTAGACATGTCATTGATAGTTAAACGGCTGGAAGAACAAAAAAACAGGATAGAAACAGTGCGTTACGCCAAATCCTCGGATATCCAATTTGCAAAAGATTTGCCATCAGACTGGCAGGATTTGGATGTCGAAAATCTATAGCAATAGAGGAGTAGATAATGAAATTGATAAATTTTCGACTGAGTGGCCGCTTTGCTCATTTCTTGAGGGCAGAGGCATCAGCCAGTGCATTGAGTTATCCAGTCCCACCAAGAACTGTGATTCTTGGTATCTTGGGCGCTGTACTCGGGCTATCAAAGGATGAACCACAGATTATCCTTGAGCCAGCAGATATTGCGCTTTCTGGGAAACTGCCAAAAACCCACTGGCATAGAGCAAAACTCCGCAAGGATCCACCAGCGCCATTACCTCGTTTTATAAGAAAAACTCAAAAGTTAGACAGGAATACATCGCCAGAAAAGGCAGCCCTGATCCTTCAGGAATGGTTATTTGAACCAAGTTACACCGTCTGGGTTTCAATCCCCGAGCCACACCATACCGAACTTAAAAATAGACTAAACAAGAGGCAGTGGCATTTTAGTCCATCTCTTGGGCTTTCTGAAATGATAGCGGATATTGAATATCTTGGCACAAATGAATGTATGTTGCTTCCAAGAGGCACTTACGATGTTCAGTCTGTATTTCAGCAAGGGGTGGGAGTTCTTGAAATGGAAAAGATATTTGAGAAGGAATTAGTAATCCATTCTCTCCAAATGCCTCGAACCGTCACGGCTGATAGGGTTTTTTCCCATTCTGCCTATTTAGTAGAGCGCGATGGAAGGGCAGTTCCTGCAGAGACAGACCAGGCATATAAAGTTGACGATAAGGTTGTAATGTTTTTATGACCAAACTGAAATCTCATCCAGATCTCCAACTTTCTGAACACATTGCTCAAGTTAAATCCGCAATAGACAGCCTCTGCGGTTGGCATTCAAAGAGTGTAGTGTCACCGGAAATTAAGGTACTTATTCAGAAGGTAGTTTCTTTGCATGATATAGGAAAAGGGACAAAAGCATTTCAGGAATATATTGAGAATCCATCTGCCTACACCGGCGACCCAATGGATAAAGCTCATACGCCAATGTCCATGCTTCTCACTCTTTTACTTTCCAGAGAGGAAAAGTGGGAGGCACTGGAGGCAATGAGGGTATCTGCTATTGTCTTCGGCCACCACAGAAAATTACCGTTGGCAGAAAGATTACGGGACATAGGCAGTGGAATGTTTCCCAAAACTTTAAAGCGACAGATTGCAACCTTGCAGGCCGATGGGTTAAATCAGCATTGTGGTCTTGATATTTCAAGGCTAAATCTTGAGGGGCGTCCCTGGGCAAAGGCCTTAAAATATCTTGATGAATCTGTCCTGCCTGAATTTAAGGGCTTATCAATTGAGGATGCCCTTATCTTTAGACTAAAAACCCAGTTGCTCTTTTCCCTTTTACTTGAGGCTGATAAGGCACTTCTTGCCGTAAAAGAACCTCAAGAGTACCTACATAGAGAGCCAAGACACTGGATGTCTAAATGGGTTGATCAAAAGATTGGCTCACCAGAAGACACGCCCGTTAACAAAATCCGACAATCACTAAGAATTGATCTGAAAAGCCAGATTGATGAGATTGAAAGGCCTGGTATCTTCAGCCTGACAGCACCGACAGGTAGTGGTAAAACGATGCTTTCTGCCACATGGCTTTTAAAATTGCGAGAGAATATGAGTAAGAAAGGACTATGCCCAAAGGCAATAATTGTGCTGCCATTTCTCTCTGTAATTGACCAAACAATAAAGGAGTATGAATCTCTCCTGACAGCTGGTGGTCAAAAGGCTGATGGTTCATGGTTTTTAACAAGTCACTCCCTGTCTGACAGAAAATATAAGCAGGGATTGGAGGAAGATGCTGAACACTTTTTTGTTGACACATGGCGAACAGAATTGACAATCACCACTTATGATCAGTTTTTAATGACTCTTATGGATTCAAAGACAAGGTACCAGATGCGGTTTCATAATTTATGCGATTCCTTAATTGTAATGGATGAGGTTCAGTCTCTCCCTTGTAAGCTCTGGAAGCCATTGGAAGAAATATTGAGATGTCTGGTAAAGATTGGTAACAGCAGTGTTTTGTTGATGTCGGCTACACTCCCTGCCATCATTTCGGATGCAAAACCACTCGTAGAAGATTACGCTGCTTATTTTAAGACATTCAACCGATATAAGTTGCAGTTTAGGCTTCAGGAAAAACTTAAGATAAGTGATTTCTGTAATGAGGTGTTTAGTCACCGGGATGAGTGGCTTAAAAAAAACAAACGGGTGCTGATTACATTGAATACCCGCAGGAGCGCCCGGCTTGTGCGTGATAAACTGGCTGATGATTGGCCGCGTGAGTTTTCTAACATCCCCTTATTTTTCCTCAGTGCAGATGTAACTCCACGGGATAGGTTAGATGCTATAGAGACTATCAAGGAAGACAATCCCTGTATTGTTGTGTCAACTCAGTGCATAGAGGCAGGGGTTGACATTGATATGGATTTTGTAATTCGAGACTTTGCTCCATTTGACAGCTTAATTCAAATTGCTGGCCGCTGTAATCGCAACGGCAGACTATCTCATCCGGCAACTGTTGAAGTTGTTGACCTGAGCAATGAACAGGGGAAAAGGTATTCCGATATGGTGTACGATGATGTTCATTTGCAGGTTACCCGACAACTAACAGAGGAGATTACAGAGATAGAAGAAAGGGATATTCTACCCCTTGCAGATCGCTACTTTGAGATGTTGAGCGCAAAGAAGGATACAGGGATGGAGCATCTTAAAAAATTTGCCAGATGGGAGGAAGTTGAGTCTGTCAAGGAACTACTTCGGGGAAAAGAACGGGAGAAATACACCTTTCTCGTAATAAAACAGGATCCTGAATTAAAAGATGAGATGACAAAAGCAAATAAGATAGACGACCGTTGGAAGCGTAGAGAGGCATGGCGAGCGATTGCAGGCAGGATAGCAAAAATGTCGGTTAGTGTATATGCAAAACGCGGATTTGATCCACAGGATATTGCAACTGAATATTTGGGACAGTGGATCTTACACGATAGATTTTATTCTAAGGATCAAGGTTTGGTTTTAGATGATGATTCTACTGATGGAGTGTTAATATTATAACTAATAAAATAAGTCACTGTATTCTCAATCTCAGGTTTGACCGACCGGTTGATCGAAAGATTGAAACAAAAGATCTGCGTGGAGCAGTGTCCAATCTGTATCCTGAAGAACGATTACTTCATCAACATCGTGAAGACGGGAAAGTTGATTACCACTATCCTCTGGTTCAGTACAAGATAATTAATGGTGAATGTCTGCTTGTTGGATTCGAAGATGGAGCAGAACTCCTTGCCAATCTTGAACTGGTAACAAAAACACTTTTTTTAGGGTATGAAAATTATACTATCCTCACTACAGAATTAGAATGTCATCATATCTCAATAAGAACCACTGAGACCGTTCAAACTTACTCCTTCCTCACCCCCTGGCTTGCGCTTAACGAAAAGAACTACGAAAAATACCAGATGTTTGGAAGTTGGGGGAAGAGGAAGGAGCTCCTGGAGAAGATCCTGATCGGGAACATTATCTCCATGTCGAAGAGTTTGGGGTATACCGTGCCAGCACCAATTGAAGCAAATATCCACCATCTTAAGGAAGTTAAGACATCCCTCAAAGGTACTCCCATGCTTGGATTTCTCGGCACTTTCTCTGTCAATTTTGAGATTCCGGATTATTGGGGGATTGGGAAGTCGGTGTCGAGGGGGTTTGGGACGGTCATAAGAGTGAAGAGTGATAAGTCATGAGTGATCAGTAATAATGAAGGAATGGGAAATAGGAGGTTATAAGATGGGATTAACTCGTGTAACCGTGACACTAAGGGCCACACAAAGATCACGTAAGAAATTTGAAGCCATCTTTCTGGTGGATACCGGCTCATCCGATTCGATGGCACCCGCCAAGAAACTTAAAGCAATTGGTGTTTCTCCTGCGGGTAAAAAAGTGTACGAACTTGCAGATGGTACAAAGAAAGAATACGAGTTTGGAATTGTCGTTATTGAATTTATGGGTGAAATAACGGCAGGTAGGATTATCTTCGGACCGGATGGTGTTGAGCCAATCCTGGGCGTTGAAGCGCTTGAATCTGTTGGCATCATTGTTGATCCCAAAAAACGTACACTCAGGAGATTGCCAGCAATACCGCTGAAATAAATAACTATTCCGAAAGGCAATACTTTTTGAAAAGGTTTATCGACTATGCAATTGGTCATTAATACTCATGGGTCTTATCTGAGAAAGAAAGAGGGAAATTTCCTTGTTAAGACGGATGATCAGGTTTTTGAGGTCTCGGCGAAGAAAGTTCAATCCGTCATGATTACTACGAGTGCTTATCTTTCAACTGATGCTATCAAGCTGGCCATGGATAACAATATTGATGTGATTTTTCTGGATGAATTTGGCGACCCTTTCGGCCGCGTATGGCACTCAAAATTGGGAAGCACCACTCTCATTCGCCGGAGACAGTTGGAGATTGCCAATGATGAAAGAGGATTAAATCTGGCGAAGGAATGGATGATCACCAAGATGGATAACCAGATCGATTTCTTGAAGCGACTCAAGAATTCCAGACCTCAAAAGGAAGAGGAGTTAGAAAGTTATCTCTCAACCCTTGAAGAGATTCGGCAAAAGACGGACAGTCTTGAGGGGACCATTGATGAAAAGCGGGGCAGTATGATGGGGTTTGAGGGGGCGGCAGGGAAAACGTACTTTGATGCTCTCAATTTCATCATGCCGGATCGCTTCAAGTTTAATGGCCGGAGCCGCATGCCTGCCAAAGATGAATTTAATTGCCTCCTCAATTATGGTTACGGTGTCCTCTATTCGATGGTAGAGAAAGCCTGTATCATTGCTGGTCTCGATCCTTATGTAGGGATCATTCATACAGACCATTATAACAAGAAATCCCTGGTCTTCGATTTGATCGAGATGTTCAGGACTCTTGTTGACGAGACAGTAGTTTATATGTTCAGCCAGAGAAAGATGAAGAAGGAATATTGTGAAGAGGTCAAGAATGGTCTAACGCTGAACAAGGAAGGAAAAGCGGCATTGATTCAGGATTTGAATGAAACCTTTGAGAAAGGGGTTCGGTATCACGGAAGAAACATTAAGAATCGGGATATCATCCAATTTGAATGTCACAGAATTGCCAACGGACTGATTAAGGGTGAGGAAGATGCTGGTTTGGGTGATCTATGACATCGTTAAGGACAAAACAAGAACTTTGATAGCCAGGGCCTGCAAACAATACGGCCTTTACAGAGTTCAGAAAAGTGCTTTCTTGGGCAATTTGAATAAAAATGAGATCGATGAGCTTTCGATCAAATCCAAAGATCTGATCGACGAAGAGGTCGATTCCGTCTATATCTTTCCCATGTGTGAGGATGATTTCAAGAAGGTGAAGCTACTCGGTCAGGCCTTTGATAAGAGTTTGGTGAAAGATGAGGTCATTGCAAAGTTCTTCTGAAGCCTCACCGTTGGCACAGGGTAGGGGAGTCGCCCAGGAAGAAATCTTCATCACCCCCTCCGATGTAATCGAATACCTATACTGTCCAAGGTTCATCTATTTTATGAGGTGTCTCGATATTCCGCAACATGAGGATGAACGATATAAAGTCATGAAGGGACGAGAGGTGCATGACGAAAAGGCAAAGATCAATAGGGAATATTTGAGAAAGAAATTGGGATGTGCAGCGAAAGACATTTCAGCCTATCTTACCTCTTCTGTTCTTCATCTAAAAGGGGAGGTAGATGAAGTTCTTTCCTTTTCAGATGGGACGTTGGCACCATTGGATTATAAATTTGCTGAATATAAAGACTGGGTCTTCCAGACCCATAAATATCAATCAAGCCTTTACGCGCTCCTGATAATGGAAAATTACGGCATGGAGGTAAATAGAGGATATGTTTGCTACCTAAGGAGCAAGAATTTCATTAAAGAGATTCCCTTTTGCAGGGTTGACTTCGAAAAGGCTAAGAGTCTCGTGAGAGAAGTTTTAAATATCATTTCAAAAGGTTATTACCCCAGAAAGAAAAGTTCTTTGGCCCATTGCATCGACTGTTGCTACAGAAATATTTGTGTTTAAGAAGGAGTAAAGGAGAAGTCTTTAAAAAGAAAAGAGGTTTTCGTATCTAAAACCATGAACAAGGAGTCGAAGATTGGGATTTTTTAGCGGATTTGAGGCTTTAATTTTAACCCAAAAGGGTTTCCGAAAAATTAAGATAATCTTTTCTTTTTCAGGGTATATAAGACAGGAGCTGTTAGAGAGCGGGTTCCATTAAAACAAGGATTGAAACGAAAAGGAGTTGAAATGACCACACTAAATCCTAGTGTTAGAGAGCGGGTTCCATTAAAACAAGGATTGAAACCTTGACAAATGATATTCATAGATTTATAACTTTGTCGTTAGAGAGCGGGTTCCATTAAAACAAGGATTGAAACTAAATTCCTTTGGGAAGAAGACCCTAAAATTAAAAAGGTTAGAGAGCGGGTTCCATTAAAACAAGGATTGAAACCGGCTGCCCTATCGGCCACACGGAGAGAAAGGAGGTGTTAGAGAGCGGGTTCCATTAAAACAAGGATTGAAACAACCATCGGAAGTGGATTGTCTACGCTCAAGACGGGGTTAGAGAGCGGGTTCCATTAAAACAAGGATTGAAACTTTGGATTGACTTAATTCCAGAGTAAAAAGGTAAACGTTAGAGAGCGGGTTCCATTAAAACAAGGATTGAAACCAAAGTCCTTCGTTGAACTTCCGTCCACAACACTCGTTAGAGAGCGGGTTCCATTAAAACAAGGATTGAAACAATTTATCGATTGAGCACCCCAATAAACCAGATATTGTTAGAGAGCGGGTTCCATTAAAACAAGGATTGAAACGAAATCGCTGTCGACCGACTTCGATCCCCTTCACCTTGTTAGAGAGCGGGTTCCATTAAAACAAGGATTGAAACCAAAGGCCGCGGAAGAGAAGAACGCAGAAAACCTTCGTTAGAGAGCGGGTTCCATTAAAACAAGGATTGAAACCCAAACTCTCCCAAAGTGCCGCATTTGCCATATGTGGTTAGAGAGCGGGTTCCATTAAAACAAGGATTGAAACTGGGCAAGGTACCGGCGATCTCCGGCAACCATCTCGGTTAGAGAGCGGGTTCCATTAAAACAAGGATTGAAACCCTCGCATGGGTCTGTATCCAATGTGGACTCGAGCTGTTAGAGAGCGGGTTCCATTAAAACAAGGATTGAAACTTCAAATCCCCACGGTGATCACCGTGGGGGGTCAGGGGTTAGAGAGCGGGTTCCATTAAAACAAGGATTGAAACTCAAGGAACCCCATCGGTGGATCGAACCCACCCTCAAGTTAGAGAGCGGGTTCCATTAAAACAAGGATTGAAACAAGAAAGCCAAAGACCAGAACAAACCCGCCGCCCTCCGTTAGAGAGCGGGTTCCATTAAAACAAGGATTGAAACTCGATTCTAACGAGCCAGTGGCCGTTAAAGGGGATCGTTAGAGAGCGGGTTCCATTAAAACAAGGATTGAAACTTCAGGGTCCTTTCGAAGCCGGCCGATCGTGGATCGGTTAGAGAGCGGGTTCCATTAAAACAAGGATTGAAACCCTCATCCAAGCTCAGAAAGATCGGGATGAGGGATTGTTAGAGAGCGGGTTCCATTAAAACAAGGATTGAAACAAACAGATGGAATAGGGAACAGTTTGTTTCTTTCAAGTTAGAGAGCGGGTTCCATTAAAACAAGGATTGAAACCTGATGGAGAATACCTGCAACGCCAATTACATAGAGTTAGAGAGCGGGTTCCATTAAAACAAGGATTGAAACGGGAATTATTGATTAGGCCCAAATGAGAAAAACGCCGTTAGAGAGCGGGTTCCATTAAAACAAGGATTGAAACAGGTCACTACCCCAAAAAGCCGGTTTTCGGGTTTGGTTAGAGAGCGGGTTCCATTAAAACAAGGATTGAAACACCGGGACTACGGTGGATACCGACGGCGCCTTGACGTTAGAGAGCGGGTTCCATTAAAACAAGGATTGAAACTACTCTGGACAATGACAACATTGGAACGCCGATTCAGGTTAGAGAGCGGGTTCCATTAAAACAAGGATTGAAACAAAAATCGGTGTAATCATGGGTTTATACGATCAATTCGTTAGAGAGCGGGTTCCATTAAAACAAGGATTGAAACACCTGAGCACCGATGCCTACCAGCGGTGGACCTATGGTTAGAGAGCGGGTTCCATTAAAACAAGGATTGAAACCTCTCCTGTCTTCTGGATTACGGCCAAAGACAGGCGGTTAGAGAGCGGGTTCCATTAAAACAAGGATTGAAACCTTTTTCGAGAGAAGGGAACATATCATCAGCAAGTTGTTAGAGAGCGGGTTCCATTAAAACAAGGATTGAAACGAAGATCCCTGGCCCTCTTCTGGGAAAGGGCAATCGTTAGAGAGCGGGTTCCATTAAAACAAGGATTGAAACAACGAAAAGAGAGGAGAGGGAAGATGAAGGATTATAGTTAGAGAGCGGGTTCCATTAAAACAAGGATTGAAACATGACAGTACCTATCGGGAAAAGAAATAAAAGAGTGTTAGAGAGCGGGTTCCATTAAAACAAGGATTGAAACTCTTCCCCGATGGTGGAACCCAACTCAGGTTTAAGGGTTAGAGAGCGGGTTCCATTAAAACAAGGATTGAAACAACAGTACGGTAGGGGTATAATATGGCCATTAAGACGAGTTAGAGAGCGGGTTCCATTAAAACAAGGATTGAAACCTCTTCAAAAGATTATCAGTTCTTTTCATCTTGATCGTTAGAGAGCGGGTTCCATTAAAACAAGGATTGAAACCAAGATGGTGAACGCACTCCCGATGAGGCAGCACAAGTGTTAGAGAGCGGGTTCCATTAAAACAAGGATTGAAACACCAAGAAACCTTCGCGATGTTGGAAGCTCTCGCTAGTTAGAGAGCGGGTTCCATTAAAACAAGGATTGAAACAAAATGATGCAGTAATTGGGAAGGGGTAGAAATACTCGTTAGAGAGCGGGTTCCATTAAAACAAGGATTGAAACATTGGGATGAACATATAATACTGGTGGGGTGGAAATGTTAGAGAGCGGGTTCCATTAAAACAAGGATTGAAACTTGATCCTCCTATGGCGCACAGAAAAACCGATACCAGTTAGAGAGCGGGTTCCATTAAAACAAGGATTGAAACTCCATTTGCCCTCCTCTGATATTTGGGTTGCGGATGTTAGAGAGCGGGTTCCATTAAAACAAGGATTGAAACGAAAGTTTGGAACAGTAAAGAGTTATGTCTTTAATGTTAGAGAGCGGGTTCCATTAAAACAAGGATTGAAACTGGATTGCCAATAGGAAAACAGTTTAGAGGCAAAAGGTTAGAGAGCGGGTTCCATTAAAACAAGGATTGAAACTCCCTCCTATTCGTTAAGTCCAACACAATGATAATTGTTAGAGAGCGGGTTCCATTAAAACAAGGATTGAAACGTGATCTAAAACCTTATGACAAACCATGGATCCATGTTAGAGAGCGGGTTCCATTAAAACAAGGATTGAAACAATAGGCTTCCCTGGGTCCTAACCACTCTTCTTTTTGTTAGAGAGCGGGTTCCATTAAAACAAGGATTGAAACATACATTAGCCATGGTTTATCCCTCCTTATGGGATCGTTAGAGAGCGGGTTCCATTAAAACAAGGATTGAAACAACCTAATCCACTCCCCGTTCCAATCCAGTAACAATTTGTTAGAGAGCGGGTTCCATTAAAACAAGGATTGAAACGATTTTCTAATGATTCTCTCCAATCTGGCATTGTAGTTAGAGAGCGGGTTCCATTAAAACAAGGATTGAAACATCGGATGAACAAAAGGAGTAACCATTGTCGTTCCAAGTTAGAGAGCGGGTTCCATTAAAACAAGGATTGAAACTCGTTGACGTAAAACTCGTTGCGTCCGGATTGATAGTTAGAGAGCGGGTTCCATTAAAACAAGGATTGAAACTGGATAGGGTGAAGGGTATTGTTAAAATAGGCCGTCGTTAGAGAGCGGGTTCCATTAAAACAAGGATTGAAACTTTATAGCCATGTTTTCTTCGGGGGTTCTTTTCTGGTTAGAGAGCGGGTTCCATTAAAACAAGGATTGAAACATCATTTCGTCTTTTAATCTTCGGATGGTAAAGGAGTTAGAGAGCGGGTTCCATTAAAACAAGGATTGAAACACGGAGATCCCCCCTCATTCGATTCGTCCACAATTAGTTAGAGAGCGGGTTTCATTAAAACAAGGATTGAATCGATAAATAACAAATGGGAAAGGAGAAGGAAAAAGTTAGAAATGGAGAAGAAGGGAAGGGCCCTCTCATTTTGATCTTTGAAAGAACCCTTCCCCAATAACTCTCCCCCTGGCTTACTACTTGGCCCTTTTGAAAATCATATTATACTTCGTATCCATAGCAGATGCTGATTCTTTAGTATGACAGTAAAGGTTGCAAGAGTTTGGCATTTTTGGTTTGCCAGTCTTCTCATCCGCCCCATACTGCAGGGTCTTCGAGGGTGGGATAGCTTCAAACGTGTGGTTCGGTACCGATCCCGAAGCGATCGTGTACGGTAGGTGGCATGCTGAACATGAAGCTACTTCATACCGGTGCCCTGAGTGTTTCGCCGGATCGGCCACGATCTCCTCGTGGCACTTCGCACACAGCGAGCGTTCTTCACTCCGCAACTGCCCCGTCCGGTAATTGAGACTTCCGACGTGGGGGTCATGGCAAGTCACGCAGCTAAGGTCAGGCACGTTATTATGGCGACTTTTAATCCATTCCAGATACTGTTGACGATGTCGATTGGCATTCTTCTGATCCGGCCAGAACGACCCGGGTGCCGTATACGGTTCTGGATCTAAATCCTTCATCAATGTTTGAGGCTTATTAAGTTCATAATTGACAGGGTAGTTGAACTTCTTAAGGTCGCCCTTCATGCGGGCACGGATGTGGCAGCGTCCGCAGTTCTCTGTGTGCTTGTCGATGACCGCCTTCACAGTCTTCGGGTTCTTGGCATGGTCAGCAGAAGGCCCGTGACATGCCTCACAGCCGATGTTGAATTCGGCAAATGTGCGTTCCTTGTAATTGGTGCCAGCAGCATGGCAGTAACCGCACTCATTGAACCAATCAAGCCGTTCGAGTGCCCCTTCTTTGTCCTTGCGGATAGAAAAATGCTTCCTCGGGCGATTATACTCAAACTCGCCAGAGATGATATTTCCTTTTTCATCCCAGAAGGTATAGCGCTCTTCTTTGTACCAGCCACCGATGACGTAGGCCCAGTCGTACTGGTCGGGTTTGGGAGCGTTCTCCACGGTAAGATCCGCCTTGACATTCTTTAAGTCGCCCTTGGCAATAGGACGGGGAGCAGCCGACAAGGCCGCAATCCAGCGGGTGAAAGTCCCGTCATGTCAATTACCCGATTCAGGCATGTAGCGATACCACATCCCAGGGTAGGTAACCAACTGGGCTACGCGTGGTGTAAAAG
>Ga0315279_10001031_pt1 | contig 48504 bp, 46 predicted proteins | sample YL17G06_20_MG_FD_203694 | JGI IMG/M metagenome (GOLD analysis project Ga0315279, IMG submission 203694) | Sediment microbial communities from Yellowstone Lake, YNP, Wyoming, USA - YL17G06_20 | ecosystem: Environmental > Aquatic > Freshwater > Lake > Sediment | place: USA: Wyoming | collected...
GCCCTCGGTGCCTTCCGCAGCCAGGCCCGCCGGTTCCGCATGAGAGTTCCTGGCACCGGTCGTCGCGTCACGGGTAGTCACCGGGCGACCCCGCTCAGCCGGAATGGGCCACAGCGCAAAAGCCTCGGAGCCGGCCGCAATTGACACTTGGCGCCGGCCGTGGTAGTATTATCGAGCTGCCCGTTTCGAGAAACACGGAATGCGGTGCGATTCCGCAGCGGTCCCGCCACTGTAACCGGGGATGCCTGCAGCTGGGTGCTTGACAGCACCCAAGGGGTGATGACACCCCTACGCCATTGCCTTCGTGAGACGAGGGCGAGAAGGCGCTGCAGGGCATGCGATCCGGAAGCCAGGAGACGATTCCCGAAACCAACACCTTCGCGGAAAAAGGATGGCCGGCGTGCGTCGTTTCTCCTGCATTCCTTTTCCACATTCCGTTGCGAATGCCCATCGAAGGATTGCCAAGGCGGCCGGGAGATTTCCGTGCGCAGAAATATCCTTTGCCTGCTCGCCTCCATTGTGTGCCTGCACGCGTGGGCACAGCAGACCCCCGAGCTGAACGAGGTCGTGGTCACAGCGACCAGGATCGTTTCCCCCCTGCTGGAAACGCCGAGCGCGGTCAGCGTCATCTCCTCCGCGGACATCGCCGCCTCCGGGGCTCATGACCTCGCGGCGGTGATCGCCGACCAGAGCGGGGTCGTGGTCAACGACTATGGCACGCAGGGTGCCACCAAGAGTGTGAGCCTCCGGGGTTCCACCTCGTCCCAGGTGCTCGTCCTCCTGGACGGCACGCGTTTGAACTCCAGCCGCGACGGCATGGTGGATTTCTCCACGATCCCCCTCGAGATCATCGACCGCGTCGAGATCCTGCGAGGGGGCGCGAGCACGATGTACGGCACGGGCGCCATCGGAGGAGTGATCAACATCATCACGAAGAAGGCAGAGAAGCCGGCGATCTCCCTGAGCGTGACGAACGGGAGCTTCATCCCCCACGCCGCCAACGAAGTCTCTTCGAGCATGGCGTTGACTCAGGTTCCCGCGAACATGATGGACCTTGTGGACAGCCAGAATATCGAGCTTTCCATGGCCGGAAGGCTCGGGGACATCGGGATCACCGGCGGAGGGTCCTTCGGTCGCGCGGCGAACGCTTTCACGTGGGATGACACGACCGGCATCAATGCCTGGCGGCGGAGAACAAACGCTGACGCGCTCACGGGCAGCGCCTACGCCGGGCTGGCGTCCTCGCTGTTCGGAGGGCAGCTCGCGGTCAAGGGGGTGTTCGAGTTGTCCGACATCGGATCGCCGGGATCGCTCACCTTCGTCAGCACCACCGCGCGGCAGGGAGACGCATCCGGTTCGGGTTCTCTCGCCTGGAAAACGGAGCGGTTTTTTTCGGACGCGCTGACCTTCGACCTGAAGGCATTCTACAGATACGACCAGCTCACGTACAACGATCCGGTCTATCCTCCCGAAAGCATCCATCGCACGCAGACCGCAAGCTTGGACCTGACGCAAAAGCTCGCCTTTTCCGATATTGCGACCGCCATCTACGGAGGGGGTGCCTACTTCGATTTCGCGGACAGCACGAACCTCCCCGGTACGAAGCAGAGACTCAACTTGGCGGCCTTCCTGTCCGTTCCGGTCTCTCCGTCCGACAGCCTGACGATCACACCGACTGCCCGGTACGACTACTTCTCCGACTTTGCCGGCAGCCTTTCGTATTCCCTCAGCGCTGTGCTGCTGCTATCGGAGCGTTCCTCGCTGAGAGCGTCTCTGGGGAGCGCCTACCGGGTGCCGACGCTGAACGATCTCTACTGGACCGATCCCTATGGCACCCTTTCCAACCCGAACTTGAAACCCGAGACATCGTACGATGGAGAAGTGGGATTCGTTCTTGCCGGATCGCAATTCTCCCTGGACGTCTCCATGTTCACGAGACTTGTGTACGACAATATCATCTGGTTCTACAATCCGACAACGTTCATTACCTCTGTCATGAATCTGACCAAGACTCTCTTTCCAGGGGCTGAGGTCCGCGGCAAGGTCATGCTCACCAATGCTCTTTCCCTGGAGGCCAGTTACTCCTTCCTCTATGGCCTCCTGCTGAACGATGGCACGACAGAGCTGTCCGTGACGGACAACAGGCGCGTGCCGTACGCTCCGCTCCACACGGCGAGCGCGGCAATTCGCTATTCGGGGGACATCGTGGGGTTCGACGTCGAAATGCGCTACGTGGGCGATGAATACACCGACAGCGCGAACACCGCGTCCGCGATTCTTCATGGCTACTTCGTCGCGAATGCCGACTTCAGCTACGTGGCGACAAAAAACGTCACGTTCACTTTGACCGGGAAAAACCTCCTGAATTCCCTGTATTACACCCAGCTGGGCTACCCCATGCCTCCCTTCTCCATCGAGACGGGCGTGCAGCTTCACTTGTAAGGAGGCATCAGCAGGGACAGATGGGCCCCCGGCTGGGTTTCGTGCTTTCCCTTCTCGCGGCGTGCGGCATTCATGCAGTCGTCCTGCTCGTGCCGCGCGCCGCAATCGTTGAGGAAGTGCCGGTCCCGACCGTCGAGCTGGACCTGACGACGGCACCGGCTTTCGCGGAAGCCGCCCCGGCAGTCATGCGGGCGATCGCGCCCAGGGCCGTGCCACGGCGCCCGGTCCGAGAGACACCGCCTGATTCTGCAGGACCGCGGCCCCCGGAAGCAGCTACTTCCGCCGTCCCAGCCGAGCCGGCGGCTTCGGCGCCCTCGAACGAGCAATCAGTCTCGTCGTTCCCCGTGAACCCCGAACAAGCGGGAGCAGCCGGCAGCGATGGCGCGCCTGCCGGCCCTACCCCCGGAAACACCGATGCGGCGGGGGATGCGGCGACCTCTCCCTCCGAAGGTGCAGCGGACACAACCTCAGCCGCGGCCGCCGTCAGCGTTTCTCTCCTGATTCCTCCACGGCCCCGTGCGGAAATCCTCCCGCTCTATCCTCGAAGCGCCCGCCGCTCGGGCCTCGAGGGCATGGTGAAAGTGAGCGCGATGGTGGACGTCTCGGGAGCCGTGACGAGCGCCGAGGTGCTCGCCTCTTCCGGACATGAGCTGCTCGACCAGGCCGCCCTCGATGCCGTGCGGCGGGCGGTCTTTGCGCCGGCCCTCCGCGAGGGGAAGCCAGTCCCCTGCCGCATCGTGATTCCCATCAGGTTCCAGCTCTCCGCGCCCTCCCCGTGATCATCGGACCATCTAGTTTCAAATTCCCTGCGCTGCGGCTCCACCCTCGAAGATGTACCCCAAAATCGGGTACAAACCCGAGGGGAGCGGTCGCCTCTGCTCATCTTTGCCGAACGCAACGCCCCGCATATTGACATTTCAAAAGGCCGTACCTATTCTGAGATCTCAATGGCAATCCCCGTCATCATGCCCAAGCAGGGTCAGTCTGTCGAATCGTGCATCATCGTGAGCTGGAAAAAGCATGCGGGCGATGCGGTGAAGGCCGGCGACATTCTTTGTGAAGTGGAAACCGACAAGGCAACCTTCGAAGTGGAGTCGCCGGCGGAAGGAACGCTCCTCGCGATCTTCCACGAGCAGGGCGCCGACGTGCCCGTGCTCACCCCGATTGCCGCAATCGGGAAGCCCGGGGAGAGCACCGATGCGCTGCGAGGCGTAGGGGCGGCTGCCACCGCCGTCCCGGTCGCCGCCGCGTCGAACGCGGCGCCTTCGCATCCGTCCACAGCTCCTGCCCCGTCCGGCGACGGAAAGCTGAAAGCCTCGCCGCGCGCGAAGGCGCTGGCCGCCGCAAAAGGGATTTCTCTGGCCGGGCTCCGCGGCACAGGGCCCGGTGGTCGCATCATCGAGCGTGATGTCCAGGCCGCGAAGACGGTCGTCCTTCCGCCCTCCCTGGCTCGGCCGACCTCGTCATCCATGGCTACTGGCGAAGTCCGCGAGGTAAAGGTCACGGGGATCCGCAAGCTCATTTCCGAGCGGATGCTTGCTTCGCTTCAGACCACGGCCCAGCTCACGATGCACACGGCCGCGGACGCTCGGACGCTCCAGTCGATGCGGAAGAAGTTCAAGGAAAGCCCCGAGCAGATGGGCCTGCGGGACGTGACGATCAACGACATGGTGCTGTACGCAGTGTCGCGCGTCCTCCTGCAGTACCCCGACCTCAACACGCTCTACACGGGAGACACCCTGCGGCTTCACGCATCGGTGCACCTCGGGTTCGCCGTGGACACGCCGAAGGGTCTCATGGTCCCCGTGATCAGGAACGCACACTCGCTCAGCCTGAGGGACATCGCTCTGGAAGCTTCACGCCTGATCGCCGGCTGCCGCGGCGGTGGCATTACCCCCGCGGAGATGGCGGGCGGCACCTTCACCGTCACCAATCTCGGCACCTTCGGCGTGTACGGATTCACACCCGTTCTGAACGCGCCGCAGGTAGGAATCCTCGGCGTCGGGGCCATCGTGCCGGGGCCGGTCATAGCCGCCGACGGTGCCGTGAGCTTCATTCCGCAGATCGGGCTGTCGCTCACGGTCAACCACCAGGTCGTGGACGGCGCGCCCGGCGCGCGTTTCCTGCAGGCACTCGCCGCCGATATCGCCCGTTTCGACCTGCTCCTCGCGAAATAAGAGTCTTGGAGAAGAAACTATGCCGAAATCCATCGTCGTCGACCCGCGCGAGACCCGCAAACCGGGCATGCTCTCCTTCACGGACATCCCGCTGAACGCGTACGTCCTGGACATGAAGAAGGAGGTGAAGTCGCACGGCAAGGACGCCCTGCTTCGCGCCTACAGGGACATGGTGCTCATCCGCGAGTTCGAGACCATGCTGAACACGATCAAGACCAAAGGCGCCTACCAGGGAATCCCCTACGATCACCTCGGCCCGGCGCACTTGTCCATCGGCCAGGAGTCCACCGTGGTCGGCCAGTGCATGCGCCTGGGCATCGAGGACTTCATCTTCGGCTCCCACCGCAGCCACGGAGAGATCATCGCAAAGTGCCTTTCCGCCGCGGCACGCCTGCCGGCGGCGCAGGTTTCTTCCATTATGGAGACCTACTTCGGCGGGGCGCTCCTGCGCGTGGTGGAGAAGGGCGCGCGCGCAGCCGGGGACGACCTCGCGGTCGATTTCATCCTCTACGGCGTGCTGGCCGAGATCTTCGGTCGGGAGAACGGATTCAACAAGGGCATGGGCGGGTCGATGCACGCCTTCTTCGCCCCCTTCGGCAGCATGCCGAACAATGCCATTGTGGGGGGCTCCGCGGACATCGCCGTGGGCGCCGCGCTGTACAAGCGCATCAACCGCAAGCCCGGCATCGTCATCGCCAATATCGGGGACGGCTCCTCTGCCTGCGGCCCCGTGTGGGAGGCGATGATGGTGGCGGCCATGGATCAGTACCGCACCCTGTGGCCGAAAGAGATCGGCGGTGCTCCACCGATGCTCTTCAGCTTCTTCAACAATTTCTACGGCATGGGCGGCCAGACCCTCGGGGAGACGATGGGCTTCAAGGTGCTCGCCCGCATCGGCGCTGGGGTGAACCCCGAGCAGATGCACGCCGAGCGCGTGGACGGGTACAACCCGCTCGCCGTCTGCGATGCCATTGAGCGCAAGAAGAAGGTGCTCCTGGAGGGCCGCGGCCCTGTTCTCCTGGACATCGTCACCTACCGCTATTCGGGCCATTCCCCGTCGGATGCCTCCTCGTACCGCACCAAGGAAGAGGTGGCCCTGTGGCAGGACGTGGACTGCATCAAGAGCTATGGCCAGGACCTTGTGTCGGCAAAGGTCGCTTCCGCCGAGGATCTGCAGGCAGTCCAGCAGTCGGCGCAGGAGAGGATGCGAAGGATCACCGAGCTTGCCGTCTCTCCCCAGCTGTCTCCCCGGGTCAGGGTCGGCGGCAGGGGTCCCGGGGCGGATGCCATCGGGGATATGATGTTTTCCAACGGGAACGTTGAGAAGCTCGATGACCGTCAGCCGGAAATGCTGCTGGCCCCGGCGCAGAATCCGCGGATCCTCGCCAACGCCCGCAAGTCGCGCTCCGGGATCGGCCCCGACGGGAAGCCGCTTCCCAAGAGCCAGGTCATCGCCCTGCGGGATGCGATATTCGAGGCCATGCTCCACCGCTTCTCCATCGACCCCACCATGGCGGCCTTCGGGGAGGAGAACCGTGACTGGGGCGGCGCCTTCGCCGTGTACCGCGGGCTCACTGAGGCGCTGCCATACCACCGCCTGTTCAACACCTCGATCTCGGAAGGTGCCATCGTCGGCGCGGCCGTCGGTTACGCGCTTTCGGGCGGCAGGGCGGTCCCCGAGCTCATGTACTGCGACTTTCTTGGAAGGTCTGGCGATGAGGTGTTCAACCAGGTCTGCAAGTGGCAGGCAATGTCAGCGGGCGTGCTGAAGATGCCCCTGGTGCTCCGGGTCTCGGTGGGAAGCAAGTACGGCGCCCAGCACTCCCAGGACTGGTCCTCCCTGGTCGCCCATCTGCCCGGGCTGAAGGTGATGTTCCCCGTCACCCCCTACGATGCGAAGGGCATGCTCAACCTCGCTCTCCGAGGCACGGACCCGGTGGTGTACCTCGAGAGCCAGAGGGTGTACGACGTCGGGGAGCTGTTCGTATCCGGCGGCGTGCCGGAAGGCTACTACGAGGTGGAAGAGGGTGAACCGGCGGTAAGGCGGACCGGATCCGACATCACGATCGTCACGGTGGGCGCCACGCTGTACAAGGCCCTGGAGTCGGCGGACATCCTCTCCTCGAAGTACGGCATGACCGCCGAAGTGATCGACGCGCGGTTCATCAATCCCCTGCGCTACGAGAAGATCCTGGACTCGGTTCGAAAGACTGGCCGCTGCGTGCTGGCCTCCGATGCCTGCGAGCGCGGCTCGTTCCTGCACACCATGGCCTCGAACATCACGCAGATGGCCTTCGATTCATTGGATGCGCCGGTGGCAGTGGTGGGTGCGCGGAACTGGATCACTCCGTGCGCGGAGATGGAAGAATCGTTCTTCCCCCAGAAGGAATGGATTCTCGACACCATCCACGAGCGGATCGTGCCCCTGAACGGCCACTCGGTCACCACCGAACAGGGCGTCGGGGAGATGCTGCGGAGAAACGCGCGCGGCGTATAATTGACGGCCGCCCCCTGCATTCTTATACTGGCCGCGATGTCAATGAAAATTCCGGCTGCGTTCCTCTTTCTGTCCATTCTCTCCCTGTGCGGACCCTGCGCGATGCCGCTGGGCGCGCAGCAGCGGGCGTGGGAGTTCCCCGTCTACGAGAACGCAATGCGCGGCAGCGGCCGCGAGATGGGCGCCGTCGATGAGAGCGCTTTCCTGACGGCCCAGAAGCGCAAGCCGAAATATCTGGACGAGATCAGGGCCGTGCTCGTGCGCAATTTCAGCACGGCGGATCCCGCGGTCATGAAGGCCTTCGCGGAAGTGCCGCGGGAATACTACATGTACAATTACGAAGCGGGCCGGAACATGGGCCAGTCCGCGTACGAAGTGCCCGCACAGGAATGGAAGATAGGGTACGGCTCGGTCCTCACCGACTACATGATGCAGGCCTACATGACGGCCAAGGCGAAGCCCCGCGCCACCGATATCTCACTGGAGATCGGCACGGGCAGCGGATTCCAGAGCTCGATCCTTTCACGGATCGTGAAGAAAGCGTACACGATAGAGATCATCACTTCCCTCGGGGACAAGGTGAAGAACATCTTTGCCCCGCTCGGTTTCGAGAACGTCGAGTCCCGGGTGGGCGACGGGTTCTTCGGGTGGCCGGAGGCGGAAGGGGGATTCGACATCATCCTGGTCACCGCGCAGGCGCCCTTCGTGCCGCCGGCGCTCCTGTCCCAGCTGAAGAAGGGCGGGAGGATGATCATCCCGATCGGGCAGCCGTGGAAGCCTCAGTTTCTCTACATTTTCACCAAGGATGCGCAGGGGAAGGTGCACTCCCAGCGTGACGTGTCCACGCTCTTCATTCCCATGACCGGACAGATCCAGACTCCCCCTCCGCGGCCTTCGCGCTGATGAGCTCGCGCAGGACGCTGGCGTCCCTTTTCCTGGTCTCGCTCTTCGGCCTGTCCTTCGAGACATTCCTGAGCCGGTTCTTCGCCCTTGCCCTGTTCTCCGACTACAGCTACTGGGTCATCTCCCTGGCGCTCCTGGGGTACTCCTTCGGCGGGGTGCTCCTGACGCTCGCGCGCGATCATTTCCACCGCAACAAGGATCTCTACCTGTTCCTCATTCCCCCCCTGCTCCTTGCCGCCGCGATCTTCGCCTTCGCGCTTCTGCGCGGCAACCCGTTCAATCCCCTGCAGCTGCAGAACGAGGTCCTGTGGAAGACCCAGATCGGCAACATTTTCCTCTATTATGCGGGCCTGTTCCCGGTCTTTTTCCTGACGGGCACGTATATCGGCCTTGTGTTCCTGATCTCGAGCCACGAAATGCCGAAGGTCTACGCGGTCGACCTCCTGGGCGCCGCGTGCGGCGCCGCGGTGATCCTGGCAGCCATGTTCCTCCTCCATCCCTATCATCTCCCTGCGGTCATGCTGCCTATCCTGTTCGTGGTGATCGCGGCCGACACCCGCACCGCACTGAAAAACTTCACTCTTCCCGGGGGCATTGGGGCCCTGGCGGGGTCTGCTGCCCTGCTGGGATTCGGCCTGTACCTCGTCCTGTCGGCCGGCGCGCTCTCGGTGCCCGATTTCAAGAAGCTGCATTCTGTCCTGGGCATCAAGGGCGCACGGGTGATCGATTCCCGGGTGTCCCCGGGCGGCTCCTGGCTTACGATGGATGACTACACCGAGTTCGACGACGTGAGCATGACCAACAACTACGGTTCCGGCATCGGCGCCCCGCCGCGGACGTTCGGGCTGTACCGCGACGCGCAGCGCGTGAGCTCCCTCATGCGCGACCTGCCGACGGACTACTCCTACCTCACCGGATCCCTCGCGTATTTTCCCTATACGATACGTCCGCACCCGCGCGTGCTCCTGCTGGGAACGAATGGAGGCATGAAAATCGTGGAGAGCGCCAGGAACGGCGCCGCATCAGGGGTTGCCCTGGAGCAGCCCGGCGACGTGTACCGTCTCGTCCGCGACCGCCTGCGGGGCACAGCTCCCGGTCTCCTGGCGTCCTCGGGCATCCGCCTGCGCAGCGGGAGCGCGTTTTCGCTCCTGCAGGGCGGGAGCGAGCGCTTCGATCTCATCGAGATTTCAAGCGATTTCCTCGCCCAGGATGCGAACAACGCGTGGTCTTTCACGACGGAGGCGGTGGAGACGTACCTGAAGTCCCTTTCGAAAGGTGGCATTCTCTCCATCCCCGTCGACATCTCCGAGTTCGACGTCTACTCCCTCAAGATGGCGAACACACTCGTCGCCGCGCTGCGCAATCGGGGGATCCAGGACCCGGGCAGGCACGTCCTGGCGTACCGCACAGCGTGGACGTGCCAGCTTCTCGTGAGCAACGAGCCATTTTCCGCCTCCGACATCAAGGGCCTGGTGGCATGGTGCTCGGACCGGTCTTTCGACACTCCCTGGTACCCCGGCATTGATCCCGGTTCCATCAGCGTCTGGAACGACCTGCCTCCCGTCTCCTTCGAGCAGGGTGAGGTCCAGGTGTCGGATACGGCACAGGACGCCCTGATGATCGATCTCGTGAGAATTTTCGGGAAAGATCGTACACTCCCCGAGGCCGACCGGTTCTTCAATCTCACTCCGTCCACGATGGACCGTCCCGATTTCTCCTCCATTTCCCGGCTTACCCGGATCCGCACCCTGCTGGCCCGGCTGCAGGTGCTGCCCGTGGGGGAGATCGGCTACCTGTTGAACCTCGTCGTGCTCGCACAGGCACTGGTGCTTGCCGCCCTCGTGCTGCTCCTCCCGCTGGGGGCGGGCAGAAAGGCGATCCGACGGGATCCCGGGGCGCGCTTGGTCCTGCCGGAGGTTTTCTGCTATTTTGCCGCGCTGGGATTCGGTTTCTTCTTCATCGAGCTCGCGCTGGTGAAGAAGCTCTCCTTCTTCCTCGAGAGCTCCACGCTGTCCTTCGCAACAGTGCTTGCCGGCGTGCTCGTCTTTTCCGGGCTTGGAAGCTGGCGCGCGGAGCGCTTCGGGGTCAGCCGCAGGCGCAGGCTTGTGGGAGGGCTTGTCGTCATCGCCGCAAGCCTGGTCTTCTTCATCTTCGGCCTGGACCCGCTCATGCGCGCGTGCATCGGGCTGCCCCTTCCCGTGCGCATGCTGATCGCCGTCGCCCTGCTCGCCCCCGTGTCGATCGGCCTGGGAAGACCCTTCGCGCTGGGGACCTCGTCGCTGGCGGACGTTTCCGACTCGCTCATCCCCTGGGCATGGGCGATCAACGGCGCATTCTCCGTCCTTGCCACGCCGCTGGCCAACATTCTCTCCGTGACCACCGGATGGGACATCGTGTTCACCCTGGCGCTGGTTCTGTATCTCTCGACGGGCCTGAGCTTCCCGAGGAGGAAGCAGTCCCCCATCAGTTCGACGACACCTCGAGAACAAGCGGCGTCTTCAGCGCGTTGAAGAGCTGCTGGGCGGGATAGTAGCGGTTTTTCCCGATCATGCTCACGTCGTCCTCGTAGCGCATGCTGTTCGATTCCCAGTCCACGGGATAAGGGTCATAGACCACGAAGAATCTCTTGTCCAACGTATACCCCTTCACGAGGACATAGTGGCCTTCGTCGTCATCGTAGTACCGCCCCACCAGATCCGTCACCGGGTCCCCTTGCACCTTCTCGATGTTCCCGCTCTGGATGAGCACCAGCGCGATATGGCCCCGATCCACGATCATTCGCAGGTCGGCAGGCGCAGCAAGCTGGGGAGTAGTGAAGGGCACCTTGTGACGGCCCAGCTCGGCGCTCAGGTTATCGAAGCTCACCGCGCCGTCATCGTAGGGATAGCCGATCTCCTCACGGATGTCCTGCACCGGCATATCCTGCCCGCGAGACCAGAGGATTGCCATAGAGACCAGGGCAGGCCCGCAATTGGCGTAGCCCGTCCCGTACTGCGTCTTGTACCAGTCCACGTCCTCCCGGCTCACCTGCCGGGAAGGAAGGGGACTCACGAACAGATACACCTGTCGTCGGGTCCGGCCCTTGCCGACGGTCAGGACCGTGTGCCCCGCACCTCGAGCGCGGAACTTCCACGTCAGGCCCTGGCGGGACAGGAGCTCTGGGTGGCCGCCGAAGTTCACCGGACCGGGCGAGAGATCCACGGTATCCCCCGGGTTCAACGTGAGGTATCGCTTGCCCGCGGTCTTCGCGGCCGGTGAAGGGTTCACGATCGCGTTCGCGATGCGAGCCCCGCCGCCGGTTGGAGCAAGCGGCACCGGGGGGAATATGAGGAAGAGGGCCACCCCGAGCACGGATGTTGCCGCCATCAGGGGAAGGTAGGCGCGACGCCCGGGAAATGCGGCCAGAATAGCGGCCAGGATGGAGTGCAGCTTCCTCTTCATCACACCTGAATTAGGGAGTATAGGGTATCAGGGCGAAGCTGTAAACCGGTACCCCGTTCCGTGGACCGTGGTGATGTGACGGGGATGGGCAGGGTTGTCTTCCACCTTTTTTCGCAGGCCCGCGATGTGCTGGTCCAGGGTCCTGGTGGTTCCCTCGTAGCGCACGCCCCATACTTCGTCCATCAGAGTGAATCGATCCAGCACCTGCCCCTCGCGGGAGGCAAAGAGCCGGAGCAGTGCAAGCTCCCGCCTGCTCACGTCGAACTCACGGCCGGCCTTGCTCCCCCGCATGGTTCGCGGGTCCACCATGACGTCACCGAAACTGAGAGGCTGCTCGTCCTTCGTGCCCTGCCGCGGCCGGCCCCGGCGCAGCACGGCCCTGATCCGCGCAACGAGCTCGCTAGCGCCAAATGGCTTCACCACGTAATCGTCCGCGCCCAGCTCCAGGCCCACGACCCTGTCGATCTCCTGGCCCTTTGCGGTGAGCATGATCACCGGGGTCACGGGGTCGGTGCGCCGGATCTCGCGGCACACGTCGTACCCGCTCTTCTCCGGGATCATGACATCCAGGAGCACGAGGTCAGGCGCGCCCTCCCCGTACCGGGCAAGGGCAGCAGTCCCTGTTGTGGCCTGGACGGCGGTGAACCCCTCCCCTTCCAGGAGATCCACGAGACCGGTCAGTATTGCCGGGTCGTCCTCGACGACCAGGATCCGCTGTTTCATGCCGGAGCCTCCTCCATGTCCGCGGCGGGAAGGCGCACGATGAAATCGGTGCCTCCCCCGTCCCTCGGCGCGCATGTGACGTCTCCGCCGTGATCCCGCGCGATCCTCCGCGCGATCGTCAGCCCCAGCCCGGTGCCCTGCACTCCGCTGGAAAGCGAATCATCCACCCTGTAGAACTCGCGGAAGACCCTTTCCCTGTCCTTCTCCGGGATCCCGATGCCACGGTCGCGCACCGTGATCGTAACGGATTGCGAATCGCGTGCGACGGCAAGGACGATCTCCTTTCCTTCCGCGGAATACTTTTCCGCGTTTGAAAGGAGGTTGAGGAGCACCTGTTTCAGCGCTTCCGGGTCCGCCCGCACCGGGGCTTCCAGGGCGGCAAGCTCCAACGAAAGCTGGAAACCGCGGCTTTCCAGGCGCACCCTCTGGCTCTCTACGATCTGCCCTGCCACATCCGAGGCGTCGACTCTCCTCATGGAGTAACGCCGGGCTTCCCGGTCCCGGGAAAAGTCCAGCACGTTGTTGATGAGCCGGGTCAGCCTCTCCGTTTCGGAGGCCATGAGGGACAGGTATTGGTCCTTCTTGGTTTGAGGAAGGTGCCCCTTCCTGCGGAGAAGGTCGACGAAGAGGCTGATCGACGTGAGCGGGGTCTTCAGCTCGTGTGATACGTTTGTGACAAATGTGGCCTTCTGCTGGGCGAGCCTGCTCTCCCCGTAGACTGTCGAGAGAACCATTGTTCCGCCCCCGGCAACGGAGACGAACAGGATCATCACCATGATCCAGATGACGAGCGATGACGAGCGCGCCTGTGCGGCAATGGAGTCGGGCCGGGTGAGATACGCGGCAGCCTCCCACCGGGGAAGCGCCTCCCCGATCTCGCGGGCGACAAACGGCCTGCGCCAGTCGCGTCCCGTGGTGTCGGGCGGCGTGGCAAGGGGCGCTCCATTCTCGTCCAGCAGGGTGAGGACCCGCACGGGAGACCATGTCGATGTCAGCACGCCCGCGATTCGTCCACGGAAGGCTCCCGCGGAAATCTCGCAGCCCGCGATCCTCCCGTCCTTCTGGCGCTCCCAGAAGAGGAACACGAGCTTCTCCCCGATGAACCGGGGAATCAGGCCCGAGTCTCCCTGGGAGGCGATCTGGCTGAGAAGCTGCGAGGTGACGACGAACTGGGACGGCGGCTCTTTTGCGGGAGCTGCCGATTTCTTCGCCGCCGGCACGGGTTTCGCGGCCGGGGGTGATTTTGCGGCTTCATCCTTCAGTGCTGCCGTCATCGCGCCTGCCGACGCGGCCTCCGAGGACTGACCTGCCGACGCCATCGCCATCGGCTCGACCACCCTGGCGTTCAGCTGGTCACCCTTTTCGCGGGCCTCCTCGTACACCCGGGTCTGGATGCTCGGGCTCTGGGCAAACGCGTCGATTGCCATCTGCCGAGCCTCGGGCACCGTCGCAGCAGGCAGTGCCGCGCTCTCACTCTCGGCAGGGGCCACGGGCGCGGCGTTTTCGGGCTGCGCCGGGGCTTCCGCGCCGACGGATTCCGACCGGCGAGCTGCTTTGCTCTTCGCAAGGGAAGCATCCGCCAGTATCTCGTTTTGATACTTGACGGCAATATTCTGAAGCACGGTCGTCGCGGTCCTGTCGCTGAGGAAGGCCCCGTTCTCGCTGAGGAATCGTTTCTCCTCGGCGCCCGCGCGGGCATCGGAGGGAGGCCAGAGTATTCCGTAGCGGGGAGAGAGCATGAAGGGAACAGCGACGAGGGAGGTTGCGGTTTTCCACCGGGCGAGGATCCGCCCGTAATCGCTGCCTGGGGGGACGTCCAGGCCTGAACGCAGGTCGTCGATGACGCGTCCCACCTCGGCGCCCGCAAGACCGGCGGTGTGGGTCACCTCCGCATCGAGTGTGGCAGACATCTGTTTTTCCATCCACGCTTCTTCCCGTCCCGCCGACCTGATGGAGAGAACAGCCAGGAGGATGCTGGGCACGATGACAGCGGCAATGAAAATGATTCCCATCGACCGGGATTTCACGGACGTCCCACCCTCCACACTGTAACAGGAAAAGGCGCTGCTGTCGCCGATCCTCGATCAGATGATATCGGTTTTCCAGGGCACGGGTGTCAGGGGGACGCGATAAAAGTGTAAAAAACGTGTAAAAAGGAGGCATGTCAACTTCAATTCGTGTGACGGTATGGAACGAGAACAGGCACGAAAAGAGCAATCCGGTTGTCGCGGAAGTCTACCCGAACGGCATCCACGGCACTCTCGCGGAGTCCCTGCGGCGGGAAACAGACATGACGGTCCGCACGGCGACGCTCGACGAGCCGGAGCACGGCCTTGGCGTAGGGATTCTCGAGTCCACCGATGTTCTGCTCTGGTGGGGACACATGGCGCACAATGAAGTGGCAGACGAGATCGCCGACCGGGTCCAGCAGCGGGTTCTCCAGGGCATGGGCCTGGTCGTCCTGCATTCCGCACACATGTCCAAGCCCTTCACACGGCTGATGGGCACCAGTTGCCTGCTGCGCTGGCGCGAAGCCGGCGAGAAGGAACGCCTCTGGGTCGTGGAGCCGGGCCACCCGATTGTCGACGGGCTCGGTCCCTTCTTCGAGATCCCCCATGAAGAGATGTACGGCGAACGCTTCGATGTGCCTTCCCCTGATGCCACCGTCTTCATCAGCTGGTTTGCGGGAGGTAATGTGTTCAGGTCCGGTTGCTGCTACACGCGGGGCAGGGGACGGATCTTCTATTTCAGGCCCGGGCATGAGACCTTCCCGACCTACAAGCAGCGGGAGGTCCAGGTGGTGATCAGAAACGCGGTGCGCTGGGCCGCGCCCGGCAATGGACCCATGATGAAGCTCGGCGATCCCGAGCCGCCCCTGGAGAAACTGTGAGAGAAGACTGAAAGCAAGGAGAATCGAATGGCAGATGCAAAGGTCGGTTGGGTCGGCATCGGAGTCATGGGCAAGTCCATGTGTGGGCACCTTCTGAAGTCGGGATACCCCGTCTCCCTCACCACGAGGACCAGGGAGAAGGCATCCGAGCTTCTCGCGGCAGGAGCCGCGTGGTGTGCGACACCGAAGGATGTTGCCCAGCGCAGCGACATCGTGTTCTCCATGGTCGGCTTCCCTTCGGAGGTGGAGGAGGTCTATTTCGGTGCGGACGGCATCCTGGCAGGAGCCCGGGCCGGTTCGCTCGTCTGTGACATGAGCACCTCGGACCCTTCGACGGCGATCAGGATCCACGAGGCGGCGCGCGCCCGTTCGGTGGCGTCGCTGGACGCGCCGGTCTCCGGTGGCGACGTGGGCGCCCGGGAGGCCCGGCTTGCCATCATGATCGGTGGAGAGAAGAGGGCTTTCGATCGCGCTCTTCCCCTCTTTCAGAAGATGGGAGAAACGATCGCGCTCATGGGCGGACCCGGGGCGGGGCAGCATACCAAGATGGCCAACCAGATCGCGATTGCCGGGACGATGATCGGCACGATCGAGTCGCTTCTCTATGCGAAGACCGCCGGGCTTGGCATGGACGCGGTGATCGACATCATCGGCAAGGGTGCGGCAGCCTCATGGTCGCTGAACAACCTGGGAAGGAGAATCGCGAAAGGGGACTTCGCGCCGGGCTTTTACATCAAGCACTTCGTGAAGGACATGGGAATCGCCCTGCAGGAATCGCGCCGAATGAAGCTCTCACTGCCCGGTCTCGCGCTCGTCAACCAGTTCTACGTGGCTGCGCAGGGGCAGGGACTGGAGAACCTGGGGACGCAGGGGCTGTTCAAAGTCCTTGCGGCGATGAGCGGATTTCAGGCCTGAAAAAGAGCATCCGCAAACCGCAGGGGACTTGAATCGGTCCAGACCTCGATTCCCGGACCCGGTTGAGCAAGGAAGAATGCCGAGTCGGCGGCGCGGCCCGGGTACCGCACGGCGTAGCTCCTCTGCCACCGCTCGGTCAGCTCCTCCGCGTGGTCCGCGGTGGTGACGGCGAAAATGCTCCCGCCGAACCCCGCGCCGAATCCCGACGCGCCCGCGGCGCCGAGCGTGCACGCGGATCTCTGCAAGTGGTCGATCTCGGGGACGATGTTCCACAGGTACTTCTTCGATGCGCGGTGGGAAGCGGAGACCAGCCTGCCGAATGCCGTGAGATCCTTCGCCTTCAATGCGGCAAGCGCTCCGGGGATGTGTGTCCTGTCTTCAAGGATGAACTGGCGCACACGCCCCGGAAGAGCCGGGGATGATTGGCCGGGCGCGCGCGCCAGCGCATCCAGCCACCGTGACCCGCCAGGCTTCGGCTGGTAATCCACGACTTCCCTCAACGTAGAAAGCTGCGTTCCGGCAAGCTGATTGAACCTCATCACCGAATCCCCGACCCGACGGGAAGCCAGGTTGTACTTCTCCAGGGCTTCCCGGGTCTTTTCCGCCCTCACACCGGAGAACGCAACGACGAGACGCCATTCGCGGGGCCACGGCACCTCGGCCTGCAGCTCGGGAGGGCTGAATCCGAACAGAGAAAGCCGGCCAGGCCTCGCGTTCAGAATCGCAGCGTGGTCCTCAGATCCGCCGAAGGTGCCGACGCCGGCGTCTCCCTCCAGGCTCCTGAAGCTCTGGCCGTTCTCCACACATGCAAGGTAGACGGAGAGATCCACAGGGTTTTTGATGTTCTGCGAGAATGCGGCGTTTTCCTGGAGCCTGTTTGCCGAGGCAATGGCGGTGAACACCATCATCATGAGCGCGGAGGAGCCGCTCATCCCGCTGCCCACAGGCATCGAGCTGGAAAAGGCGATGTCCACCCCCCTGAGCGGGCCCGGAAAGTTACGGGCAAGCCTTCGCGCCATGGTCATCGGGTAGTTCGCCCACTGTCCAACCGGGGGCGAGAGAGCAGGATCGAGGTCGAACTCGACGGGTCCGAACTCGGTGGAGTCCTCGGTGATTCGGATCCGGCGGCTGCTGCGCGGAGTGGCGGCAAAAAGGAAACCCCGGTCGATCGCACAGACGAGGGTTCGACCGCCGGCGTAGTCCGTATGCCGGCCGAAGACCTCGATTCTGCCCGGAACGAAGCCGAGAGTGACCTCCTGGTCGGGTGATGAGGCGTTCCAGGCGGTGAGGATGTCGAGGAGCCGGAGAGCCTTCCTGCGCCGAGTCCTCCAATTCGCCGGCAGACGGCCGTTCAACGTGAGACCATTGCGGAGCAAATGAAAAGTAGTGGGCATGACCGCTGCTCAGGATACCGGCGTTGATCGGGATTGTCCATTGAAGATGCGGGTGAAAACGACCGACAAGGGTAGTGACAGTGAACCTTCCAAATCTTTGTCTTGACAAATTGGACATTTGGGTCTATCGTGTCGACGTACCGTAGGATAGTCATGAGCATCGCACATGACCTGAGTTGTCTTAGAGTACCGAACATGGGGCATGTCCACGGAATCGTGATCTTGTGCGCGTTTTCGACCCGAAAAAAAAGCTTGACAGCGAAAAGTGAGGTCTGTTAAGCTTCGGCTAAATCGCTGTTCAAGGTGCATGAACAGTGCACGACGGGGGTTGAATAAGGAGCCGTTGGCTCTTGACCCGAAAAAACGGGAAGGGAGGGGACGGACTAAACTGGCCATAACATATCAGCCGTGCGCTGGTATGATAGGATGAAGAGCCGTTGGCTCTCGAGAAAACAGCGAAGGAGGATCTTCATGAAGAAGGCACTCGTAGTTCTTCTGGCCCTCACCTGCCTGAGCGCACTGGCGTTCGCGGATGATGTGGCATGGGTGTTCGGCGCAACGGTCAAGACAGGCGCCTTGATCACGATTCCGAGCACTGGCAGCACGATGATTGTGGCGAATGATGCCGACGATCCGACACTGTCCCGCATTCGCCTGACCACCCAAGCCACCTTGGGCGACTTTTCAGTGAACGTCTACCTCAACAGCGACTATGCAGGCAGCATGGCCCTCGACACAAGCTTGAAGTTTTTGTACTTCCCCAACTGGTGGGTCACGGCGAAGTTCCTTGACCAGATGATCGCGCTCCGCTTCGGCGCCATGGACACTTCCACCACGGATACGGTGAACAAGGGCTGGGGCGGCATCAACACCACTGGCACGCAGATCGTCGTTACCCCGATTTCGGGTCTGAACGTCGGCCTTGCCATTCCTGTGCCCACGACCGCGGGGACTCTGGATTCCGCACTCGCCGGCATGAAGGCGGGCTTTGCATACACGATGCCGAACCTGCTTACCGCGAAGGCCACCTGGGTGAACGCGGCCGGCACGAACAACTGCGAAGCCGACTTCGGCGTGGCAGTCCTGGCAGTTCCCAACCTGACGGCGCAGTTCGAAGGACAGATCAAGCTGCTGGGCAGCTCCACTGCCCAGACCATCGAGCTCTTCGAGAACGTCGCCTATGCGATGGGTCCCCTGACCCCGGCGATCAACGCCGACGAAGTGCTCTACAGCGCGTCTGGTCTGAACACCCAGATCGCCATCAACCCGAACGTGGACTACGTGGTCATGACCGGCACGGCCGTCGGCCTCAGCGTGACCTACACCATGAACGTGGCCGGCGCCAGCGTGAACAAGCTGGTTGCAGATCCGTACGTGAAGTTCACCTTCAACGACAAGGCAAAGCTGAAGATCGATGCGGCGTACACGATTCCCGACCTGAGCGCCACCGGCACCTGGTCTCTGCCCATCAACATCAACTTCATGTGGAGCTACTAGATCCGATCCCGGATCAGAGAGAGCCGCCTTCGGGCGGCTCTTTTTTTCTGCCGCCGCGCGGTGGCTCGCCCCTCCCCTTGATCGCCCCGTCTATTCCCGCTACCTTTCCCCATGGCCTTCTTCTACCCGGAACCTTCCCATACCTTCAGCGAGTATCTCCTGCTGCCCAATCTCACGCTGAAAGAATGCACCTCGGCCTCGGTGAGCCTGGGTACCCCGCTGGTCCGGTTCGGGAAGGGTGAACGGCCTGCCATCCGGCTCAACGTCCCGTTCGCCTCCGCCATCATGCAGTCAGTGTCTGACCACGCCATGGCCATCGCCCTGGCACGCTCCGGCGGGATCGCGTTCATCTTCGTCTCGCAGCCTGTCGAGAGCCAGGCCGAGATGGTCGAGAAGGTGAAAAGGTTCAAGGCAGGGTTCGTCGCGAGCGACTCGAACATCCGGCCCGATGCGACCTTGAGGGATGTTCTGGCAATGAGAGAACGTACGGGACACACGACCATGGCGGTCACGGAAGACGGCACGCCGACGGGGAAGCTCGTGGGGATCCTCACCAGCCGGGACTACCGGCTTTCCACCACATCGCCGGACGCCAGGGTGTCTGAACTCATGACGAAGTTCGCCGACCTCGTGTACGGACAGGAGGGAATCACTCTCTCCGAGGCAAACGACCTCATCTGGAAGCACAAGCTGAACTGCCTTCCCGTGATCTCGAAGTCCGGGCGGCTCTCGTACATGGTCTTCCGCAAGGACTACTCCGAGCACAAGGAAAACCCATCCGAGCTCGTCGACTCCGGAAAGCGGCTCGTGGTCGGAGCGGGCATCAACACCCGGGACTACGAGAAGCGCGTCCCTGCGCTGGTCGCCGCGGGGGCAGACGTGCTGTGCGTCGACTCTTCAGACGGCTACTCGGAATGGCAGGCCGAGACGATCCAGTGGATACGGAAGAAGTACGGGGAGTCGGTGAAGGTCGGCGGCGGGAATGTGGTGGATGCCGAGGGATTCCGCTATCTCGTCGACGCGGGGGCCGACTTCGTGAAAGTGGGGATCGGCGGAGGCTCGATCTGCATCACGCGCGAGCAGAAAGGCATCGGCAGGGGCCAGGCGACCGCGGTCATGGAGGTGGCGCAGGCACGCAACGCGTATTTTAACGATACGGGCATCTACGTGCCGATCTGTTCCGACGGCGGGATCGTGCAGGACTACCACATCCTTCTCGCGCTGGCCATGGGGGCGGACTTCGTCATGATGGGTCGGTTCTTCGCCCGGTTCGACGAGGCGCCGGGCCGCCGGCTTCGCATCGGGGGCAACTTCGTCAAGGAATACTGGGGCGAAGGCTCAAACCGGGCGCGCAACTGGCAGCGCTACCACGAGGGCGGCCAGGCAGGACTCGGATTCGAGGAGGGTGTGGACGGCTACGTTCCCTACGCGGGCAAGCTGAAGGACAACCTCGACATCACCCTGGACAAGCTCAGGAGCACCATGGTGAGTTGCGGGACCGCGACGATACCCGAGCTGCAGGCGAGAGCCCGCATCACCCTGGCCTCGGCGGTCAGCATCCGCGAGGGCAGCGCGCACGACATCGTTCTCAAGGAGAACGAGATGATCATTCCCAACTCGTGAGGAGCGCTACAGGTCCCCGTCCAGCTCGATCCCGACGGGACAGTGGTCCGAACCAATGATCGAATCGATGATCCACGCCTGGCGAAGCCTGGGCAGCAGCACTTCGGAGATGCACGCATAATCGATGCGCCACCCGATGTTCCGCTCCCGGGCGCGGGAGGCAAGGCTCCACCAGGTATAACGCTCTCCCTCGTCATGGAGAGCGCGAAAGGTGTCGATGAATCCCGCACCGAGCAGCCGGCTGAAGCTCCGCCGTTCCTGGTCGGTGAATCCTGCGTTCATTCTGTTGTCCCTGGGACGCGCGATGTCGATCTCTTCGTGCGCCACATTCAGATCGCCGCAGAACGCGACCGGCTTCTTCGCTGAAAGAGTGCTCACGTACGACCGGAAGCTCCTGTCCCACCGAAGGCGGAAGGGGAGCCGCGGAAGACCCCGCTGGCTGTTCGGCACGTACACGCTGACCACATACAGCGTGGGATACTCCACCGTGACGACCCTGCCCTCATCGTCCGACACCGAGTGATTCATGCCCTCGGTCCACGAGAGCGCCGGAGTACGCGAGAGCACCGCTGTCCCTGCGTACCCGGGCTTTCGGGTCGCGGCGAAGTACTGGTGCGGCAGCCGCTTGAGGACCTGTCCGACCTGATCTTCACGGGCCTTCACTTCCTGCAGGCAGATGACATCGGGACGGCGGCGGACAACGGCGTCGAATGCCCCCTTGCTGATGACTGACCGGAGCCCGTTCACGTTCCAGGACAGGATCGTGGCCATGCGATCTGATTCCCCGGGGTCAGAGCCCCGCGATGTTGTAGCCGGTGTCCACGAAATGCACCTCGCCTGTAACGCCGCTCGACATCTCCGAGAGCAGGTACAGTGCGGAGTTGCCGACCTCCGCGGTCGTCACCGAGCGATGCATGGGGGACCTGTTCTCCATGATCCCGAAGATCTCGCTGAAATTGGAGATGCCGGAGGCGGCCAGCGTGCGGATCGGCCCTGCGGAAATGGCGTTGACTCGCACCCCTTTCTCTCCCAGCTCGGCGGCGAGGTAGCGCACCGTGGCCTCCAGGGCGGCCTTGGCGACCCCCATGACATTGTAGTTGGGCATCGCGCGCTGCGAGCCGAGATAGGTCATGGTGAGGACCGAGCCGCCGTTCTTCATCAGCGGCAGGGCGGCCTTCGTCACGGCAATGAGGGAATAGGCGCTGATGTCCAGCGCAACGCGGAAGCCCTCCCGGCTGGTCTGGACGAAGGGTTGGCGGAGCTCGTCGCGGCCCGCATAGGCGACGGAATGAACGAGAAAGTCCAGCGCGCCCCACTTCTGCTCGATCTCCTGGAACGCCCCTTCGATCTCGGCATCCTTGGACACGTCGCAGCGCAGGATCAGGTCTGCCCCCAGGCTCTCCGCCAAGGGCCGCACCCTCTTTTCGAAGACCTCGTTCAGGTAGGTAAACGCAAGCGTCGCGCCCTCCTGGTGCAGCTTCTGCGCGATGCCCCAGGCGATGCTCTTGTCGTTCGCAACGCCGAGGATGATTCCCTTTTTTCCTGTCATGAGGCCCATGCGTCACAAGATACACCGGCTCCCAGCAAGTGTGAAGCGGAAGACAGGCCGCACACAAGACCCACTGAATCGCGTACATTGTGGTGACGATGAGAATCAAAGCTGCTCTGCGGATGACATTTCTTGCAGGCGCGGGCATGGTCCTCTTCTCGTGCGTTTCTGTGGGCCAGCGCGGACAGCTTGCAGCTCAAAGCTACCCGGTGACAATGGATTACGGTGCAAGCGTTGAGGATCTTCTGCACGCGGGCGGCTACGATCGGATCTATTCCGAGATCAATTCATCAAACTTCCAGGGCAGCGGGACCGGAAGCCGGGAGCTTGTCGTGACGCTCGTGCGCCTGGACACGCAGACCCCGCTGTCGAAGGTGATTGCCGCGGAAGAAAAGAAAGGGCTTCGCGCAGCCACCGTCACCGAGCTTCTTGCCTTTGGAAGGACCTACCCTGATCTGCAGAGAAAGATCACGATTGCCGGGCTCGGCTCTCAGAAAACCTACCTGACGATCACCTGGGAGAGGTTCGGCATGGGTCCGAACGATGTCGACGAAGTGCGGACGTATGAGCCGTACTACCCATGCCTCATCACCGACTTTTTCGGGCGCGCGGTCGTTCTCATCCAGGAAAGCATGATCCCTGCATACAACCCCGGCGGCTTCTATGGATGTTTCGTTGCGGAAGCATCCCCGGGGGGAAGCTGACTCGACTGCTCGATCGCGCGCCAAATATCTACGTCGAAGCAAAGGCAGGGACTGCCCCGCTCGTTGATGACGAAACCCGACGGACCATCGCCGCGGAATTGAGCGAGCAGGCAGACTTCTCCGCATGGGAGAATGGGCTGGAGGAGTAGTCAGCTCGGCGCCTCCTATGCCACTATCCTCCCCCATGGAAAGAGGCGCTGCGGCGGAAGTGTTGCGAGGGGTCAGGGCAGGGGTGCCCGTGGCCGTCGGGTACGTGCCCATGGCCATGGCATTCGGAGTGCTCGCCACCCAGACAGGACTGAGCTTCTTCCAGGCAGGGGCCATGTCATTCTTCGTGTACGCAGGGGCAAGCCAATTCGCTTCCCTGGGGCTTCTGGCGGGCGGTGCCTCTGCGCTGGCGATCGTGCTGGCGACCCTTGTGCTCAACTTCCGTCATTTCCTCATGAGCGTTGCACTCTCGCGGCGGCTCCCCCTGCGGCAGGGCAGCGACCACCGAGCACGGATCGCGCCCCTCGTGCTGGGGTTCGGGATCACCGACGAGACGTTTGTCGTCGCCTCCATCGAGGAACGGCTGACCCTCCGGTATTTTTTCGGGCTGATCGTCACAGTGTACCTGGCGTGGCTGAGCGGCACGCTCGTCGGCGCAGGATTCTCATCCCTCATTCCCCCTGTCATCGCGCGCGGCATGGGGGTGGCGCTGTACGCAATGTTCATCGCAATCCTGGTCCCGGGTGTGAAGAAGTCCTGGGTGAACGGGCTTGTCGCGGTTGCAGGCGGCCTCCTGGCCTGGGGCGCATCGGTGCTGATCCCCGGGATTCCGTCCGGGTGGAGGATCGTCATCGCCATCCTGGTTGCATCCGCGTTCGGCGCCATGCTGGGCAGCGCGGATGAAACCGGGCTCGAGCAGGGGGAAGCGGCATGATCTGGCTCATGATCGCGGGCATGTGCCTCGTGACGTTCATCCCGCGCGCCCTGCCCCTCGTGCTCGGCAGGAGCCTGATGCTCCCCCGGTGGGTCCGACGCTGGCTGTCCTTCTTCCCCTACGCGGCGCTGGGCAGCCTGATCTTCCCGGGCATCCTTACCGTGGTGGGTGGACGGCCGTGGATCGGGCTGGCCGCGGGGGGCTGTGCCGCCCTGCTCGCGCTGAAAGCACGGAACGCGATCTTCCCTGTTCTCGCGGCAATCGCGGTAGCAGTCGGTCTGCAGCTGGCAACCGCCGGCTGAAGCCGCCGGGGCGCTTGAAGCGCGCCCGGTCACCGGCCTACACTGCGGCCATGACGCTCCTTGCGGGCACGACCAAGATCTTCGTTCTGGACACGAACGTCATCCTCCACGACCACGACTGCATCAACTCCTTCGAGGAGCACACCGTCGTCATCCCGATCACGGTCCTGGAGGAGATCGACAAGTTCAAGAAGGGCAACGAGATCATCAACTTCAACGCCCGCGAGTTCTCCCGCAAGCTGGATGGCATGGGAGGGGACAAGCTCCTCAACGAGGGAATTCGCCTGGCCAGCGGGGGCACCGTGATCGTGGAGACGAACGTCCGACGCGACGAGCTGCTGGGCGAGATCTTCCGCGAGGACAAGCCGGATCACAGGATCATCGCCCTCGCGTTCAACCTGGCGAAGGAGCACGGCAAGGAGCGGGTCTTCCTCGTCTCCAAGGACATCAACATCCGCATGAAGGCCAAGAGCCTCGGGATCAAGGCGGAAGACTACGAGACGGGCAAGATCGGCAACATCGACGAGCTGTACAAGGGCAAGTGCATCCTGGAAGACGCGGACGGCACGCTCATCGACGAGCTGTTCCAGGAGGGAATGGTCGCGCGGGACAGGTTTGCACTGGACCGCGATCCGTACCCGAACGAGTATTACATCATCAGGAACCAGAGCAAAAGCACCCTCGCCACCTACATTGCCGACGAGAAGTCGTTCAAGCACATCCAGAAGCGCCGGGCATACGGCATCGAGCCGCGCAATGCGGAGCAGACCTTCTCCCTCGATGCCCTTTTCAATGAGAATATTCCCCTGGTGACCATGGCGGGCAAAGCGGGCACCGGCAAAACCCTCATGGCCCTCGCTGCCGCCCTGGAGAAACGCTCCAGCTACAAGCAGATCTACCTTGCCCGGCCCATCGTCCCGCTGTCGAACAGGGACATCGGGTTTCTCCCGGGCGACATCAAGAGCAAGCTCGATCCCTACATGCAGCCGCTGTTCGACAACCTGACCCTGATCCAGAACCAGTTCGAGGAGAGCTCGCCCGAGAGCAAGCGGATCCATGACCTGCTGGAGAACGGGAAGCTGGTGATCACCCCGCTGGCCTACATCCGCGGCCGGCACCTCTCGAAGATCTACTTCATCATCGACGAAGCGCAGAACCTCACGCCGCATGAGGTGAAGACGATCATCACGCGTGCCGGGGAAGGGACGAAGGTGGTCTTCACGGGGGACCCGTACCAGATCGACACGCCCTACCTGGACTCCCGCTCGAACGGCCTCACATGCCTCATCGACAAGATGAAGGGCGAATCGCTCTACGCACACGTCACGCTGGAGAAGGGCGAGAGGTCCAAGCTCGCGGAGCTGGCGTCGAATATATTATGAAGCTCCCCATGCTCCCGCAACCGCACGCAAGCGTGCGAGGTCTGCTTCGCAGCCCAAATGTCGCCAGGAGCGACCGGGCTGCCGCATGGGGCCCCCGTAGCCATGGATGGCGAGGGCGCCGAGTACAGGGATGTACGACAGGCGCCTTAGAACTGCATCCCGAACTCCAGGACGAAGACTCGCAGGCGGTCGCTTGCGGCGTTTTGCCCGTCCAGCCGGTACTCCATGTACGCCAGCAGGGTCCCCAGGCCAGGCACCTCGACGTAAACGCCCGCGCCGGTGGCGGCGACGAATCCCTGAGAAGCGGAGCTGATCCCTGGCTCTCCGACCTGATCATAGAAGCCGCAGTCGAAGTACGCGAGGGCTCCCGGAACGACGTACGGCACGAAGGGAGCCACGAAGTCCGGCATGGGTATCGCGAGGAGATTGGCTCGCACCTCGAGGTTGTTCACCGCCTTCAGATTCGTGTCATAGGCGCCCTTGTCCACGCCTCTCACTTGAGCGCCGAGGCCCGTGTTCTGAGTGCGACCTCCGAAGGTCTGGCGGATGAAAAGGGGAACCGGGGTTCCGTTCAGGCCGATGGCGTAGTCCACGGAGAAGTACTCGCCGAGGTACACGCTGAAAAGGTTCAGGCGCCTCTCGGGGGCCGCGTCGTACAGGGGGAGAAACCACGTGAAGGTGCCGTTGAACCGGACGAAGTCCGAATCTCCCCGGACCGTGTTGAAGAACCAAGGCGGCCCCCACTCGGCGGTCATTTCCGCTGAGGTGCCGTTCCTCGTGCGGTGCTTGTCCGTCAGCATGTCATCGTAGCCAAGGCCGAACTGGAGAGTGTTCAGGATCGAGCTGTCCCGGTCCGGAAGGACGGCAAGCGACGGCAAGGTGAGCAGCGCGCCTGCGGCGGGCTGGTTCAGGTCGTACCTCCCGCGGTAGAAAAAAAACGCTTCCAGGAGATTCGTCGATGTGCGCGGGTTCCAGACGAACCCCTGTTCGATTCCCAGGCGCCACGCCGCCTCGATGCGGTTGAACGTGGGGTCCGCGCTGGCCAGCGGCCCGCTGCCGGAACCGATCTGCCCCGGTGACAGCAGCGCGCCGTACTGGTCACGATAGTAGTGCTCCCCCTCGTAGCCACCGCCCGCGTAGACCCAGAACGTGGTCTGTTGATTCGGAAGCAGTGCCAAACCGCGGTACCCGACCCCGAGGTCGGCGCCGAACAGCCGCAGGATGGGATCGAATGTCCATGGGCCCTGGTCCGGCGCCTGGTCAGCCCACCCAGGTGCCCGCACGCACAGCATCAGGCTCAGGAACGCTACCCCGGATGCGAAAGCCTTCGTCCTCACATTCAACCCGCTCCTTCTGCGCACCTTACATGATTTCAAACGCGTGTGCTATACTTTTTTCATGAGGACCAGACGTGCGGTCGTGATCCTGGCCGTGTTTCTCGCACTTCCCGGCGCGACGCTCTCCGCGCTGACGATCGACGAGCTGGACGCGAACGCGGGCCTGATCTTCATCGGGAGCAATCCGCCGAGCACCGACCCCAATCTCGGGATTCCGCCGCTTCTCGGCGTATCGATTCCCCTCCGGCTGTCCGGGCCATTCTTCCTCGAGACCGGGGTGGAGTTCCTCGGCTGGTACTACCGATGGTGGACCCCGAGCGGCATCGCAGTGATCACCCAGTCGGATAACGGCAACGGATTCTTCGCGATCGGCACTCTCATCAGCATGCAAGGAGGGGTGAGCTTTCCGGTGACCCCTGTTCTTTCACTGGGGGGTGCACTTGGGCTGGATTTCCTGCTTCGCTTTCCCTTCGAGCTGCAGAATACCTCGGCTTCGGTGAAAGCCGACGAGAACTCAGCGCTGCCCTGGTTCTTCGGAAGCGGAAGGTTCTTCTACCCTGAGACGCGCTTTTTTCTGCGCTGGCACGTGTCGGAACCGGTGGATCTCCTGGTGAATCTCAGGGCACTCTATCCCGTCTTCCATCTCTGGGACGGAGCGGGCCAGCCCTTCTGGGACCAGCTCATGGTTTCATTCGGGGTCGGGTTCGCCATACGGCTCCGTCCCGCTCCTAAATAAAGTTCTCGGCCTCCACCTCGGTCCACACGTTCTCTTCGCGGGCGATGAGCAGGGAGACGAACGCGGAGGAGAGGACGTCAATGAAAACGCCGAAGCTCACCAACAGAGGGGCGATGGTCCGCAGGATCAGGTAGCCCTCCTGCAGGCCCTTCGCGTACAGGCTGCAGAGCATGAAGATGGAGTAGAAGGCGCCATTGCCTGGCATCGCCCCAAGTATGAACGAGACGATGAAAGAGAAGAACATCACCCACAGCGTCTGCAGGAAGGTGATCTCGAGGCTCGAGTACGAACGCAGGATAAGGATGAAGGAGACCGTGGACACCATGGCCGTGCCGGCCCGTCCGAGGACGGCAAACAGCGGATAGACCGCCGAGCCGACCATTCGGGGAACACCGAGGCTCTCCTTGCCGTGCTTCGTGACAATACCCAGGGAGATGTACTGGTCGCCCGTGAAGAGCCCCGCGATGGCGGGCCCGATCGATGCGTAGAGCCACCGGTACGGGTTTTCCCTGATGCCCATCAGGTACAGCGCGCCGGGAAACACTCCGAAAGCCACCACGACCACATCCACGGCAACGATGATGATGATCTGCTTGTACATGCCCAGGTCGGCGTGGGACAGGTGCGAGATCCGTGCCGCCGCAATGGCAATGAGGGCGATGGCGAACAGCTCCACGATGAGCGAATTGAGGTGGTAGAAGATCCGGGAGAGCGAGTCGAAGAGCTGTACGACCGGACGCGTGAGCTGCCGGTCGAAGTCCATGTTCAGGCCCAGGAGGAACGCCAGCACGACGATGGGCAGCAGGAAATCGCCGCTTCCGAAGAACACACCGAAGAGGTTCCGGGGGAAGATGACCTTCAGGCCGTCGATGACGCTCACGGCGGAGAAAGCGCGGTCCGCTTCGATGGTGATCGGGATCCGCTCGGGCGGGAAGACGAGGACCGACAGAGTGCCGATGATGATCAGGAGCGCCGCGGAGAGCACGAGGTACTTCAGAATGGAAAAGTACACCCGCAGGAGCCGCTTCTCCTGTCGAAGCTCTGAAGTGCCGATGCCGAGGGAGAAGAAGATGAAGGGAAACAGCGCGTATCGGCCGATGCCGATCAGGAGGCTGGAAATCGAATCGAAGAATCCCTGCGCCTGCACGGGAACGAAAAAGCCCGCCGCCAGTCCGATCAGCGATCCGATGAGAAGCTTGATCCAGATCTTCATACCACCCCCCGCGACGATTCACACTACCGGATTCCTCCTCATGCGTCAACAAAACGGCCGCGTCTCTGCTATACTGGCTGCCATGAAAGGCGTCATCGTCACCGCCGGCTACGGCACCCGGTTCCTGCCCGTGACCAAGACAATCCCGAAGGAGATGCTCCCGCTGATCACCAGGCCTTCAATCGACTTCATCGTCGAGGAGTTCGTGGCCTCCGGCATCACCGAGATTCTCTTCATCACCTCGCGCAGGAAAAAATCGCTGGAGGACTACTTCGACCACGAACGCGAGCTGGAGGCGGCGTTCGAGGCCGCAGGAGACACGAGAAAGCTGCAGGCCATCGCGCCGCCGAAGGCGACATTCTACTTCGTCCGCCAGCCCGAAATGCGCGGCACAGGGCACGCGCTCCTGCTCGCCCGTTCTTTCGTGAGCAAGGAGCCGTTCGTTGTCGCGTATCCGGACGATCTGCATTTCGGATCGCCCCCGCTTGCACGCCAGCTCATCGAGACATGGGAGAAGACGGGATGCACGGTCCTCGCCACGCTTCATGAGCCGCCCGATATCAACCGGTATGGTGTGATTGCGATCGCGGAGGACGGCCTGCACGTGACCGACATCGTGGAGAAGCCCGCGCGCGGGGAGGAGCCCAGCCGCGAGGCGTCGATCGGGAGGTTCCTGTACACCGCGGATTTCCTCGAGCAGCTCGAAGCAGAATGGACACGCCATGGAACGGGGGAGTTTTTCCACACGCCGGCAGTGCTCGCCCTCGCGCGACGGGGCCGGGTGGTCTTCCACCGGGTGCAGGGTGAGCGTCTGGATACCGGCGAGCCTGCCGGCTACCTGGAAGCGATCATCCGGTATGCTCGGACCGAGCCGGAGCTGAACAGGGTATTGGACCGGGTCCTTGCACGGCGCGGATCGTGAATCCGGACCGCATCGTTCTCATCGGATTCATGGGCGCAGGCAAGACGACCGTGGGGAGGATCCTCGCCGCACGGCTGGGGTGGGATCTCGTGGACACGGACGAGCTCGTGGAAGCCGGGACGGGCGCGCCGGTCGCCCGTATCTTCCAGGACCTGGGCGAGCGCGCCTTCAGGGACAGGGAAGCGGAGACCCTGACATCCCTGCGGACGCGGACCCGACTGGTCGTGGCGACTGGGGGAGGCGCACCCGCTCAGCCCCGCAACCGGGACTTCTTTTCGGGCCCCGCGGCGGTCTTTCACCTGCGTGTCTCACTGCAGACGGTGCGGGAGAGAACAAGGGAAAACACGGGGCGGCCACTTCTTGCGCTCAGCGAGAGCGCGCTGCGCAGCCTCTACGAGAGCCGGCTGCCCGTCTACGACGCGATGGGAACGTCCGTGGAGACGGACGGCAGGAAACCCGAGGAAGTGGCGGAGGATATCCTCCGGCTGCTCAGCGTTCAGGAATCCCAATCGGAACACGACGCCTGAGGATAGCGCCTGAGAAGCGCCCCGAAGTTGACACGTGACTCGTAGAGCACTTTCCCCAGGATGACTCCCGCGACCATGCGATCTTTCTTTCTGGCGACTTCGTCAACGTCGTTTTCCGACCCGATGCCCCCGGAGAGGATTGTCGGAAGGCCTGCCGCGCGCGCGGCGCCATTTGTCCGTTCGATGTCAGGGCCCGAGAGGGTTCCGTCCCGACTGATGTTGGTGTAGATGAGCCAGCGCAGGCCGAGGGCGCCGAGGCCCGCAGCCACCTCTGTATCCGAGCGCGCGGCATCCTCCGTCCATCCGCTGATCCTCACGCGTCCGTCCCGCGCGTCGATGCCCGCGGCGAAACTCTTTCCGAGGAGCTCCGTCCACCGCCGCACCTCCTCGGGTGAGCGGACGACCATGGTGCCGAGAACGACCCTGTCGACGCCGAGGGCAAGGAGCGCGCGGGCCTGTTCAACCGTGCGCACGCCCCCGCCGACCTGCAGCCGGCAGGAGAGTGCACGGCGGATGCGCGCGATGACGTGCAGATTGTCCGATCCCTTCCCCTCGGCCGCGTCGAGATCAACGATGTGGACCCACCGGGCGCCTTGGCCTTCGAAGCCGCGCGCGGTCTCCACGGGGTCGGAAGAATAGGCGGTGGCTCTGGAGAAGTCCCCCTGCAGCAGCCGCACGCAGCGGCCCGCCCGCAGGTCGATCGCGGGCAGGAGGAGCATGAGGATCAGCCGGAGGATCCGCGGGACTGCCGTCCGCTCAGGGGCTCTTCGAAACGCTCCAGCCCGGCGGAGAAGGCAGCGCGGATCCGCTGTTCGATCTCCTCAGCGCTGGAGGCGTCGATCAGCGAATCGCGGGCCTCCCTGTCACGAAGGCAGCGCACCAGCGTGGACAGCGCCTGGAGGTAGTCCAGGGAGAGACTCGGCGGGGAGGCGATGACAAAAAGCAGCTTCACCGGGGCGCCGTCGGGTGAGTCGTACGGGATGCCGGTCCGGGAGACGCCCAGCGCGATGAGAACCCGGGGGACACCCCGCACCCGTCCGTGGGCGACCGCAACTCCGTGTCCGAAACCCGTGGTCTGCTGGCGCTCGCGGGCGATCACGGCTTCCTCGAAGGCTGCGCGCGCATCGATGGCGCGAAATACGCGTGCACGACGAATCAGCTCGCGGAGGGCTTCGAACTTGTCGGTGCTGCGAAGGTCACAAACGACGGAACCGGTTTCAAAACAGTGATTCATGTTCATTACGTTCGCACAGGCGCAAAATATAACGATCTGCCGGGCCGGTTGTCAATACGGCGGCCGCGGCGGATCGCGTCATTTCGCGCCCGGCACGCCTATTTACAATATCGGCTCGACGATATACTCTTGTGAGAGTGCGGCCGTGTGCCGCATCAGAGAACTCGAGTGGGAGGGGAAGACAGTGGCGAAAGCACCAGCAAAAAAGGCGGCGACCAAGGTCCCTGACAAGCTCACCAGCGCATCGCTGATCGGCTATCTTGCGGAGAAGAACGGCCTTGTCCGCAAGGACGTCAAGCAGGTCCTTGAAGACCTGTTCGAAATCGTCGGAGCCGGCGTCATGCGCGGCGAACGCGTCGCGATCGGAAAAATCGGCAAGATGTTCATCAGGGTGAGGCCGGCGCGCGGCGCGCGCACGGGGAGAAATCCCCTCACCGGCCAGGAGATAACGATCCCTGCCAAGCCGGCGACGAAGGTGCCGCGGTTCACGTTCAGCAAGACCTTCAAGGAAGCCGCGCTGAAGGCGAAAACGAAGAAGTAGAGCATCCCTGTGCGCGCGGGCCGGGGCGGGGTGCACCTCTGCCTCTCCCCGGCCTCAGCGAAAGAGTGTCTCCACCACACGCCGATCGGAATCCGCAAGATCGTACGAGAGCAGTTCCCCCGGCGCCACCCAGCGGATTTCTTCGTGCTCACGCAGCACGGGCGTCCCGTCGAATCCCGCTACCCTGAACACCAGGAGCTCAAGGGTGATGCCCTCCCCCTCGTAGGAGGCGCAGCAGAGCTGCTCGCCGATCCGTGCGCGCAGGTCAAGCTCCTCCTTCAGCTCGCGGACCAGAGACTGCTCGGGTGATTCCCCCTTTTCGATCTTTCCACCGGGGAACTCCCACTTTCCCGCCATGTGTTTCCCGGGTTTGCGCCGGGCGATGAGCACCATACCGTTCTGCTCCAATATGCCCGCCGTGACTCTCACCGTGACTTCCCCACGCCGACGCGCGCACAGAAGCTCGCCGCGGGACAGCTGCTGCACCGCGGTGAAATCGGGGTGCAGACAGCCTGTCCGTATCGGACAAGCAGCTCGTTGACTCCGATCCAGTAGCGCTCGGGCAGGACTCCCATCAGGGCCGTCTCCGTCTGTTCGGGTGTGCGCGTCCTCACCCACCCCATGCGGTTCGAAATGCGGTGCACGTGGGTGTCCACGCATATCCCCGGAAGCCCGAACCCGAGATTGCGCACGAGATTCGCGGTCTTCCGTCCCACGCCCGGTAGGGCCAGGAGGTCGTCCATTTCCGAAGGCACCCTGCCGTCGTGCCGTTCGAGAAGAAGTCGCGAGGCAGCGCGCAGGTTTTTCGCCTTTGTGCGATAGAAGCCCGCGGGGTAGATCAACCGGGCGATCCGATCCACGGGCAGGGACGCGAGGGTGGACGCCGACGGGGCGCGAGAGAGGAGAGCTTTCGATGCCCTGGTGGTGACCTCGTCCTTGGTCCGGAGGGAAATCATGGTGGCGACGAGGACCCGGAAGGGGTCGCTGTTCTCACGAGCGACGGCAGACACCGACGGAAGGGGCCGGCCCTCACGGGCGGCATCCAGGCCGCGCGTCATGGCCCTGAAGATGGCGGCCCAGGGGCGCGGGCCCACGCGATTCATGCGGCCTCTCGGCCCGGCCCGTCACTGTAACGCGAGAGCGGCGCAGTCACCCGGCGACGCGCGAGCGGCGCATTCATTTCGCATTGACTTTCAGCTTGGCGAAGACGAGTTCCTCGACATCGCCCTTGCTCTTGTCCAGGGAGAAGGAGATCTCGTCGATGAGGAGCTTCAACGCGCTGTCATAGAGCTTGCGCTCCAGGATCGGCAGTTCCTTGATCCTGCTCCTGTGGTAGAGGGCACGCACCACGTTCGCGATGTCCAGGATGCTGCCCTTCTTCAACAGGTCGAGGTTCATCTGGTAGCGCAGCTTCCAGTCCGCCGGAATCGGCTCGAACTCCTCGGCGATCAGCCGCAGGGCCTTCTGCGATTCCTTCTTGCCGACGATTGCGCGGATACCCAGCTCGTCCGCCTTGCCCACGGGGACCATGATTGTCATGTCGGAGACTTCGAGGTAAATGATGTAGTAGAGGAGTTTCTTCTCGCGAAACGGCTTCTCTTCGATTGCCCGGATGTGACCGACTCCCTGGAGAGGATAGACGATTTCCTGGCCCACCTTGTACTTCGTCGGCGCATGTCGCACGGGCTTGCGGGGGGATTTCATGGTGACCATTGTAACAAGGAATGGCAAGACGGTCAAACCGTAGCCAGGGATGGGGTGGGAATTTGTGGTGTTGGTGGTTCAAAGCCAGAAATGGCCCTGTTGCGGAGGGTCCCCTTCCCGCAGTATGTATCGTGATGAGTGCTGCTATGAATGGCCACGTTCTATGAGTGCAAGCGTCGCGCTATCGCAGGGCCGGTCCACGATTGATCCTCGGCAGCTTTTCCGTCATCGCCTCGTCTCTTCGTTGCCTCATTGTCTCCAGGAAGGCGAAGTCGGCGATCGAGATGATTGGCGCGATCTTTCTGCCTCGGCGCGTAGCCAGCACCGGCTCCCGTCCGAAAACCGCGCGATTGATCCACTGCGAGAGGTTATCGCGAAGTTCGTTTGTGCTGACGGAGGGGAGCACCTTGGGAGGACCGAAGTCATCGAGTTGCGCTGCCATACCTCGAAAAACGGCCCAATCATCCCTCTGCTTGCGCTATGGGCAGCAGGGCAGCGGTCGTTCGCGGGACAACGCATGCGAAAACGCGGAAACGTACTTTAGCGCGGGTTAGCGCGACATGGTTTGCCCTGGGAAGTGGCAGACCGAAGGAACGCGCTTGACAACTCCGTGAATCTACTACTACTACTACCTACTTGTTGAAATCGCTCCCCCAGGGATGCGTAGCACGCCGAAGGCGTGCGAAGGGCGGCAGCTGGCCGCGCAGCGGACAGCGAGAGCCACGAGGGCGCTGCCTGCTGGCGCCCGCGATGCAGATCGCATATAGTACCCGCGCATGAAACCAATCCCTCCGCGCCGCATCGCCGCTCTCGTGGTTTTCCCGCTCCTCGTGGCGGCCCTCGTCATCCCCGTCATCGTCTGGCACGCGGAGCTGTGGAAGTTGTTCGGCTCGGTGCGGAGGATCCGCACGTGGATCGAGGGATGGGGTGCCGTGGCGCCTCTGGTATTCATGGCCGTGCAGGCGATCCAGGTCATCGTGTTCGCAATCCCCGGCGAGTTCGTGCAGATTGCGGGAGGCTACCTCTTCGGGGGGTGGCGGGGAATCGTCCTTTCCCTGGCGGGGATACTGACCGGCTCCACCGCGGCGTACTTTCTCTCACGATGGCTGGGGAGGCCTTTCGTCGCGGCGGTGATCCCGAAGGCCCAGTTGGATCGAGTCGAGAAGCTCCTCGAATCGCGCAGCTCGCAGGTCGTCTTTTTCCTGCTGTTCCTCATTCCCGGCGTGCCGAAGGACATCCTGTGCTACCTCGCAGGACTCACGCCCATGAGCTTCTTCTTCTTCCTCGCCATCTCGATGGTGGGCCGGCTGCCGGGTATCGTCGGCAGCTCGATCATCGGCGGGGCGGCACGATCCAGCCGATGGGTGGCTCTGGGGATCCTGTCGGTGGCCGCCATCCTGCTCTTCGTCGCAGGCCTGATCCTCCGGCCGCGCCTGCAGACGCTCATCGAGAAGGTGGTACGGAAGAAGCCCCCGGCAGAACCGGGGGAATGATCAGGGGGTCTTGACCGCGGCGGCGAAGCGCTCGCCGAACTCCTGGCCCTTTTTCAGCAGCTCATTCGTCGGGCTGCCGCGGAACTCGAGGATGTCCGTGACGTCCCATTTCAGAGGCTCGACGAGCTTCCGGAACGCGGCCATTCCGCCCTTGCTCCAGCCGTAGCTGCCGAAGACCGCCGCCTTCTTGTTCACCACGCGTTTCAAGCCCGCCATGTCGATGGCCTGGGCAACAGGGGGAAAAAGGGTGCCTTCGTACGTGGGGGCCCCCACCATGACGCCGCGGTTGGTCCACAGGGCCGGAAGGATGTAGCTCGAATGCGTGCGCGCCGCGTCGAAGATCTCGACGGGGACGCCCGCACCGGATATCCCCTGGGCGACCGCGTTCATCATCTTTTCCGTGTTGCCGTACATGGAGCCGTACACGAGGGTGACCGCGGTCTCCCCGCCCCCCCTGGCGAGCTTCGCCCACCGGCTGTACAGCTCGACGATCCTCCCGGGGTCCCGCCGCCAAACCAGCCCGTGGGAAGGGGCGATGACCTCGACGGGCATTCCGGCGAGCTTCTGGATCGCGTTCAGCGTGGGCGTGCTGAACTTCGCCACGATGTTCACGTAGTAGCGAAGAGCTTCGCGCTCGTAGAAAAGCAGGTCGGCGACCTGGTCATCGAACATGGTTCCCGGCAGGGTGCCATAGCCTCCGAAGGCGTCGCAGGAAAAAAGGATCCTGTCCGTGACGTCGTACGTCACCATGGTCTCGGGCCAATGGACGAACGGCGTATGCACGAATCGCAGCGTCCTTTTCCCCAGGATCAGCTCCTCCCCATCGGCAACCGTGCGGATGTTCTCCGTGATCCCGTAATAGGCGTCGAGCATGTCCCGGGCTTTCTCGGTCGCGATCAGCGTGCATTTCCGGGGAATCCTTGAGAGGGCACGAATTGCGCCGGTGTGGTCGGGCTCCATGTGATTGATCACGATGTAGTCGATCGATCCCAGGGGGACGATGGAATCGAGGAGCTCGAAATACTCGTCGGTCTTGAATCCCTTCGCCAGGTCGACGATGGCGTTCTTCTCGTCCCTGATGACGTACGAGTTGTACGTCACACCCGCCTCGGACACGGGCCAGATGCCCTCGAACAGGTCGGTCGTACGATCATTGAGCCCGATCCAGAAGACGTCCGGGCGTATCTCCACAGCCGGCATGGTTCTCTCCTCCTCTCGTCGCTGTGCTCTCGGGTCTGTGCTGGACTCTCAGCGCGGCGCCAGGGCGATCCCCGGAGGAGTCGCCCTCGCTTTGAACGAAAGAAACTTGAACGGATGAATGTCCAGCGGATTGGAAAACCAGCCGCCGATGACGGTGGTGTTGATCAGGTTGATCGCCGGGCTGTGGTCCAGTGGAAGAATTGCCGCCTTGGTGAGGAGGATCTGCTCGGCATCCGCGAGCCGCCGATAGCGCTTGCGGGCATCCGTCATGGAGATCGCCTCATTCACCGCCGCATCGTAGTCCTTGTCCGAGAAGCGCGCGTCGTTGAGGTTGCTGCCGGTCGTCCAGAGCTGGAGAAACGTCAGGGGGTCCGCATAGTCCCCGATCCACGTCGACTCGGCGATGGTGAAATCGTTCTTTCTGGTTTCCGCGAGGTATGCGTTCGGATCGACTTCCTTCATGACGACATTCAGGCCGATGAGCGACTTCCAGGCGTCCGCCATCTTTTGCACGATGGCCTTCATGCTCTGGCTTTCGCTGCTCACCTTCACGACGAGAGGAGGCAGACCCTTGCCGTCCGGGTAGCCGGCCTCGGCGAGGAGCTTCTTGGCCTCTGCCACCTGCTGGTCGGCGATTCCCTTCACCGCGGGATAGTTGGGGATGGAGGGTATCACCAACTCGGAGGGAAAGGAAAACTCGTCCTTGGTCCGCACCTGGTCCCAAGGCACAAGGAGCGCGAGGCCCCGACGCACCCGCCAGTCGTTCCACACCGGCTGATCGCAGGCGAAGAAGAAATATGTCGTACCGAACATCGGGTAGACTTCGAGCTTGTCCGTCGGCTGCAGCTTGTCGCCGTTGATGAGGGACCTCGTCACCCACTGGATCCGTCCCGTGATGTAGCCGTCCGTCGCGTCGTTCGCGTCATCCATGAACCGGATGCGCAGCCGGTCGACCGCCACATTCCCGGCGTCCCAGTAGCGGGGGTTCTTTTCCAGGAGTATCTCCGCGTCGCTCCTGCTCTTGATGACGAAGGGCCCGTTGCCGATGACCGTGGCGGCGTTCGACCACCCGGTGGACCCAAGGAGGCTGGAGTGGAGCGGCAGGAAACTGATGTGCGTGAGAAGCTTCAGGAAGTGGGCCGCCGGCGTCTCCAGCTCCACCCGAAGCTCGTCGTCGCTCACCGCGGTGATGCCGACCGTGGACGGGTCCTTCTGCGCCCCGGTCCTGTAGGCATGCGCTCCCTTGATCACGTCGTAGAAGAAGGAGTATTCGGCGTTGTTCGCGGGATCGATCATTCGCAGCCACGAGGCGACGAAATCGCGGGCGCGCACCCTGTCGCCGTTGGAGTAGTACGCATCAGCGCGGAGATAGAATGTCCAGACCTTGCCGTTCTGGCTCGATTCCCAGCTTTTCGCCACCCCGGGAACCGGTTCCAGGGTGAGGGGATCCGCCACGACCAGCCCTTCGTAGATGGCGGTATAGAACTGCGATTCAAAGGACGTGAAGGTGTGAAGCGGGTCGAGACTCAGGCTCTGCGGGGAGTCGGCCATGACGAACTCGCGCACCTTCTGGGGGGAGGGGGCGTCCGCGGCGAACAGGGAGCCCGCACACACCACGAGAAGGGAAAACGCGAGAAATGCCGCTCTCTTCAGCATGGAGTCAAGATAGTGCTTCCGGTCAGAAAATTCTATAGGGTACGAAGTCGCGTACAAGAAACTTGATGGTGGCGGTGACTGTGTACGTCCCGGACCGAACCAGAACCATCGGATCTGTCCAAAGAACGACCTCGCCTGTTATTTCGCGCGGCTTGTTCAGGTATCGAGTGTCGAGGCTGCGGCGGATGGCATCCCGTATCGCGGACTGCAGCGCCTTGGCTCGTGCCTCGGCCCCCGACTGGAGGTCCGCCGTCCCCTGCCCGGTGGAAAGAGCGGCTGTATTGCTGTCCCACGCGGCGCGCCGGCGCGATTCCTGCTCGTCCAGGGTGTAGGCGATCCGGGCCCAGAGCCGGGCAGCCGTGACCTCCGTCTCGGTGACGCGCAGCCGCGGGCTCCCCCACGGCACCTGCGCGAAGGGCGTGAGCACAAAGACTTCTTCGACCCGGCGCGCCCTGTCGCTCGGCGTGTAGGAAAAGTCCCAGCCATAGATCATCCCCGAGACGAGCGCTCGCCCCTGCTCCAAGAGAGTTTTCTCCGCGACGTCGAGGGGAATGGGATAGGGCCCCGGCCCGATGCGCACCAGCGGCTCCAGCTCCGTCCAGGGGCGGACGAAGAGCCGGTCCGGAGCGTCAGCCCGGCACTGGAGGGCCGCGGTGAAGAGAAACAGCAAGGAGATGAATGCGCGCATCCCGATACTTTGAGTATCGGGCGCTACCTCTTCCGGAAGAAGAGCGCGATCGGGTTGATGCCGTACCGCACCACGAGGTAGAAGTACCCGAAAGCCAGACCCGAAAGGTGAGTGAGATGGGCGACGCCCGACCTCGGGTTGAGCAACTGCGAGACGATTTCGATGCCCGCATACCCCGCCACGGCAACCGGCGCCCGGATCGGGAGAATTCCGAAAATGAATATCCGCGCATCGGGGAAGAAGGCGGCAAAGCCGAGCAGAAGGCCGTAGATCGCCCCGGAGGCGCCCACGACAGGGATCATCCCCTGCCCCGTGGCGCTGTTGAAGAAGACGGTCACGATCCCCGCCCCGATCCCGCTCACGAAATAATAGAGCAGGAACTCCGAGCTTCCCATGCGCCGCTCGAGTTGGATCCCGAAGAGGAAGAGGGCAAGCATGTTGAAGAAGATATGCGACCAGGAGCCGTGAACGAACATGTAGGTGACCACCTGCCACCAGGCGCCTGCCTGCAGGACATAGGTCGGGATCAGGTACAGGTACACCAGCTTTCCACTGCGGTCCACGTATCCGAACAGAAAGACGAGGATATTGACGACGATGAGGATGATGGTTGCGTTGTAGTAGCTGTAGCGCAGGGGACGCCGCAGGATGCTGGCCATGATTCAAAGTACGCCGCCCTCAGGATCGCGTCAACTCCTGCGGCGGCCGCCTTGCAGGGGCAGGGGGCCTCTGCTACGGTGGAGAGGAAATGAAGGGCAAGCCCGACTACTACTGGCGCAAATCCAAGGAGGAGGGATATCCGGCGCGCTCCGTATTCAAGCTGCAGGAGATCCAGCAGAAGCACGGTCCGGTAAAGCCGGCCGGGAGGGTGCTGGACCTCGGCGCCTCTCCGGGCAGCTGGAGCCTCTACCTCCTCGATATGCTGGCCGGAGCGGGCAGCGTCACGGGTGTGGACCTGAACGAGCCTGACGGAAAGCTCCTCGCGCGAAGGAACTACCGGTTCCTCCTGGGAGATTTCACAACGGAAGAGATGGGGCGCAAGATCAGGGAGGCGGGCCCGTTCGACGTGATCGTTTCCGATGCGGCGCCCTCCACCACCGGCAACAGGACACTCGACACGACGCGCTCGGCGGAAATTGCCCGAAAGGTCATCGAGATCTGCGAAGAGTGTCTTCTCTCCGGGGGCAACTGTGTCCTGAAGATCTTTCAGGGAGGGGAGGAGAGGGACGTGCTGGCCCGCATGCGCAGCCTGTTCGTCGCGGCGAAGGCATTCAAGCCCCGGGCAAGCAGGCCGGACTCGATGGAAACCTATTTCATCGGGCTGGGGTTCAAACGGGCAGGCGCGCGAGGCTGAACTTCTCGAGCCGTTCCGCTTGGATGCGATAGCCCATGCCCTCTCCCCGCACGATCGGCGCTCTTCCCCCCGGCCCGAAGCCGAAGCTCGGCGTGACGATATTTTGTTCGAGCAGCATCTCGTCGTAGCTGCCTTCTATATAACGGGGGCTGGGCAGGAGAGAGGCTGTGAGCCGCCCAAGGCACGACAGGATTCCCGTCTCCCCCACCATGCATCCGAGCTGGTAGGACATCCCGCGGGCCCCTGCCTCTTCAGCGAGCGCGAGCACCCTGCTCACCCCGCCGTTCTTCGAAAGTCGGAGATTCAGCACCTGGGCGCTGCCGGATGATGCCAGCAATCGCACGTCCGCAGAAGTGAGGACTCCCTCATCAGCCATGACGGCGAAGCCCTTCTCCGCCATGCGTGCGGCCGCCTCCGCGCACACCGAGACGGGGAACGGCTGCTCGATCAGCCGCACGCCGTAACGTGCGCAGATCTCCATCTGCACGTCAGCGTCTGCGGGGGTCCAGGCTGAGTTCGCATCCACACGGATGTCGAAGCCGCTGCCGAGCTGCTGCCGGCAGAGACCGAGTATCGCGGAGTTGTACGCGGCATCCCGTCCGACTTTCACCTTGAGGTTGGTGAGCTCCATCTGGGCGCACAAACCGACCAACGCGCGGGCGGTCTCGAGAGGCACCAGGGGGAGAACGCCCCCATACACCACCGTCGAGCGCACGGGCTCGCGCCCGAGCACGCCGTAGGCGTCGGCCCTCGTTTCCTCGACCGCGCAGGCGAGGATCGCCGATTCCACGGCGCACAGGAGCGGGAGGGAGGAGGGATCGCAGGAAAGTCCCGCGAGGTGGGCAGCCGCCTCACGCCAGGTGAGGTCCCGTTCCTTCAAGGGCGCGAGGAGCGTGGAGGTGATTCGTGCCGACTCCTGGCGCATCTCCTCGCCCTGGCCGAGGGATCCGGAAACGTACTCGCGCACGACGGCCTCACCGAAGCCGGCGTGATCCCCGCTGTGGACGCAGAGCACGATGGAGTCCGAGCTGATCCGGCCCTTCCGTGCGCCGTGGCTGAAGCTCAGTCGAAAGGGGATCTCCAGGAAACGAAGCTCTGCATTTTCGATGCGCATGCACTTTGCTCCTTGGACCTGCATGCTACCGGGACCGGTTCTCGGATGCAAGCTCGCGCTGTGATGTCGAGGATAGTCTTTTTTTCGTATATAAAAGTGATATAAAGAAATTGGATATATCATTTGCTTTGAACTTCTCGCGTTTCTTCAAAAACAATAGTGATTTCTCATCTTCCGTCAAAGAAGTCTGATACACTGAAGGCCGATACAGGGATGAGGGCATAACTCTGTCCTCCGCCCCGGGGTGGAAAGGGAAACGTGTGCAGCAGGAAGACAACAACGTCAGCTGCTTGAACAGTCGAGCGATCATCGAGTACATCCGGCGCAAGAGCCCCGAAAGGCTGAAAGAGCTTTTTGCCGACATGCCCGCACCGTGGTCGGAGATGTCGGAGCTTCCGCAGTTCCTTTCGGACGAGAACAACTGGATCCCCAGCGGCGTGATCGTCCGGCTCTTCGAACACGCGCGGGAGATCACCGGGAATCCCGATGCCGCCTTTGACATCGGTTTCGATTCCATCGTCAACAGGGAGTTCAGCTACTGGCAGAAGATCTTTTTTAGGATCCTCAACTCCCCTCGCCTCCTTCTGCGGCGGATGAACCAGCTCAATACCAAGCTCAACAGCACCAAGATTGTCGAGCTCATGTACGATTCCCCGGGCCGCGCGGTGATACGATGGCATTGGCGGGAAGGCATCGTCCGATCGAAGGACCTCTGCTCCTACAACAAGGGCATTTACAGCGCGCTTACGACGCTCATAGGGCGAGCAGCGGCGAAGGTCGAGGAAAGCGTCTGCAGCTTCAAGGGCGGACCCTATTGCGAGGTCACACTCACCTGGGCGATCTCATTCGGAGGGGTCCGGAACAGGCTGGCGCACGTCTTCACGCGCAAGTCCACCCTCTACTCTGCCCTGGAGGAGATCGATCATGACAAGGCGCTTCTCCGTCAGAGGTTCGACGAGGTCACCCACCTGAACATCGAGCTGACGGAGCTCAACGCGGAGCTGAGCCAGAAAGTCACAATGCTCAAGGCGATCAACACCGCCACCCGCACCATCGTCTCCGTCGCGGATACCCGCAAGGTCCTCGAGCAGACCATGACCCCCATTGTCGAGGTCTTCGGATTCGACCGCGCGATGATCATGCTCGTCAACGAAGAAGGCACCTTCCTCGAGTACAGTTACGGCGTCGGCGAATCACCCGAGGCGATGGAGAAGCTGCGCGACTACCGCGTCCCGCTCACGCGCGACCAGAACCTCATGGTCCGCGTGCTCAAGAAGGGAAAGCCGGTCCTCATCCGTGACGTGGAATCCGCGGGCCTGAATCCCACCAACAGGATCCTCGCGGATTTCCGGCCGAGCTCCTTCATCGTCTGCCCGCTCATCGCGGAGGATCGGGTCATTGGCATCCTCGGGGCCGACCGGCGCGGCGAACATAAGCGGCCGACGAACAGCGACCTGGAGTTCCTGTCGATCTTCGCGAACAATATCGCCACCGCCTTCCTCAGGGCGCGCCTGGACGAGGAGCTGAAATCCAGCTACGTGAGCGCGGTGCGGTCCCTCGTGCTGGCCATCGAGGAGAAGGACCCCTACACCCGCGGCCATTCTGAACGCGTGGCGTCCATGGCGGTCCGGGTGGCACGCACCCTCGGTCTGCCGGAAACGGAGATCGAGTACCTCCAGTTCGGCAGCATCCTCCACGATGTCGGAAAGATCGGCATCCCCGAGTCGATCGTGAGGAGCCCCAAGCCGCTCACGACCGCCGAATACAAGATCATCCAGAAGCACCCCCTGAAGGGTGTCGAGATCCTGCATCCCATCACCTTCATCAAGGACCACATGTACCTGGTGCGAAATCACCACGAGCGCTGGGACGGACGCGGCTACCCGGACGGCCTGGTCGGTGAAGCCATTCCGCTCGGCGCACAGATCGTCGCGATTGCAGACGTCTACGATGCCATGACCTCCTCCCGGCCGTACCGAAAGGGAATGCCGCCGAAGCAGGCTGTCAGGGAAATTCAGAAGAACGCGGGGACACAGTTCTCGCTGAGGATGACCGAGGCATTCCTGGATGTGTACAAGGGGTTCGATTCCGCGGGCAGCCCTATTGATTTGACCAAAAAGTAAATTTTCTAAAAAAGTGCTTGCCCCTCCATTCCTCCTGTGATTGAATTTATCGTTAAAACCATTGTCAGGAGGATGGTATGAAACTCAAGATCTCCGTGTTCTTCCAGTCTCCCGCAAACGTGTTCCTCTTCCGTCACATGAGCCCTCGAATCGCGCAGATGTACCTGCACGCCATCGGGCGCATCTACTACCTGATCAACCGCAGGGAAAAGCGAGTGATCGAAAAGAACGTCCGCGATGTGCTCCATGGCCAGAACGAGGGTTACGTGCGAAAGGTCGTGCGCGAGACATTCAAGGGGATATTCACTCATTACTTCGAGAAAATGTTCTCCGCCTACCTGGACTATGGAACGGTCCGTTCGTACGTGGACAGGCATTTCAAGGTGGAAGGAGCGTGTCTCCTCGGCGAGGCACTGGACCAGGGAAAGGGCTGCATCCTGGTCACCGCGCACTGGGGCGCGGTCGAGTTCATCCCCTGGGTTCTGCACATGCAGGGGGTCCCCACCAGCGTGATTCTGGAATGCGCCACGGCCAAGCTGGCAAAGAGCCTCCGGGAGAAGATCGCCCACAGGGACACCGAGCTCATCTCATCGGAGTACGGCGGGTCTGTCTTCCTGCGTGCCATGCAGTCGCTGAAGTCCAACAGGGTTCTCATGACCCAGTGCGATGAGGTTGATGCCTGGCGCCGCCGCAAGAGCCAGACGATCAATCTTTTCGGCAAGGAGCTGTTCTTCGACAGCACGATCGACGTCCTCTCGCACAGGTCGGGCGCCCCGGTGGTGGCGGCCTTCCTGAAACGGTCCGGCAGGAACCGCTACACCCTGATCCTCGAGGATGTCTCCGTGCAGCGTACCACCCAGAGCACCGCACGTGACTGCCTTGGGCTGTGGGAGAGGTACGTGTCCCAGTACCCCGAGCAGTGGTACCAGTGGAAGAAGTGGAGCGCAATGAAGGTGGACGCAGCATAACAGCCGTATAGACCCGCGGCCGCCAGACAGTGTATTTTGCGCTCACCCGGAGAAAACGGATGAAGTTTCATACCGAATACGTGACGTTCAACACTCGCAAGGAACACGAGTACGTCAACATGACCGAGCGTGTCGAGGCCGCGGTCCGCGCCAGCGGCTGCCGCGAGGGAATGGTCCTCGTGTCGGCGATGCACATCACGGCGGGCGTCTATGTGAACGATGCGGAACAGGGCCTGATCCAGGACATCGACGAATGGCTGGAAGCCCTGGCCCCGAGGCGGCCCGACTACCGGCACCATCATACCGGAGAAACGAACGGGGATGCTCATCTCAAGTGCCTGCTCGTCGGTCACGAGGTCATCCTCCCCGTGACCGCCGGGCGGCTGGACCTCGGGCCGTGGCAGCAGGTGTACTACGCGGAGTTCGACGGTCGGCGCCCAAAACGGGTGATCATCAAGGTGATGGGAGAATAGGAAACGCGGTGAAAGTTCTGAAGTTCGGGGGCAGTTCCGTTGCCGACGGCGAGCGGATCAAGGCAGTGACCGGCATCGTTGCCGACGCCGCGCGGGAGGGCCGCGTGGCTGTGGTGCTCTCCGCCATGAAGGGGGTCACCGACCAGCTCATCTGGCTCGCGCGAAAGGCGGAGGAAGGCTCCGAAGGGCTGAGGGACGCGCTGGAGGCCGTTCGTACCCAGCATTTCGACGCTGTCCGTGTGCTGTTCGGCCCGGCGGACCAGGGGTCGGCCATCACGCCGCTGGCGATCATGTGCAATGAGCTGGAGGAGATCCTGCACGGTGTGGAGCTCATCCGCGAGTGCTCCGCCCGCACAATGGATCTCGTCATGAGCTTCGGCGAGCGGCTCTCTTGCAGGCTCGCGGTGAGCTACATGTGCGCTCAGGGGATCCCCGCGGTGCTCGTGGACGCGCGGGAAATCGTGCGCACCGACGAACGTTTCGGCTCCGCGGCGGTTGATTTCGACCTGAGCTACGCGCTCATCAGGAAGAAGCTCGAGATGACGACAGGCATCGCCGTGATCCCGGGGTTCATCGGGGCAACGGCGAAGGGCGCCACGACGACACTCGGCCGCAACGGTTCCGACTACACCGCCTCCATCATCGGCGCCGGCGTGGATGCAAAGCTGATCGAGATCTGGACCGACGTGGACGGCGTGCTCTCGGCGGATCCACGGATCGTGCCGGACGCGTTCGTGATCCCCGCCATCAGCTCGGAAGAGGCGATGGAGCTTTCCTACTTCGGGGCCAAGGTGATCCACCCCTACACGATGGTCCCCGCGGTGGAGAAGAACATCCCGATCCTCATCAAGAACAGCCTCAACCCTGCGGCGCCGGGCACGCTCATCGCGGCCGCCGAGACGATCAAGCGGGACGGCGCACTGCCGGTCACGGGAATCGCGTCGATCGAGGGGATCTCGCTGGTGAACATCGAAGGCGGGGGCATGATGGGCATCCCCGGCTTTGCCGCGCGCATCTTCGCGGCCCTCGCCCGTGAAGGCATCAACATCATCATGATCTCCCAGGCATCCTCGGAGCACACCATATGCCTCGTGTTCAGGACTGCGGAGGGAGAACGGGCGCTTGCCACGCTCAACCGCGAGCTCGCCCCCGAGCTGCACAGTCACCGCATCGAGCGCTTCGAGCTGATGCGGGACCTCCTCATCGTGTCGGTAATCGGGGAGAACATGCACGGCACGCCCGGCATTGCAGGGCGCCTCTTCAGCGCGCTGGGACGCTCGGGGATCAACATCCTCGTCATCGCCCAGGGCTCCTCCGAGCGCAACATCTCCTTCGTGATCGAAGCAAAACACCACGTCCTGGCGCTGCGCACCATCCACGCGGAGTTCCTCTCGGGACGATCGAAATAATGTCACACCCCGAACGCGTCACCGTCTTTGCCCCTGCCACGGTGGCGAACGTCGCCTCGGGCTTCGACGTCCTGGGCTTCGCGCTGGACTCCCCCGGGGACTCGGTCACGCTCACCCGCTCGAGGGAGAAGGGCGTGCGCGTGATCTCCATCACGGGCGATGAGGGCAGGCTTCCCCGCGATCCGGGGAAGAACACGGCCGCGGTCGCGGTTGCTGGTTTCCTGGAGACGGTCGGGCACCCCTTCGGTGTGGAGATCGCCCTGGACAAGCACATGCCCCTGAGCTCGGGGCTGGGCAGCTCGGCGGCAAGCGCGGTCGCCGCGGTGACGGCGGCAAATATTCTCGCCGGCAGGCCGCTCTCACCGCGGGATCTCCTTCCCTTCACCATGGAAGCCGAACGCGTGGCATGCGGTTCGGCCCACGCCGACAATGTCGCCCCGTCGCTTCTCGGCGGGTTCGTCCTCATTCGAAGCTACGAACCGCTGGACGTCGTGCAGCTGCCCGTTCCGAAGGGACTCTCGTGCGCGGTCGCGCACCCCCACGCGGAGCTGCGCACGGAAGACGCCCGCCGGGTGCTCAAGAAGGAGATCCGCCTCTCGGACGCCATCCGCCAGTGGGGGAACCTCGCTGCGCTCGTCGCTGCGCTGTACAACGGCGATCTCCAGCTCCTCGGCAGGTCCCTGCAGGATGTTGTCGCCGAGCCGGCCCGATCCCTGCTCATTCCCGGATTCGCGGCGGTCAAGTCCGCTGCCCTCGCCGCCGGCGCGCTGGGATGTTCCATCTCGGGATCCGGCCCTTCCGTTTTCGCGCTGTGCGCGACCAGCGAAGACTCTTCCCGCGCCGGCGCTGCCATGGCGGCCGCCTTCAAGACGGCAGGCCTTGCGAGCGACCTGTACCTATCCGCCGTGAACACGATGGGTCCGGTGGAGAAACCTGCGTGAGGTTTGCCAGCACCTCTCATCCCGGCCGATCCACAAGCTTCCGGGATGCCCTGTTCACAGGGCTTGCTCCTGACGGCGCGCTGTTCCATCCGGTCGGTGCTCCGGACCTCTCGGGCCTCGTTCCCTCCTTGGAGCGTCTTCCCTTCTTCCAGGATGTGGCGGCAGAGGCATGCGCTGCGCTGCTTGCACCGGACATCCCTGAAGATCGGGCCCGGTCCCTTGCACGCCGCGCCTTTTCGTTTTCACCGGTGCTTCGTCGCGTGGACGAGCACGTCCTCCTCCTGGAGCTCTTTCATGGCCCCACGTGCGCCTTCAAGGATTTCGGCGCGCAATTCATCGCCGCGGCCATGGAAGCCCTGCTCGAAGGTGAGACCGGCCGCATCCAGATCCTCGTGGCGACCAGCGGAGACACGGGAGGCGCCGTTGCCCACGCGTTTCATGGCCGCGCGAACATCGACGTCGTCATCCTCTACCCCTCGGGACGAGTGAGTGACCTGCAGGAAAAACAACTCACCACGCTCGGAGGCAACGTCCACGCCTTGGAGGTGCAGGGGAGCTTCGACGACTGCCAGCGCCTCGTGAAGGAGGCGTTCCAAGCCGGGACACTCCGGTCACGGCTGCGCCTCACCTCGGCGAACTCCATCAACATCGGCAGGCTCATCCCCCAGTGCCTGTACTACCTCTATGCTGGTACCCGTCGCGAAGAATTGCGTGGGTCGAGCCCGACGATCTGCGTGCCCAGCGGCAACTTCGGCAATCTCACCGCAGGGGTGTACGCGTGGCGGTGGGGCCTGCCGGTCCGGAGTTTCATCGCTGCAACGAACGTGAACGACGTGGTTCCCGTCTACCTGAAGAGCGGCAGGTTCGATCCCCGGCCGTCGGCACGGACGCTTTCGAACGCCATGGACGTGGGCAATCCGAGCAACTTCGAGAGGCTGCAAGAGATTTTCCAGGGAAGCTGGGAAGGAATGGCGTCCCGGATCGAAGGACGTTCGGTGACCGACACGAGGACGCGGGAAACGATGCGCGAGGTTCACGCCGCCTATGGCCTGCTCCTGGATCCCCACACCGCGGTGGGGTATGCCGCAGCCCGCGATCACCTGGCCGGAGGGGAACGTTCGCACGACGGGCCGGGATCAGCAGCGGAGCAGGTGATCGTCCTCTCGACGGCGCACCCGGCCAAGTTCTCTGACATCGTGAGGGATGCCACGGGCATCGTCCCGGAGATGCCCGAACGGCTGGCCGAGTGCCTCAAGCTTCCGAAACAGGCAAGGCAAATAGGAGCGACATTCAAGGAGCTTTCGGAGTACCTGCTGGAATCGTTTGGATGAGCGGCTGGCACTCACCACTCGCCAGCGCTAGCGGCGCATTCACTGTGACGCGCTAGGAGTTGTTATGATGCGCCCTGCAGTTCCCGGAGGGCGTTGACGATCAAGGTGGTTGGTGGCTGTATACTGAATTCCTCAAAGACCCGGGACTCCAAGAGGAGAGCGGTAGATGGCCTTGCATA
>Ga0315279_10001033_pt1 | contig 48464 bp, 48 predicted proteins | sample YL17G06_20_MG_FD_203694 | JGI IMG/M metagenome (GOLD analysis project Ga0315279, IMG submission 203694) | Sediment microbial communities from Yellowstone Lake, YNP, Wyoming, USA - YL17G06_20 | ecosystem: Environmental > Aquatic > Freshwater > Lake > Sediment | place: USA: Wyoming | collected...
AAAGTCCATCAAAACCCACCCCTTAATCCCCTCCCAAGAGGGGAATTGGCTTTAACTCCCCTCTTGAGAGGGGTGCGGGGGTGTGTTAATTCCTTGCTGTCAATTACCCGATTATTTAGTTAACCTTCATAAAAAGGGGGTTAGGGGCAATGCTTAACGAGTTTTAACCCCAGAGGGGTGTAATATTTATAGAAAAATCATGTAATATAACCCAAAGCTCCAGCGGAGCGACATATTTGATTCGATTAAAAGATTGAAGATTAAAAATTAGCAATGTATTCAATCTTATAATCTTTAATCTGCAATCTTCTAATTGATCTTCTATATATCGCTCCGCTGGAGCTAATGTTTTTACCTGTTTTTTCTATAAATATAACGCTCCTCTGGAGCTTAGAACTTTTGTTGTAATGCAAATAATAATTGATACTATGTAACATTACATCCCTTAAGTCAGTGCCATTGGGGTTAGGGGGATTTAAAATCTTTCAGTTTGAATATATTTCCACACTCAACACGGAAGAGCCATATTTTAGAAGTGCGAAAGCTTACTTTAGCACTTGCGATAGCAAGCTTTCGCACTCTAAGCAACGTTACTCTTTGGGTTTCACGATAGCGATAGCGTATTTATCAAGCTGGAGATATTTTTCTGCCACACGCTTAACGTCCTCTTTCGTGACAGCATTTATCTGTTCTTCATAGTGCATTATATTATCGTATCCCAACTTGTAAAGCTCATCTAATCCCATAGTGAAAGCCTGATCAGAGTTAGTCTGCAAACCTATCTGCTTGATAGATATACACATTTTCTTTCCCCGATCAAGTTCCTCATCAGAGATAAGATTTTTCTGGATGCCTTCAATTTCCTCTTTGATAATGCTCATAACAGTGTCCAGCTTATCTGGCGTTGTCCCTGCGTAGATGATAAACATACCGGGATCGAGACCCGCCATATTATAGGCATGTACGACATAGACCAACTGATTTGACCTAAGCCTTTCGTGAAGCCTTCCACCGGGTAAGCTGACGCCTGATAGAACAGCGTCAAGAACCTCGATATTGTATCTGTCATTATCATAGACAGTTATACTGGGGAATCCCATGTAGATAACCGCCTGTGTGATTTCCTTCTGCATTTCAACATTTCTTATGGAAGTAAGCGGTTCCTCTGCTGGTGTCTGAGGTGGTGTAAACTTTACATACTGAAACTTCTCAAAGGTTTTCTCTACTTTGGATGTAACCTCGTTTGCATCTATATCACCAAATATTGCAATTACCATGTTGTTAGGAATGCAATATTTTTTATGGAATTCTACCAAATCCTCTTGTTTCATGTTGCTGATCGTTTCTGCCGATCCAATCGTCATAAACCTATAAGGATTAGTCTTAAAAAGCGTTTGCTTGCATAGCTTTGCTGCAAGACTGAACGGATCATCATCCTGCTGTTTAATCCCTGCAAGTATCTCTTTACGTTTCTTTTCTATTTCTTTTGGATCGAATGATGGATTCATGATCACGTCGGATAGCATATCCAAACCCTTATCTATGTCACGTTTCAGCACACTGACAGATACGCCGAAGCTGTTATTTCCACTGATAGGGCTTATCGCTCCGCCGATTGACTCCATTTCTTCTGCAATCTGTTGGGCAGTGCGTGTTTTCGTGCCTTTTATCAACATGCCAGATGTGAAATTTGATACTCCATTGTCTTTTTCGTTCTCAAAACGAACTCCTCCCAAAAACATGGCGCGCATAGAAACTATTGGCACAGTATGATTTTCTTTAACCAATAGAGTAATACCTTCTACCTGAGAACTCAAAGGATCAGTGATTTTGTTGATTATAATCTTTTTGACAGAACCCTCTGATACTTTTTCGGCTTCTGCTGGCTTCTCTTTTTCTGCTGATGCTGGCTTAATAACTGCAACTGTCAGCTTATCGTCGTGAAAATACTCATTTGCAACTCGCTTTATATCCTCTTTGGTGACAGACCTTATGCCTTCGAGATAGCGTTGACTAAAGTTCATATCTCCCGTAGACAATTCATCTCCACCAAGTGTCTGAGCTTGATCCTCAACAGTCTGCTGAGAGAAAATATACTCGCTTTCTTTTAATCTTTTGGCTTTTTCAAGTTCCTCATCAGATACAAATTCCGTCTTGAGCTTGAAGAGTTCATCAAGTATAGCTTTTTGTGCTTCATTCAAATTTCCGGGGTCTAATACTGCTGAAACTCCGAAATATCCACCCGGATCATAAGCAGGCGTATAAGAGCTTGAGCTTATGGCATATACCAATTGCTTTTCATCTTTAATCTTCTTATAAAATCTTGAGCTTCGTCCTTCTCCCATTATATAAGCAAGCACATCCAGTGGGTAAAGGTCTTTGTGTGATAAGCTTATAGTTGGGAATCCTATCATCTCATAAGCTACCTGAACGTCCATCTCTTCTTCAGCATATCTTTTTGATACTTGCCCTTGCGATGGTGGAAGACTCAAATCTGGAAAAGGTCCTCGCTGAAAGTTCTTAAACGACTCTTTTATCTTGCCTAAAGTATCAGAAGCTTTTATGTCACCAACGACAACGAATACTGTATTGTTTGGTACGTACATACGTTTGTAATAATTAACAATATCATCACGAGTAGTCTTTTCAAATAATTCCCGATATCCGATAGTTTTCACTCCGACAGGATTGTCTCGGAACATTGTTGATGAGAATAGATAATATAATCTACTGTCAGGGTCATCTTTCCCCATGTTGATCTCGTTCAGTATGACCCCACGCTCTGAATCAACTTCTGCTTGTGGGATACTGGCGTTTTGTATATAATCCGAGAGAACATCCAGTGCAGTATCGAAATACGAGCTTGCAGTAGTTACGTAATACGAAGCGTGATCCCTCGTAGTATATGCGTTTGATACGTTTCCGATTTCCTCTATTATTTGGTTTATCTGTTCTTTAGTCCGTTTCTGAGTTCCACTACTCATCAGATGTTCCAGATTATGAGAAATGCCTCTACCAAGATACTCACGCTCGTATATACTACCAGCCCTGACATAAGCGTGCAAACTGACAACCGGCGCCGCATGATTTTCTTTGACGATGACGATCATGCCGTTGTCTAAGACTGTCCTTACAGCATCTGAACCTGATGCCATACTACCAATCATAAGTGCAAAACTTAAAATCATAATAATATACCTACCTATTTGATTCATGAATATTACCTCACGAAAAATTACCTGATGAACATACCGCCACGTCTGAGCCACAACATCAATATCACTGCAATTATTAGAGTGATAATATAAAAAATAAGCGTGCTAACAGGTGCCTTTCGGCGTTTCTTTGCGAGCCTTTCCTCTATTGTCTCAAATGCTCTGGGTTTGTTGTCAGAAGAATCTTTCTGTTCATCATTATTTTCAGCCATTTCAACAATCCCCTTTCAACTGCTCCGAAAAAAATCCACTAATAAACGCGAATTGAAAAAAATTCGTGAAAATTAGCGGATAAAACATTTATTTTTCCACATCAAACACAAGACCCATATCTTTCCTGAGCATATCCAGAATGCGCATCTGACCAAGACTGTCTTTCCAACTCATCGCTGGAGTCTGTCTTGCGTCAAGGTATTCTGCAACTGTCAGGGCTTCCTTAGCATAGAGTTCTTCGTCTGATTCAATTGTAATAACTTCTTCCTTATCAGTTCTCAAAAATACCTTCGTAGTTCCTTTTGAAGCGAACCATGGATTTTCTATTGAAATTGAGCCTTTACTGCCAAAGATATTAGCGGAAGTTGGAATATTAACCTGAGTTCCACACTCAAAGGATGCTACTGCACCGGAGGGGAACATTAGGATACCGGCGGTCTGCTGATCAACTCTACTTTCTTTGCCTATGTATCCCACACAGTTAGCTTTTATCGGTTCTTCGCCTGCGATAAGCCTTGAGAAAGACACGCAGTAGCAACCAACGTCCATGAGTCCACCACCCGCAGGATTCGACATTCGGATATTTTCGAGGTTTATTCCCATGTTATACGAAAAAGTTGACTTTATGGCTCTTACTTCACCGATAGTTCCATCTGCAATTATCTTCTTGATCACGTTCCACTGCGGATGACAGCGATACATGAACGCTTCCATATAGATAAGAAGGTCAGGAACGTGTATAGTAATTATATTGTCAAGATGTGTTTGACGCAACTTGATAGCTTGTTCTTGCAGTATTTCATGCGTTTGGAACCATTTAATAACCACAGAGCTATCTAGTACCACAAGTTCAGATAGATTAAATTTCATTCCTATCTCTCCATTTGCGAATCTCTGCGGTTGAATCCCAATCTACTGATGTATCTTGTTGAGCAAGCATATCCTGTATAGCAATTGCTTTCTGAACAACTGGATTTTGTCCTCTTGTTGTATGTGACTTCTTAACTTTTAGATAAAGCCTTACAGCTTCACGTAAAAGTTCACTACGACTGCGATTCTCCTCTTTAGCAACTTCGTCAATCTCATTAAGGAAATCATCCGACATTGATACCATGACTTTTGTTCTGCTCATTATCTATCCACCTCCAAAAGATTAGTATATGCAGAAAGTAATACAATGTCAATACAAATAAAAAATGATGAAAGTGATTTAATTCCAAGCATAATGTTTTCATCCGCGGAAACCTAAACACAAAGACACGAAGAGAAATGATTGAAGATTGAAGATTAGGAAATCTGATATAAGCCTTGCATTTAATCTTTAATCTTCAATTTTGAATCTTCAATCTTTTTGTGTTTTTTCCTTGATAAATGCAGTGGACGAGATTCTTGTGCTTGGTATTTTGCCTTTTTTCTTGACAATACAATTGAATTATCATATAATTTATATAGCAACAGGAAACAACATTCTGGTTTCTCTTTCATAGAGTGGGTTCTTGCCCGCTCTTTTCTTTTGTGTGGGCATTTTTCATCATACTTAATAAATAATAGTAATCGTTAAAAAATGCCATTGTGACATGGTGTAGGGGCGAAGCATTTTTAGCTAGATCAAGATTTATAGCTAATTTATATTAACATAAAAATGCTTCGCCCCTACGGTAAACCCTATTTTTTAACGATTACTAATAAGAGAAATATGCTATTGATTAACAAGATTATTGAAGTGGAGCAAACTGCTAGTTTGCAAAAAATATCAATCTTCTAGATTGCCCCACAACATCAAAAACTTATTTGGTCTACTACTATTGGTTCACCGAATTAGTTTTTTATAATAATGGATTCCCGTTTTCACGGGAATGACAATCACGTTATCTGTCATTCCCACGAAAGTGGGAATCCAAAAGAATTAATTCGGTTGACCACTATACAAAATATTCAAAATTGAAACTGTGTAATTTTAGATGAAGTGATCATGCAGGAAGGCAATTAATATGAACAGCGATCTTTTAGGGATCATAGAACAGATAAGCCGACAAAGAGAACTTGGTCGTGACGTTCTGATTGACGCCATCGAAAAAGCGTTACTTCAAGCGGCAAAAAAGCGATATGGTACTCATCGGCAAATATCAGTAAGTATTGATAGAAATACAGGAGAAATCAAGGTTTCTACACAAAAGAAGGTTGTAGAAATAATGACTGACTTTTCTACCGAGGTCCCTATAGAAGAAGCCTTAAAAATAGACCCGGATGTGCAAGTGGGACAATCAATTGATGTAGAGTCAATACCACAGGATTTTGGTCGAATAGCGGCTCAGACTGCAAAACAGATTGTTGCTCAAAGACTGAGGGAAGCTGAAAGAGAAAACATATACGAAGAATTTAAAGATAGCGAAGGTGAAGTCGTTAGTGGAGTTATACAACGTTATGAACAGCATGACGTGATAGTAGAACTAGACAGAACCGAGGCTATACTCCCTCAACGTGAACAGATAAAGAACGAGGAATATCGCAGAGGTGATAGAATACGTGCCTTAATTATTGAGGTAAGACCTGACTCTAAAAACCAGCAAATTATCCTGTCAAGAACGCATCCTGATCTGGTCAAAGGACTTTTTGAGCTAGAAGTTCCCGAAATTGCAGAAGGTCTTGTAGAAATTAAGTCTATTGCAAGAGAGCCGGGTGATCGCACAAAGATAGCAGTAGCCGCAAAATCTGAAAATCTGGATGCTGTTGGAACCTGTGTCGGAATGAGAGGTTCCAGAGTTCAAATGGTAGTAAACGAATTGGGTGGAGAAAGAATTGACGTTCTGGAATGGAGTTCTAATTCATCAAAACTCATAGCGGCATCTTTGAGTCCTGCAAAGATACTTAATGTATCCATAGACGAAAGTACGAAATCAGCTAAAGTTGTAGTTCTCAATGATCAGTTGTCTCTGGCTATTGGTCGAAAAGGACAGAACGTCCGTCTTGCCGCAAAACTTACCGGATGGGCAATTGACATCAAAAACCAATCTCAAGTTGAGATTTCAGCGAAAGAAAAGATCGCAAAAAGTATATTCAAGTCCACTACTGAAAATAAAACAGATATAGAATAAATATATGGCGATTGTTATCCTAAGAACGTGTATCGGATGCTATCGGATAGCAAACAAAAAAGAGCTTATCAGAATCGTAAGATCATCTGATAATTCGATTATTGCTGATCTAGATGGCACAAAAAATGGCAGAGGAGCTTATTTATGTCCGAATATTGATTGTATAAATAAAGCAATGAATTTAGAAAAATTAAATAGAGCATTCAGGACTGCTCCATATTCGGTCAACCAGCTTGCTTTGTATAGCATAGATAAAACAATGCAAACCTTAATAGAATTAATAAAACAGTAATATGCGATTTACAGTATAACTGTAAACGCTCTTTTGGAGGCATTTGAACTTGGATCAACAAATTCATAAAGGTAAAAATCTAAGAGTATATGAATTAGCAAAAAAGCTTCAAATGTCCAATAGAGAACTTATTAAAAAGCTGAACGGATATGGTGTTGAAGTCAAGTCACACATGAGTTCAATTGATGATGAAACCCTCGAATTGGTCATGGAAGAAATTGGTGGTGAACCACAACTAGAACCTGAACCAGCTCCGGAAATCACAAAAGTTGAAGAAGGTATAACGGTCAGTGGATTAGCTACTTTATTGGACATAAAAAAGCCTGATATCATAAAAATATTAATGCAATCTAGTATAATGGCAAATATAAACCAACGTTTGGATTACGATACTCTAGTATTGCTCTCCAAAAAGTATGATTTTGAGCCAATTAGAAAGCTATCCGTTGAAGAACGACTTCTGGCAGGTGAACCCGATAGACCAGATAGCTTAAAACCAAGACCTCCGGTAGTCACAATCATGGGACATGTAAACCACGGAAAAACGTCTCTGTTAGACGCTGTACGAGAAACAAACGTAATGGCGACAGAAGCAGGAGGTATAACTCAGCATATAGGTGCTTACCGTGTCAGCCTTGAACATGGTGACGTGGTATTCTTGGATACACCGGGGCATGAAGCTTTTACAAAAATGCGCGCCAGAGGTGCACAGGTAACAGACATTGTGGTGCTTGTAGTTGCAGCGGATGATGGTATTATGCCACAGACGATTGAAGCAATCAACCACGCAAAAGCGGCTAATGTACCTATCGTTGTCGCTGTCAATAAAATTGATAAAGAAAACGCCAAACCAGAGCGAGTCAGGCAACAGCTTTCGGATTATGGACTGATTCCCGAAGGATGGGGTGGCAAAAATATATTTGTCAATATATCTGCCAAAGCAAGAACTGGAATTGAGGACCTTCTGGAAAACTTACTCTTCGAAGCAGAACTTCTTGAGCTTAAAGCTAATCCAAATAAACTTGCACGTGGAACAGTTGTCGAGGCAGAGATGAGTAAGAGCAAGGGACCTATTGTCAACGTATTAATACAAGATGGCACTTTAAGTATAGGAAATTATTTCATAGCAGGCGAATACGATGGCAAAGTACGTGCAATGAGTGACGACAAAGGAAAGATTTTATACGAAGCACTCCCTTCAACTCCTGTCGAAGTTCTAGGATGTTCTGGTGTACCAGAAGCAGGGGATAAATTCTACGTTGTCAAAGATGAAAAAGAAGCAAAATCCATAAGTGAATCTAGACAAAATGCCAGCCTTCAAAAGGATAGAGCAGCTACTGGAAGGAAAGTTTTTGATCTTTACCAGATGATAAAAGAGGGTAAGATCAAGGATCTGAATACCATTATAAGAGGCGATGTTCAGGGATCAATTGAAGCTTTGTCTGAATCTCTCTTGAGTCTTAGTACTGATAAAGTAAAACTTAATATTATACATTCCGCTGTTGGAAGTATTACAGAAAATGATGTAATGCTTGCTACTGCTTCTAATGCTATTATTATAGGCTTTAATGTACGTCCTACTTCCCGGTCTGCCAAAATTGCTGAAAGAGAAAGAGTTGACATAAAGCTTTATGATGTAATATACCAAGCTATAGCCGACGTTAAAACTGCTATGGAAGGTTTGTTAGAACCAGAACTAAAAGAGGTTGTGCTGGGTAGGGCGCAGGTTGTTGAAACGTTTAGTATCTCTCGACTTGGAGTCGTCGCAGGGTGTCACGTAAACAGCGGACGTATATTAAGAAATTCACCAATTAGAGTGATACGTAATAACAGAATTATGCACGATGGAAAGATCGAATCTCTGAAGATATTCAGTGATGACGTTCGTGAAGTTACTTCGGGACAGGAATGTGGAATACTCATACAAAATTTTGATGATATTCAACAAGGGGACATATTAGAATCTTATACTTTCGAAAAGATCCCGGCAAAACTTTAATTAATAATTTGAAGATTAACAACATTCTGAATCTTAGAATCTTCTAATCGTATTAAATCATGCACGTTGGAGTTTGTACCTTACATCTACGACTCGCTGGTCGCCACTCCCTCAAAGAAAAGCGCCGAGTTGTTAAAAGCATTAAAGACAGGGTCAAAAATAAGTTCAACGTATCTATTGCTGAAGTTGATGCACTGGATAACTGGCAACGGGCAGTTATTGGTGTAGCCTGCGTATCAAATGACTCTGGATTTACAAATAGCGTATTATCTAATATCGTTAATTTTATTGATGATATGCACCTAGCAGAAATAGTGGATTATGATATTGAAATTCGTTAATATCGCTAATCTGTTATGTTATTTTAGGACACGCATCAGCGTGTCCAAATCATGGATTATCATTTTATAACAATAATTATTTAGCGATAAAACCATTTAGAAAGTGATACCCAAAATGTTACAGCATAAAAGATCAGATCGGCTTGGAGAGATGATGCAACAGGAATTAAGCGATATACTCCGCAGACAGGTCAAAGATCCTAGAATAGGGGAATTTTGCACTGTTATGCGAGTAGATTTGTCCGAAGACCTGCGTCACGCAAAGGTATCTGTAAGCATAATGGGCGATGAAAGTCAGCAAAAAAGCACACTTGCCGGATTGAAAAATGCCACAGGTTTTATCAGAAGGGAGATAGGTCACAGGATCGGGTTGCGATATACACCAGAATTAGTCTTTGTGCTTGATAAATCAATAGATTATAACTTTGAGATTGATAAGTTAATCAAAGAGTTTCATGAACAAAATGAGGACCTTGATTAGTATTTTTATTACTACCTGATACTATTGCTTGACCAAATAAGTTTTGAAGTTTGTAGTAAGGCGATTCATCTCCTTACTACGAACTAATAAACCTACCCGATAATGATAGACGTTAATCATGCCAAAATCCGAGACTATACAAAATATTCTGAATGTTATCAGGGAACATAAAGTATTCTTGATCTCTTCTCACATCAATCCCGATGGAGATTCTATAAGCTCTCAACTAGCTTTTTATTCGTTTTTGTCTGATCTTGGAAAGAAAGTTTACATCTTCGACTCAGACTCAATGCCTTCGCATTATAAATTCTTGCCTTATGCGGATGTTTACCAAACAGAACTTGATGATCAGTCGTTAAAAAACGTTGAAGTAGCAATAATACTGGATTGTGGAAATCTTAACAGGATCGGTGACAGAATATTAGAGAAGATTAGACCAGAATGTATAATTATAAACATTGATCATCATTCGAGTAACGACTATTTCGGGAAATGTAATTTCGTTGATATAAATGCTTCTGCTACCTCAGAGATTGTATTTGGCTTCATAAGAAAAAGCGGATTAAGAGTCAGCTATGAGCATGCTATTTGTCTGTATACGGGTATAGTCATGGATACGGGATGTTTCAAATTTGCAAATACAAACGCTAAATCTCATAGAATTGTCGCACAGCTAATTAAGGAAGGTGTAAAACCAGAACGAATCTCTGAACTGATTTATGATATAATACCATATCGAAAGGCAAAGCTATTCGGAAAGGTATTAGATACTTTACAAATCAGTTCCGATGGAAAGATCGCTTATGTATCAATCACAAACGAAATGTATAAAAAGACAAAATCTGAAGTTACCGATACTGAGGGTTTTATTGATTACGTGCGATCTCTTGATGGTATTGAGGTTGCTATTTTATTCAGGGAGACTGACAGCGATAATATAAAAGTAAGTTTAAGATCAAAGAGAAGAGATCACGACAGGCAACCTATTAACGTTGACCAGATTGCAAAAGAATTTGACGGTGGAGGACATCAAGCTGCGGCGGGATGTGTTGTTTTGGAACCATTGAATAAAGCGATAGATATAATTTTGCATAGGGTTAGCATTGCTATGGATCAATAAAATGGATGGTATTCTGGTTATCAATAAGCCTTCTGGAATGACATCTCATGATGTGATAAACCAATTGAGACGAATTCTGCAAGAGAAAAAAGCTGGACATACAGGAACGCTAGACCCTGATGCAACAGGAGTATTGCCTGTTTGTCTTGGCAAAGCAACGAAGATAATTCAATTTCTGGAAGACAAAGAGAAAGGCTACGAAGGCACGATAACTTTTGGCGTTACAACTGATACTATGGATGCCAAAGGGCAGATCATTAAAGTATCTGATAGCACTCAGTTGAAACAAAATGATGTCATGCAAATTTTTGGTAACTTTGTTGGAGAGATTCTTCAGACTCCACCTATGGTATCAGCTATAAAGGTCAACGGTAAACGTTTATATGAGATAGCCCGTCAGGGAAAGACTATTGACAGAATTCCTCGTAAGATTCACATAGATGATCTGCAATTGATTAGATTCTACGAGGAAGAAATTCCAGAAATTGACCCGTTGAGATCATTTACAAAAGTTGATTTTCGTGTGTTATGCTCCAGAGGAACTTATGTGCGCTCTCTAGCTTCAGACGTTGGTGACTCTTTGGGATGCGGTGCGCATCTGTCAAGATTAGTGAGAACAAGGTCAGGATGTTTCACAATAGATGATTCCATAGAGTTGGAAGCTATAAGAAATGAACCACAGAGAGCAATTTCCGCACTAAGATCAATTGATGATGCACTCTCTTTTATGCCTTTGCTCACTATCAGTGATTTTGGTAAAAAAAGATTTGTAAGTGGTGTTCAGTTGGATATGTCAGACATTCTGATTAACAAAGATGTAAATTTTGATACTTTGGTCAGAATTCATGATAAAATGGAAAAATTGCTAGGTATCGCTAGGGTTATGCAGTCGGGTTTAGATGAAACAGTCTATAAACCGATAAAAGTGCTGAGTCAGGAAATGGATTTAAAGATTTAAAGATTCGCAATGTCTCGAATTTGTAATCTTCTAATCTTTCAATCTTGTAATTTTCTAATCTACCAATCTAGCTTATGAATGTGAATGGATCAGTTAAAAAAGGTGTTATAATCAGCTTTGGTGTTTTTGACGGTGTTCATATTGGACATCAGGCACTGATCCAGCGTATGCTTAAACAAGCCAGTGAGCTTGAGATGGAAACAGTTGTATTAACTTTTGATCCCCATCCTGCACTTTCAACGTTAGGTGCTGCGCCTCCGAGTATTACAACGATCGAGAAAAAAATTGAGCTTCTGAAAACACAAGGAGTCAGCAGAGTGGTTGTAGAAGATTTCAACGAAGAATTTTCTCAGCTTTCTCCGGAGGAATTCGTATATGATATGTTACTTGGCAAATTTCATGCACAAGAAATAGTTGTCGGTTATGATTGTGCATTCGGCAAAAATAGGGCTGGAGACAAATGGCTTCTAAAAAAGCTTGGTGAAACATACGGCACCGTAGTTGAAATAGTTGAGCCATATAACCTGCATGGTGAGGTTGTAAGTAGCACAAGAGTAAGGAACGCAATACAACAGGGTGATCTTGATCTGGCAAACACATTACTTGGCAGATTGTATTCTATATCTGGAACTGTTGTATCAGGCAAAGGCATTGGAAAAAAACTAGGTTATGCCACAGCCAACTTGCAGACAAAAAATGAAGTCTTACCACCATCGGGTGTTTATGCTGTAAAGGTTTACGTCAATGAGCGATTGTTTAATGGCGTATTAAATATGGGAATTCAGCCAACTATGAGTGATGGGGAATTCAGAATTGAGACTCATATTATTGATTTTGAAGGCAAATTATATGGGCATTGTATGGAAATCTTTTTCGTTAAAAAAATACGTAACGAAAGAGTTTTTGCAAGTCCAAAAGATTTAGCGGAACAAATCGAAAAAGATAAACTTATCACCAGAGAGATATTAGGATAAGTGATGAGTAATATTTAGTTTACAATTGTGTTTATTTGTGTTATATTAATTATGTGTAGAAACTAAAACCAAAAACAATTATCGGAGGTTATGAATGGTATTAAATTCAGAATCGAAAAAAGTTATAATAGACAATTACAAAATTCATGAAACAGACAATGGTTCTTCAGAAGTACAAATTGCATTACTAAGTGAAAGGATTGCATATCTAACAGAACATCTGAAAATCCACAAGAAAGATCATCATACTAGGTATGGTTTGTTAAAATTGGTAAGGCATCGTCAGAAGCTTTTGAATTATGTCCACAGGAAAGATCCTGAACGTTATACAAGCTTAATTACGAAAATAGGTATCAGAAGATAAATTAAAGTATTCATTACTCAATGCTTTGATAATATACTGTTTTTTTATAAAAATTATAGGAGAAGGAGGTGAAATTCTTGGACATCGTTTTCGTAGCTCGTTATTTCAGATTTTGAATATAACGAACTATCGAATGACGTATTAATCCAGGAATAGCCTTGGAAAGATTGGGCACAGAAATAGGAAAATTAATACTTTCTTTAGAGACTGGAAAACTTGCTAAACAAGCTGATGGTGCTGTACTTATCCGTTATGGTGATACCGTAGTTCTTGCCACCGCAGTTGCATCGAAAGAAGCAGAAGAGGGTTTAGACTTTTTTCCGCTTACTGTTGAATACAGGGAAAGAGCTTATGCGGGGGGTAGAATCCCGGACGTTTATGGAAGACGTGAACCGAGACCAGGTACAGGTGAAATTTTGACAGCCAGACTTATTGACCATTCTATAAGACCATTGTTTCCAAAGAATGTACGCAATGAGGTACAAATAATCGCTTTGGTATTAGCTTCTGATAGAGAAAATCCTCCGGATACTCTCGGTTTGATTGGTGCTTCTGCCGCACTTTGTATATCTGACATCCCTTTTGCGGAACCTGTAGGTGCAGTCATTATCGGTAAAGTCAATGGTGAATTAATCGTAAATCCAACATATCAGGAAGAGCGTGATGGGGACCTCGATCTGTTTGTTACCGGAACGAAGAATGCAGTAATGTCAGTAGAAGGTGGGGCAAAAATGCTTCCCGAAAATGAGATTCTCGAGGCATTAGACCTTGCACATCAAGAAATTAAGAAAATTGTTGAATTACAGGAAAAGCTTGTTGCTTTGTGTGGTAAACCCAAAAGAGAATTTGCAAAAGTAGAAGCTAACGATGAACTAGAAGAAAGATTACGAGCCGCCGCTACCGAAGGGATCGTAAGATCAATAGGAATAATTGACAAGCTAGAGCGTGAACAATACTTAAAAGACTTGAAAAATGACGTTGCTATCCCCTTAGAGGATGAGAACGTTTCGGAAGATGTTATAGATTTTGTTATGACTAAAATCGAAAAAGAAGAAATGCGACGTGCAATCTTAGACGAATCAAGACGTATAGATGGACGTAGCTTAACAGATATTCGACCAATAAATTGTGAGGTCGGAATACTCCCAAGGACTCATGGTTCTGCATTATTTACTCGAGGGCAGACTCAAGCCCTTTGCGTTACGACACTGGGTATCTCTGGTGATGCGGAAGATGTTAAGAATCTGGAGGGCAAGAAAACCAAGAGATTCATGTTACACTATAATTTCCCGCCATTCAGTGTTGGCGAAGTTTCACCAATTAGAGGACCGGGTCGTCGAGAGATTGGACATGGGGCATTGGCAGAACACGCCCTAGCTCCTGTAATGCCCGATGAATCAGAATTCCCTTACGCTGTAAGGGTTGTTTCAGAGATATTAGAGTCAAATGCTTCATCTTCTATGGCAAGTGTTTGTGGTGCTACTTTATCACTTATGGACGCTGGCGTACCAATAAAATCTCCAGTTGCTGGCGTTGGTATTGGTCTAGTCAAAGACGGCGACCGATTCGCAATCCTAACCGATATGATCGGTGTTGAAGATGCTCTGGGTGATATGGACTTCAAAATCGCTGGCACCAGAGAAGGGATAACTGCTGTCCAGATGGATATTAAAATCGCAGGAATACCAAGGGAAATAATGGAAGCGGCTATGAATCAGGCAAGAGAAGCTAAAGCGTTCGTCCTTGATAAAATGCTCGAAGCGATCCCTGAACCAAAGACCGAAATCTCAATGTACGCTCCAAGAATCCTCTCTATAAAGATCCCTGTTGAGAAGATCAAAGACATTATCGGACCCGGTGGAAGAGTGATCAAGAAAATGCAAGACGAATTCGGTGTGCAAATCGAAATCGAAAATGATGGAACAGTAAAGATCGCTTCCATAGATAAAGACGCCTCCGACGCTGCGATTAATATGATAAGGTCTCTTACCGAAGAACCAGAGATCGGTAAAATATACAACGGAAAAGTCACCAAGCTAACTGATTATGGTGCTTTTGTCGAGATATTTGCTGGTCGTGAAGGTCTACTCCACGTCTCTGAACTTGATGATGGTTACGTACGAAAGGTTGATGATATACTCAAAGAAGGCGATGAGGTTGTCGTGAAACTTATTGAGATTGATAAGTTCGGACGACTGAACCTAAGTCGAAAAGCAGCCATGAGTGATGCGGATAAGCTTCATAGTCCACAACCTCGAAAGTCATTGCGATTGCCAAAGGGTAAGCGACATTGATTTACATAAGGAGGATAGTATGGGAAAAGGGGGATTCCTGAGTAGTAAATTAACAACTATAATTCTTGCTGTGATCCTGGTTGTTTTTGCGGTTGTGTTAGTAATTGTGTATAATAAAACGGCAGGTTTTTCTACTCTAAGACCAAAACCAAAAATAGAAAAACCAGCGAAAATCTCAATGTATCACAATCCTACAACCCCTAGCGATCAAGCCACTCTCCAAGAGAGCGCTGATCTGTCATGGAAAAAACTAGCATAATAGCAAAAAATCTATTACATTTCAGAGTTTCAAAAGCCCGCTTTTTTTCTTATAAGCGGGCTTCTTTGTATGAAACTCATTACCCTCATCTTATCATCTTGATCCTGATCTCTGTTTTTTTCTCCGGGTGTGGTTACGTGACAGGATCTGATATGCTAAGACATATTAATTCAATTACAATACCCCCAATAACCAACGAATCTTCTGAATATGGACTTGAGGAAGACCTTGGAACCAGTATCAAGCAAGAATTTGCTAGACGAGGTAAGGGATGGAATGAAGGTGCTGATTCTCTGTTTACTGCGAAAATCAGAAACTACGAACGTTTACTTTTGAGTCTTGGACAAAACAACCAACCTGAACAATATCGTTTGATCATAAGCATGTCCTTCGTATTTCAAGACCTAAAAAGAAACAAGATCATTCGTGATGAAAAAACCTACGAAAAAATTCATGATTTCTACATCGTTGAAGGTCGTGGCAAAAATCCTGAAACCCTAAAAGAAGCAAAAGAAAAGCTCATCAGAGAGACAGCAGAGGATATTGTCAGTAGTATCGTAGAAGAATGGTAGTTTCAGAATTATCCTGCCTTGAGTTTTGTCTTTATTATCGGAAAATAATATAAAGCGTGGAGGATATAGTATATGGAGACACGAACAAAAAAACATTTTATATTCGTGTTGATAGCATTCCTGATGATTCTATCTACGGGGTGTGTTAAGCAAAAATCTATTGAAACTATTCCTTCGACTAAGATCATACCATCTTCACATATTGATGATTTCGCAAATTTAATCACTTTTTCTGAGAACGACATCGTCAACTGGAAACTATCTTCCCCCGTTAAAATTTATGACAAAAACACTATCTTTGATTACATAGATGGCGCCGCCGAACTATATTTTGCATACAATTTCATAAAAGTTGCATCTGCCGAATACAAGAATGGTCAGACTTCAATAATGATTGACGTCTATGACATGACTACGCCAGAGAATGCTTTCGGCATATATAGCTTAAATAGGTATCAGGATGCAAATTACGTCAGCATAGGGAACGAGGGCATACTCACAGGCACGAATTTGGATTTTTGGAAAGGAAATTATTACTGCAAAGTCTACTCTTTTGATCAGTCAGAAAAGTATCAGAAAGACGTAACTGATTTTGGTAACAAGATGGCATCAAGAATAATAGATACTGGAGAAGAACCTGCTGTAATCAAAAAATTGCCTCAGAATGGCTTAATGCCAAAAACTGCTAGGTTCTTTACTAAAAAACTCGGTCTGGATAACATACACCTTGTCTCAGAAGATAATTTGTTTGGCTTGGATGGAGAAACAAAAGGTGCTGTTGCAGAATATAAAATAAACGAAAATAGATTTTCAGCGTTTATCATAGAATATACGTCTTCACAGAAGGCTGATCTTGCATTTGAAGCTTATACTAAATATCTGACCGAAAAGACAAAATCTATTTCAATGGAACCCATTTCTGATGCTAAAGCAAAAATGTTTGAATCAGAAGGTAAGTATACTTTGGTCAGTCTAAGAGGTCAGACGATATTGGGTTTCTGGGATGTTGAGTCGCTGGAAGTGGCAAAATCAGTTCTGCAAATTATGAAGTAATCAGAGATGCCGAGAACAGAAGTTACAGATATAATGAAAAAAGAAATACAAAAAAAAGTAAAACGTGAGTTCCCAGGATGTAAAAGTTTGCAAGACCTTCATTACTATCGTTATATAAAAGATATCGAATGGCAAACAATGTCAAATGAAGAAATTACAAAAGACATAAAAGAGGGAGCAGATGAAGTAAAAAAAGAAATAGAAATTATTAGGCAGAGAGAAAAGAACTATGCACTCGATAGACATTAAAACGATTCAAGATATTATAACTCCTTTATTGAAAATATCTTTTGAGATCAATAGCTATAGCTATGACGAAAAAGCAGATGTTTTGTATTTGAATTTCAAGAAGCCAAGCCATGCTGATGACAGTGAACTTACAGATGATGACATTATCATTAGATACGAGAATGGTGAAATAGTAGGTATAACTGTTCTCCACGCAAGTGAGAGGAAAAGAGGTAATCAAGATGTCAGACAAAATAACTAGACGAGATTTTATTAAAGGATTGACAGCGACAACTGCTGGTATATACAGCTTACAGTTATTAGATAACCTTGCTTATGCACAGACTGGAAACACGCTGGCTGTTGCCCAGGGACCTTTAGCAAAAGGCGCAGACCCCACAACGATAAAGCTCACAACGAAAAAGGCAATTGATGCACTTGGTGGGATGAGTAAGTTTGTTTCTCAAGGTTCAAAAGTCCTGATTAAACCCAATATTGCATGGAATAGGACACCCGAACAGGCGGCGAATACTAATCCATACGTTGTAGAAGCAGTCGTTGAGATGTGTCTTGAAGCCGGTGCAAAGAAGGTAAGAGTGATGGATTATACGATAAATCCCGCTCAGATCACTTATGACAGAAGCGGTATCAAATCCGCTGTCGAACGTACCAAAGGCTCACTGGAATTCACGGATGAGCGTAAGTTTAAGGAAGTATCAATACCAAAAGGCGTATTACTCAAATCATGGATCATATATCAGGATGCCCTTGATACTGATGTATTCATAAATCTGCCAATCGCCAAACATCATTCGCTTACTAAACTCTCATTGGGAATCAAAAACTTGATGGGTTTGATAAAGAGCAGAGAAGACGTTCACAGAGAAATCAATCAAAAGCTGGCTGATCTGGCTACTGTGCTTAAACCTCATCTTACCATCATGGACGCATATCGAACACTGACAGCAAACGGTCCAAATGGCGGAACACCTAAAGACGTTAAACTCGTTGCACAGATCATAGCTGGAGTTGATCCTGTTGCGGTGGATTCCTACGCTACAACACTTTTTGGCTTAAAAGGCGAAGACGTAGGCTACATTAAAAATGCAAATAAGATGGGTCTCGGTGAAATAAACCTCAGCAAGATCAAGATACAGAATGTGAAAATTACTTGAGATAACAGCGAACCAAATTCCCATTGGTGGCATCTAATAGGTGAAATAGGTAAACAAAGGAGGTGCGTTTTTGCCATGTTAGACGATGCTACCCTTATCAACCAGATACTTGATGGAGATTCATTAGCATTTGAACAATTGGTACAGCGTTATGAAGGTTCTGCTCTTGCACTGGTACTACAATATGTTAATAGTATTCATGATGCACAAGATATAGTTCAAGAGGCTTTTCTTAGTGCGTATATTCACTTACCAAGTCTAGCAGATCCTTCTCGATTCAAACCATGGTTCTTTCAGATCGCTATAAACCATGCTAGAATGTGGCTTCGTAGCAAGGATCGCCGTATACAAAGAGAGGAAATTATATCAGAATGTAGTTTCAATCTCCCAATTGAGCATCAACGCTTTCTCGAATCACTTGCATGGAATGAGATCATTGAAAAGGCTATGAATCTGCTATCTTCATCTGATCGGACGATTGCAACTCTCTACTTCTTTGACGATCTTATATGTCAAGAAGTTGCTGATGTGTTAAAATTGCCTATTGGAACGATTAAGCGTCGTCTGCATAGAATCCGCAAGATACTTGGGAAGGAGGTTCGCACAATGATAAATGAGAAAGGCACCTTAAAATACAAGGTTGCTATAGAGACACTTGGTGGAATTGCTACATCTATATTTGAAAAAGGCTCAAAACTGCCTATTCAAAAAACTATAACTTTCACCACATCAAAAGACAAGCAAGATGACTTATATATACATCTTGTGGAAGGCGATGCTGAATTTGCGTCTGGATGTCGTGATCTCGGAGAGTATAATATCAAAGGTTTCTCAATTGCACCCAAAGGAACTCCGCAGATTGCTGTTACGATCTCTGTTGAAAAGGATGGAACTTTGTCACTTAATGCTGTTGAAAAACCTCAAGAGAAGCGAATTATTGTAGAATCAAAAAATATAGACACACCATTAGTATCCGTTGATACAACATGAATGGTTTAGTAAGAGCATAGACAATCCTTCTATAATATTTATAGGTAAGGGTTGCTGAGATTCTTCGTATGATATGAATTCCATTTTGAAGAGAATAGACAGCGAAGAATCTCAATTTTGTGAAGTTGTCTAATGCCAGAAAAGGATTTAGAATATGAATTCCGAAATTCAGGATATTCTTATTGAATTACGTCAAAAATTAGAGATGATCTACAAAGAACGGTTAGTAAGCATAGTATTATTTGGTTCTCAAGCACGTGGCGATGCGGTTTCTGGATCAGATATAGATATTCTTGTGGTGCTAAAAGGCACGGTTAATCCCGGTCAAGAAATCGCAATAGTAGGCGAAACAACATCCATGCTCTCACTAAAACATGATGTTGTTATTTCTTGTGCTTTTGTATCATCAGATCGCTATGTGGCAGAGCGTAGTCCTTTTCTATTGAATGTTCGCAGAGAAGGAGTAAACGTATGACTCTTGAGCAATCAGCTTTGATTAAAAAAGCACAAGATAGTATAGAGGCCGCTCGTTTGCTTAAAAACTCTGGTTATTATGATTTTGCGGTATCTCGTGCCTATTATGCTATGTTTTATGTTGCTGAAGCATTCCTTCTGGAAGATGATCTATCATTTTCCAAACATTCAGCAGTTATATCTGCTTTTGGTAGAAGATTTGCTAAATCAGTTCAAGTACTTCAAGAATTCCATCGTTACCTGATTGAAGCTGAAGATAGCCGAAACACGGGTGATTACGATACTGGTGAAGGACTTTCAGAAGATGATGCAATTACTCAGATTGATCGTGCAGAGAAATTTCTAAGAATCGCTGAACAGCTACTTGGGAATCCTTCTACCAAATAGGTTCTTTGTTAACGGTCTTAGAGGTGCCCAAATGCTCAGAATCATTCGTCGTGTTGTACAGATACTTTTTCTGATTTTCTTCCTATTTTTGCTATTAAGGACAGTCTTTCCAGCAGATTCTTTCATCCCCGTTGATTTCATTCTAAGACTTGATCCGCTTGGTGCAATTGCAACTATGCTTGCATCACGTACCCTGATAGCCAAGTTTACTTATTCCATAATCCTCGTAGTTTTAACACTATTTATAGGAAGATTCTTTTGCGGATGGCTATGTCCGCTTGGTACGACGATTGATATTGCAGATCGACTATTCTTCAAATGCTTCAAACGTCCAAAGATCAAAAATCCAAAACTCCGAAACCTTAAATACTACATTCTCTTATTCTTCATCGTTGGGGCAATATTCAGCCTTCAGTTAATATGGCTTGCCGATCCGTTGAGTATCGTTACCAGAAACTACGAGACTGTATTATATACATATTTTGGTTATGCAGTTCGTGCAACATTCGATACCCTATACAAAATAAAAGGCGTAAATATTGTATCTGAGGCTGTATATGGGTTTTTCCGTCAATACTTGATTCCACTTCAACCGTCTATAACCAGAATGCACTTGTTATCTTTCGCCTTTTTCTCAGGTATATTAGTATTGAGTATATTACAGCGAAGGTTCTGGTGCAGAAATCTTTGTCCATTGGGTGCATTGCTTGGCTTATTATCCAAACCTTTTGGCTTCTTGAGACGTACTGTCAGCGACAAGTGTATAGATTGTGGTAAGTGCCAGCGTGAATGTGGATTAGGCGCCATCCCGGAAGACCCAAAGCAATATTGGCAACAGGAGTGTACGGAATGTATGACTTGCGTAAACGTCTGTCCTGTCAATGCTATTAGCTTTAAGCTGAAACAGCCGTTTTCTGACAAAACGGAAAAAGCCAGCCTTGATCTCTCAAAACGATCATTTATAGTATCGGTTATTTCAGGCATTGCAGTTGTGCCATTATTAAAATTAAACTATGCCAAACGAGACATGAATGAGACAGTCATACGTCCACCCGGAGCATTACCAGAAGAGGAATTCCTCGATAAGTGCATACGCTGTGGCAAGTGTATAAAGGTCTGCCCGACTAACGGGCTTCAACCAACTTTCCTTGAATCAGGCGTTGAGGGCATCGGAACGCCTATACTTGTGCCGAGAGTTGGTCAATGTGAATACGTCTGCGTATCCTGCACGAGAGTATGCCCAACAAATGCAATAAAGGAATTGACAGAAGAAGAAAAGAAAAAGGTCAAGATCGGTACTGCACGGATTGACACGTCAAGGTGTATTCCATGGAGTGAGTATGAGGATTGCCTTGTCTGTGAGGAGCAATGCCCGATCCCAACGAAAGCTATCAAGTATGAGATCAGAGATATAGTTACGTTTACCGGTGAAGTGAGGCTTATTAAGTTACCTGTTGTCTTAAAAGACAAGTGCATTGGTTGTGGGATATGCGAGAATAAATGCCCTGTGAAACCCAAAGCGGCAATACTCGTCACGTCACAGGTGCCGGGCAAGCAGTGGAACGGTAGGATAAACTACGCTTCTGACATATCAAAGATGGAGACCGATAGTCCGCAAAAAATTGGTCACATAAAACTACCGGGTCAGAAATAACTGCTTGCCATTCCAACCTACGCTAGAATCCAGTTCCTATTTATACGACCATAGACCAGGTCCAAAAAGCAGATTCCCCGATAACGAAGTGCTAGCTGTAAGCTGGGTCGGTGAAATATTCGGCGTCGACAGCGAAAATGCTTGGTATAACTTCGTAGTCAAACACTTTACATACCTGTTTCATCATACTTTTAGGGAATGGGCTTTTTAGTTTTAAGATTGTCAGACATGTCACGACAGACCATTGCAAAAATCTGGACAAATCTTCATTTCTCTCTTTACATATCTTGTCTAATAAGGTATATATAACCTTCAAGAACTCAACCTCTAGAGAATGAAAGTGAAAAACATACCAATTATAATTGGATTAGAAGAAAAATGCAGAAAAAGATTGAAAAGATTAAAAGGAGTAAAATTATGGGAAAGCTAAGTATTCGTGCTAAAGATGTAGAGCATTTGCTAGGCGCTGTTCGTGTCTGTGTCCAACATGGCGGCAGTTTCCTCGTCAGCAGATGCGCCCCCAATGGACCCATCATGCGAGAGCGAAACCTTGACTATATACACAAGCCTACTTGGGGAATGTATTCCGCCGGGGTCAGCCACAGCGTAATAGCTAAACTGCTTGATTGGGCGATGGAGAATGCACTTCAGCCAAATGGTGATTTTTACTTCCCCGAAGAAAGGGCAGAATACAATGTCACGCAGAGATTATATAGACCATTGAACTTCGGGAGAGTTGCAGTGTATATTGACCACCCGATGATGAAAAATGAGATTGTCCTGAAGCGAATGATGCAGTATCAGCATAAATCAGGAGGAGTATTCAGCTACATAGGCGATGATCCAAATAAGGTTGAGGAACAACCCACTATGGGAACTTTAAACACCAGTTTCTTTGGACACATGATGATGTCACTGGATATAAAGGATCGGGCGATAATGGCTGGTGAATGGATGTGCAATTTCGTTCAGGCTAACGAAGAATATATGCGCAAAGGGTTCATGTATACGAACATGACTCCAGATGAAAAGCTTGTCACAGACATAAAGCCCGGTGCTAAAATATCCGGTATGGTTGATAATAAAGACCCAAAGCAGGAGTTCTGGCAACCGGGAACAGCTATGGCATTTCTCGCTGACCTCTACGAAAAGATGAGAGATGACTGGGGATATGGTGAAGAAAAGGTTCAGGTATACCTTGATAACGCTTTAATGTTACTCGATTTTGAAGATACTATGCCCTTGTATACATATCTCTGGCCATCGAAATGCAAGGCTGGATGGGGCGCAGGCGAACTTCTAAGGGTTCTCTTGAGATATGGTAAGGGAACTGAGGCGCAGATCGAGAAAGCTTATCAAGCGTCTAAGAAAGTGGCGATATTCACGTTCATGGATAGCCAGTTACCGACTGGTGGATGGTCTTGTATGCACTATCCGTTGAGTGAACTGATACCAGAAATGGCTTTTGATTACAAGCCTCTCAAGGGCATGGTGAACGTGCCAGATAGCAGGATCGAAGGCTCTCAGACCATATTCCTCCCCGGAGAGGAGATCACCGGTGAGTTCCTCGGTGAGATGAAGTCAATACAGACAGGTTTGGAAGAATTGTTATCTCATCTTTGATCTAAATCATTCGGATTTGAGGTGATTTTTAATGAAAAAAATTGAGCCTGCTTTGCTAGAAAAAGCCATTCAAAGATTAGTTTCTGCATTGCATCCAGAGAAAATCTACCTCTATGGTTCACACGCTTATGGTCATCCGCATGAGAACAGCGACGTTGACCTGCTTATAGTAGTAGGTCAACCTGAATCATCCATTTACGACATAACTGTCGAAGGTTATCGTGCATTAAGAGGACTTTTCTTTCCTGCCGAGATTAATGTAGTGACACAGTCAGACTTTGATGTGCGTTCACATTGGTTAAGCTCAATTGAGAGCGTTGTCAACAAAAAAGGACTGATACTTTATGAGTCAGAAAATGAGCGAAGTGAAAGAATGGCTTCAAAAAGCTGAACAAGACTTAGTTGCTGCCAGGGTTCTGTTGAAAAACGATCCACCTGTTCTGGAGCCGGCATGCTTTCACTGCCAGCAGGCTGTTGAAAAAGCATTAAAGGCTTTTTTAGTATGGAAAGGTATACCTTTTGAAGAAGTGCATAACCTTACATATCTAATGGATCTATGTGAACTACAGGAACCGGATTTTGCATCATTAAGAGACATGGCAGAGAAATTATCTCCTTACGCTGTTAAAATCCGTTATCCAACCAAATCCGTAAAAGTAACTAAAAAAAAGGCACAGGAAAGTCTTGTGATAACAGAGTCCATTTGGAAATTTATAATTAATCTTATGCCAATGTATTAGTTTTTTTAGCAAATTAGCTGAATTGGAAGAATAGAAGTTTATGGAAATAGTAAAATTGGATGATGAATTAAATCAACAATTAGATCAGCTCTTTAATCTATCTGCACAAATACGCGGTCCTTTCCTAGAACAGGCGATATTCATCGAAAGGATTATTGATGATATAGTTTCAAACCACTTTTGTCCTGATGAAACTAGACGTAATTTTTTCTTTTCCCTAATTATGCCAGAAATAGTTTTTTTTAAAAAGATTAATATCATCAAACAGCTTCTAAAATTGCATTATCCTGATCTAGACATAAAGTATCCAAAACTAAACAAAGAACTAGAAAATATTATCAATTTCCGAAATGAAATTGCCCACGCAATGCTTGATACTTCAGATGAGTTTATGTCGAAAAAATATTTAGATCGGATACAATTCAAGTCTTTTAAAAAAGGTCAAACTGAGCCACATGAGGTTACATCTGAAGATATAAAAGAAAAGTTGAAGGATTGCACACGGATTATATTAATGCTTGCAAAAATTCAATCAGAGGTTAAAAAACGAAATTTAATAAGCGAGAAAGAATAATGAAGGATCAAACGCTTGATCAATATAAAGTAACCATTGAGAATCTAAGAAAGGATTTCGTCGAAGCATGCAAATCCGTCTTTGGTGAAAATCTGGTGTCTATTATCACTAAGGGTTCGACTGTTAAAGGCGGATTCATACCCGGAATATCCGATGTTGACATGCACATTTATCTCAAAGAAGAAGCCTTTGAACACAGAGATTATCTGACGCTGGAACTCGGTCTGAAGCTTCAAGAGAAGATAAACGATCTGCTTCATCGCTACGATATAGGTGGTAGCCCAATTCAAGTGATCCCGATTAATGTGTCAATGCCCAAGTTCTGGTCAAGATCATTATCCGGCACGTACATCTTTTTGTATGGTGATGAGTGTCCAGAACCAGAACCCGAAGCCGAAAAAATGCTCGAAGATGATATATTAAATCTGCAATACCAATACCCTAATTACGCTTATAGTTTGGTGAACTCTTACGCAGACAAGGGGAACGAGGAACTTCATCAATTTGTCCGCCGATTGAATCCTGCTGTGACGCCAACTTTTAACAGGGTTTTTTCTGCACTTACTGAAGACCCGTTCAAAGCATGGAAGATGACAAAGTTCGAGGTACTGGATGCTCTGGAACAATTAGAGGATGAGTCTGCTAAATGTCTGGCACAATTAGGACGAGAATTCTATGAGATGGCGAAGCAATGGGATCGGGTTAAAACAGAACCAGAATTTTGTCGTAATATGATACGGGTAGGCTTCAAAATTATTGAACTTGGTAAACAAATTGGAATGCAGAATAGCTATCCCAAAACTAAGTAATGCTTGTTACTTATAGGAGAAAAATTGATGCAAGATAATGGACATACAGGTTCTTTGCGTTTCAGCGCATTTGTCCCATCACAACTGGTGAACGCTTATTTTTCGGATGATACAGGATTAAATGAAGCATTGCTTTTATTCAAGGCAAACAAGATCAGCAAAGTCTATCTCGATTGCCTTCGAGGTGGACATTTCCCCGGTGAGGAAGTACTGTCAAAAGCAAGGGATTTCTTTAGAAAGAATGGCTTAGAAGTATCCGCAGGACTAACTCCAACAAATGGCACTGGAAAAGGAAGCACTCACGGCAGATGGTGGCTTTGTTATACGAATCTCAAAACGCAAGAGGAATTGGAAGAAATTGTCCGTCGTACTGCACGTATATTTGACGAGATAATCGTTGATGACTTTCTCTGTACTTACTGCCATTGCTCTGAGTGCGATTCTGTTCGTGGTGAGCAAGAATGGGGAGAGTATTATCGAAACCTTCTGGCTTACATTGCAAAAGACAAAATCATAAATCCAGCTAGAGATGAAAATCCTGACGTAAGGGTAATAATAAAATATCCGCAGTGGTACGACCGATTCCACGTATTCGGCTATGACGTAGAGCAACATCCTTTTAATTTTGATGAGGTATGGGTCGGTACGGAGATTCGTGACCCGCTCGTGGAGTATGTCAACCAATATCAAGCCTTTGCTAATTATAGTTGGTTATCTTCTATTTCACAAGAAAAGATTGGTGGAGGATGGTTTGACTTCATCAATTGCTATCCAGAGATTTACGTTGAACAAGCTTTACAGAGTATTCTCGCAGGTGCCCGTGAGCTTATACGATTCCATTACGAACCCGGACTTTATTCACCCGAAAATCCCAACACAAAGGCTCTCCTCGAAGCGATCCCCGAACTGGAAAGGCTTGCAGAACTTCTGGATAATCATAAACCCGAAGGTATCGCTTTCTACAAGCCTGTCAACACTGATGGAGAGGATGAGGTATATCTCCTTGACTATCTTGGAATGTTAGGTTTGCCAATAGTGCCTTGCCATCTGTTTCCATACAATGCAAAATCAATCTGCCTTTCGGTGCAATCAGCAGATGATCCCGATATTGTAGAGCGAGTGATCGCTTTTGTTGAGAAAGGTGGAATCGCTATGCTTACACCGGGATTTCTGCAAAAATTCGCTTTTGATGAGAGGATACTCAGGCTTTCGGGCTACGCTAATCCACCTGTCACAACCGCTGACGTATGGACGTTTCGGTTCTCAGTCAATCAATCATCGGTAGATGCTGAAGCACATATTCACCTTTTAGCAAACCTTCATCCAATCACTGCTGAAGTATTGGCGACTGCCATCCATCCCGAAGGAAATATACCTGTGCTAACTCGAAATAGGTATGGAAATGGTAAGGTGCTTGTATTTAACGCAAAGACCTTCCGTTATCCAGAAGGTTCAGGAAGAGTAACAACAGGTGAGCCAGTTTCGTTACCAAATATGCCTCAAAGCCTTGTTGATACGTTGCGGTCAGAGATGCTTTCAGGCTTCCCGTTTGACGTGAAGGTTCGGTCTAAAGTTGGTGTTTACTATTATTCAGATATTCTAGTATTCACCAACTTTAATGATCAATCGGTTTATGCAAATGTTGCTTTACAATCAAAACGTGTTGGTCGTAATGATGATCCTGTAACAAGACGTTATCTAGGTGATTGGTCAGACGGTAAATTGAGCTTTGAGATACCCAGACGAAAGTTTACGGTTCTATCAATATAGAAAAGTGGATACCACGACTTCTCCGATATATGCACGTTTTGGCTGAATAACGAGAAACAATGCTACGTCAGCAATATCCTGTGGAAGCATGAGTCTCGACACATCATCATTGGGATGATTGCCTGCTCTCATCTTTGTAGCTACTGGACCTGGGCATATAACGCTGGCTTTTATGCCATATTGCCTTCCTTCTGCCGCAAGACTTTCGGTGAAGCCTATAACTCCAAACTTTGACGTAGAATACACTGCATACATGGTACTTCCATGCTTCCCCGCACCAGATGAGATATTTATTATATATCCGCTTTTCTGCTTCATCATCTGTTTGTATACTGCACGGGTACAGAGCATAATACCGCGAAGATTGACGTTTATGGTTGTATCCCACAACTCGTTTGATATATCCTGAATATAGGCGTGTTTTGCAAAGCCTGCGTTATTAATGAGTATATCAATTCTTCCAAACTCGTCCATGACTCTCTGTACCATGGAGATTACTTGAGATTCATCTGTTACGTCAGTCTTGATCGCAATGGCTTTTGAACCGAGATTGAGTATTTCTTGTTTAACAGATTCGATCTCTGACTCTGTCCTTGCAATGACAGCAACATTAGCGCCTTCATTTGCAAAAGTCAAGGCTATTGATCGCCCAATTCCCCGTCCTCCGCCTGTGACGATTACAACCTGATCTTTTAGTCTCATTTTCTGACATTACCCACTTTTAATTTAAATTCCTGATTAAAAAGTCATCGTCCATTTGAATGATTCGCCGACCTGTATTGGTATCTCGCCGACGCTTTCATCAGCATCGAGTATATAGCGTGCAACCGCTCCAGAATCACACCAACTGGTCTGCAAAAATCCCATAGACTGCTCAGTTTTATTATCTGCAGCGTAGTTGAGAAATGCTTGAGTAGCTTTCAAATCTCTCCATGGACCAACAACGAACTTGAACCCCTTTTCAGAGAAATATGGTACTGAAGGATAGTTTTCACGCTCACCGTAGTGCCAGTCACACATAATGATGTCCTTTGGTATCTCGTCCACCATCTGCCACGTATCATTCTTGGATGCTTCCCATTCACCGTAACCAGTGGCACTACCATCAAGTAATCTATCGCTCCACATCAGCATCTCTACGTTCCTTCCCGCAAGATGACCATGAAGTGCCTTGACCCAATCGGTAAATAACTCAGCATTGGAGAAATCCTTGCATCTGGGACACGTCCCTATCTCAAAGACTTCATCTAGTCCAACGTGGATCGCATCAGCCTGAAAAGCATCAATCATATCATCCATCAAGTCAAACACCACTCCACTAACGTCTGGATGGCGTGGACACAGACTTCGGCAATAGCGAACAGTTTGCAGTTCAGGAGTTTCATCAAATTCGGGATATACCCTCAACAATCCCTGTTCAGAGCCTTTCTCTTTCTCTGACTGATGACCGAGTAAGTTCATCTTTGGGATTATGCGGATATTGTTTTTCCTGCACAGATCGCCTATTTCAGTCGCCTGTGATAATGTAAGCGATTCCCAATCGGCAACTTTGGGATGGCTTTTGAATTGGTAGCGATACCTGATCAACAATACTAAAGCGTTGCAATTATACGCTGGCAATACTTCCGAGATTAGCCGTTTGAATAAATCAAAGTCCTTCTGTCTTGGCGCACCGAGGCAGAACCCACGAAAAGCCCAATCCGATCCTTTTTTTCCAGACATAATTAATCTCCCTTTCATAAATCAATATAGACAAAAAACCATTTCCCCATCCTACGACTGTACCCCTTTGCTTATTGTAAGTTAATAAGAATACAAATCCACCAACTCCCCATCGGTGTTTTTGAGATATGCTTTATCTCCCCTGTTGTTCCATATAGGTGTTTTCGATCCCCAATAGAAAGATGAGGTAGTATTCGTTCCTGAGCCTGTATACACCATAATTGTGGAGTGACCGGGGAGAACCAGTTCCCCAAACCTGTATGTATTGCCAGCAATATCATTGAGGGTGAATCCGGTAATATCAACAGGTGTATTGGTGATGTTGACTATTTTGACCCATTCTCCGTTGAGATCTTCTTCGTCTCTACCAGGTGGGTCGGAATTGATCTCTGCAATCTCCACATTGCACTTCACCGGTCTTGATACTTCGCTTTCCGTGTAATTCTGCTTCACACTTTTTTTGACCTGTTGTGCAACCATGTCTAATTCATCTTCCGGGTCGCCATACTGTGTGTAAGCTGTCCAGTTATTTGCATTGACATCATATCTGCTCAACCCTCGTCGCGTTCCAACCCAGATACGATCTCCGTCTACCGATATAGATAGTACGCAGTCATGAGCCAGCCCATCCTTTCTGGAGTATGTCAACCATGTCTTAGTCTTTTTGTCATACCTTATAAGTCCTGCATCGAATGTCCCGAGCCATACAGCGTCTGAACTCCTGGCGATGCACGTAACCCGGTTGCTCGCTAACCCATTGTCTGTGGTATACGTAACCCACTTTTCTGTTCCTTTATCATACATAGTGATTCCATTGTCGCTGCCGAACCATATTACATTTCCATCCACACATATACTGCTAATTCCATTGCTGACCAGTCCATTTTCAGTCGTATATGTCATCCACATATCCGATCCTTTGTTATATCTGCTCACACCGCGCATGGTTCCCACCCATATATAGTCCTTACTGGTAGCAACCGACCACACCTCGTTTGATACGAGTGTATTGGCATACTCCTTGGTCATGGCTCCAGACTTTATCTCCAGCCCGGAAGTATAGCTAATCCAGGCATTGGGATTGTCTGACATGCCCGGGAACTTACCAATGCCACCATTTGCACCCATCCATATATCATACCCGTCTACGGCGATGCAACTCACATCCATCCCTGGAAGACCATTCCAAGTACCATAGCTGTCCCAACGATCAGCTATCTTGTCGTATCTGCCTACTCCCCTTCTGCTAGCTACCCAGAGGAATCTGTTGTCTACGGCCAATCCGGTGATGTCATCAGAAATACTGCCGCCTATGGGCAATCTGAGGTTTGTCCACGTTCCGTAGAACTTATCATACCGTGATATACCTTGAGATGTACCGCACCAGACGTATCTATCATCGGACACAACTGCTTGAACGCTCTCGCCGACCAATGTGTTTTGCCTGGTGTAGTTAGTCCAGGACTCCCGCTTTTTATCGTACCGACTTATACCCCCTGGTGTACCAATCCATACATATTTACTATCAGCTTTGAATGCCCTCTGATTGACGAAATCCATCAATGGTCCTCTACCACTATAAAAGTATGTCCACGTACCGGACGCTAGATGAAATCTCCTTATGCCACCCGTCTCTGGTGCCAGCCACAGATAGCCTTCATCTTCGCAAACTTCCCTGAGCTGACTACCCCAGCCTACTATTTGTATTGTTGTCCACTCACCCGTTTTCCTGTTATACCCGGTAACGCTCCCTTTCCGCCATAATTCATAGATGAACCACGTATATTCTTCTCCCTTAACTATTCTTGATATCATATCCCCTTCAAGAACGTTCGAACTGGAATATACTGTCCATTCGCTGGTTCTCTTATTGTACCGGGAAAGTGTTCCGCTGCCGCGATCCTTCCAGTGTGCAACCCATACGTAATCCTCGTCTACGCCTATACACCTGGCTCCCATCTGTGCCAGACCGTCTTCCTCCATAAAGACTGTTTGTTTGCCGTCCTCGCTGATCCGCCTCACCCCTGACGAACTGATACTAAGCCAGAGGGCAGCACCGTCTGCCTGCATATCGTATACGTAATTCCTGGGTTGTATGAGATGAGATAGTTTAACCTCGCTCCATGTACCATCCCTTTTGTTGTATTTATTTATCCTGGTCTTCATCTCCGAGCAGACCCAGACAAAGTTAGTAGTACATTCAATCTGACGGATGTTATTACTAAGAAGCCCGTCCTCAGTGGTGAAGTGCTGCCAGACATCAGCAATTTTATCGTATTGCAATACTCCATAGTCAGTGGCAAACCATACCCATTTGTCATCCACACATATTCGTTTTATAATTGTTGGTGACTTATCCTTCGTATTTCCAAGAATGGTCTCACGTGTGAATCTACGCCAGGTGTCACTTTTCCTGTCATATCTAATTATCGCACCGTTGTGGGAAGCTGACCAGTTGCTGAACCAGATGGCATCTCCGTCGAACACTATATTGGCAACACTTGCCTCTTTGAGCGGCTGGCGCGTTACAAATGCCCTATGTTCCTGATGCTCTCCTGATGGTATGTTATATTCCACCGTACCGCTGGTTGTCCCCAGCAAGAGGGCATCTCTCGTTCCGCCGAGTAACGGAAGAACAGAATCTGCAAAACGAACAATACTGGTGATGCTGTATGATAATTTCATAACCTCCAATTGACCAGTTTTAGTAGAAAATCTTGCCAGTCCACCAGTTGTCCCAATCCAGATACAGTTTCGCTCAGGATCGCTCATCAGTGATCTAACATTGGGGTTAGGCAGTCCTTCCAATATGGATCGCCAAGCACCAGTATCCCGCTCATACATCGCTACTCCTCCACTGGTACCGAGCCATATCTGACCTTCCTGAACCAGCATGCAGTTAACGTGATTGTGAATAAGCCCATGCTCACTTGTGTAAAGCGATCCTATGCCTTCTGAATTTGTTTCTTCCTCGTTACTCGGCGAAACGAGAGTTGAAACATCATATTCCAATAGACCTTTATCTGTACCGATCCATATCTCACGGTCTCTCTGCGCGATGGAAGTTATCTTATAATCTGAGAATCCCCCGAAATCCTTCTTCTTTAAAGAAACTGATGAGGTCTGTTCTTCCGTTGCACGGCGGAACGTGAAAGGTTTTTCTGAATTTGTTTCTTTCTCGTTACTCGGCAAAACGAGAAATGTAACTGGCTTAACTGTCACAGGTTCATAAGCTTTGACCGGTGAATCTCCTTCTATCTTCCCACGAAACAATCCTCTGTTTGTTCCCACCCATATAGCTTTGTTTGAGTCGCCTTCGTCTATTATTGCCAGGGATGTGACAAAACTTTCCGAAAGTATGTTAGTTTCATTGTAAAACTGCCAGTGATCCGACCTTTCATCATAACTCGCTAACCCTCGCGCCGTTCCGATCCACAGTATACCTCCATCCATCGTCAAGCTAGTGATGTATTCTGTTGAAAGTCCATCTTTCTTTCCGTATCTAGTCCATTCTGATATGATCGGATCATATTTCATCAGACTATCTGATGTGGCGATCCAAAACTTGCCTGATTCACTCCTGACTATCGCTTTCACTTCATCTTCCGGCGGCGAATCGGCTTTGACAAACGTTATCCATCTGTTCTTGACTTTATCGTACATGCTCACGCCGCTATCATAAGTTCCGAACCATATCTCACTCTTGTATGCGGTTATCCACGATATGTTGTCGCTGACCAGTCCGTCATCCTTGGTATATCTAACCCATGTACCTACCGCTTCTATGTATCTATGCACCCCCCCATTGGCAGTTCCGATCCAGATATTGTTCCCATCTATTGCTATAGATCTTATATCGTTGCTCGATAGAACATCGGATTTGGTGTATAGCTTCCCAAACGTTTGGTTCGTCTTGTTATATACGCTGATGCCAGAATGGTAAGTACCAAACCATACGTAGTTACCGCTTACTGCAATCGTAGTGACGAAGTTATCTGCCAGCCCGTCGTTGGTAGAATAAGTATTCCAGGAATCTGTTGTCCTGCTGTATCTATTGACGCAATTTTGTGTCCCGACCCAGACGTACTCATCTTCCAAAGCTATCGCGCTGACAACGTTGTTGCTCAAACCATCTTTTGGTGTCCGCGCGGACCAACTGTCAATGCTTCTAGTATACCTGTTGATTCCTTGGTCTGTACCGAACCACGTATAATCCATGCCAATAGCGATACGGAAGACTTTATTTCCTTTAAGTCCATCCTTTTCCTTGAAACTCCGCCAGGTTCCTGTATCAATATTGTATTGACTCACGCCGTCGTCAGTGCCAAACCACACCCAGTTTAGATCAGAAGCAACCGCATTAATATTATCAGAACTAAGACCATCATCTTTGGTATAGTGCTTCCAACGATTGGTGACTTTGTCTAACCTGGAGACACCGCGGTCAGTAGCGATCCATACGTTCTTATCATCTGCGGATATGCAGCGAATATTGTTACTTATGAGAACTCGCTGCGAACCTTCCGATTGCCTGATCTGCTTTAACTCCGTGATGTCTGAGGTAGCTTCATTCTGTGCCTGTTTAACCTGGTTGGGGTTGACCGTGAAACACGAAGCCAACCATAATGCACATATCAGTAAAGCTATTGTCTTAACCTGCTTGCCACAAGAGCATATTATAAAAACAGTTAAGACTAACCCCAATTTCCACAGTTTGTATAATTTCTCCATAGCAGTATCCTTTGTTTAAATAACGAGTGAGCAGTGACGCTTAATCAATACACCTGTCACTGACTATCAAAGGAGCACTTGAGAAGAGGGGAGCAGCTTTTCCAGCGCTAAAACCACTTTTAAGCGCGCGATAGCGCAGATACATGACACCAGCGCTGGGTCAGCCGCCCTTGGTGCACCCCGTCGCCGAGGGCACCAAGTGTTACCCCCTTCTTAAGTGCTCCTCCAAACACAGTGGATGTTCCAGGCTAAGTCCCTTAGGCGATGGCGGAGGCCAACCCCATCTCCTGTCATAAACAAATTCACCACCCTGACTGCTGGGCCAGAAAGCTTTCACGTAATCTTGCCAACCAATCTGCTCAACTACAATGCGGCAATTGCATCCAGGGTGTGCTCTGTAGTTATCTGCCTTTTGCATAGAGGAATATATTCTGTTCACAGCGTGACCCTTGCATGCATTACACGATTTGTGTTTTCGCGATGATGTATGATATACAGTAGGCTGATTCGCACCTATGATTATAACCGTATCTGAGCCTTTGAATGTAGATCCATCGTTTAAACGTCCAGTTACAGTGAATGGCACCAAAAGATCATGGGTAAGATCAGTCTTCAGATGACCGCTATTATATAGAAAGATAATAGTTCTGCTATCAGGACACAAAGTGCTGTCCAGAGCATGCGCACCCTCACATCCAACGCTGGAAACGTCAACTTCGACTGCTTCATATCCTTCGGGAAAGACGACTGTGGAACTGAATTCATCGTTGCGGCCATATCGAAAAGCATTCGGCTTTATCATAACCACCACGGGGATCATATCACCTAGCACCCCGGCGAGAAGTTCGTTGGTCAATAGACCTGGTGTCAGAATGGCTGCGCTTGACAGACCAAAAAACTTTAAGAAATCGCGCCTGGTTGTTTTTCTCTTGCTCAGATCCGACATGTGGGAATTTTCCTCCTCAATGCAAAGTCATCTAGAACGGAATCAGGATTACAGGTGTAGTAAAATATCCTTCCCATAATTTGAATTGGGCTCAAGCCCTGGAATTCCATTGACTTATGTTCCTTTTTTTGATACAATATCAATTGAGCGATAATAAAAAAGCCCTGTTGGCTTTGATTGCTCAAATTAGGGGGGATTGCAATTTGATCATGGTCCAGCTTCCGACTGGATAAAGCGAGTCCCCATTGCTTGAAATATTATGAAAAATAGCCAATGCGTCACCGCCAAGTTTTGCATTGGCTATTTCTTTATAATTGCTTTTCTAAATGAGCTTTACCTTCTAACAATGCCTTAGTTTTCTTGATAGCCTCTATAAGAATAATTTTACCATAAAATGTTTCCAATGTCAAGAATTTTTTATTCAGTGGTAACGATTTCTTTTTGCCTTCGTCTATATTCACGCATTTTGCAAGCCTTAGAGCAATAAATCTGCTCTATTGCACCGGGTTTATATGGGATAAAGAGTTTATTACATCCTCCAGCTTGACACCTCCCGACGTCTGCCAATCCACGAGATACTAAGAAAACCCACTCATATAAAGCTCGTATCATACCAAAGTTCTGAAATGCGACATAATTCTTTTTTAATACATAGCCACTGGAATCGTTCCCACCTTGCTCGATCTTACCACAAAGCCAGTAATTTATAATCTGAAGTTCATCATCTGTAAGCTTCTCTTTTGCTATGACCTTATCTGTGATGGTTCTGAACATGCCAAGATATTCATCAATTGCTAAAAAGGAAATTAAACTCTCTGTTTTAAAGTCAAAATCTTTGTTTGTGACGTCCCAAAGGAGATATCTATCTTTGAAGTCTTTAATCTGTGGTTTGCATCTTTTCACATCCCTTCGATTGATTAATCCATGTTTTTGATCACCAAATTCTAATTGTAAGTTATAGAAATCTACTGCCATATTATCACGGAAATGTTCCAACTCTTTTTGCAATGATTGATTTGTTGTGTATCTGTATCTGCCTTCCTTTATATCGTTATATAGATCATAAAATGTCTCCTTTATGTTATCATCCTCTGGTTCAATATCATATTTTGATACTTTAATCACACTTGCACATCCCCCTTTATAATTTTGCTTATATTTGCTACACTAAACCACAATCTGCACCCTATGGCTAAAGATATGCCATTGCGTCAATCCGTTGCTCTTTCTACGACACCCTGACTGCTAGGCCAGAAAACTTTCACGTAGTCTCGCCAGCCAATCTGTTCAGCTACGATGCGACAATTGCATCCAGGGTGTGTTCTGTCGTTATCTGCCTTTTACATGGAGGAATATATTCTGTTCACAGCGTGACCCTTGCATGCATTACACGATTTGTGTTTTCGCGATGATGTATGATATACAGTAGGCTGATTCGCACTTATGATCATAACCGTTGTCCAGAATTCAGCTTCCATTATTTGCGCAAGAGCAATATATATGGAGTCATAAATGCTTCTTTTATAGCTTTGAGCAATATTATAAACAATCTTGACATTAGGAATTGGATATGTTTTTATATCCAACTGTAAAATATAATCAATAGCTTTTTGCCCTTCTATAGCTGTTATATAATCTCTCATTATAGCTTTGCGGATACCACTCGCAATCTCATAATAAAAGAACTCAGGAACAGCTAATTTAATATTTCCCATAATATCTAACTAAAGCAATGACACGGCAATAATCTGTAAAACTCACATTGTCGGGAACGGAATGATCTGAGTGGTAGATATATCCTCCACCGACCTTTGCGGCTGTAACTTTGGTGCGAATTTCCTCTTCGATCTGGTCTGCTTCCGTCATCTTTCTTACGTCTATCCCACCCTCAAGCACTAAATCTGATCCATACATCTCTTTGAGCTTTATAACGTCCATACCTGCTTTTGTCTCTAAAGGATTCAGACCATCAATACCGGCGTCAATTAAATCAGGAAGCAGTTCCATTATGTTACCGCATGAATGAAGCATTACTTTCACGCCTCGCTGATGCGCCCAGTCACAAAGCCTTTTATGCGCAGGCTTTAACACGTTGCGATATGTATCCAGATCAAAGAAAATGCCATTACGATATCCAAGATCATCGGGGAAATCTATGCTGTCAAAAGTATATCCCTCATCCCAGACCATTTCCAGCAGTGCCAAATCTACTGATAAAGCATGGTTGAACATATCAGAACACCAATCAGGGTCAGTCACCATTGCCATGAGTACCCGCTCAGTGCCTACGTGCCAGCTTGCAAATACGTCGTATCCAAACCATGCACCTGCAGTTATCCAACATCCATTTTCACGCCAAGACTTATAATTATTCTTCAGGTGATCCCAGTTTACTCTATCCCTAGTAGGTGTCATTCGAGACTTAGCATCTGCCCACGACTCTCGATCTTTTATCATAAAATCTTCAAACTCAGGCACAGAGGCGGATCGCTTCCAGTTCTTCATGGTTGCGCCCCATGCGGTCGTAACTATAGTGTAATCTTCTGCATCCTCAATGACCTTTGAAGGATAACGAGGGCTGTTATCAACACCGATACCTGCGATATTTTCAAACTCGAAGAACGCTCCAACACCAGCGTTCTGTGGAAGTCCCTCTCTATGCCATCGGGCTACTGTTGATCCCCATGGACTATCTAACATTGGGATACGATCAGGTTCTTTATGGTCATAGACGCATTTCATTCTCTCGTAAGAAGTCATTCTGTCAGCCATTTATATCCTCCATCATTTTTTACGCAAATTCTTTTGCTACATCAACTAGGACAATAAAATTTCTTGCCGCTTTTTCTGTGTAAGTGCCTGATGCTGTTCCGCCAAGTACATAGCTCTTTGTACCTGCTAACTCGATACACCTGCGACCCATCTGCATGACTGTCTCTTGATCAAGCGACTCAAGTACTTCCATATCATCAAGCCCGCCTACAAGACAGACTTTATCTGATATTCGCCTGCTTGCGTCAGATAAATCAACATCACCATAAGGCGGAACTTCCAGAGGGTCAAGGGCATCTATCTCCATGTCAGCGAAATATTCAAGAAATCTGTTTACGTCTCCATGATTGTGATAATAGACTACCCCGCCGTATTTGTGTATAAGTCTGCTGAGTTCGGTATCAAAAGGCACAACAAGAGCTTCAAATCCTTTTGGTCCCAGTTGTGCAGAGGCATATTCACCACCAACGACCCTGTACCCATCTATACCCAACTTACAGGCTTTCTCTATGAACTCAAGCAATCGCTCTGAAACAGTTGCAACCATCTTTATCATCAAATCAGGCGCATCAGCCCATAACAAGCACATATCCATAGGTGAAAGTATACCCGCAGGCAGACATATAGCATCACCTATGCCAGCCAAAACAAGCCCTTCCTCACCGATCTCTTTCTTTCGGGCAAGAAACCAGTCCGCAGTTAGTTCAGACGGTTTGAATGGTATGGACATATATTTTTCAACGTCTTCAGCGTTTTTACATGGAAACTCAACTGTGTAACCAGTGATGTCTGTACGTCTGTACCTTTGTGTAAGGTTCCCTTTGGGGGTGAATATCGTAGTAACGGTATCGTTACCTTCCTGTTTGCTTTCGGCTTTTACGAGATCGCCCATCAACGCGTTCCCACCAATCCCTGTTTCGATAAATGGGTCAGTTTTTGCTATTAGTTCTTTTGCTATTTCACTGTTCGGATCCAATCGTCCCAGACCAAAAGGTCCGACAGGCACTCGATCAGGTCGTTCGTGTGCTATTGCACATAATAGTCGCTCTCTTGATGTCATATAAAACCCTCATACTTTCGCACTTGCAGTAATTTCTTCCAACTTTAGGTTTTGAAGACAATTTGTAATTCGCTCAATCTCTATCTGAGTTGACTCAGGAATAATTGTTTCTTTACATGCTGGACAATAATGTACCTCTATTCGATGCAGTGTTAATGCACCTTCATATAAGTCAATATCAATAAAACGCCGTCTCAAATTCCCTGTTTGGCATTTAGGACATTTGCTGGGACTATCCCATTCAACCTTGATTTGTTTTCCAGTGCGCAGTATGTCTGAAGTATCTGTTTTGTTCCAGAATTCTACTTCTTCTTCGATATTCTCAAATTTTGGTACTCTCATTATTTTTTAACTGGATTCCAGCCTTCGCTGGAATGATATTGAACGTTAAACAATCTACCGAATAGGTAAAAATGTTTTTAGGATAATCTTGAGATCAAGCATAAAATTCCTGTTTTCAACGTAGTAGAGATCAATCTCTAGCTTTTTCGGCATTAACTCGTGGATATAATATTTTTCAGGGTCAGGCTGATCTTTCAATTTCAGTTCTTCACGGCGATTCTGCAATTGTGCAAGCCCTGTTATCCCCGGTCTGACGTTCAGCACCTTTTTCTGTCGTTCATTGTAGTATTGAGTGTATGACGGCGATTCGGGTCTTGGACCTACAAGGCTCATGTCACCCTTGAGGACGTCTATAAGGTTTGGCAACTCATCAATCTTCGTCTTTCGCAGAAACTTTCCGATCCCTGTGATACGATTATCTCCGTATTTGGTGAGATCACTTCCAACCTTATCCGCATTTGTGATCATACTGCGGAATTTGTGCATCAAGAATATCTCTCCGCCTTTCCCGACCCTTTTACCTTTGTAAAATACCGGACCCGGTGAAGTTAATTTAATGATAACGGTTATGATTAAAAAAAGGGGGGAGAGTAAAATAAAAGCTATTAGAGATATCAGAATATCAAAAAAACGTTTAAGCATGACAGATTCCAAGATTGGAAGATTCTAAGATTCTAAGATTTAAATATTCTAAGATTTAAAGATTGAAATTCTGAAATCTTCCAATCTTTAAATCTTTAATTTGTTATTCATAATGCGAGTTTGTGAATAATATCTCTCTTTTTTCTCTTTGTTTTTCAAGCCAAAGGTAGTTGCTGAACTGTGCGTCACGATAGTTCCCAATCTTGCCAGATATGATTGCGTCTTTTATCTCTATTATACCGTCCTCGATGGTTTTGTCACAGGTGTAATCGAGAGTGTTCTTGATCTTGTCAAAAGACACACGGTAATTACGTTCATCGGTCATGTCTTTTTGCTGGTCAATACTCGTTCCGGGCATTAGCTCGGATATGATTTTTCCTATTTCAGCTATCTGGCAGTTGAGAGAGTTATCACCGACGTTGAATATCTGATGATTTACTTTTTCTAGTGGAGATTCCAGACACCTTATAAAAGCCTTTGCAACGTCATTAACGTGGATAAATGGACGCCATTGATAACCGCCGAATATGGTTATCAACTCACCCTCTGCCGCCTTTGCCGTCAACAGGTTTATGACCAGATCAAATCTTGGTCTGTAAGAGATGCCAAACACAGTAGCCATACGAAAAACAGTAGGGGACAAATTGCCATTACTTTCCAGCAAGGCACGTTCAGAATATACCTTTGACCTTGCATAGACTGAAAGAGGATTCAATTCTGAGCTTTCATCCAACATACCGTCACTTGCGCCGTATACACTGCAAGTTGAGGCAAATAGAAATCGTTTTATTCCGAATCCTGCACACACGTTTTTGATCATCTTTGTGGCGGCTGAATTTACTTCTATTGCGAATTCAGGATCAAGCTGACAGGCAGGGTCTCCCACGATGCCCCCAAGATGAACTATCGCATCAACACCCTTTACGGCGTGAACCATAGTTTCAACGTGTCTGAAATCAGCAACGATCAACTCGAAATTGGGATTATTGTAAAGTTCGCTCAAGGATTGCCCACCATAGAGCAGAGAATCAAGCACCTTGACTCTGTAACCTTGTTGAAGCATTTTTCTGACCATAACCGAGCCGATATATCCAGCCCCTCCGATGACGAGTATTTTCTCTGGACCGATGTGCATGGATGTCATAGGGCGTATACCCGGAAAAACACTAATGCTCACTCCGCTTGCATCCGATAATGATGATATTTCTTTCATTTTGCTTTCGGGAAGTGAATTAATCGCAATCAGCACTTCGTTGGCATGAGACTGGTGTATGATAGATGATATATCTTTGCTTGCGCCAAGCACATCAACACCATGAATGCTTTTGCCCAATTTCTCAGGATCATCATCTACGAAACCAACCGGACGATAGCGTTTATCTTTGTTATCTCGCATTTCTCGCAAAGCACTCTGACCTGCGGAACCTGCGCCAACGATAAGGACCTTCGTCTCAGGCACCTTAGAAAAAAGCCGATACTCAGCAAATATTCGGCTAGAGAACTTTGTAGCGCCAATAAAGATCAAATTTAAAGCCCAATCAATAGCTATAACACCTCTTGAATAAAATATCTGGCGTGAAATAAACATCGCCACAATAAAAATAGCTGAACCCAAAGTTACTGCCTTAACAATATTTAAAAATTCACTAACGCTTGCATACTTCCACACTGGCTTATATAGCTTAAAAGCAAAAAATGTTCCTATACGAATAACTGTAACAACCAGAAGAATTAGCCAGAACATCTCACGATATTCAGTCATCATCAATGTTTTCCACTGGTCATCTGAATACAAAAACCCTCGAATAACATAAGCCATATAAGTAGCAAAATTAACGAGAATAATATCCAAAAGTACCCAATTAGCACTCTGAAACAATGTCTTTTTCGTCATTTCCACTCCATAATACATTCAGCGATGATGCGGTTTAATGCTTTCGTAGACCGTCTCCAGACGCTCAACAATGGATGACCAATTATACTTTTCTTCCACCAGTTTTCTGGCGTTTTGTGCAATATACTGCCGTAAATCCCTGTCTTTGACTAGCCGAATTACCTCTTCTGCAAAACGCTTTGGATCATCAGCAACCAATATATCCCTTCCAGCAATAGCATCAAGTGCTTCAAATCCAAGTGAAGTCGTCACCACTGGAACACCCATAGCCATAGCTTCGAGAATCTTCGCCTGCATACCCGATCCAGAACGAAGCGGACAAACAAAAACGGCTGATTTATCAAAATAGGGTCTTACGTCCTCAACACGTCCTGTAACAACTACGTCACCACTTGAGGCAAGTTTAATAACGTTTTTTGGTGGTTGATTTCCCACAACGTAAAACTTTACTTCAGGTATCACTTTTTTAACTAGAGGAAATATTTCATTATAAAAATATAGAACAGCATCCTTGTTAGGAAAATACCTTATCGTTCCAGTGAAAAGCAAGTTTATCCCGTATTCGCTGGAACCAGACTGATAATAATCAAGGTCTACACCCATAGGTATCACTGATACCGACAACTCACTATCATGAGAGAGTAAGCAATCCATATCCGTTGAAGAAACCATAGTTACGTGATCAAACCATCTGGCTATCTGAGTTTCATAGAGCTTGACCTTGCTGGCTTCGAGTTTTAACAGTGGCCATACTATGCTTCTGTCAAGCTTTGAACGCCTGCTAAGGTTCAGCCAGAAAGAATCCCCTGAATCCAATAACTTCGGTTTATCTTTATACTTTATTATATATTGAGCCATGCGAAAGAATTGAACGTGAACGAGGTCAAATCCGTCCTTTTCCATCAGCCTATCTACACACCTTTGCATATCATTGGAATGCCAGTAAGCAACCTGAAATGGCTTCTCCGAAAACGAATGTAAAATACAGTTACTATAAGCCATTGCTTTATTAAATTTGACCGTCTCAACATATTCACAAAAATCCCGAAGCTTATCTATATTTTTACTATCATCAGGAGACTGAGCGAAAGACACAAATGAAATGGAATGCTTATGGCTAAGATGTTTGAGAACGTTATAAGTCCTGATCTTATCACCGCTAAAAGGTGGATAGGGAAATCTTAGACTTAGGTAGAGAATCTTCATGATTTTAACACCAGACACATTCTGCTATCAGTTATTATTATCAGGTCCTTTCATATTAATTGAAATCTATCTTATTTTAACACATATTTATCAAATAAAGCAAGAAATTTGATCAACTTTGAAAATAGTGGTCAACCAGATTAATTTTAATATTTAATATTACACGGATTGACACAGATGCGACGGATTTTCACAGATTTTGTTAATGATTAATAAGAATTTTGTCTTATGTAAAACTAAAAGTCATGGATTATTAATCATTAATCACTATTTTAATCCGTATTGATCCGTCTTATCCGTGTTAATCCGTGTAACCTAAATAATTAATCTGGTTAAGCAATAGTGAGCAGTAATCAGTTAATAATAAACTCATTACTCATAACTGTTTCTGCCCGATAATAATGAACGCACCACCCCGTTTTGGCAGGATAGTTGATCCGATCTTGTCTGCAAAATCAATCAAAGTAAGAAATATTCGACTTGGTATAATCCATTGGATGAATCTCGGAAATACAAAATATCCAAGCGAAATACTCTTGACGATCCTCAAATTCTCCTTCTTCAACATATCTTCCACTTCAGATGGGTCAAAGTAGAAAAGCTGGCTTGATTCAAAAACGTGTTCACCCTCGTGACCGCGCAAGCGATTATAAATCTTTCGGATAAAAGAATAGTAAGAATCTCGATTGCTCAAACTTATAATTATCCAGCCATTATCTTTAAGAACTCTTTTTGATTCTGATATTACCTGACCCGGAGAATAGCATTGATCAAGTACGCTTTTTAAAAAAACAACATCTGCAATCCCTGTGTTTAAGGGCAGATTTTCTCCTATACCTCTGATGAAGAATTGTTTTCCATCTTTTATAGCATAAGACAGCATTTTGTCTGATGGATCAATTCCAACGTAGCAATCCACAACTTGCTCAAGACCTTGATAAAACTTGCCAGAACCGCATCCAACGTCAACTATAACTAAGTTATTTCCCTTGTTATAGCATAGATACTGCAAAATACGGTTGATCTTGCGCCAGTTTAATATCACTGATTTTGGGACGTTGTGACTCTGGATCGTAGATTTATCGTCCCAATGAAGTTGAGTCTTTTGCCATTCTTGTTTGACATTATCCATTTTATGCTAATCTTGCAACGACAAAAAAATCCCCTGAGTTATCGCAACCGCTTAACTTTGTGATTGTATAATCTTGAATCCCGACTTTCGCAAATATTCGCTGTATATCATCTCTGTTATAGAAAAATAACGGGCATCCTTTAAGCCAATATCTTGTTTTTCTGATAGCCATCCTATACGTTGACTTACTTGGGAAACTCATTATTAGCTTTTCCGTAGTTGTTTCTCGTATCTTTGAGATCAAGTCTACTGGATCAGATACGTAATCCATAATGCCAATTGCAAGACATATATGAAATGGATCATCAAACTTACAATCCTTGAAGTCCGCAGAAATGAATGAACATGAGTCAGATACACCATCATTTTTTGCCAGTTTAGATGCTATGTCAACAGCACTCTGGGCAAAGTCAATTCCTACAACGCAACCTGCCCCTAATTTTGCCAGATCAACGCTATACCGACCTGATCCGCATCCAATATCAAGAACTCTTTTACCATTTATATCTGCGCACTCTTGAAGAGTTAGTTTGTATCTTTCGTAATTGTCGTATCTGAAGCGTCTATCAAGGAATTTTCTAAACCAGCTTTTTTCGTCAACGTAGATGAGATCAAAGTCAGCGATAGATTTTTCAAAGTGCTTTTTTACTTTTTGTTCATCTGTCAAGGTTCAGTACCTCCTTGACTGGGGAGAAATTAAAATCTCTCAGTAGTTTCCTTAGTTTCATTTCGGATTTCTTTCTGTTCATATTCTGCATAAATCGAAATAAATTGTCTGATAAACCATTATTTATTCTAGGAATTGAAGATACATCATAAGAGTCAAACTCGTAAGGGTGCATATATACCATTGCAGGCATCCCTTCGGCGTTTATACGTTTCAATGCGGATTTGATTATACTATATGGTAATAACCTGAAGTATCCCCCTCCGCTTATGGGCAGATTTTTGCCAAGTATCCTGATAGTAGAGAGAGGAAACTCTATTAATCTTTGTAAATTTTCATCTGCATAATGAAAATGTCTTTTGAAATTGGGGATACCATACCGTTTATTTTTTATGGGAAATATGCTAGAATCATATAAAATTCCCTTTTGCTCAAGAATATCCAGCGCCCATAGTGATTGTTCAGTAATAGAAAAATCTGGCGCCCTGTAACCGATAATTTTTTCTCCGATTAAGTCTTCCAGTAATTTTATTGATATATCGAGATCGTCTGCAAATACAGAAGGAGTCTGATTAAAAATTAATTCGTGAGCATAACCATGTGTACCTATTTCGTGACCGAGTTTGTGAATTTCTTTAACAATCTGCGGAAATGATTCTGCAATAAATCCCTGAATGAAAAAGGTAGCACGAACCCTTACATCACTGAGTATATCAAGAATTTTTGACGTTTGATTAATAACAACGCTTCTTACCTGTGCGTTTTTATTATACGTTGATTGATACCAGTCCTCGACGTCAAATGTCAGCGCATTTTTCATATTTATAAAACAAAGTTATTTTGTGAGAAAATTACTGATCAACCAAATAGATCTTTAATTTAATCAAGAATTATGACATGGTTCACTTTCTAAACGGATTTAGGTAACAATTCATTATGAAACCACAGATACACACAGATTAACACAGATAAAGCAGATTTCAATCTTAAATCTGTGTGTATCTGTGTTCATCTGTGGTTAATTTTCTGATTAAAAAGTGTTACCTTGATTGTGAGGTAGCACCACATTAAAGTGTGGAGATGAAATTCATTGATGTTTTGCTTTTTCTATTTGTCGTGACAAATTACGACAAAACAGTGACAAATATTTGATAAACATAGATATCATAAAGGTTTATCTCTACGACAACTTTGACAATCAAATGACAATCAAAATGTTATTTTATGTGTCAATTGTTTGTATTTATGTAGTTTTTCACAAGCAATACTTAACTCCACACTTTAATGGGGTGCTACCGATTGTGAACCATGCCGTAATTATTTAACATTATTCATTTTTGTTACAGATGTCAAAGCTTGTTTGATTAGTGATTTCGCAAGTGAAACCTTATAGTTGTTGCCACTCAACGGCTTACTTTTTGAAATAGCAGAATCACTTACCGCATCAATCAAGCTGTCGTCTATGGTTTTGCCCTTTAGTAGCATCTCAGCATCTTTTACACGGAAAGGCGTTGACGAGACACCGCCAAGAACTATTCGGGCATCATTGACTACATCTCCATCAAAATCTGCCTGAAAAGCCACGCTGACTATCGCAAAATCCCAAGTTTTCCGCTCTGTTGCCTTCAGATATACACCTCGTGAAAAAGGTGACATAGTTGGTATCTGAATTTCTGTTATCAATTCAAAAGGCTTTAAGACATTTTCTTTTGCAAGGCTTATTCTAGGGTGAACAAAAAAGTCTTCAAGAGGGATTATTCTTTCACCATCAGGGCTGAGTATTTTGACTCTGGCATCGAGTGCAATCAGAGCAATTGCCGTATCCGAAGGATGAACCATGAAACATGGACCACCATCTATAATTGCGTTGTACCTATTTTCCCCTCTGACAGCAAGACACATCTTCCCATTTTTCCGTAGACATTGAAAATTCGGATTCCTGTAATACCAGCATCTTGGCTTTTGGCATAGATTGCCTCCGATAGTTCCAACGTTGCGTATTTGTGGAGTTGCAACGCTACCCGCTGATTGTGCCAGAATGTTAAATGATTTTTTAATGATCTCGTCTTTTTCGATTTGATTCAGTAAAGTCAAAGAACCTATTTTGAGACACTGATCCTCGCTGTATTTTATGTAGCTCAGATCGGGAATAGTTTTAACGTTTATCAGACGTGAAGGTGATAATATATTATTTTTCATCGCTGTTAAAAGATCAGTACCACCAGCGATTATCATAGCGTTTTCATCTTTAAGAAACGACATCGCTTCGTCCAGAGAAGTAGCATTTACGTGTTCAAATTCTTTCATATTTAATTCAACCTGAAATCGCTAAATTGAATAGCCTTTATGAAACTGGCAACCCCATTTTTGCACCTTATCCTCATAACACCATTAACAAAATCAATCTCCTCAATTAATCCAAGACAGACAGGCTCACCTCGTGAGTCAATAAGCGCAACGAGAAGATGGAAAAAATCTTCAGGAGTTCTAGTGTATAAATCCTCTATTTTGAGATGACTACTTATTCTTCTCGATGCTAACCAGTCAATTTTTTGTGTTGTAACAACAAACAATCCTCTGAAAGACCATTCTGCATAAATCGCCTTACAATCAAGTATCTGTGATATATTATCAAGCTCTTTTTCGTTAGCTTTTCGTCCATTCAGAAAAACATCCCTTTGACCCCGAAGCTGAGAGAATTGTAGCTCCTGAATGGTGAAATCAGAAAAATACCTATTAAACTGATCGTTTCTGTATTTAGCCCTGAAATCAGAATTTTTTCTTTCCACGATTTTTGATGGCTCAAGCCTATGAACGTGGCATGAGTCAGACTCGATTCCTTTGATCAGCATTTCCAACTCGCTGTTACGTTGAAAACAAACGATATGATCGGGTTTGATAAGATCGATCTTGCTGAGTTTTAACGCTCTGCCGATAGATTTATCAACTAAGCCTGTTGTGTCTATTATTATCAGATCGGTATGTGCCTTTTCAGCATTTTCAACCATCCGTTTCGCACCGACAATAGTTTGAAGTAAATGTTTTTCTGGTGTAATGTTCCCCACAAAATAAAAGGAATCGGGAAATAATGCTGGCGAAGGTTCTCCATTGACTATCTTCATTCCCACAGTTGTTGGTGGTCCTATCCACGACTGCCCCACGTCGGAATCCACAATTGCTACACTTAAACCTCGTTCCAGAGCGACTGATGCAAGTTGACGGCAGAACGTAGATTTACCTGTATCAACTCGACCTATGACCATGACTATGTGACCGGTCTTTATTACATCTTCAATAATTGGCTTTCGCATCGGTTCAGGAACAGGTAAGATAGAGATCACCTCCGCTGAATATAATCACGTTTAGCAGATAGTATATCACAAGACCAGTTTTCGGTCAAACCTGTTTTCCCTGGGCCAAGCATAAACTTCTCGTCCGCGTAGAAAATATCGCAAATATGGCATGACCTATGCAAAAGCTGACAAAACAAAATACGTGACAAAAAAAGGCACATCCTGTATAAAGAAATAAACACAAACATAAGAAATTTCTTTAACAAGGAGGATGTGCCACATGGAGAATATTACAGAATTAGGCAAACTTTGGCAAGAGGAAATAATAAACCTATCAGATATTCCACCAGAGAATCTGGATGCTTTCGAAAACAGAATCCAAGACGTTCTTCATCGTCTTGGT
>Ga0315279_10001035_pt1 | contig 48361 bp, 39 predicted proteins | sample YL17G06_20_MG_FD_203694 | JGI IMG/M metagenome (GOLD analysis project Ga0315279, IMG submission 203694) | Sediment microbial communities from Yellowstone Lake, YNP, Wyoming, USA - YL17G06_20 | ecosystem: Environmental > Aquatic > Freshwater > Lake > Sediment | place: USA: Wyoming | collected...
CACTCCTTTATCGGCTGGCTCTCCCATAGCCTCTCAAAGCCCTCTGGGCGGTATCGATTCCTGTGTTCAAGAGGAAACTAAAATTTCTATTGAGACACCGCCCGCCGCCGCAACGGGTAAAAAGACCAGCTCGCCGGCGAGAAAAGATAAAGGATTTATTCAGAATACAGTAATAAAAATTTTATCCTCTAAGGAAAGAAAATTTGTCAAGGTTATTAAAGAGGTCATTCAACAAGCACGGAAGGAATTCTTGCAGGCAGGCTTAACAAAGTGTGCTATTACCAGAGATAATCTTGCTTGGTATATCGAGCGGCATAGCGAAGGAAAAATACTTCTGCATCAAGCAGTGGTTCTTTTCAAGGGCGGTAACCAAGCCTTTTTGGTAGCAATTTCTCCTGGGGGTAGGGGCTATCTTGTTGACATTACCTTTTTGCAATTCTTTGAGTCGCAAGGCGCAGATATTGATGGAGAAGGTACTCCAAACTGGTTACTAAAGAAACATGTTGAGGCAAACCCCGGTTCTCAATGGAAAAAGTGGGCAGGACAATTGTGCCGCGACGGCTATCTTAGACTTAATGATGAAAGAGCAAACATGTATGGGTGTTTATTGAGCGGTAGATATCCATTCGAGGAGAGTTATTTCGTAGAATATCTTACTACTTGTCCTACGGATAGTTTCTGTTTTACTCCTGGGGTATCGCGAAATATAGGATTGGAGACAGGGGAAGGATTAAAAGGCTCCAGCTCGCCGCTTGAGAAAACCCCGCCCGCCGCCGCAGCGGATAAACGGACCAGCTCGCCGGCGGATAAAAAAGAATTGCCCGCTGGCGTACAGCTAGCAGACATATTGAAGCAATCTATTGAGAGTTTAGGTTTGGATGATCGGCTGGCTGCCATATTGCAGATTCTTCCGGGCAAAAGTCATCCTAAAACTATAGGCGACCTTGTGCGACAAACCGCAAATCAGTTAATGGACTATGTGTATGGCCCTGATGAGCAAAGGCTTAATGCGGAAGATTTAATAGTAATCGAAACTAAGCTCAAAGAAAAGGGGCTATTTCTGTATAAAGCCGGCCGAGAAACACAAATTGAAAAAGAATTGAGACAGTTCATAGGGAAAAAACCCTTGCATACAATTCATAATGAGAATACGGGAATCAGCCAGCGGCTTCGTTTCAATGCTTTAATGGATACATTGCATATTCTAGATGACTGCCTGGGTGGGCTCAAGAGGAAAAGGCTGCTTGATTTTGGCGCCGGAGATATACGGGTGTCTTTGTTCGCCGCTAATCTTTTCGGCATGAGAGCCTACGCAGTCGAAAAGAACCGTGGCATTTTTGCAAGTTACTCTCGGCCTAATTTCCAAAGTGCTAAAAAATTAGGGTTTGCATCGAATATAGAATTGTTGTTACCACAAGACGCTCTTGATCTGGATTGGTCCCAGTATGATATCGTGATTTTTTATTACACAGAGCCTAGTAGTCCGGAAAAAGCCGCTAAATTTCAAGCAAGGATACGACAAAATCTCAAGAAATCCCCTCACACGGTACTTGCCGTTATTATGACGGTGGACGATATGGGAGGTATAGTTTATACACTGGTGATGCCATTCGGCGAGTTTGAGGAATTACTTAGTAGTCTGCCCGGTCAGTCGCCAGGTACCGAAATGCTGAAGGTCTATCGTGCCAAGGTTATTCCGGACACCGGCGAAAGCCCCGCCAGCTCGCCGGTGGGTACCATCTTTCTTTGTACTTACTTGACTTTTCTTAAAGAAATTTTGTTACAGCACAAAGGTATTCTTTCCGGTTCAGGAGGAATTACTGCTGACTTTATCTTTCTTAAAAGTGTTAACCTTGCCTATGCCTGGAACCGAATTAGACAGATTAAAGGGATTGATGCGGAGAAAGAACCTTTGATTAGTCTCGTTTTTTCTATTGAGTCACTGCGTAATAGCGGGGTTGATATTCGCTTCAACGAAAATAACGATGACGTTAGTATCACTAATGGTCAAGTTTGTCTTTCTTGTCTTGAAGAACCACAGAAATCACGCCTCCTTGCAAATCTAAAGCCTCGCGTTACCGAAACAGAATATTTGTTAATTCAGCAACTCTTGCAGAGAAACGGTGCCAGCTCGCCGGTTTCTAGGAATTGGGATTTAGGTAAATTTGTCAAGAAGGCAAAAAAGGACCAAGAGATGGTTATCAAGCTAGAAGTTGATATACTTCAAGCTCAAACATCGCATGATATTTTACTTTCTAGCAGAAATGCTATTACGATTGCCCAGAAGCCAGACACTTTAGAATATAAATTGAGGATGGAGGGGGAGGACATAGGTTTTAAAACATTTAAGGATGGCCTTGTCTTTATCGGTCATACTCATTGTCCCGCACAGCATGGCATATTCACCTATTTTCTCCCTTCGTTGATTGATCTGCAGTCTTCGCACGGCAAAAGATACTTTATTTTATCTCAGAGAGGTATAACTTGGTATAAGGCTGATGAAGATATAGCTGAAGTTATAGATAGCGAAGAGTACGAAAATTATAGAATTTCAGCAGAGACTAAACGCACAGACCTTTCAACAACTAAGAGGGAGCTTAAGGAAAAATTCGCAGTAGATATTGATTTTGAATTACGAGAGAATTATCAGTTGTCTGCGAGTCCAATAAATAATCCATCTAGCCAAAAAGATGTCGTCAGCTCACCGGTTGAGAAGACGCCCGCCGCCGCAGCGGACCTGAAAAAATCCCCCATAGCCCTCCTCAAAACCCTCGGCCTCTTGGTTGTTATCGTGGGCGGCGCGGCGCTTCTGGTGGCTGGGATGGGGTATTTATTCACTCACCCGGCGTTAATGTCTCATCCTGTAGGTTTAATGGTGGGGTTGGGTGGGTTGGCAGTGGCGAAGATGGGGGGTGGTAAAGTAAAAGCCAAGATTAGTAATTGGTTTAAATCCCATTTTAAGTCTCACAAAGATGCTATACATTTTATAATTTCGATATTAATAACAGCAGGTATCATTGGCTTTGGAATATACAGAGTACTTACGGCGTTTGGTAGATACAGATTTTACCACTTAAAAGTCTTAAATAGAGATGTACTAAATTTATGGGACAAGATTAATCTCTGTTGGCTCAATGAGGGATTAGTCGCCCCTGTTACTATGGGTTTGGGGTATATATTCATATTACCTGTCATATTATCTAATACATTGTCAAGATTATTAGATACTACTAAATATTCTAAGATTTTGCTTAAATGCTCAATAGTTATTTCAACTCTTTTTTGGTGTCTATCTGAAAAATTTCGGCCATTTAATACTTACGATCCTATAGATTTATTAGTAACGGTATTATCTGGTTTCTTGGTTTTCTTTGGAATAAATTTACTCTATCCAAAAACCAGCATAAAAGATGATTTTATTTCTTTTGGCAGATGGTTTAAGAAGAAGCTCGGGTTGCTGCGGCAGGTTATTAAGAAGGGCAAAAAAGCCACCCATGAATCCAAGGCTTCGTCTGTCTCCGCAGCAGGTGTTGTAAAAAAGAAAAAATCCACAACCACCCTCAAAACCCTCGGCCTTGCGGCCATCATCATCGGCGGCGCGGCACTTCTGGTGGCTGGGATAATCAAAAGGCATATACAAAAGAAGAGTTGACGCGATTGATTAACCAAGAATTTAAGACTAATTTTACTGTTTTTGCAGTGCGCTCGCAATTGAGTTTTATGCGCAAGAAAAATCGGGCTGGACCGAGGTAAAAATGACAACGAGGGTTGATTTGCTAACTCTCACATTAATAAAGGGTTGCGAAATATAGCAGATTATGCTATGATTACGCTATGCCCTCAAAAAGAGAGGAGGTGAATAAATGAACGAAGACCACAGAATCTTTGAACGTTTTTCCGCCAGGTTTCCTTTAAGGTTTATTGACCTTAGAGACAACCGGGAAGGTATTGCCGAGGTTCGCGATGTCAGCGCCAAGGGCGTAGGCATGGTTACCGAGGAGCAGTTACTGCCCAATACTGCTTTGGAGATGTGGCTACAGATACCGGATAAAGGTGAGCCGCTTTATGCCCGTGGCCAGGTAGCTTGGTCAAAACCCCAAGGCATAAACGCATACCGCACAGGTATAAACCTGGAGAGAGCGGATATGATGGGTCTCTCAAGAGTGCTTAGGGTCATGTGAGGTGAGATAAAAATTCTTGACCAGGCTTTAAACTTATGTTAGATTTGGCTATTGTTTTCTTGATAAAGTCGTATTTTAATTATATGCTTTTTTCTCTTAAGGAGGTAGGATGAAGCGCAGGTGCTTAATGTTATTTTTGTTACCTTTTGTTTCTTTCTTATTTTTATGCGGATGTTACTCAGAGAAAAAGGGCTCTAAACCCACTATCAATGTCTGGCACTGGATGACGGATAGACAGCCCGCCTTTAATGAACTGGCCAGAAGATATAAAGATAAAACCGGCATAAAAGTAAATTTTGAGCTCTATGCGCCTTCGGATGCCTATTCCCAGAAGGTGCGCGCTGCTGCCCAGGGCGCCAATCTTCCGGATATATTTGGGATACTGGGTGAAAAAAGGGACTTTACCTCTTTTATTAAAGCCGGATACATTCTGGAGTTGACCCCCTATATGGAGGCTGACAATTCGCAGTGGAAGAATAAGTTTTTTACCAAGGCCTTAGCGGTGAATGAATACAGGGAAGGAAATAGCTATGGCGTTAAGCCCGGCATCTACGGTGTGCCCATAGATATCATGACCATTGAGATGCTCTATAACAAAGATTTATTTAAACAAATGGGGCTTGACCCTTCCCATCCGCCGGAGACCTTCCAGGAATTCTTAGATATAGGTAAAAAGATAAAAGCGGCTAAGATGCAGGGTATGGTCTCAGGTTGGGGCGAGGTCTGGATGATTGACTGCCTGGCGAATAACTACGCTTTTAATATTATGGGTGAGGATAAGGTTTTGGCCACCATCAGGGGCGAAGTCAGCTATACTGACCCAGATTGGATAAGGGTTTTAAGCCTTTTTAAAGAAATGCAGGATTCAGGATTGCTTGCTTCCGGCATCGTGACCATGGTAAATAAAGATGCTGAGCAGCTCTTTGCCAACGGTAATGCCGTGTTTGCCTTTAACGGCTCCTGGTGCGTGAATGTCTATAAATACATGAACCCGGGCTTAAATTACGCTGCCATGTTGCCGCCGCAGGCTTCAGATAAATATCCTATGCGTATATGGGGCGGGGCAGGTTCGTCTTTTCTGATTAACGCCCAGTCCAAAAACAAAGAAGAGGCAGTAAAATTCTTGCAGTGGCTTACGGATAATGACCAGCAGGTCTATTTATCAGAGATGACCTTGAATTTGCCGGCCAACCGCGATAGCCTGAATAAAATTCCCAGCATTTTATCCCAGTTTGCCGATGATATGGAATTGACCACCCACCCGAATACCTGGGGTGTCTCTGAATTCTCGCCGGTAATCGAGACCTTTGATAAAGGGATACAGTCCATTATTATCGGAGAGAAAACGCCTGAGCAGGTGGCCGAAGAAGTGCAGAAGATGAAAGAACGGGAGTTAGCCCGGAAACGTTAAAGGTATGAAGTTTAAATCTACTTTAGAGAATTATTTATTTGTTTTGCCCGCCGTAACTATCTTTATCATATTTTATATCATTCCTTTTATCTGGGTCTTTCAATTAGGGATGCATGAATGGGACGGGATATTGCCTACCAAGACCTTTGTCGGCCTGGATAATTTCAAAGAGATATTTTTGCAGGATAAAATCTGGTGGCAGTCCATGCTCAATGCCGGATACATCACCTTGATTGCCCTGACCTTCCAGAATGCGTTAGCCTTTCTTTTGGCCTGGGCCTGCGACCGGGAAATCCGGATGAAAAACTGGTTCCGGGTGATATTTTTTATCCCACCGGTCTTATCCGAGGTGGTGGTGGGTTTTGTATGGCAATGGATTTTAAACGGGCATTACGGGCTGCTGAATTATTGGCTGGTAAAGTTAGGCTTTGCGCATCTGGCGAGAAACTGGCTGTCTGATCCCAATACTGCCTTGACTACGGTAGCCGTTATCCATTCCTGGAAAGGCTTTGGCTGGGGATTCTTAATCTTTCTGGCAGGTTTGCAGACTATCCCCCGCGAACTTTATGAGGCTGCCCGGGTGGACGGGGCAAATGCCTGGCATTCTTTCAGGAAAATTACCATGCCTTTAATGATACCGGTGATTGTGCTGGTTGCCATCCTGACTATTTTAGGCACGATGCAGGCCTTTGTTTTGATTATTGCCATGACCGGAGGAGGCCCGGCTTATCATACGCAGGTGCCGGTGTTAAGAATCCTGGCTTCGATGCGCGGTTCCTCGCGTTTTGGTTATGCCTGTGCCCAGGGGATTACCTTTGGCGTAATTCTGGTACTGATTTCTTTTATCCAGTACCGTTTTTCCAAGCGCGCCAGGGTTTAAAAAAAAATGAAAAACAGCGCCTATTATAAGACCAAGAATATCCTGATTAACTTGGTGATTTATCTCTTTTTGATTTCCGTAGCCATCACCTGCTTATTCCCGCTTTTATGGATGGTTTCCTCAAGCCTGAAAACTCAGGAGATGGTTTTTAAAAATATGTCTTTAATCCCCAAAGAATTGCACTTTGAAAATTATTACCTGGCCTTAAAAGAAGGCGAATTCGGCCGTTATTTTTTAAATAGTATTTTTTATACAGTATCAGTGGTAATTGGCATAGTTATCGTCGCCTCTTTAGCTGCCTATGCCTTTTCGCGTTTTGAATTCCCGGGTAGGAATTTAATATTTTATATTTTTATGGCAGCAATGATGATACCTATCCCCGGAAGCTTTGTGGCGCTTTATGTCTTGTTAAATAAGTTGCACTTAAGGAATACCGCCTTAGGTTATATTTTGTGTATGATTAATGTCGGCTTATCCACCAGTATATTCCTGCTTAAAACATTCTTTGATAAAATGCCTAAAGAATTGGAAGATGCTGCGCGTATTGACGGCTGTTCGAAATTAGGCATCTGGTGGTATGTGGCTTTGCCTTTAGCAACGCCAGTATTGGCAGTGGTTGTGGTATTTAATGCTCTTAACGTCTGGAACGAATATATATTGGCATTGATTATCTTTGATTCAAGGCATCTTATGCCGCTTCAGGTTGCCCTGCAGCAGAATTTCCAGGGCGAATTCATCACCCGCTACCCTCTTTTAATGGCAGGTTTAACTATTACTGCTTTACCGATAATCATCGTCTATCTTTTGATGCAGAAATACATTGTCAAAGGAGTTACCCAGGGAGCGGTTGTTGGCTAACGTGCTTTTAAGAAGTGTTTAAAATGAAAAAACTAATTCTTTCTTTCGTTTTATTTTTTGTTATTAACTGCATGCCATTTACCATATACCATATGCCATATGCGATATGCCAGCAGTCTTCTTCGGATTTAATTGCTAAGGCTTGGCAGGCACACGGAAAAAGGGATGCGGAAACCACCCTTAAGTATACTCAAGAATGCATTGATTTATATAGGAATGAGGCGGATAGGATTGAGGCGAGTTTAAAGACATTGCCTAAAAACAAAGACGAGATTCAAGGAGTGCAGGTCTTAAATGATGTGGCTACTGCTTATTTTATTCAGGCCGAGACCTACATGCGCCGAGGTCAAAATGAAGAAGCCAAGAAGATATTTAAACTGATTATTGATAAATATCCCTATGCCCAGGCCTGGGACCAGCGCGGCTGGTATTGGCAGATAGCTGAGGTTTCCAAGCAGAGTATAAATAAGATGGAGACCGGCTCAATCGAACTGGAGAAGGAAAAAAGCCAGGTCAGCCAATTAGCCACCAATATAGTCCTCTATGAGCCAGGCAAGGAAGACTTTGTCAATTATGAAAAATACGGTGAATTTAAAAATCTGGGAACCAAGGATTACCAATATGTGATTAAAGACCAGGAAGGTTTAAGTGCCGCAGTCGGCGAAGGTGTATATCCAAATACCACCTCTGTAAGATGGGACCCCCAATACAAAAACGCCCTGAAAGAAAAGAGATTGGAAGGCAGCCACTGGGATTTTGTGCATTCGCCAGACCTTGAGGCAGCATTTTTAAAATGGGCTACTGCGCCTGAGCCTACAGGTGTCAAGTTATTTTACGAAGGCCTGATTTTGGAAAAGGCAGGCCTGATAAAGCAGGCCCTTAAGTGCTACTATGCCATTGTGGTTAATTTTCCCGCAAGCTACGGCATTACCTATTTTAAAACCCCCTGGTATGTGGCTCAAGCTGCAATTTCTAAGATTAATTTTATTCTGCGGCGCAACCCCCAATTAGGCTATAAACTGGTGGGTGCGGACATAAAAATCATCAATGGTTTTGATAATGATGTTTCCAATGATATTGTTATCACTAATCCCGGAAAATTAGTAAAAGCAAATATTTTGGAGAAGATAAAACCCAAACCCTCTACGGATTTATTGAGTATCAAAAGGCGCAAAGGACGCGGCAGGGTTCACCTCATTCAGTATGAGACCGGCGACTGGCAATTACTTGTCGATAATAAACCATATGTAATTAAAGGCGTTACTTATTCACCCACGAAAGTAGGAGAGTCTCCTGATGAGGGCACGCTTACCAATTGGATGTACGACGACTTTAATCACAACGGTAAGATTGACGGACCGTATGACGCTTTTGTGGATAAAGATCGCAACAACATCCAAGACCCTAATGAACCGGCAGTGGGAGATTTTCAATTAATGAAAGAAATGGGAGTAAACACTATCCGGCTTTATCATCATCCCCTAAAAGTTAACAAAGAACTCCTGCGCGACCTCTATAATAACTATGGCATCATGGTGATTATGGGGGATTTTTTAGGAAAATACGCCTTAGGTTCGCAAGCGCCCTGGAACCCGGGGACAGATTACAATAACGAAGAGCATAAGAAAAATATGATGGAATCAGTGACCAATATGGTCATGGAATTTAAAGATGAGCCGTACATATTATTCTGGATATTGGGCAATGAAAACGTTTATGGATATGCCTGCAATGCGGATAAAAACCCAGAGGCATTTTTTAAATTTGCCAACGAAGTAGCGGCACAGATTAAAGCACTTGACCCCGAACATCCCGTAGCTATCGGTAGCGGAGATGTGCTATTTTTGGATAAGTTTGCTCAAAACGCCCCGGAGATAGATATCTTTGGCGCAAATGCCTATCGCGGAGATTACGGATTCGGATTTTTCTGGCGGCAGGTAAAAGAAGAAGCGGACCGGCCAGCATTTATAACTGAATTCGGCTGCCCGGCTTATGTTAAAGGTAAAAGCGTGGAGGAAGCGGAATTTCTGCAAGCGGAATATCACCGCGGCTCTTGGGATGATATCAAGAACAATATGGCCTTTGGTGACGGCGAAGGCAATGCCTTAGGAGGAGTGGCTTTTGAATGGTTGGATGAATGGTGGAAAGGTTATGAACCTGCAATGCATGATATCAAAGGATTATGGATTGGGCCATTTCCCGATGGCACTATGCATGAAGAATGGCTCGGTCTATGCAGTCAAGGAGATGGAAATTTAAGTCCGTTCTTACGAGCACTGCGCAAATCGTATTATATTTATAAGAAATTGTGGAAATAAAGTAAGTAGATCATTGACATCTTCGATGTCAATGATCCAATTCGCGCGATAACTTACGTTCGCTTCGCTCCATAAGTTATGCGCTCATTGGAGATAGAGAGGAGGAGGCAAATAAATTCAAAATTCCTGCCTGCCGGCAGGCAGGTAAAAATCAAAATTCAAAAATCAGACAAAATAGTAAACAAGAATAAAAATGGAGGTGTTAAATGAAGAAATTAAGTATCATCGCAGTAGCGGGTCTTTGTGTTATTGCGCTGGTTGGTTTTGTTTTTGCGCAAACAGCCACTAAGGTGGCAGGAGAGCTAAAATCATTCGGCGTTTATACGGATAAACGCTCACCCGACAATCACTACATACCCTCAGGCTGGATGGGTGATAATGCATCTGCTGATGCCCAGGGTACAACGGGCGATATATTCTTGGATGACCAAAGTATGGATAATCCTCATTCCGGTACTACATGCATAAAGTTTGTATATACAGCAAAGAGGACCAAGGGTTTGGGATGGAGCGGGGTATATTGGCAGAATCCTGCCAATAACTGGGGTTCCAAAAAAGGCGGTTTTGACCTCACTGGTATGGCTAAGCTTACTTTCTGGGCTCGGGGTGCAAAAGGCGGTGAGGTTATCCAGAAGTTTATTGTCGGAGGTATCAAGAGCACATATCCGGATTCTGCGTCTGTAGAGATGGGTCCGGTTGAACTTACTGATACCTGGAAACAATATACCATTAATCTAGCAGGAAAAGACCTCTCCTACATTAGCGGAGGTTTTGGTTGGGTTACTACAGCAGATCTCAATCCTAACGGCGCTACCTTTTATATTGACGACATCAAATTCGAAGCTGACCCAACAATGAAACCGGAAACCAAGAAACAGGAAAATATACCCTTTTATATTTATACCGATAAAAGCTCCATCAACAATCATTTTACACCCTCAGGCTGGATGGGCGATTATGATGATTTGAAGCAATCTGATTTTGCTTCTACCGAAGACCCGTATTTAGGAGATAGCTGTATTAAAATTATTTATTCCGGCAAAGCCACCAATGGTGCGCGCTGGGCAGGTATCTACTGGCAGAATCCGGCCAATAACTGGGGAACAATAGACGCTGGATATGACCTTTCCAAAGCCACCAAGCTTACTTTCTGGGCCCGCGGCTCAAAAGGTGGAGAAAGGATAGAGGAGTTTAAGATCGGCGGAATTATGGGCGAGTATTCGGATTCAGATACTGCGGGTATTGGCCCAGTTATTTTAAACAAGGAATGGACCCAATACACCATTGACTTGAAAGGTAAAGACATGTCCTACATCATCGGTGGTTTCTGCTGGGCAACCAACGTCGATGTTAACCCTGAAGGAGCGACCTTCTATCTGGATGAAATCAAGTACGAGTAAAAATAAAGTTTCTCAAGTCAAAGTCACAGGCTACAGCCTAACTTTGCTGTTAGCCTGTGGCTTGTTTTTTTGCGGCTGTTTGAGTATCCAAGCTAAGCCTAAGGTTTACATCAAAAAATTAAAACACCAGCATTATCAATTAATCGTATCAGGCAAGCCTTATATCATAAAAGGAGTTTGTTATAGTCCTATACCCATTGGTCAGAATCACGAATATGACTGGTGGAATGACCCGAATAAGCCCTGGTTGGCAGACGGTAAGTTAATGCAGCAGATGGGCGTTAACACCGTCAGGATTTATCAGCCAGGTGAAAATCCCGAGGCTGTAAAGAGGGTCATCCGCGATTTATACAACAATTACGGTATCCGGGTAATTCTGGGCCACTGGCTGGGCTTTTGGGAATACCCCTGTCCTTTTTACGGGGATAAGCGATTTCAGGATAAAATAAAAAAAGAAGTTTTGGAAATGGTCAACCTTTATAAAGATGAACCCGGACTGCTCTTTTGGATTTTGGGTAACGAGAATAATTATTCCTGCATGGGCACAGTTAATCCCTGGTCTTCGGAAGAAATAGACAAAGAGCCTGACCCCCAGAAACAAAAAATTATGCGGGCAAAAACCTACTATTCTTATGTTAATGAGTTGGCAAAAGAAATACACCAGGTAGACCCTCAACACCCCGTGGCTTTAGGAAACGGAGAACTGGTGGGCTTGGATATAGCTAACCAGGTCTGTCCGGATATTGACCTGGTTGCCTGTATCATCTATCGGGGTAAAACATTCGGTAATCTTTTTAATTCCCTTAAAGCCACTTTTAACCGCCCAGTGGTATTGTCGGAATTCGGCGCAGACAGTTATAACGCTTACCTTATGAAAGAAGACCAGAATATGCAGGCATTTTTCTTAGAATCACAGTGTCGCCAGATTTACGAAAATTTAGCCACAAGCAGAGAAGGTGCGGGGAGTTGCCTGGGTGGGATCATTTTTGAATGGACAGATGAACTGTGGAAACATAATCCCAGTGACCCACAGGGCTGGAGCGTCCATGATACTGAGGCAGGCTGGTCTAGTGGCAGCTACTATTTTGATATCCAGGCGCCTAAGAATATGAATATGAATGAAGAGTGGTTCGGCATTGTGGCATTATCGCCGGAGCTTGAAAACGGCATTAATAAGCGTATCCCTAAGAAGGCCTACTATGTGATAAGAGAGTTCTGGAAAAATCCCTTGACCAAAGTTAAAGGAAAAAAGGCAAAATGGACTTATTCAAAATAATCAAAAATTTTAAAAAGGTTAAATAAACCCAGTAATAAGCCGGTCACTAAAAGCGCTCCCGAAGGCATATCGATGACAAAAAAAACTGGGAGAAGCCCGACCCACAGCCGAAGAGACAAATTTTTCAACCAAATATAAACAGCCTGGCACCAAAGTCGTCAATCTGGTAGTAATGTCCCCCACTGGCATTGTTGAGCGCACCCCTTGATATAGTAGATATCGATTAAAAATCCCCAAATTAAATAGCACTTGTTTATAAAAATTTAGGCTAAAAACTAATCGGCTATTTTTGCTGTTTTTTAGTTTTTAGATAAATTTGGATTTTATGATTTGCCATTACTTATTAAAAATACTTGACTTATATTATCGTTAGTAGTATAAATAAAAATTAAATAAACTATTTATTTAGTTAGAGACATGTTATTTGCCACTTAAGAAAGGTTCATTATCTCAATGCGTAGTCAGGACTTTCAGAGGGAAGAAGAACTCAGCGAAAAAGAAAAACGTAATATCAGCATCTTGGATATCCTAAGACGGCACGGTCCGATTAGCCGGTCAGATATCTCCAAAGAGATGGGGATAAATGTTGTCACCGTCTCTAATTACGTCGATGAGTTTATCAAAAGCAACCTGGTTTATGAAAAAGAACTCGATGTTTCTGAGGGCGGAAGGCGGCCGGAACTGCTAGATTTAAATCCCCAGGCAGGCTACGCCGTGGGCGTGGGTCTTAATCTTATGAATATGGTGGGTCTATTGATAGACCTCAAAGGCAACATCATCACCAAGACCCAGGTTTCTCGACCCAAGGCATCAGTTCGCGAAATTACCGAATGCGTATTGGAGATTACCCGCGAAATCTTAAGGCGCTCCAAGGATTATCTTCCCCATATCAAAGGTATCGGCGTAGGCATAGCCGGTCTGGTTAATAAAGAAAACGGCTCCATACACTGGCCGCAGAAGATGGGCCACTATTACAGCTATGCCTCCGTTGACCTGCCTTTAAGAGAACTAATTGAAAAAGAATTTAATTTACCGGCATTAATTGAGAATGACGCAACGAGCGCTTGTTTCGGCGAGCATTGGCTGGATTTAGAGCGCTCCCTTAAAAATGTCATCTACATGTTTTCCGGTGTTGGCTGCGGTATAATGATTAATGGCGAGATATATACCGGCGCAAGCGGTTATGCTGGTGAGGTTTCTATCTACAATTTTAAAGAGGAAGACCTTTTTAACTGCGAGGTGGGAAATAGTTGTTTTTTAAAACGCTGGGAGATAGACTTAGGGATAGTTGATGAAGTAAAGTCGATGTTGGCTAAAAATAAAGAAGAGGCAATGAAGTTTTTAAAATTGACCTCATCGAATCTGGATAACCTGGATTTAAAAAGCATCTTTATTGCTGCGAAAGCTAAAGACCCGATTGTCTTGGTTGTGCTGGAGAAAGCAACCAAACGCTTAGGGATAAAGATAGCGCATCTGGTTAACTTATTCAACCCGCAGGTAGTGATTATCGGCGGAGGCCTGGAAGAAGCCGGAGAGGAATTTTTAAATAAGGTAAACGCTACGGTAAGAGATTGGGCTTTCCGCGAAGTTACCGCAGACTTAAAAATTGTCTATTCGCAATTGAGAGAAAACGCTGTTGCGCTGGGTGCGGCAAGCCTCGTCATCGAGAGGATATTCGCCAGGCTATAGTCCGGAGGTCTGATGGAGCCAAAAGCAAAAATTATTATCATAGCACTCGTTGCTATATTAGCGCTTAGCTTTTTTTTAAATTTCCAAGCCTTCATTTCTAGACAATCTATAGTCAAAGAGAGGGATGCCTTAAAGAGCGATAACGAATCCTTAGCCAAAAAGGCAGCTGAGGCGTTGAGCCAAGGACAGCAAATGCAGAACCGCATCAATGCCTTGAGCGCTGACCTGGACCGGCTTACAAAAGAAAAAGAAGAAATTCAGACTAAGTTTGATTTAATCAATAAAGAAAAGGCGGATTTAGTCCAACAGGTCAAGACCCTAAAATCAAGAAGAATAGAAACTGCTCAGGTGCTATCCACACCTGTTTCGCAGCCGGCCCTGCCTCAGCCAGGAGATGAATATTGGGCAGGGATATTAAAGGCAAAAACCGACCTGGAAATACAAATTCAGAATATCCGCCAGGAATTAAAGAACCTGCAGATAAATAATGAGCAACTGCAGAAGGATAAAAACTCTCTACTCTTAGAGGTGAATAGTCTTGACCGGGAAAGGCTTGACCTTAACCGCCAGCTTGACTATAACCAGAAGATGATGGACAGTATGGCCGCAGAATTAGTCAGAGAGAAGAACGATAAATTCCAGATTGACTCCAACGCCAAAGCCATAAAAGACGAGAATAGATTCTTGAGAAGACAGCTTAAGGCATTGAACAATCACAAGATTGACCTGGAAAGAAGGTTAGCTGGCCTGCAGGATAAGAATAATACCTTAAACAGGCGGCTTTATGAAATGGAAGCCATGCTTAAGGAAAGAATATCCAAAACAGAGGCTCTAAAAAAGGATATGCAATTGGAAGAAACAACTAAGCCTTTAGAAACCAAAAAAGAATCTGTGGAATTGCCGCCGATAGTGGTGCGGCCGCAAAAGTCAAACGTATCCAGCCAGGAGATGGCCGCGCTTATAGGCAAGGTCTTAGCGGTTAACCGCGAGAATAACTTCGTCATTGTGGACTTAGGAGAGGATAGCGGTGTAAAAATAGGAAACATCTTTACGGTATACCGGCAAGACCAGCCGATTGCCGAGGTTGTGGTTATTCAAGCCCGTAAAGATATCTCTGCCTGTGATATAAAGAAGGAAAATATGCCTATCAAATTGGGTGATACAGTTAGATAGATACGTTTAGGTCGTTTTACCCGTTATGCTCGTTTAGTTCGTATTCATAATTATGGTGCGTATTAAAAAAGGCCCCTCCAAGACTATTTCCATAGAAGATGTTGCCCGCTTAGCCGGTGTATCCATTACTACGGTTTCGCGCGTAATCAATAAATTTCCCTCGGTTAAAGAAAAAAACCGCATCAGAGTTCAAGAAGCCATCAAACAACTTAAATTTCAGCCTTCGGTTTTTGCGCAAAGGCTGGCCACAGGAAAAAGCAATGTCGTAGCTTTGGTGATACCCCGCTACGAAGGAATATTCTACTCATTTTATGCCCTGGAATTAATCCGGGGCATAGGTACCCTATGCGCTGTCTTAAAATTAGACCTACTCCTACATCTTGCGGATAGCCGCACTCCCCTTAATTTAAAAGGCGCAGGCGGAGTAATCTTTGGGGATATTATCTCAAACCGTAACCAGCTTGAAGAGGCGCTGGCTAACCACATTCCCTGTATCGTCATTAATAATTATGTCCAGGATTTAGAGGTAAGTTGTATCGCTATAGATAATGTGGCTGGCGCAGAAAACGCGGTTAATTATTTAATCAACCTCCGGCATCGTAAGATTGCCCATATTAGCGGTGATGTAATTACCCAGGCAGCTAACCAGCGGCTCCAGGGATACAGAAAGGCTTTAGAAAAAAATAAAATCCCCATTAATGAGGCCTATATTTTTAAGACCGATTATTCGCGGGGCCAAGCCAGGGCTGCTGCGGAAAAATTATTAAAGATGGATAATCCGCCTACCGCGGTATTCGTGGCTTCGGATGCTATGGCTTTAGAGGTTATGGCTGTAGCCAAAGAATTAGGAAAAGATGTGCCTGGTGATTTATCGTTAGTAGGATTCGATGATAACCCCTCCGGGCTTTATGGCCCAGTAGCTCTAACCACGGTTAGGCAGCCCTTGATTAAAATGGCGCAGGAGGCCGTCAAAGAATTAAATCTCTTAATGGAGTCCAAGAAAAAAGTGCAAGTTAAAAAGGTTATTTTACCGACAGAGTTAGTGATTAGGGAGTCCTGTCGAGCCATCAACCCTTAATACAATTTATTGTATAGATACCGTTAAACATATACTATATATTGTATTTTTCTATTGACAAAATTTTCATAAGGTATATACTTTTTAAATGGAAAAAATAAATTTAAACCTTTAAGCAAAAAGAGGTGCAGAATGGCTTTAAAATTATCCGAGAATGCTTTGAGGGTATTGGAAAGAAGGTATCTCAAAAAAGATGAAAACGGCAAGGTTGTTGAAACTCCGGAAGAGATGTTTTCCCGCGTAGCTGGCGCGATTGCGAGTGCAGACAAATCCTACGCTAAAACAGAAAAAGAAATAGCAACCCTGAAAGAAGATTTTTACCGTATCATGACGGAATTGGAATTCATTCCCAATTCCCCCTGCCTTATGAATGCCGGTAAAGACCTGGGCCAACTCTCGGCCTGCTTTACCCTGCCCATCAATGATTCCATGGATTCCATATTTGAAACTTTAAAGGCAACCGCGATAATACATAAATCCGGCGGAGGCACAGGCTTTTCTTTTTCCCGGCTGCGTCCGAAAAACTCCGTAGTTAAGACTACAGGTGGTATTGCCTCAGGCCCGGTTTCTTTTATGAAGGTCTATGATGCTGCGACCGAGGCGGTAAAACAGGGGGGTACCCGCCGCGGGGCAAATATGGGCATATTAAGGGTCGACCATCCGGATATCCTGGAGTTCATCACCTGTAAAGAGGATAATAATGTGATCAATAATTTTAATATCTCGGTGGCGATTACCAACGACTTTATGGAAAAATTGAAAAACGGCGAAGATTATGACTTGATTGACCCCCACACCCAGAAGTCGGTTAAATGTCTTAATACCAAAGAGGTATTTGATTTAATTGTCAAACAGGCGCATAAAAATGGCGAGCCGGGAATTATTTTTATTGACCGCGTGAATCAATACAATCCAACTCCGAAATTAGGCAAGATTGAAAGCACCAATCCTTGCGGAGAGCAGCCGCTTTTACCCTACGAAAGCTGCGATTTGGGTTCAATAAATTTGTGCCAGATGTATAAAAGGTCAAGCAGCAGCGGACGCTATGAAATTGACTGGGATAAATTAAGGGAGGTTACACGCTTAAGCGTGCGTTTTCTGGATAATCTCATTGATGTAAATAAATTCCCTCTGCCGGAGATAGAGAAGGCCACAAAAGCCACGCGTAAGATTGGCCTGGGGGTGATGGGTTGGGCTACTCTACTAATACGCTTAGGTATCGCCTATAACTCTGAGGAAGCAGTAGCTCTGGCTGAGAAGGTTATGTCTTTTATCATGAATGAAGCCTTGAAAAAATCCCAGGAATTGGCAAAAGAAAAGGGGGTTTTTCCGGCATTTAAAGGTAGCGTTTATGATAAGAAAGAAGGTGCCATCAGGGTGCGTAACGCCACTTTAAGCACCATTGCTCCTACCGGCACTATTAGCATTATTGCCGGGCCTTGCTCTTCGGGGATTGAGCCTTTATTTGCTGTAGTTTATTATCGCAATGTTATGGATAATGATAAACTGGTGGAGGTAGATTCCTTATTTGAGGAGATTGCTCGGGAGCGGGGATTTTACAGCCGGGCTCTTATGGAAAAGATTGCCGAAAGCGCCTCGCTTCAGGATATCGAGGGTATTCCCGAGGATGTGAAAAAGGTATTCGTAACCGCGCATGACATATCTCCGGAATGGCATGTGCGGATGCAGGCTGCCTTTCAGAAATACGTGCACAACGCTACTTCCAAGACCATAAATTTTCCGTACGAAGCCATAGTGGAAGACGTGAAGAAGGCCTACCTATTGGCCTACGAATTAGATTGTAAAGGTATTACCATCTATCGCGACCGCAGCCGGGAAGAGCAGGTTTTAAATATTAGCCGCAAAGAAACAAATCCGGAAAAAAAAATTCTAGATATTGAGCCAGGCAATATTGCCCCGCGTCCTCGGCCGGAAGTAATTACAGGTACAACCACCAAGGTAGCCACAGGTTGCGGGAATTTATATATAACCATAAATATCGATGACCAGGCTAAACCTTTTGAACTCTTTACCCAGATGGGTAAGGCCGGCGGTTGCGCTGCCAGTCAACTGGAAGCACTGGGACGTCTAGTATCTTTGGCTTTTCGTTCGGGTATAGAGGTCAAGGTCATTATTGAACAGTTACGCAATATCCGCTGCCCCAGCCCTTCCTGGGAAAAAGGCCAGCGCATATTTTCCTGCTCGGATGCAATTGCCCGCGTAATCGAAAAGAGATTGATAAACAGTAAAGTTGCGCCGGTTCTAGAATCCGCTCCCGTAGCCATGAAGCATTCCTATAATGATGAAGTTGTCACTTCAGATTTTAGCCCTCACGGAGATATTGCCGGAGTCTGCCCTGATTGCGGCGGAACACTGCGGCACGAAGAAGGTTGCCTTAAATGCCAGGGTTGTGGTTTCTCTAAATGCTAAGTCTGACCTAATATAAATCCATGAAAAAAATATTGTATATCGTTCTGGATGGCTTGGGTGATTTGCCTATAAAAGAGCTTAATAATAAGACTCCGCTTGAGGCAGCGTTTACTCCGCATTTGGATAGGTTAGCTCAGCAAGGTATGACCGGTTTAGTATATCCGGCAGGAAAAGGCATTGCCCCGGAATCCGATATTGCGGTAATTAGTCTTTTAGGTTATGATGCCCGTAAATATTATACTGGACGCGGCCCCCTGGAATGTTTTGCCGAAGGCTTAACAGTTCATGACGCGGATCTGGCCCTACGGGTTAATTTTGCCACATTAGCCGAGGACGGAAAGACCATTAAAGACCGCCGCGTGGGGAGGAATTTAAATACCGGGGAAGCCAGCGCCCTAGCCAAGGAGATAAATTCCAAAGTTACGCTTTCCGCAGCCACTTTTGAATTCAAGAATACCATTGGCCACCGCGGTGTCCTGGTTATAAGAGGCATGCGTTCCAAATTATCCGGCTGGATAACCAATACTGACCCGGCTTATTCTCGAGAAGGCGTTTTTGGCGTGGCTAATGAAAAATTTGAAAATATCTTACAAGAGGCGACACCCATGCCTGGATATGAGAATTCAGCTGAGGCAAAAGAAGCAGCTAGCCTTTTAAATGAATTTACCCGGAAAGCCAGCCAGGTTCTTAATGAATCCCTAGTTAATAAAAAGAGGATTTCCGAAAATAAGCTTGCCGCAAATCTGATATTATCCCGCGATGCCGGGGACCACCTGCCTAAATTTCCGCCGATACAAAGTATCTATAATGTCAGATTCGGCTCATTTGTGCAGATGCCAGTAGAAAGAGGCATAGCTCTATTGACCGGTATCGAAGTAATTGAGGTGCCTTCCTCTACTGGCCACTTGGATGTGGATTATCCGGTTTGGGCTAAGGTTGCCTTGGATTCCATTCCCAAATACGATGGCATCTATGTCCACATCAAGGGTCCGGATGAGCCCGGCCATGACGGAGATTTTCAAGTTAAGAAAGAAATTATATCCGCAATTGATAAATTCTTTTTTGGCAGTTTACTGCCCAAATTAGATATCAAAAATACCATTGTTGCAGCAACAGCTGACCATTCCACTGTCTGTAAAATTAAAGCTCATTCCAGTGACCCCGTACCTTTGTTGATCTCTGGTGGAAATATCCGAGCCGATGGTTCCTTAAGTTTTTCTGAGAAGACCGCGAAATTGGGTTCTCTCGGTGAAATTAAAGGCCAGGATATTATGTCCCTCCTTGTCAAGTCTGCCAAAGAATAGTATAATAAACAGTTAAATATAAGGTTAAGGTTTTAGGCTAAGGCTTAGAGAATATTCGTTTCTCTTAACCTTAACCTCAGCCTAAGCCTTTTTAATATGAATAAATACGATGTTATAGTTATCGGCGCAGGGCATGCGGGAATTGAGGCAGCTTTGGCTTGCGCTCGGCTGGGTTCAACCACTCTTTTAATTACCTTAAGTAGGGAAACCATAGGCCATATGAGCTGCAATCCGGCTATCGGCGGAGTAGGCAAGGGCCAACTGGTAAAGGAAATCGATGCTTTAGGCGGAGAGATGGCGAAAGCAGCAGATGCAAGCGGTATCCAATTCAGGATTCTCAATGTCTCTAAAGGCGCGGCAGTTCAGTCATCCCGGGCTCAGATTGACAGGAATCTTTATAAAAAATATATGCAAGAGGTTATTGAGGCGCAGGAGAATCTGGAGGTTAAAGAAGCCCAGGTTGATAGTCTTGTCATTGAGGATAAGCGCCTGGTAGGTGTGCTTACTGAGCAAAAAGAAATAATCAGAGCAACCTGTGTAGTGGTTGCGCCAGGCACTTTTTTAGATGGCCTAATCCATGTCGGATTAAAACATTTTAGCGCAGGAAGGATTAATGAACCTGCCGCAGTGGCCTTAAACAATAATTTAAAAGATTTAGGCTTTCATTTATTAAGGTTTAAAACCGGCACCTGCGCCCGTCTGGATAAAAAATCCATTGATTTTTCTAAACTCATTATTCAAGAAGGCGATATTCCACCTAAGCCTTTTTCCTTTTCCACTAAAAGCCTGTCTCAAAAACAAATTCCCTGCTACATTACCTATACGAATAAAAAGACGCATCAAATTATTCTTAATAATTTGGACCGCTCCCCGCTTTATACCGGAATAATTAAAGCTACCGGTGTCCGGTATTGCCCTTCTATCGAAGATAAAATTGTCAAGTTTAAAGACAAAGAAAGGCACCAGATATTTTTAGAGCCGGAAGGCTACAGTGTTGATGATATTTATCCTAATGGCTTAGCCACCAGTTTGCCGGAAGACGTGCAGTTAGAGATTTTGCGTTCTATTGAAGGCTTAGAAGAAGTAAAGGTAATTCATTTTGGTTATGGTATTGAACACACAGTGGTAGAACCGACGCAACTTTATCCTACCTTAGAGACAAAATTGATCAAGAATTTATACCTGGCTGGCCAAATTAACGGAACGACCGGATACGAAGAAGCAGCAGCCCAAGGTTTGGTTGCCGGGATAAATGCCGCTCTCAAGGCGCAAAATAGAGAGGAGCTGGTTTTAGACCGGGCCTCCAGCTACACCGGCGTATTAATCGATGATTTAACTACCAAAGGCACGAATGAGCCCTACCGCATGTTTACCTCCCGGGTTGAATACCGCTTGATTTTACGCGAGGATAATGCGGATTTACGTTTAAGAAAGATAGGTTATGAAGTAGGATTAGTAACTAAACAGGAATGTGACCAGACGCAGAAAAAATCCGAGGCAATTAAAAAGGGAATTGAGTTTTTAAAGTCTCGTCGCCTTAAGCCATCGCCACAGATTAATGCTACCCTGGCTAATTTAAATACCGCTCCAATAAAAAAAGCAGTAAGTCTTGAAGAAATCTTAAAGAGGCCCCAGATACGCTGGAAAGATTTAAAAGACTTAGACCACCTTGACTTAGACATTCCTGAGAATGTTGACAAACAGATTGAAATTGAAGTAAAATACTCGGGTTTTATCCAGAGGCAGTTTGCCGAGGTAGAGCGCTTTAAGAATTTAGAAAAAATAAAACTACCCTTAAATTTGGATTACAGTATGATCCCAAGCTTATCGCGGGAAATCCGCGAAAAACTAAATCAATTTAAACCCATTAACTTAGGGCAGGCCTCGCGCATTTCCGGAGTCACGCCGGCAGCGATATCCATACTTATGGTTTACCTGAGGAAGATAAATGGATAAACACAAAAACTACGCTCAAATTAAAAAATTCACCAGAAATTTAGGCATAGATTTATTCGGAGTGGCGGATATCTCAAAAATCAAAAATGAGTTTATGCTCCCGTATAATCTCTTAAAAAAAATTGATAAAGCCATTGTGTTGGGGGTAAGACTCTCCAAGTGTATTTTAGAGGAAATTGCGGATCATCCTACTAAGTTATATTTTCATCATTACCGCACCTTAAATGCCTTTTTAGACCAGGCTGCCTTAAGGTTAACGAATATCATTCAAGATAAAGGTTTTTTGGCCTTAAGCATCCCTGCTTCCCAGATTTTAGACTGGCAGAGTCAAAAGGCGCACCTTTCCCATAAAAAAATTGGATACTTGGCAGGTTTAGGCTGGATAGGCAGAAACAATTTATTAGTGAATAAGGCCTTTGGTAGCCAGATACGTCTAGTCACCATTCTGACTAACACACCTTTAAAGATTAATAAACCTCTAAAACAAAATTGCGGAACCTGCCGGCTCTGTATAACTGTGTGTCCGGCTAGTGCCATCAAAGAAGAACAGAAGGATTTTGACCACATAAGGTGCTTTGAAAAATTAAAGGAATTTCAAAAGAAGCGTCTAGCCGATCAATATATATGCGGCATATGCCTTAAGGCTTGCAAAGGAAGAGATAAATGAAAGAAAAGATTTTGATTGCGGATAAAAAACGCCGTATGTTTATAGCTAGTTTTAAATTATCAGTGTTAGGTATGCTTTTTTTTGCGCTAAGCTTGAAGGCCTACGCTTATGATGACGGTGATTTTCAGGTGTGGCATACAGAAAACCAGGAAATGAAAATCAACAAGGAATCAAAGTTAACCCTGGAAGAGGAATTCCGTTTTGGTGATAACGCCAATGATTTTTATTATCACCACTACGATATAGGTTTTGTTCGTGACTTAAGTAAGTACCTAAATTTAGGGATCGGCTATAGGCATATTTATGAGAAGAAGAGCGGTAAATTCAAAGAAGAAAATGAACCCTATTGGATTGCTACTTTGTTTTGGGAATTAGTAGGATTTAAATTTGATTCCCGCAGCCGTTTAGAGTATCGGCATTTCGACTATCAGCTTGATGCCTGGAGATACCGTAACAAATTCAACATGAAATTCCCTTGGAAATTCACAAAGATGCAAATTCAGCCATTCCTTGCCGATGAGATTTTCTTGAACCTAAACGGAATAGATTTAAACCAGAATAGATTTTATTCCGGCTTGGGATTTAATTTAACTAAGAATATCAAGGGAGAAATCTATTATTTGCTTCAGAGTACCAAGAGTTCTGGTACGTGTGTGTGGACCGATATAAACGTATTAGGTACTAAGTTTAAAGTATTATTTTAAATTTTACACAGAATTTACATTAACATAACATAGATAATATGGATAGACTAAACTTTATAAAAATACTAAGGAGGAATATATGCTAAAGAAGGCAATATTTGTTTTGGCATTTGCCGGGTTTATAAATTCTGCATTTGCTGCATCGGAAAAAAATTCTATTCAGATTAAAGGTTCAGATACAATGGTGAATTTAGGACAAGCCTGGGCGGAAAAATATATGGAGATAAATCCACAGGATTTTGTGGCCGTTACTGGCGGTGGCTCAGGCACAGGCATTTCCAGCTTAATCAGCGGGACCTGCGATATTGCCATGAGCTCGCGTAATATCAAAGGAAAAGAAATAAGCTTAGCTAAACAAAAAGGCATAAATCCTTTTGAAATCAAAGTGGCTTTGGACGGTTTGGCTGTAGTGGTAAACCCGCAGAATCCCGTGACTAAATTAACAATAGACCAGTTGGCCCAGATTTTTACCGCTAAAATTAATAATTGGAAACAGGTAGGCGGTATAGATAGCAAAATTGTACTTTTATCGCGCGAGGTAAATTCCGGGACCCATGTTTATTTTAAAGAACACATATTAAGAAAAGGAGATCCTAATTCGAAAGAAGAATTTGCTCCTGGAGCACTTTTACTTTCTTCTTCCCAGGCCATTGCCGACGAAATAACCCAGAATCCAGCTGCTATCGGCTATTATGGCATGGGTTATATTTCAGCGAAACAAAAACCTATCGCTGTGGCAAAAGATGAGAAATCGCAATATGTGACTCCTACAATAGAGAATGTCCTAAATGGTAAATACCCTATTTCCAGGCCGTTGTTTCTATATACCAATGGAGAACCCAAAGGTCTGGTAAAAAAATTTGTGGATTTTGTACTTTCAAAAGAAGGCCAGGACATTGTTTTAAAAACCGATTTTGTACCGATTAAGAAATAGATTCTATCCCCCTTCGGGGGATTTCGTACTCCTGCGGAGTACTTCGCTAAATAAAAGCATAAGGTGCTCGCTAGATAAAAACATAAGATGCTCAATGCGTAAATTCAAAGAATTTATTATTGAGAAGCTAATCCTTGCTTGTGGGTTAGCTTGTGTCTTTTTTGTTATCCTTATTTTTCTATTTTTGCTGAAAGAGGGCTTAGCAGTATTTAAAACTATAAACCCAGCCAAATTTCTCTTTGGCAAAAATTGGTATCCTATCTCAGAACCAGCGCAATTGGGAATCCTGCCCTTAATTTTCGGCTCATTGCTGGTTACTCTAGGCGCTACTATAATTTCGGTTCCCATCGGCGTTGCCTGCGCAGTGTATATTGCCGAAATAGCGCCTTTAAAAATAAAAGAGATACTTAAAGCAGGCATTGAACTATTGGCTGCCATACCCAGCGTGGTCTTGGGTTTTATCGGTATGATTACGCTTGTGCCTTTGGTAAAAAATATTTTTCATTTACCCACGGGCTTAACCGCTCTTTCCGGCTCAATTATGTTAGCATTTATGGCTATGCCCACAATTGTTTCCATTGCAGAGGATGCGCTTTATTCTGTACCCAAATCATATAAAGAAGGCGCTCTTGCCTTGGGCGCTACCCATTGGCAGACCATCTATCGCGTAATGCTTCCTGCAGCATCCTCAGGTATTTTAGCCGCAGTGATGTTAGGGATTGGCCGAGTTACCGGTGAGACCATGGCCGTAATGATGATTACGGGTAACGCGGCATTAATGCCGCATAGCTTCCTGCAACCCGTGCGTACCTTAACCGCGACCATTGCTGCAGAGATGGGTGAAGCGGTGGTAGGAAGCGAACATTATTTCGCCTTATTCGCTATCGGCATAGTTTTATTTGTTATAAGCTTTGCGATTAACGTCACCGCAGATTTATTTTTACACAGGAAGAAATAATGCGAAATCCCAGAAGGACACAAAATATCGCTTTTTTCTTTTTATTATTAGCAACTCTTTTAATTGTTGTACCTGTCGGTCTTATTATTGCAATTATTGTTCAAAAAGGATTCCCTGCCATAAACTGGCAATTTCTTACTGATATTCCCCGTCAAGGCATGCGTTCAGGAGGTATTTTTCCGGCGATAGTCGGTACAATATACCTGGTGTGCGGAGCGATTATTTTTGCTTTGCCGATTGGCCTCTTGTCCGCAATATATTTAAGCGAATATTCAGGAGATAATTTTTTGACCAGAATGATTAAATTGGCGATAGTCAACTTGGCAGGAGTTCCTTCAGTGGTGTATGGCCTTTTTGGTTTGGCGTTATTCGTAGTATTTTTTAAATTCGGCGCATCCATGCTTTCCGGTTCATTAACCTTAGGGATTATGATCCTACCAATCATTATTACCACCTCTCGAGAAGCGTTAGAGAGCGTGCCCTATGCATTTCGCGAAGTAAGTCTATCTTTGGGCGCAAGCAAATGGCAGACTATTAGGCATATTGTTTTACCTAATGCCATAGCGGGAATATTAACCGGGACTATTTTAGGACTGGGCCGTGCTGCAGGCGAAACCGCGCCCATTCTTTTTACGGTTGCAGCTTTTTATCTACCCCAGCTTCCGCATTCCATCTTTGAACAGGTAATGGCCTTACCTTATCATCTTTACGTTATTTCTACGCAGGTCCCTAATGTTGATGAAAAGATAAGATACGGCACGGCTCTGGTCCTGTTGATGTTAGTGTTATTTATGAACTTAATCGCGATAATCATACGTTATCGGTTTAGGAAGAAAAAGAAGTGGTAGAACTTAGATGATTAAATTTAGCATCAGAAACCTTAATATTTGGTTTGGCGCAATATATGCAGTTAAAGATGTGAATCTGGAGATTCAGACTAATGAGATTTTAAGTATTATCGGCCCAGCTAACAGTGGAAAGACTACGTTTTTGAGAATGCTTAATCGTTTAAACGAGTTGGAGGTAAATTTTAGGTTCAGCGGTAAAGTAGAGCTTGATGGAAAGGATATAATTTCGCAAGATAAAGAATTATTGCGCAAGAAAGTGGGGATGGTTTTTGCTCTTGCCTTACCGCTTCCTTTATCTATATTTGATAATGTTGTTTATGGGGTTCGTATGCACAGCATAAACGACAAAAGAAGGCTGGGGGAAATCGTAGAGGAGGTTTTAAAAAAAGTCTACCTCTGGGATGAAGTTAAAGATAGACTCCGCGAATCCGCGTATAATTTATCCGGAGGTCAGCAACAACGGCTTTGTATTGCCCGAACCCTTGCGGTTGAGCCCCAGGTAGTTTTGTTTGATGAGCCCTGTTCGGGGCTGGATCCGATTTCAACTGCCAAGGTCGAAGAAGCGATGTTAAAGTTAAAACAGGATTACACTTTAGTCCTGGTAACCAATAATGTCAAGCAGGCAGCGCGTGTGAGTGATAGGACCGCTTTTTTCTTAAACGGTCAGCTTATCGAGATAGACAGGACCGATAAAATCTTTACTGCACCTGCTGACAGGCGTACCGAAGATTATATCAGGGGTAAATTTGGATAAGCCCAAAATCAAGATTAATAATTTAAATCTGTGGTATGCTGATTTTCAAGCATTGAAAGATGTCAATGCAGCTTTTTATACCAAGCGTATTACTGCCATTATTGGTCCTTCAGGATGCGGAAAGTCAACTTTGCTTCGGGTTTTTAACCGTATGAACGATTTGATTGAGGGCGTGCGCACCACCGGTAGCGTTCTGGTTGATGACACCGATATCATTGATTCAAAAATCGATTTGGTCGCATTACGCAAAAAAGTAGGAATGGTTTTTCAAAGGCCTAACCCTTTCCCGCTTTCGATTTATGAGAATATTATTTTCGGACAAAAAGTCCACGGTAATGCGATAAACAAAAATAGGCGGGATGAAATTGTGGAGCAAAGTTTAAGTTCGGTGTTTCTCTGGGATGAATTGAAAGATAAACTTAAAAGTTCGGCTTTGGGTTTGTCCCTGGAGCAAAAACAAAGGCTCTGTATTGCCAGGCTAATTGCTGTAAAACCTGATATATTGTTAATGGATGAACCCTGTTCCAGTCTTGACCCTCAGGCTACACTGAAGATAGAAGAATTAATGCGCCAGCTCCAAAAACATTATACAATAATAATAGTTACGCACAATATGCAGCAGGCAGCGCGAGTCTCAGATGATACGGGTTTTATGCTTTTGGGTGAGTTGATTGAATTTGGTCTAACTGCAGATATATTTACTAAACCTAAAGATAAACGCACTGAAGATTACATTACTGGAAGATACGGTTAAGGAGGGTAAAAATGGAAAGATATTTCGACGAGGAACTTAAAGAGTTACAGAAAGCTATTATCAGGATGGGTGTTTTGGCTCAGGAAGCTATCTATAAATCCATTGACGCATTGGGTAGCCGCGATAAAACCAAAGCCCGTCAGGTAATAAATGAGGACGTTAAAATCGATGAATTAGAACTTGCCGTTGATGAGCGATGCATTGATCTCATTGCCAGGCATCAGCCTATGGCCGGAGATTTAAGGTTTATTGCCACGGGTATGAAAATAAATTCTGACCTGGAACGTATCGCTGACTTAGCCGTAGATATCGCCCAGCGGGTTTTAGAATTAGCGGATCATCCTTTGCTTAAACCTCTTATTGATATACCTAAATTATCCACCGTTAGTCAGAATATGGTGCGCGATGCCATTGATGCATTTGTCAACAGAGACGTAGATTTAGCCAAGAAAGTATTGTTATCTGACCCTGAAGCGGATAAATTACGCAACCTGATTCAGGATGAATTAATCAATGATTATATGGCCAGGGACGCCAGCACAGCAGGCCGCTCTGTGCCGTTATTATTAATTGCCCGCCATCTGGAGCGTATCTGTGATCACGCTACCAATATTGCCGAAGATGTCATCTATATGGTTGAGGCCAAGGTAGTCAAACACCATCCCGAAGAGCTTAGATAGACGACTATCTCCTTGACTTAGGTTAGTCCCGTGATATAATCCCAGCTGTCCACCCCGCTAAATTACATTTATAATAAAATACTATGTACTTATTATTCGGTCTTACTATATTGATGGCCATTGCTGTGGGTTGGTCCATCGGAGCTAATGATGCGGCTAACTCTTTAGGCACCGCAGTTGGCTCCAGAGTTTTAACTTTAAGACAGGCAATAGTCCTCATCGCCATTTTTGGCTTTCTGGGTGCATTTTTACAGGGTTCTTACGTCATGCATACAATCGGTAAAGGTATTGTACGGATAGATAAACTTGATAAAACTTTAGCCCTCTATGTGGCACTGGTAGCTTCTTTTGCTGCTTGTGCCTGGGTGGTTTTGGCTACCTATTGGAAGATACCCATTTCTACCAGCCACTCTATTGTGGGTGCAGTGGCTGGAGCAGGCTTAGCAATTCATGCGCCAATTAAATGGAAGGTGATTCTGGACGTATTTATCTGCTGGATTTTTACTCCTGTGGGCGCAGCGATTTTAGGATACGTTTTTTATAGAATCTTTAAAAATATCTTCTATCGAATAATTCCCCGCAAGTATCTTAGAATAACTTTAGCCGCACTGGTAATTAGTAGCGGCTGTTATGTGGCTTATACCTGGGGAGCAAATGATGTGGCAAATTCCGTAGGTGTGATTGTGGGAGCAGGCATACTTACCCCCCATACCAGTATAATTTTAGGCGGGTTGGCTATTGTGCTGGGTATTATGACCTGGGGGTATAAAGTTATTGAGACAATAGGCTCGGAGATAACCAATCTTGTGCCGATTATGGCTTTTTCTGCGCAACTTGCCAGTGCCATCAATGTTCATGTTTATACGGTTTTTGGCATACCCGTATCTACCAGCCACTCCATTGTGGGTGCTATTTTTGGGGTCGGCTTAGTCAAAGGCATGCGGGTTTTGAATCTGCGCATAGCCAGGGAAATAATTATCTGTTGGTTAGCCACACCTTTTATTTCCGGAGTAATTAGTTTTGTGGTTCTAAAGGCGATTATGTTTTTTGTAAAAATATAATAAGCCTGCTTGCCGCAGGCAGGGAGGGTTAAAATGAAAGAGACAAGGAATATTTTAGGTTGGTTGGGAATGGCTGAAGAGCAGTCCATATTGGAAGATGCGCAAAAACATGTGGAAGAGACCTGTAAAACCGTAAGCTATTTCTCCGATGCAGTCAGGGCATTCATTCAAGGAGATTTATCTAGCCGCACTACCGCCATTGAAAATGTAAGGGAAAGCGAGCATCGGGCAGATATCTTAAGGTCAAAGATGGTCAGTCAACTTTCCGAGAGCCTGTTGCTCCCCCCGGATAGGGAAGACCTGATGCATTTTGTGAAAACCCTGGATAAGATTGCGGATTGGACTAACAGCGCAGCCAGGATACTGGGGTTTATTGAGCAGAAACTCCCCCAAAATGTTTTGAAAAACATCTCCCTGGCTACGGATTTAATCGTTACTTCGGTTTCCAAACTCAGAGAGGGTATCCAATCCCTAAGTAAGAACGACCTTAAAAAGGCGCTTGCGGATTGCCAAGTCGTTGACCAGATTGAACATGATGCTGACGACCAGAAAAAACTCTTAATTGAATCCCTAATCCATGCTGCCTTAGAGCCGGTGACTTTCTTTCTCTGTTATCAATTAGCCGAATACCTCGAGGGAGTTACGGATAAAATCGAAGACGCCGCGGATTTGGTCAAGATTGTCGCCATCAAATCAAAATAGCCTCCTCATCAACCTAAAAAGATGCTTCAATACGAAAGTGCGAAATAATCCTTGCACTACTAACCAATTAAAGTCATTGACCCGTCAGAAGTTAGGTGCTATAATTTTTAAATAATTTAAAATGCGCAAAAAAATTGTCAGTTGGCTTAAGAGACAACTAAGACAAGCCAAAGCCAGAGGTATTGTTTTGGGCTTAAGCGGAGGTATAGACTCCTGCGTGGCAGCGAGTCTGGCTAAAGAAGCCCTCGGGAAACATAAAGTTTTGGCTCTAATTTTACCCATCCATAGCGACATTCAGGATACCCAAGATGCAATCGCGATTGCCAAAAGGTTGGGTATAAGAACCAGAATCATTAACTTGACTAAAGTCTATAACAATTTAATTAAAGTTTTACCTGTAGCAAATAAGCTAGCGAAAGTAAATCTTAAGCCACGCTTAAGGATGTTGGTCCTTTATTACTTTGCCAATAAACTCAATTATCTGGTCTGCGGCACCAGCAATAAATCTGAGATAATGACCGGGTATTTTACCAAGTATGGCGATGGCGCAGCAGATATCTTGCCTATAGGCGGGCTTTTAAAGAAACAGGTGAAGGTTTTAGCCAAAGAGTTAGGTCTGCCCGAACAGATTATTGCTAAACCCGCAAGTGCTGGCCTGTGGCCTGGCCAGACTGACGAAGGTGAAATGGGTATAAGTTATGCGGCTCTGGATGATATCCTGGAGCGCCTGGAGAATAAAAGAATACAAATTTTACCCAAAGACAAAGTCACCAAAGTAAAAGATATGATTAAGAGGTCTGAACATAAAAGACTTAAACCCAGAGTCTGTATTATTTAACCAGGAGGTTTTAGATGGATGAGATATTGGAGATATTGGAAAAAGACTGTCGCTTGAGCAACGAAGATATTGCCAAGATGCTCAAGAAAAAACCCCAGGTTATAAAGAAGGCTATCCGCAAGTATGAAAAAGAAGGGGTGATACTCAAGTATAAAGCCGTGATCAATAAAGAGTTGATTAAAAATGCCGATTCCGAAGTCAGAGCCCTGATTGAGGTAAATATCATGCCTCAGAAGGACGTGGGGTTTGACCGCATTGCTGAGCGCATATATTCATTTCCTGAGGTTTCCAGTTGTTATCTTATTTCTGGAACTTATGATTTATTGTTGATTGTGGAAGGTAAGGATATCCATACCGTATCCAGATTTGTGGCTGAGAAATTAGCGCCTGCGGAGAACGTCAAAGGCACAGTAACGCATTTTTTGCTTAAAAAATACAAAGAAGACGGTGTGATTTTAAAACATAGGAAAGAGAACGAAAGAATAGCAATATCTTATTAAAAGGTCAAGGCCAAGGTTTAGGCTAAGATTATCTTAACCTTGACCTCAACCTTAACCTTCGTAGGGATAGAGATTATGAAAGATATTGTTTCCAAAAAAGTTCAAGACATGCAACCCTCCGGCATCCGGGCATTTTTTGACCTGGTGCTGGGAATGAAGGAGGTGATTTCTTTAGGCGTGGGTGAGCCGGATTTTGTCACTCCCTGGCAAATCCGCGAAGCCGGGATATACTCTTTGGAGCAAGGTTTTACTTCCTACACTTCTAATAAAGGTCTTTATAAATTGAGATTATCTTTGAACCATTATTTAAAAAATCGATTCGGACTGGATTATTCTGCGGATGAGGAAATTTTAATTACCGTGGGAGTCAGCGAAGCAGTGGACCTGGCCCTGCGTGCGATTATTAACCCCGGTGATAAAATCCTGATTCCTACACCCGGCTATGTTTCCTATGGCCCGGTTACAGAGTTGGCAGGCGGAGTGCCGGTATATATCGAAACAAAAAATAATTCCTTTAAATTAACGTCCAGAGTTTTGGAGCAAGCGATTGATAAAAAGGCTAAAGCCCTGATTTTAAATTATCCTTCTAATCCTACGGGTGTTTCCTACACCCGCAGAGAACTGGATGAGTTAAAGAAAATTATTTTAAAACATCGGCTCTTATGCATAACCGATGAAATTTACGCAGATCTGACCTATGATTTTGAGCACACGCCTTTTGCTGCTCTTTCCGGCGCAAAGGACAAAACCCTTTATCTGGATGGCTTTTCCAAAAGTTATGCCATGACTGGCTGGCGCGTCGGTTTTGCCTGCGGCCCCAAAGAGATTATCGCGGCCATGACCAAGATTCATCAATACACCATCATGTGCGTTTCCATAACCAGTCAGATGGCAGCAGCAGAAGCCTTGCAGAGTGGAAGAAAAAATGTGGAAGAGATGAAGCGCGAATATAGAAGAAGAAGAGAATTTGTAATCGAAGCCTTAAACCGCATCGGGCTTAAGTGTCTTAAGCCCCAAGGCGCTTTTTATGCCTTTGCTTCCATAGAAAAGACAAAACTAAATTCATTGGATTTCTGCCAGCAGTTATTAAAGCAACAGAAGGTTGCGGTTGTTCCGGGTGATGCCTTTGGCAAATCCGGAGAGGGCTACATCCGCATTTCCTATGCTTCTTCCTTGGAAAATTTAAAGGAGGCGCTTAATCGGATAGAAACATTTTTAAAAGGCCTGCCTGCCGGCAGGCAGGGAGGTAAGTGTGGCTAAGAAAACAAAACAGGAGATTTTAAAATCAGTCAAAGAACATAAGGTAAAATTCATCCGCCTGTGGTTTACTGATGTCTTGGGGTTTTTAAAGGGATTTGCAATTACGCCTGATGAATTGGAGGGCGCGCTTGAAGAAGGCATGGGTTTTGACGGCTCATCGATTGAGGGTTTTGCCAGGATTGAAGAGTCAGACATGGTGGCAAAACCTGACCCGGATACTTTTGCAATCTTACCCTGGCGTTCAAAAGAGGAATATAGCGTTGCCCGAATGTTCTGCGATATTTATGAGCCGTCAGGTAAACCCTTTGAAGGTGACCCCCGTTATGTCTTAAAGCGTAATTTAGCAAAGAGCGCTCAAATGGGCTTTACTTATTATGTTGGCCCGGAGTTAGAATATTTTTATTTTGCCAATTCCCAGGTTCCCCAACCTCTGGACCAGGGCGGATATTTTGATTTAGTGCCTCTGGACGTGGCCCAGGATTTAAGAAGGGACACAATTCTTACCATGCAGGCATTAGGCATCCAGGTTGAATATAGCCACCATGAAGTAGCAATGAGTCAGCATGAAATTGACTTGCGTTATACTGATGCCTTAACCATGGCTGATAATGTGATGACTTATCGCCTGGTAGTAAAAGAAACAGCCCGTCAGCATGGTGTATATGCGACCTTTATGCCCAAGCCAATATTTGGCATTAACGGCTCAGGCATGCATGTGCATCAGTCATTATTTAGAGGGAGCCGAAACGCATTTTTTGAGGCTAAGGAAAAGTACCATCTTTCTGAAATAGGAAAATTATTTATCGCAGGCCTTCTTAAACATGCGCCTGAAATTACCGCTGTCACCAGCCAATGGGTTAATTCTTACAAGCGCCTGGTTCCTGGATACGAGGCTCCGGTTTATATCTGCTGGGCCCAGATGAACCGCTCGGCTTTAATTCGGGTGCCGATGTACAAGCCGGGAAAAGAAAAAGCCACCCGCATTGAATACCGTTCACCTGACCCGGCGTGTAACCCGTATCTGGCTTTTTCTGTAATGTTGGCCGCAGGCCTTGAGGGCATAAAGAATAAATATAAATTGCCTGAGCCGGCCAATGACAATATCTATCATATGACCGAGGAAGAAAGAAGAAAGGTTAATATCAGGTCCTTGCCTGAAGATCTGTTGGAAGCAATCCGGATTACTGAAAATAGCAAGCTCATCAAAGAATGCCTGGGAAACAAGGTTTTTGAATATTTTATCCGCAATAAGAAAATGGAATGGGATGAATACAAAGCCCAGGTTACCCAGTATGAGATAACTAAATATTTACCCATACTTTAAAACCGTGCCCAAAACAAAACAGATTTATCAACTTTATTTAAAACACATTCAGGCACTTTCTAAAGTAGCGAATCTGATTACCTCAGGTTTATATCTAGGGGAAGTCTTACGTCTTATTGTCAGCGTTACAGCAGAAATTATGAATTCCAAGATTTGCTCGCTTATGTTACTTGACCCTGAGAAACAGGAATTAGTGGTAAGGGCCACGCAGTCTATCTCAGAAAGATACAACAAAAAACCCAATATAAAATTGGGCGAAGGCATAGCCGGGATAGTAGCTAAGGAGAATAAGCCTATCTGTGTTCTGGATGTCAAAAAAGATAACCGTTATTTAAACCGGGATATCGCCAAAAAAGAGGGCCTTTATTCTTTAGCCAGTGTGCCCTTGGCAGTAAAGGGAGGGGTTATAGGCGTGCTTAATTGCTATACTTCGCAAAAGCACAAATTCACCAAACCCGAGTTGGATGTCTTGACTGCAGTGGCTAGCCAGGCAGCAGTGGCAATTGAAAATGCCGAACTTGATTTAAGAGCGCGCAGCGCAGAAGAGGCGCTTTTAACCCGTAAACTCATTGAGCGCGCCAAGGAGATACTTTCGCAGGAAGCCAATATTTTACCAGCTGAGGCTTACCGGCTTATCCAAAAGCAGAGCATGGATACGCGCAAGTCCATGCGGGAGATCGCCGAAGCTATAATTTTGGCCAGGGATATCAAGAAGCCCCACAATAAAACTTGACGCAGGACGCAGGGACGGTTCTCAAAGTGAACTAAAACTGTCCCCATGATAATAGGATAAGAGTATGCGATGAGAAAATATTCCAGGAACTGTTTGGCGATGAATAAGAAAGTATGGGTATTTTTATGTTCAGCTGTTTCGGTGGCGGGAATTGTAACCTCAGGAAATGCAATAGAAGGAGGGCTGGCGATGAAATTAAAAAGTAGCGCATTCGAACATAACAAGTTTATCCCTAAGAAATTTACCTGTGAGGGTGCGGATGTTAACCCCGGGCTTATTATCGAAGATATAGCGGAAGAGACGAAAAGTTTAGCTTTAATAGTTGATGACCCGGACGCACCAATGGGAACATGGGTGCATTGGGTAGTTTTTGATATCCCACCAGTTTCTATGATTGAAGAAAATAGCATTCCCGGTAAACAAGGCAGCAATGATTTTGGCAGAAAAAATTACGGCGGTCCCTGTCCGCCCTCAGGCACTCACCGTTACTTTTTCAAAATATACGCCCTGGATAAAAATCTTAATTTAAAAGAAGGGACTACTAAGGAAGAATTAGAAAAGGCAATGCAGGGCCATATTCTGGATAAAGCAGAATTAATCGGTCTTTATAAAAAAGGCTCGGCTTTTTAGTTTAACCTTCCTCGATTACAGCCTGTCAACACATTCGTATACCCCCGATTGGCTTGCCTGCAGGTATCGGGGCTTGTTTTCTATATTTTATTCTCGGTATACTCAGTGTTGACACTGAGAGCGACCCCGTAGGGGGGTCGCCGAATGTGTCAAATTTCCTGCGTTTTAAATCTAGGCTTAAAAATCAGACATAATTACTTATAAATATTGAAACTTTTTATATAAAAAACCGTTGCTTTTTATTTATTGATTGTGATAATATAGTATTGCTTTATATTAAAGCGAAAGGAAGGTCGCCAAAACGGCGAAAGCATTAAGCGCTGACTGACAAAAATAGAGAGGGGGGGGCTGGATATGGCAGCGAAAGATCTGGGAAAAACTTCAACAGGTATGCAGCCGAATATGGCAGCACTCCTGAGTTATTTGGTAGGTTTTATTACAGGGATCATTTTTTACGTCATTGAGAAAAAAAATAAGTTTGTGCGCTTCCATGCCATGCAGTCAATTGTTACCTTTGGCTTTTTATTTGTCCTTGGTTTTATATTGGGAGTGATACCCGTAATCGGTTGGGTTTTAATGCCGGTTTTATGGATTGTAGAGGTAATCCTCTGGATAGTTCTGATGATGAAGGCTTATCAGGGCGAGAATTTTAAGCTTCCCATTGCCGGAGATATTGCGGAGAAGAACTCTTAAAGAGGAGGTTAAATATGATAAATAGGGGAAAGATATTTTTACTTTGTTTTATTATTCTCATTGTTGCTGGCAGGGTTCAGGCTGTAAGCGCAGAGAAGACAGAGAACCCGTTTATTATTAACAAAAAGGCTAAAGTGGGTTTTATTGATAATAAAGGTAAGATAGCTATTGCACCCAAATTTAATAAAGGAGCCGCATTCTCCGAAGGCCTGGCTGCTGTATATATTGACGGCAAATGGGGCTTTATCGATAAGACAGGCAAGGTAATTATCAAGCCTACGTACACTAGAGCATTTAACTTCTCCGAAGGTTTAGCAGCTGTGGAACTGGGAGGCAAATGGGGCTTTATCGATAAGACAGGCAAGGTAATTATCAAGCCTAAGTACACTAAAGCATCTAAATTCTCCGAAGGTTTAGCACGAGTGCAACGAGACGGTAAGCTAGGTTTTATCGATAAGACAGACAAGGTAATTATCAAGCCTACGTACACTAGAGCATTTGACTTCTCCGAAGGTTTAGCAGCTGTGGAACTGGGAGGCAAATGGGGCTTTATCGATAAGACAGGCAAGGTAATTATCAAGCCTACGTACACTAGAGCATTTGACTTCTCCGAAGGTTTAGCAGCTGTGGAACTGGGAGGCAAATGGGGCTTTATCGATAAGACAGGCAAGGTAGTTATCGAGCCTACGTACACTAAAGCATATAAATTCTCCGAAGGTTTAGTAGCTGTGGAACTGGGAGGCAAATGGGGCTTTATCGATAAAACAGGCAAGGTAATTATCGAGCCTAAGTACACTAAAGCATCTAAATTCTCCGAAGGTTTAGCACAAGTGCAACGAGACGATAAGCTAGGTTTTATCGATAAGACAGGAAAAGAAATCTGGGATAACGCAATTTGATTTTATCGCTCTTAATTAATCGCTCCCCCCTTATAAAGCAAACCATATTTTAGTTTTAACGCCTACTTTTTTACCCCTGATAGGATAGAACTACAGGTTAAGTTTTGAACAATTGTACAACTCAAATGGATAAAAACCAAAAAGTATTACATTGCGGAAGTGTGGCTATCGTGGGTAGGCCCAACACCGGAAAATCCACTCTTCTCAATAACATCCTGGAAGAGAAGGTAAGCATTGTAACCAGCGTTGCTCAAACTACACGTTATAAAATAAAGGGCATTCTTACTGATGAACGCGGACAGATTGTTTTCATCGATACCCCAGGCATGCATCGACCCAAGACCCGCATGGGTAGTTGTTTGTTGAGGCAGATAGATGAAGCCATAGTCGAATGCGATTTAATTATACATTTGGTGGATGTAACCGAAGCCCCGGGTAAAGGAGAAAATTCGGTTATAGAAAAAATAAAAAATAGCAACGTAGCGATAATCTTAGGATTAAATAAAATAGATTTAAAATCGGTATTTTTAGATAACTATATAAAACTCTGGGAAGAGGTTAAGGGCAAAAAAACCCAAGACATGACGCAGGATTTCATACTGATGCCTTTGTCCGCGCTTAAGGGAACCAACGTGGATAAACTCGTAGAGACTATATTCCTGCATCTGCCGCAAAGCCCCCTGCTTTATCCTAAGGATATTGTCTCGGATTTTCCCCAGAGGCTGGTAATAGCGGATATTATACGAGAGAAATTATTTTCTGTTATGCATAAAGAAATCCCGTATTCTTTGGCAGTATATATTGATGAAATGCAGCCACGGTCGAATAAACTAATTTATATCCGGGCAGTAATCTTGGTAGAGAGAGATTCGCAAAAGGCTATTGTCATTGGTAAGGAGGGGCAGGTCTTAAAAACCATAGGTCAGCAGGCGCGGATAGAAATCGAAGCGCTCCTGGAAAGAAAAATATTTTTAGAAACCCAGGTTAAGGTTAAGGTTAATTGGCAAGATGATCCTTTTATCTTAAGACAATTGGCTTTTCTTTAAAAAATTGATATCACTTGACAGGTTAATACATTATGGTATAAATTATTTTAGTCTTAAGAAGAAAAAATAAAAATAATTAAATGGAGGAAGAATGTTAAAAAAGATTGAAGAATTTATGGTAAAAGTCATTGAAAAGAATCCTGGTGAAGTTGAGTTCCATCAGGCAGTCCGAGAAATAGTGGAGTCGCTTGAGCCCTTCATTGAAAAAAATGCTAAATATCAGGAAGCAAAAATCCTAGAGAGAATGGTTGAGCCGGAGAGGGTAATAATATTCAGGGTTTCCTGGATGGACGATAAAGGAGAGATTCAGGTAAACAGGGGATACCGGATTGAGATGAACAGTGCCATCGGGCCTTACAAGGGCGGGATTCGTTTTCATCCTAGCGTCAATCTGGGGATTCTGAAATTCCTGGCCTTTGAGCAGGTATTTAAGAATAGTTTAACCACCCTGCCCATGGGCGGCGGAAAAGGCGGTTCGGATTTTGATCCCAAAGGCAAATCCGATAATGAAGTAATGAGATTCTGCCAGAGTTTTATGACCGAGCTCTTTAGGCATATCGGACCGGATACGGACGTCCCTGCAGGCGATATCGGGGTAGGCGGACGCGAAATAGGGTTTATGTTCGGGCAGTATAAACGCCTGCGCAACGAATTCACCGGCGTTCTTACCGGTAAGGGTCTGACTTGGGGCGGCAGTTTAATCCGTCCGGAAGCAACAGGTTATGGCTGCGTTTATTTTGTGGAGGAGATGCTCAAGACCAGAGGCGAATCCTTAAAAGGAAAGGTCTGTGCTGTGTCCGGCTCAGGTAATGTTGCCCAATATACCGTTGAGAAACTCATCCAGTTAGAGGCAAAGGTAGTGACCGTGTCGGATTCAAACGGTTATATTTATGATGAAGGAGGCCTTGACAAAAAGGAACTAGATTGTGTTATGGAACTTAAGAATGTGCAACGCGGCCGCATCAAGGAGTGCGCCAAGAAGTTTAACTGCAAGTATTTTGAAAACAAAAAGCCTTGGGAGGTAAAATGCGATATTGCTTTCCCCAGCGCCACGCAAAATGAAATAGACGGAAATGACGCCAAGATACTGGTGAAAAACGGCTGTATTGCTATTGGCGAAGGCGCAAATATGCCTTCTACCCCGGAGGCGGTGGAGGTATTCCAGAAGAACAAGATTTTATACGCGCCGGGCAAGGCAGCTAACGCCGGAGGAGTAGCAACCTCGGGGTTAGAGATGACCCAGAACAGCATGCGGCTATCCTGGAGCCGTGAAGAGGTTGATAAAAAGCTTCATGATATCATGATTGCTATCCATGAGCAGTGCGTTAAATACGGCAAAGAGGGAAACTACATTAATTATGTCAACGGCGCAAACATCGCCGGGTTTGTCAAAGTAGCCGATGCCATGATTGCCCAGGGGTTAGTTTAAAATTTAATAAAAATTTCCCCTGTTCAGAATCAAACTTTTTCATTTGTAAGCTTGCTTTTTTAATTGGTTATTTGGCGTTTGTCTGCTGACATCCGCTAATTCCTTAAACTTTATCTAAAACGCTTCGTAAATAATACGAGGCGTTTTTTATTATTGAATGCTTGACTTTTTAGGAGTAAAATAATCTCAAAATGCCATGAATCTGGATAAAGACCAAGCCTTAGAAGAGTTCTTCAAGAATTTTAAAAAAACCCTCAACATTACCTGCCTGTTTTCAAAAGACCACCCCTCATTTGTAAAAGCCGTGGGAGATTTTAAAAATACAATTGATGCCGCACTTATTTTTTTAAGTCCATTAAAAATCGGGGTCACGCCTGATTCTTTCCTGGTCCAGACCAAATATTTTTCCGCAGGCCTATTGTATGGAGAGTTGGCTAAGATGCTGCATCTACGCCGGGTAAAGACGCTCGAGATTAAGCCGGGCGTAAGCGTAGAAGAGCTGGTGGTTTTCTTCCACCAGATCTCGATGCACCCCAAAGAGATAATGGCAGGTGGCGGTATGTCTAACATCTTGAGTAAGGCAAAGGCAACTCATATTTTGACAGAAGAACTGGATTATTCTCAGCTTTTAAAAGGTTCGGGAACCGAATACAAAGATATATGGGTATATTTGCTCCAGGAGGCGGTGGAAAAAGACGATTCCGCTAAGGCGGATGCCTTAGCCGATAATTTTGACAAAATAGTGCAGCATTTCCGGATTAAGGACCTTTTAGAAAATGAAAAATTAAAGGAGAATATCCACCGGTTTATTGTTTATCTTAAAGATAAAGGTAAGGATAAGTTTTTACAATGCGCAAAGGAAATGGCTAGTGTCATACTTAAAGAGAAAGAAATTCTACAAGAGGCGGATATAGAGAAAATAAGGATATTTTTTAAAGACTTAAGTGAAGCAGATTTTGCGGATATATTAAGCCAGGACCTTTTAAGCGATGAAGGATTTGACCATTTGAGCTTCGGCCTATTTTCCAAAATCCTGGATGAGGAGAAACATAAAAATGTGGCTGTACAAACCGCAAAGAACCTTCGGGAAAAGCCGCTTGGTGACAACCGCAGGTTAACCAAAAATATCCAGAAGTTATTCTCTACTTCCGGCTCTTCGGCTGTTTCCCGGGTTTATCAGAATACCCTTTCCTCTTTCTTAGGCAATATCGCTTTTGGTAATCTCATTGCTTTTGACCGCGAACTAACCCACATCAACTACGATTCAGTTTTGCTGAATTTGTTTAATGAAGAAAAAAACCAGGAGCGCCTGATTACCATCTTGGAAAAGATAACCGTGGAACTAGACCGCCTCGTGCGTAAAAGAGATTTAGGGTATTTGAAGTCTTTGCTGGAATCCATCGATAAAAAAAGACTACAGGACTCTTCCACAGCCGATTTATTCGATGGCTTGGAAAATCTCATTTATAATTTACTAGAAGATGTTATCTGCGAGCAGGAATCAGCAGAGGATTTTCAATATTTTATAGATACTATGCAAAAAAGTACATTGGGTCTGGATTCGTATTTGGGTAAGATATTTAACGAAAATAAGGTAAACGCCAACCGCTTAAAATTATTCTTAAAATTTTTTCCAGCAGAACTGCCTATTTTCTATCAGAATTTAGAGAAAAAAAACCAGGATATAGAATTCCTTATTCGGGTTATCGAAAGTTTAAGCGCAGTTTCCCATCCCCAAGCCATGGATATCCTTAAACACATATATTCTTTTGCCAACAATTTCATCAAAATAGAAGTGCTTCAGGCCATGCAGAAATTCTCCCGATACGATGAAGAATTCCTATTTTCTATTTTACAAAACGCGGATATAACGCTCAAAAAGGAAGCTCTGCTGATTTTAAGCAAAGAAGAGAAATCAAGACAGAAGGCCCTGGAAAAATTATTCGCAATTAAAAGCCCCTGGGGCACAAAAAACAGCTTTATAATGGAGAATATATTAGTTGTGGAAGAAAACGGGTTAAAAGAGGCCAAGGATTATTTAGTCACCATTGCCAAGAAGCACTTTTTCTGGAACCGGGATATCAGAAAGGAAGCATTGAGGGTTTTAAAAAAATGGGCCACTTAGAAAAGGTTGGAATAGTCCTTAGGGATATCATCGCGTCTTTACAGATGGCTAAACTCTATTCTACGGCGCATGTTATCTTCAAAAATTCAGTCACCAAGGCCTACAATAGCCTGCAGGATGTTTTAAGGGACAAATCAGAGTTGATTATAGGCATTATAGGTGAGGAGCTCGCTTTCGAAAAAGAGATTTTTTTTGAATTAAGTAAATTGGCTCAACCCATGATCGCCTATTTTAAGGAAAAGGGCATCGAAAGGATTGTTTTTGATTCCGGCCTACAGGAGGAAGAGCTGGAGAAATTTATTGCCTTTTTATCAGAGTTCCGGGAAATTACAAAGAAGGAGCCGCAGGGGTATTTAACTTCCTTAGGGATACGCAATATAAGGGTGGGCAAAATAAAGGTCGGCCTGGCTAAGGCAGACGAGTCTTTAGTGGAAGAAACCCAACAGCTTATAAATTATTTGGTACTTTACAACAATTATCAAACAAAAGTTGCGCAATCCTTAGAAACGATGCTGGATAACGAAACGGTTGATTATCTTGCCTTAAGATTAGCGGTGACCAATATCATGGAGAATTTAATCAGCCGGCATCAGGACCTTTTAAAATTAACCACCATCAAAAGGTATGACTTAAATACCTTTGTGCACATAGTGAATGTTTCTATACTGGCAATGTATTTTTCTTCCAAACTTGGTTTTAGGCAGGACGATGTTTTGGATATAGGGATTGCTGCGTTATTCCATGATATCGGTAAGCTTTATATCTCCAGAAAAATAATCGGTAAGCAGGACAAGTTAACCGGTGAGGAGTTTGAGAAGGTAAAAAGCCATGCGGTCCTGGGAGCAGAGATCCTTCTAAAATATGTAAATACTATGGGAGTTTTGCCGGCGGTGGTGGCGTTCGAGCACCATTTAAAATACGATTTAACAGGATATCCCAAATTAGCCTTTACCCAGAAACCCCACATTGCCTCTTTGATTGTTTCACTCTGCGACGTTTACGATGCCCTTTCGCAAAGAAGAAGCTATAAAAACGAATATCCTCCGGATGAGATTTACGATTTTATGATTAAAGAAAAAGGTAAATTTTTTGAGTCAGTCCTTTTGGATAATTTCTTTAAAATAATGGGTGTCTGGCCCATAGGCACGATTGTACTTTTAAGCGATTCCAGTATTGCCGTAGTCAGGCAGGAGAATGAAGAAGAGATATTTTGCCCTAAAGTGGAAGTGATAAAACCAGCGGATAAAAAAGAATTAATTGATTTAAAAGAGGCGAAAGAAAAAATTAGGATTGAGAGAGCCTTAAATCCCTTCACCGAAGCCAAAGATTATCTGCGGCTAATTTAATCAACCAAAAATATTTTGACATCCTGCCAGAATATGGTATATTAACACAGTGGTAGTTCGCTGGGGAACTGCTTTAAAAAAACAATGGCGTTTGGAGACGCTATTATTGTCTCGAAACGCCATTCTTATTTAAGGTACGGGTTATGGCCAAATATATATTCGTAACCGGGGGAGTGATTTCTAGCCTTGGCAAAGGTATTACCTGTGCTTCGATAGGTAGGATATTGGAATCAAGGGGTTTAAAAATCACTTTGATGAAGCTTGACCCCTACATCAATGTTGACCCCGGCACCATGAATCCCTATCAGCACGGTGAAGTTTACGTTACCGAGGATGGCGCAGAGACGGATTTAGATTTAGGGCACTACGAGAGATTTACTAATGCCCGGATTACGCGTTTCAATAATGTTACTGCCGGTCAGGTATATAACGCAGTAATTTCACGAGAAAGGCACGGCGACTATTTAGGTAAAACCATCCAGGTTATCCCCCATATCACCAATGAGATAAAAGATAGAATCAAAAAAGTGGCTTCGGTTTCAGGAGCCCAGATTGTCTTAGTTGAAATCGGCGGCACAGTAGGCGATATTGAAAGTCTTCCTTTCCTGGAGGCAGCCCGGCAGTTCCGCTTGGATATGGGGCAAGAGAATGTTTTTTATGTACATGTAACCTTAGTTCCTTTTATAAAGGTGGCTGGTGAAATAAAAACCAAACCCACTCAGCATAGCGTAGGGACTTTGCGCGGAATAGGAATTCAGCCCGATGCCCTTATCTGCCGCACGGAAAAACCTCTCTCGGTTGATATCAGAGAAAAAATCGCCCTATTCTGCAGCATAAACGAAGAGGCGGTAATTGAAGCCAGGGACTTGGAGTCAATTTACGAAATCCCCTTGGTATATAAAAATCAGGGCTTAGACCGGATAATTTTAAGGCACCTTAATTTAAAATTTAAGTCCTATGACCTGGCCAATTGGCAGAAAAATGTGGTGGATAAGGCGATTAACCCTAGATATAAAGTTAACATCGCAGTGGTGGGTAAATACATCGAATTACAGGATGCCTACAAATCCATATACGAAGCCCTGGTGCATGCGGGAATAGCCAATGACGCCAAAGTAATTATTGACAAGGTTGATTCTGAGGAGGTTGAGAAAGAAGGCACGGATAAACTCCTTAAACATGCCTGCGGGATTCTTGTGCCCGGCGGCTTCGGTTATCGGGGTATTGAGGGTAAGATTAAAGCCATCAACTATGCCAGAGTAAAGCGCATCCCATTTTTGGGGCTTTGTCTGGGCATGCAATGCGCGACAATTGAATTTGCCAGAAATGTCTGCTCCTTAAAAAACGCCAACTCCACAGAATTCAACAAGAGGACCCCTTATCCGGTAATAAGTTTGCTGGAGGAGCAGAGAGAGGTTAAAGATTTAGGCGGGACCATGCGCCTGGGTTCCTATATCTGCAGCATTAAAAAGAAAACCAAAGCCTTTGCCGCATACAAAAAGAGAATAATCTGGGAGCGGCACCGCCATCGATACGAATTTAATAATAAATATCGAAAACTTCTGGAAAGAAAAGGAATGGTTTTTTCCGGGATATATCCCAAAGGCAACCTCGTTGAGATAATCGAGCTTAAGGACCATCCTTATTTTATAGCGGTGCAATTCCATCCTGAATTTAAATCCAAACCCGATAGAGCCCACCCCTTATTCCGAGAATTCATTAAGAGCGCCTTAAGAATAAAAAAGTAATATGGACGCCATATTAGCCTTAGAAGACGGAACGATATTTAGAGGTAAATCCTTCGGTGCCTGCGGGGAAAGATACGGGGAAGTGGTTTTTAACACCAGTATGACCGGCTACCAGGAGATTCTCACTGACCCTTCCTACAAGGGCCAGATTGTTACGATGACCTACCCTTTAATCGGTAACTACGGAGTAAATAAGGAGGACGTTGAATCCTGCAAGGCTTTTGTGGAAGGATTCGTGGTTAAAGAATACAGTAAAATCTCAAGCAACTGGCGCTCCGATCAGTCATTAGGAGATTACCTTAAAGAAAATGATATTGTGGGGATTGAAGGGATAGACACCCGGCAGCTTACCCTGCATATCCGCCAGTTAGGAGAATTAAAAGCGGTTTTATCTACCGAAGACTTGGATGAAAAGAACCTGGTTAAAAAAGCCAAGGATTCACCGGGCTTAATCGGTAGGGACCTGGTTAAGGATGTCAGTTGCCAAAGAGTTTATAACTGGAATAGGCAGGGTAAATATAAGGTAGCGGTCATAGATTGCGGGGTAAAATTAAATATCTTAAGGCAGTTGGCTCAGAATAACTGCCAGGTTTTGGTTGTGCCGGCAAAAACTACAAGCCGGGAAATCCTAAGGTTTAAGCCAGACGGGATTTTGCTTTCCAATGGCCCGGGTGACCCTGCAGCTATATCAGGAGTGATTAATACGACAAAAGAATTACTGGGTAGGCTTCCTATATTCGGCATTTGCTTGGGGCACCAGATGTTAGGTTTAGCTCTGGCCGGTAAAACCTATAAACTTAAATTCGGCCATCACGGCGGAAATCATCCGGTTAAAGAGATAAAAACAGGTAAGGTCTCTATCACCGTGCAAAATCATGGGTTTTGCGTTGACATAGATACCCTGAATAAAAAAGAGGTTGAAATAACGCATATAAATTTAAACGACTTGACACTTGAAGGTATGCGGCATAAAAAACTGCCCATTTTTTCTGTGCAATTCCATCCGGAGAGCTCGCCCGGTCCTCATGATGCTCGGTGTCTTTTTAAATCCTTTGTAAAATTAATGGAGAATTGGCGTGCCAAAAAGAAAAGACATTAAGAAGATCCTTATCATTGGCTCAGGCCCGATTATTATAGGACAGGCCTGTGAATTTGATTATTCCGGAACCCAGGCCTGCAAGGTTTTAAAACAGGAAGGTTTTGAGATAGTTTTGGTAAATTCTAATCCGGCTACTATTATGACTGATCCCCAGATGGCGGATAAGACCTATGTTGAGCCTATCACCGTAGATATGGTAACCAAGATTATTGCTAAAGAAAAACCGGATGCCCTTCTTCCTACGTTAGGCGGCCAGACAGCTTTAAATATAGCTGTGGGTTTGGCAGAAAAAGGCGTTTTAAAGAAATATAAAGTCGAGACTATTGGCGCTGACATCAGGGCTATCGAAAAAGCAGAAGACCGAAGATTATTTAAAGAGTCTATGGCAAGAATAAACTTAGATTTGCCAAAAAGCGGTCAGGCCTATAATCTTAAAGAGGCTGTTGATATTGCCCAAAAAATAGGTTTTCCGGTAATTATCCGACCAAGTTTTACCCTGGGCGGAACCGGAGGCAGCATTGCCTATAATATCGAAGAATTTAAGGAACTGGCTCAGCAGGGTCTTGGTTCAAGCATGATTAGCGAGATATTAATCGAGGAATCCGTATTAGGCTGGAAGGAATTTGAGTTAGAGGTGATGCGGGATTTAAAAGATAATGTGGTAATAATCTGTTCCATTGAGAATTTTGACCCGATGGGCATACACACCGGAGATAGTATTACTGTAGCTCCCAGCCAAACATTGACTGATAAAGAATATCAGAAGATGAGGGATGCTGCGATTGCCTGTATCCGAGAGATTGGCGTGGCCTGCGGCGGTTCAAATATTCAATTTGCCGTGCACCCTGAAAACGGCCGCATGGTAATTATTGAGATGAATCCCCGGGTCTCCAGAAGCTCAGCACTTGCCTCCAAAGCCACAGGATTTCCCATAGCCAAGATTGCCGCAAAATTGGCCGTGGGTTATACCTTAGATGAGATTCCCAACGATATTACCAAAGAAACTCCGGCCTGTTTTGAGCCGGCTATTGATTACTGCGTAGTAAAAATACCCCGTTTTACTTTTGAGAAATTTCCTTCAGCCGAGCCAGTTCTAACTGTCTCGATGAAATCAGTAGGCGAGGTCATGGCCATAGGTAGGACTTTCAAAGAAGCACTGCAAAAAGGATTGCGTTCCTTAGAGATTGGTAAATACGGCTTGGAAACAGCGGTATTTAAGGATTTAACCCGGCCAGAAGCGAATAACAGCGTATTGGATAAAATCTTTGCAAAACTAATAATTCCCAATGCAGAAAGAGTCTTTTATATCGCCGATGCTTTAAGGGCTGGCTTGGATTTGGAAAAGATTTATGCGCTGACTAAAATTGACCGCTGGTTCTTACACAATATCAAAGAGCTCACCGATTTAGAAAAAGAGCTACTCCAGAGTAAGGATAACCTGACTGATAAACTTTTGCGGCGAGCTAAAGAATATGGGTTTTCCGACCGGCAATTGGCAAAACTCCTGGGTAAGAAAGAAGAAGAAATTTATCAATTGCGTAAGTTGCTTAATATCACGCCTACCTTTAAACTTGTGGATACCTGTGCCGCGGAATTCCAAGCCTTCACACCTTACTATTATTCCACCTACGACAAATAAACTCTTCCACCTGAATTAAAATAAAATTAAAAATTATAAAATTCCATATTTACCCATTTGATTTTTCTAAAGTTATGATATAATAAAAGGCAATGAAGAAGATTTGGATGAATAAGGCAAAATCGTTCAGGAAAGCGGAGAAATCCGAGACGAATTATTATCTGAATATCTCGGCAATAGAGAGGCTAAGAATAGTGCAATTCTTAAGAGAGATGCATTATAGGATAAAAAATGGTCTTAGTGGCAAGGGTAGAAAAGGACTACGCAGGGTTATTAAAATTATTCAATAAAAATAAGGTAAGATATTGTATCGTGGGAGCATACGCAGTTGCTTTTTATGCCAGGCCCAGGTATACAAAGGATATAGATATTTTAGTAGAGCCCGAGATAAAAAATGCGCTCAGGATAATCAGGTCTCTTCAGGAGTTTGGATTCAAAAGTTTGGGATTAACCGAGAAAGACTTCAGCCAGAAGAATAGGATTATTCAGCTGGGGTATGAGCCGCTGAGAATAGATATCCTGACTTCTATAGATGGCTGCACTTTTAAAGAGGTCTGGAAAAACAAAAAAACCTCCCGCTATGGTAGGCAAAAGGTTTTTTTTATCGGTATAGCGGAATTGATAAAGAATAAAAAAGCTTCAAAGCGCAAACAGGATAAAGTTGACTTAGATATTTTATTACAAGGCCAGAAATCTAAGCGGTAATAGGGACACCCTTTCTGCCAATCGAGGGACACCCTTTCACCCAATCGGGAGGGTGTCCCTTTTAAGCCGCAAAACCAAACCAACCCCTGATTTTTCCCTGCCTGCCGGCAGGCAGGCTGTTCCCGCTTTTGGCGGGGGGGCCCCATCCGCTAATTCAAGCAACCCAATTCTTACTAGCCCTTACTAGCGTTAACTAACCTTAATAGGGATCGGTCAATAGATTCTTACCCCCTTGAGTCAAAAAAGAGGTATAAGTATTAAGCAGCGCATCAAGATCGACAGCGGGGGCCATTAAGAGCCGTTTATCCAAGTCAGGTTTTTTCTCTTGAGC
>Ga0315279_10001036_pt1 | contig 48349 bp, 38 predicted proteins | sample YL17G06_20_MG_FD_203694 | JGI IMG/M metagenome (GOLD analysis project Ga0315279, IMG submission 203694) | Sediment microbial communities from Yellowstone Lake, YNP, Wyoming, USA - YL17G06_20 | ecosystem: Environmental > Aquatic > Freshwater > Lake > Sediment | place: USA: Wyoming | collected...
GGTTGAGGCGCTGGTGACAGTGCCTCTCAAGGATCCAGTTCCTGCAGGTCCACTAGAAACCAGAGCAAAGTTTTGGATGGTGGTATTTCCAGCGGTTATATTCACACTAACTATTTGAGTATCATAATCAGTCAGCGAACAGGTAACTGACTTAGCGCCGGCAGAGAGTCCGGAGAATGTATAGTTACCATTAATATCTGATGTAGTTGATCCTCCACCACCGGAGACACTTACCGTTGCTCCTTGCAAAGGCAGGCCGGTTGAGGCGCTGGTGACAGTGCCTCTCAAGGATCCAGTTCCTGCAGGTCCACTAGAAACCAGAGCAAAGTTTTGGATGGTGGTATTTCCAGCGGTTATATTCACACTAACTATTTGAGTATCATAACCAGTCAGCGAACAGGTAACGGATTTAGGGCCGGCAGAGAGTCCGGAGAAGGAGTAGTCGCCAGCAGCATTGGTAGTGGTTGAAGGTCCACCGGAGACACTTACCGTTGCTCCTTGCAAAGGCAGGCCGGTTGAGGCGCTGGTGACAGTGCCTCTCAAGGATCCAGTTCCTGCAGGTCCACTAGAAACCAGGGCGAAGTTCTGGATGGTGGTTTGAGCAGCGGTAATTATCACGACGAGGGCTTGACTATCATAGTTTGAATAAGAGCAAGTTATCAGGTGTGGACCGGGAGAAAGGTTGATGAAATAATAAAATCCTTGGGAATTGGCAGTAATGGTTTGGCCTTCAACCACAAGTGTCGCGCCAGCGATTGGCTGGTTATTGCTGGCATCGGTCACAATACCCGCAACGGAGCCATAGCCGGCAGAGCTTTGCAGTAATGTAAAATCTTTTACTGTAGTTTGGTTGGCTATGATCTTCACCGTATCTGATTGTTTATCATAACCGGGATAGTAACAGGTTAGGGTATAGGTTCCGGGAGAGAGATCCATGAAACTGTATAGCCCCGAAGCGGTGGTGGTGGTGGTGAGACCCGTGCCTTCAATCGTCAAAATTGCGCCGTTGATCGGCACCCCGCTGACATTGGTGACCGTTCCAGTGAGACTGGGTGGCTTCCCAAAAAGGGTGAAGATCCCTCCCAGCGCGGTTTGGGAGCCGGCCTCGGTGCTGGAACCGATCGCTGGCTCACCTTTAATATCTATAAAACTGGGCTCGAATGAGCCGCCGGAAGAGATGGTTCCGGAAAAAGCAAAGCAGGCGGTTGAAAATAACAACGCAGCCACGAAGGCAAAGAATAAAATATTTGTCTTTTTAATCATTATTAAGTAACCGTAATTACCAGCAATTACAACAAAGTAAACGCACTTACAAATAAGCAGCCGCAATTACTACTAAGTAACTGCACTTATTTATAACTGTATTTCAGAATCTATTTAATTTTCTCTTCCAGGACTCTTACTCGATCATCAAGCTGCTGAGATTGTGATTTTAAATTATTTATCTCTGTTTCCTGTGATTGGAGCACCTTTTGCTGGTCGTCCAGTTCTTTTTGCTGGTCTTTGGCGATCAGATGCAATCCCTGGATGGCGGCCAGCGCCACACCGTCGGCATCGATGGTGTCGATGTGTTTATCGTCCTCACCTAATGAAAAGGCCGCATAAAGATCCTGAGCGGTAGGCCCCATGTGGCGGATGGAAGGAGATTGGGTTTTGTAATTCCAGGTGGTGATGGGAATCTGTGATAGTTTGTTGACAACTTCGATAGGATTTACCGCGTTAAAATTTTCTTTCAAATTAACATCGCTTACAGAAGCCCAGGAGCTCCCGCCGGCTGCTAATGTAGCGCCTGAGACGAGATTGCTGCTGGTATAAAAGCGGATGCCGCCCGCAAAACGCGTGGTCCATTGATTGGCCGCAGAAGATGTAACATCACTGGCAGAAGAATCGCCAAAAACGAAAGACCCGTCGTCATTGGCTTTCGCCCGGTTACCAGCTGCGAAGGAGTAGGTTCCGGCGGCGGATGTTAAATATCCCATTGCAACCGACGTATTTCCGCTGGCAGTTGATCCGTAGCCCATGGCGGTTGAATAAAGGCCGCTGGCAACTGAACTTCCCATCGCGACTGAAGCACCCCCGCTGGCAATAGAACCATTACCCATTGCGGTAGCGCCCATTCCGCTAGCAATCGTGCGGTACCCCATCGCGGTCGACGCTTCACCGCTGGCTATGCTGTACTCACCCATGGCGGTTGAGGCGGATCCGTTTGCGAAGGTTGACATTCCTATAGCGGTTGCAAATTCGCTACCGGCGGTGGTTTGGAAACCCATTGCTGATGAAGCGTTTCCTTTAGCAATTGCTCCAAGCCCCGCTGCAAAAGAGGCCGGGCCGTAAGCTGCTGAGGTTTCGCCCATGGCGGTTGAGCTACTGCCGAAGGCTTGGGTGAATCGTCCCGTAGCGGTAGAAGATGGGCCTGCGGCCAAGGTGTCATTGCCGGTGGCAAAGGAGTAAAATCCGATATAATCATCGTTATAGTTAATCGAGGCTACATAGCCGGCTCTAAAAGCCGCTTTCTTAGGGTACCAGATCAGTCTGGTACCCTGACCTTTAGTTAAAAGGTCTTTTCCTGAACCAAAGGTTCCCTTGGCCAGAATCCCACCATCGTTGTCGAGACTTAGTTTAAATTCCGGCTCCGGCGTCCCGATGCCCACTTTATACATGGTCGTGGTTTTGGTTGAGCCGTCGGTGGTCCAGCCGGCGCCGCCAGCTCCCACTACTGCCGTGGTCTGAATGGTGCCATCCGGGAACTTATATCCGCCCAGCGTGGACTCAATGGTGCCGTAGACCGACAACATACCCGCCTCAACGCTTACGCTTCCACGGACCGAGACATTGCCGTCAAACCATGCAGAGGTGGGTCCTTTACCATAAATTCCATAGCCGTAAGTAGATGTACCGGAGACACCAACCCCGCCTATAGTATTATTGGCAACGGTACCTCTTACACCAATTGAGTTCCCCTTTCCCTCAACTCCAATTCCTGCCTTATTTGATCCATCCATTGCCGTCGTGTTTTCGCCGTAAACCGCAGCTTCATTGGTAGCGGCTTTGGCATAAACTCCGTATCCGTTTACACTTTCAAAAGAACCGGCGGTACTGACACTTTTAACCCGGATGCCATAAGTTGGGGTGACAGCGCCATAGCCGGCCCGGGCACCCGCTTCGAGCGTGAGCACCCCCGACATAGTGTCACCGGCTTTTTTCACGTAAGCGCCGGTTTCTCCGGCCGCCAGGTTCTCCGCCACCAGCGCGCGGAAAGCATAGGGAACCGAATTGAGGTTTTGGGTTATGGCGGGATAGGGGGTTTGCGGCGTGATGGTTAAGGTGGCCGTTCCGCCGGTAAAAACTCCCGGATCGATGGGAATGGTGCCGCCGATGGTGGCGCTAAAGATACCGGTGGTAGTTTCAACCGGGATATTGTTGGTTTCGGTCCAGGTGCCAATGGTAAAGGTCATGCTGATCGGGCTGGAGGCGGGTACGGGAGTCAGCTTCCCTTGAATATTTATTTTCTGCGGGATCGCTGACCATGCCTGGCTTGCGGCAATCACTCCTATTAAAACTAGAATTAACCAGAAACCGATTTTTTTCATCTAAATCTCCCCCTATTTACCAACCTTGGCTTCGAGGGCAATTATTCTGTCCTCGAGCTGCTGTTTTTTCAGCTTTAGCTCATTTATTTTTTCCGCCTGATTTTGAATTTTCTGTTTTCGGTTCTCGATTTCTTTTTTCTGGTCCTTTACCATCAACTGCAGTCCCTGGATGGCGGCCAGTGCCACACCGTCGGCATCAATGGTATTGATGTGTTTATCGTCTTCGCCTAATGAAAAAGCCGCATAAAAGTCTTGAGCGGTGGGACCCATGTGGCGGATGGAATGGGGTTGAGTTTTATAATTCCAGGTGGTGACAGGGATCACTGATAATTTATTAACTACTTCGATCGGACTTACCGTGCTAAAATTTTCTTTTAAATTAACGTCGCTTAAAGAAGACCAGGAACTTCCGCCGGCTGCCAATGAAACGCCCGAGCTAAGGGCGCTGTTGGAATAAAAGCGGATGCCGCCCGAGAAACACGCGGTCCATTGGTTAGTTGCGGAAGAGAGAAGGGGCTTTACAATATGATCGCTAAAAACAAAGGAACCTTCATGATTGGCGGCAACAGCATTAATGGTGTCAGAAAAACCTGCAGCAAGTGAAAGATTTCCATTGGCGGAAATTGAAGAGCCTATTGCCTCAGAGGTGCCGCCGTTTGCAATGCCCAGGCCGATTGCCGTTGAATAGATACCCCTCGCGTTTGAACCACCTAAGGCGGTAGAAGCTAAACCGCTGGCAACCGATGCAAGTCCGATTGCCGTTGAGAATCTCCCGCTGGCCAATGCAACTCTACCAAACGCAGTAGAAGCTTCACCGCTGGCTGAATTGTACTCTCCAAATGCAGTTGAAACCAAGCCGGAGGAATCGTTCTGTTGTCCAAAAGCTATAGAATATTGATTGGTTGCGCTTGAGTAATACCCTATCGAGGTTGATCCATACCCGCTAGCGGATGAAGAAGCTCCGATTGCGGTTGAGGCACGGCCGGCGGCCATACTCCCAGAGCCGATTGCGGTTGAATAAAGACCACTGGCGACTGTGCTGCTCCCTAACGCAATCGAAGAATCTGCGGTGGCTTTGGTATAACTACCTGCTCCAAATGAGTAGGGTCCAATATTTGGCTCGTCCCATTGATCGTATGCTATACCAGCCCGGAAGGCCGCTTTCCTAGGGTACCAGATCATGTGTGACGTTTCCGGGAATTTCACGACATTAAAAACGTTAGTGCCCGAACCAAAGGTTCCCTTGGCTAGAATTCCACCATCGTTATCGAGACTTAGTTTAAATTCCGGCTCCCGCGTCCCGATGCCCACTTTATACATGATCGTGGTTTTGGTTGAGCTGTCGGTGGTCCAGCCACCGGAGTCAAGTATGCCGCCTAGTGCCGCCGAAGTCTGGACGGTGCTGTCCGGGAACTTAAAACCATTGGCTCTGGATTCGATAGTGCCGCCCACCGTCAACTTTCTTGCCACATAGGGCGCCATGGTGCTGATATTAAGGTTTCCGTGCACCAAAAAATTACCATCAAAGTATCCGGCTAAACCACGGGTGGTGCTGCCGTATACTCCGTAAGAAATAGTATTTTCCCCATATACGCCGATGCCGCTTTCGCTATAACCTTTTACTCCATAGGCATTCCCTTTTCCCTCAACTCCGATTCCGGCGGCTAGATTAAGTCCGGGAAATTTGCCAGTGGTGTTTTCTCCGTAAACCGCGGCCGTATTCGGCGCGGATGATATTCCATATATTCCAGTCTTACCAGTTGTGGTCTCGAAAGTTCCACCGGCGGTGTTTCCTTTGGCTTGAATGCTGTTCCCGGCTAACGCGCCCGCGTCAAGGGTCAGCAGGCCGGTCATGGTGTCGCCCGCTTTTTTAACATAGACTTCGCTGGTTAATCTCTCCGCTTCCAGCGCGTGAAAAGCGTAGGGAACCGAAGCCAGGTTGTGGCGGGGGGGGAGGGCGGCGCCGTCAATTGAGATTTCCAGCCATAATTCTTGATTAAATTGTGTGCCGGACGGGATGGGAATGTTGGTAAAGAAAACTCGATTTGTTATCGGGACATTGGGGACGGTGATATCGACGATCTTGGTGCCTCCGGTCGGGGCATCGTAGACCGAAAAGGTGATGTTTTTGATAACGGTTCCGCTGGCCGGGATACTCGGGCCTGCGGCCTGTCCCTGAAAACCAATCGCAAGTGGAATCGCCGCCCAGCTTACACCCGCCATTACCAAAACGATCATTAACCCGAGCGGTATCTTTTTTATGCTGAAGATAAAATCCTTGAGGTCGTGGGGAGTAAAATTAAGTACTCGCACTTCATGGAAATTGTAGCATTTCGGGGCGGTCAAGTCAACAGCTTTTCGGGGATTTTTAAATTTTAATCGACGATGGTAAGTTTGAACTTGCCAAGCAACCTATTTTCATCTCTAGCGATGATGGTGCCGACGTAGATGGCGTTGCCGGCGAGGTAGCCCTGGTCGGTGCGGCCGTTCCAGCCATCTGGAGGAGGGACCTTGTTGATGCCGGCGGAGCCGCCTTCGGACCCGGCGTTGAAGCTGCGGTGGAAGATCCGCTCTCCGCCCACGCTGATGATATAGATCTCGATATTAGCATTCGTAGACAATCCGTACTGGATCCAAACCCTTTTATCCTTGCTGATGCTGAAGGGGCTGGGATAGGTGATGGGTGGGCCGAAGAGGCGCGCCGGGCCGCCCATGACCTCCACTTTGGCCACTTCGGTGGCTTCGGTGGTGGGGCCTTCCAGGCCGCTGGAGCGGGCGGTGACCGTGAAAGTATGTTCGCCGTCGGTGAGTCCCGGATCGGGAACGGTAAATTTTAGCGTCATGGCGCTGACCTTGCCCGCCGTGACGGTTTTGCTGGCATTGGCGGCGGAAAGCGGCACGGGTTTGCGATCGGCGGTTCCGGCGTCCTGGACGATCGAATACGATTCGACCGCCGAAGCCAGGGTATAGGGAGGATCGATAGAGATCTCAACTTTTATCTCGGGCTTTGTCTCAACAATGAACGGTACGGGTAATTGACCCGGTTGTTTTACTACCCAATAAACTTCCGGCTGGTAGAGGCGGTTGCCGAACCAGAGCTTGATAGCGGGGGCTCCGGGAGCTTTCTTGCCGCCGCCCAGGTAAAGCGCCATGCCCTTAACCTCGTCCCAGCCCAGGCCGGAGATCTTGACCGTGCCGTCGGCGCCGTAACTATCGATCTGTTCGGTGGAGACTTTATAAGTCTGGCCGACGACGAGAGGAGCGGGGAAGATGCCGAAGCCGTTGATGATAAAGGTGTTGTTGAACGCTACCGACTCGGCGTAATTGCCGGCGTCAAAGCCGGCGGCGTCGTAATAGAAATAAACGGCGCGGTTGCCCACCGTTGCCTCCGGGGTGTCGGCAACATGGCCGACGATCCAGTAGGGAGGCATGAGGGGCTTTAGCTCTGACTGAGCGCAAGCCACGCCCGCCATGAGGACCAGCAAGCCGCAAATTATAAGGGCAAATCGCTTCATTTAATTTTTTACCTTACGGGTGAAAGCTTGAAGGTTATAGTCCGGGAAACCGAGAGATAATAACCTTTTCCTCCTACTAAACTTATTTTGGTCTCATCAAAGCCGGCTGTGCTGTAGGTCTTGCTGCCGGTGGTGGAGTAGCTTGCGCCAGCGAGCTTCTGAGTTGCTCCGTCCCAGTAGGCCGAGGCCGTGACGGTGCCGGCGCCGGCAGAGCTATTGATGGCTGCGATCAGGTCCTGAAGGTTGTTCAGGGTAGAAGTGTGTCCCGCCAGGTCGTCAAAAAGGAGCGGGAAATTGGCCGGGATTCCGACCGAATTCACGCCCATGCCGCCGGAGATTTTGGTGAGAGTGATGGTGACCGGGCCGCCGCCGCCAGCTCCACCTGTAGTAGGAGCTGCAGCCGCCATTACTCCACTTGAGAAACGGTACTGTGCGATTTTGGTCGCGTTAGTTAAATCAGAAGCCGTGGGTGGGGTAGTGGTTTGGTTATAAGCGAAAGCTTTGAAGAAATAGGTCTCCTGGGTTGAAAACGCGGTTCCGGCCGCGTCTTTTGTCAGAGTAATGGATTCATTGGTTTCGCTGGCGCCGGTTCGCGGCTCAATGGTGAGAAGTTTTATCCCCTGCATTTTGGTCGCGTCGGCCCAATCGGAAGGATTTTCCGGTATAGCGCTCCATTTGTTGATGTTCGTAGTATACCAGATAACCGTTCCTCCCTGCGGTTTTGTGGCGTAATTCGGCGAATTATTCCACTTGAGGGTGATCTCGTTCAGATTGATGCGGGATATGGCATAAAATTTAGCTATAGGGTCCGGCGCGACGCCCGGCGCTTGCGCGACCTGTGCTGGTGCTGAATAATTATATCCTTGCTGATTGGGAGTCCCGCCAACCGGGTCATAAGCGTAGATTCTATAGTAATAAACTGTACCGTTAACCAATCCGGAATCAGGAAAGCTGGTTCCATTTCCTACGTATACTACCTTCGCGTTAGCATCTCCCGGTGGTGCGGAATTGACCGTCGGAGGGGTCGTCCCATTGGCAGTTCCGTCCGGCGGTGGCCCGGCGTTTGTGAAAGTAGGACTGGGATAAGCGCCGATTTTTCTGATTAGAACCACTTTATCAAAGTCAACGGTTGGATTGACCCACGAAAGCGTTAATTTCGTGTCGGCGGATGCGGCAACAAAATTAGCGGGCGTACCCGGAGGCGTGAAATCATGCGGCACCACCTGTTTAGTGGTACTATTTGGATCAAGATTGTGAGTAAGAGAACAGTTATCCTGTCCTTTAGCGGCGTACCAGTAGTGTGTGTTATCATTAAGGCCGGTATCAGAAGATGTAGTTTGATTTAAATCCGGGCCTTGGATGCGGGGGCCTACGGTATCATTTTCCGCTCTAAAAATGCTGTATCTCAGCTTGGTTCCGCTTGGATATAAGGTTTCCGCATTTACCCTTTTGTCTCCCGCGCCTGTCTCGCTGGCCGCCCAATTCAAGTTTACACTATTGCCTGTCGTAGTATCGGTGGCGGTGTTTAACCCTCCGAAGGTAGGAAGCTGTGTCCCCTCTAGATGGATCGCGGCGCCATTGGAAATAGTTCCGGTGACAGGATTTCCTTCCTGCACCACCTTGACATTATTGGTTTGGTCGGTAGTTGTAAAGCGGATAAAGTAGCTTTCATTGCCCACAGTGGCGCCCTGGTTCACATGAAGAGTAATTACAGCTAAATCAACACTAGCGCCGGCCGCAACCGTTAATGGAGTTTGACCAGAAGTGGGCTGGGTTTGCAGCTGATATCTTATGGAACCGGCAGAGACGACATTTTCCTGGACAGTTAAATTACCTGGGTGCGAATTAGCAACGCTAACGGAGGCTGTATCGATAACACTGTCAACGAAATCTATGTATAATTTTGCGGCATCGATGTTGACTGAACCAGCAGTAGCGTTGGTGTAGACCACGCGAATGGTTGCCGTAGCGCCGACCTCAATATATTGATTATCAAGCCGCCCAACGTGCGGAGCGGAAAATGTCAAATCCGCGTAAACCGGCAAAGCCAGCCCCGCCGCCAACCCTCCTATCAGAATCAGAATTAAGACTTTTTTCATAATTTACATCCCCCTTTTAATTTATGGTAAAGGCGGCACGTAACCGTGCGGCCCCGGATCATTGAGATCATAGGATAAGTTTTTAAATGATCCAAACCACCAGCTGGCGTCAATGACGTCGATGATGCCGTTCTGGTCGAGGTCGGAGCGAATATAAGGATCGTTGGGATCGTCCGCATTGCCCGGCGCGGGCAGGTTGTAACGAGTGAATAACCTAAACCAGTGCGACGTATCAATCACATCGATATAATTGTTGCCATCCATGTTTCCGGCGCGCATGACGGTCCGATTAGAACCACCCGGCAGGGTAAAGAGCGCGTCCGGTTTAGTGGGCACCGGTTTGTAGGGTGTATCTTTAAAAATTTTATTCGCAATATTTTCAGTAACCGTCGAATCGTTGGTGAAATCAATCCGGGTGGTTGATGCATCCCGGTTCCCGGATACAGTTGCCAGATGGATGGGTCGGCTGGAAATGACCGACATGTGTCCGATTCCTACCAGATTCGCGGTCAGCAACTGTTTTACGGCAAGATAATAGTCCCCGTCCGCCATTGGAGTCAACGCCCCAAATTCGTTTCCATCCTTATCTAAGAAGCCGTTCCTGCCGATGGTGTTGCCATTTTCATTGAGAATAATATCCGCGTATCCAATTAGTTTTGTAGCTGCGCCAGCCTGGCCGGCGGGAGCGGTTCCATCGGCAAGTTTACGTGCCTCGATCCTTGCGTATACCACATGTGAATGGCTGAAATCGGTGATATTGGTCATTGCCTGGTATAAGACCGAGGGCTTGATTTGCGGCCCGTAAGCAATATCTTTGATTACGAGGCCGCCTCCAATGTCCGGGATACCCTCACCTAGTTTAAGGGTCAGCAAGGTCGGGTCAACATTTTTATAGCCATTAGCTAAATCGGCAGCCGATATCGCAAGATCTTTTTGGTTAACGCCGATGCTGTTTCGGGCGACGACGCCGATATAATAAGGGGCGGCGGTTAATGGTGCAAGTTTAAGACTATCATGTGCGTTTATTCTGAATCGGCCGTCAGGTCCCAGGGTCAGCGCAAAGGCATAGCCATCTTCATAATTTGTTGGATTATTCAAGTTTGTTGTTTTATAAAAAATCACTTTATATCCGGTTAATTCCAACGCTGTTAATTGCGCTACGCTATTATCGAGCACCCCGTTGATCCAGAACTGTGTAGGATATGGCGGCGGGGTCTGCACCTGCGCGACCGCCAGGCCGCTCAGCAACACCGCGCTAATTACAACTATTACTATTTTTTTCAAAATAACCATTCTATTCACTGATATCCGGATATTCTGATCCCCTATTTAAATCCTTTAAGCTTAAAGTCCATCGAAGTAGTTCCCGCTGGCAGATTTACGCTTACTTGATATGGCTTTCCTGTATTTGGCGTATTTATTACTGTTGCCAGGGCTGCTAGGACGTCAGCTTCATTGAGCATACTATCGCCATTAACATCAGTTGCTTTTGAGCCGGCGGTGTTTACACTTACTCCGCTATAGGCGATCGAAGTCAATCCCTGGTGGGTCTGAGTCTTTTCGTCGAACCAGCCGAATACGGTTACAGGAGTGGTGATTGGCGGAATTAAGGCGGCTGCCTGGCGATTTATCTCAGCGATTAATTTTTGTACGGTAGAAACATCTCGTGTCGGAGATTCAACATAACCGTCTTTGATTGTGGCAAGACCGGTAAAAGGAATGGAAAAGGTGTTTATGCCGCCGCCGGCAGCCAATTTTTTAAAGGTCCAGGTCTGGGTTACCTCGTTGCCGCCTCCGCCGCCGGTTGTCCAAAGAGGCGAAACGTCAGCTGACCAGGCAGAATAATCGAATACGTTGTACGCTCGAGCCTTCATGTGATAGCTTTTTGCGCCCTGGAAATAGGTGTCGTAGGGGGCTGCGCCATTTTGAAAAGTGAATGAGGTGCCGCCATCCTTAACCCTGACATCCATCGGGCCGCTTTCTGCGGGATCATCGTTTAAATCATCCCTCCAAACTTTTACCCTATAAGTTGCTGACTCAACTTGATAGCCGGTCCCCGGCGTGACAGGAACGGTAAGAGAGACCTGATAAAGGCTCGATTCTCCCTGGCGCACCAGACTTTCACCAATCCCGGAACGATTAATTGATGGCGGGGGGGGAGGGGAAGCCTTGTAATCAACCCCCATATTCCAGGGCCAGGTGGGGTTCGTAAGTACGCCGAAGGCCGCAGGATCACTCGGAAAAGAATACGATGTAACATTGTAAAAGCTGCCGACACCGGCGCTGGGAGTCCACACTCTGGCGTAGATGGTATCGCCAGGCGATACGTCAACCTGTACGTATCTGTCTCCATCGCTGCCCGCCCCGGTTTGTATTTTACCGCCTCGAATCCGTAAAGGCGGATCAATAGGAGTCCCTCCAGAACCTGCTACTTCCAGCACTAATGGGGTATCATCACCGGATGGAACAGCAGTTGCAGTTAATGGGTCTCTTGTGCCAACTTGGCGATAAAGCAAAATGGTTGTTCCTTGATCGGCGTCAAATCCCGTGCCATTACGAGTGATGCTGGTTCCAGAAATCCACATCGAGACTTTCGCCGCAAAGGAGATAGAGCTAAAAGAGCATATTACAACTCCGATCATAAAAAACATTAACAACATCCTTATTAAATTTTTCAATTTGTTCATACCTTATCCTCCTAATTTATCGTTATGGTAAACTTCTTAGCCAGTGGAGCTCGCCAGCGCTAGCCCTGCTGAAAAAGTAACCACTTGGCAGCCTGAGCGTAGCAATATCAGCTGGCGGATCGTTATTAGTATTGGATACATCCTTCCATTGCCCACTTACTCTAACCGCACCTATATAGGCTGGTGAAGTGGCTGAGGTTTTATAGAAAATGGAGTCTTGGTCTGCCGCTAGCGACAAGAGGCCGGAAGCATTAAGCGTTGTGCTGGTTGGAAATGCTAAACTTAAAATGGTATAGCCTCCGCCCCAAATTAGTTCATCGGGAGGGGCAGGGAAGACTTTTCCAACGAGAGTAATTGGCTTAGGTGCTTTTACGCTTACAAAGTAGCCGTGGAGTGGCGTGTTAATTTCAAATGCGGCAACATTCGTTGTATTGCCTGCATCGCGCCACGGCTCGGATGGATAAGTTGTTCCGTCGTACACTGCAGTTAGGTAAGCGGGGGTGGGTCCAGCTTTCTTTAAAATTTGATCCCCGTTCACCCAGGGACTGCCTGTACCAAAAACTGAAGAAACTGACCTGCTTTCAGAAGTGAAGGGCACGCTAACAAGATTATATCCCGGAATAGATGCAGTCCCGTCTAATCCTACATTCACCTTCCCCACCGCCTCAGCGGAGGGGAGATAGTAAGCGATATTGGTCATGGCGCTGGTTTGGAATATTCCCTTGTAGTAAGCCTCGGTCGTGCCTCTGCCCACCTGGTTTTTATGGAGAAAGTAGGCAACGGGGTAATCATTATAATGAGTGAAATCGTAGGACGTTGACGCAGTAGCTGGTTTCCAATTTTCTGGAGTAGCATAGGTTCCGATAAAATTATTGGTAAATGTGCCGGTTCCGTCTCCGGTCAAAACGTAAAAGTTCAGCGAATTGAGATACGTATGCACCGAGAACCCCTCCCAGCTGATCATGATGTCACTGCCGGCGCGGGAAATATGTAGCCGGATCGTCCCCGGGGGGGCGCCTACTTCGGGGGTGGCGATGGTGCGGATCTCTATGGTTGCCGGCTCCGATAACGGGCCGACGTTGCCAGCTCTGTCTATGGCAGCGACCCGAAAAGAATAGTTGCTGTCTTCAAGGTTATAGGCGCTGAAATCAAAACTCGTAACTGGCGTTTGGGTATAAAAATAGCCGGAATAAGGGCCACCTGGGTAGATCCGGTAGCTCCCAATACCACCTCCGCCGGGATTATCAACCGCCGCATCCCAGGAGAGCTTGATTTTCCCGGTGAGTGATACTATGGGCGGCGTTGCCGACAGCGTCTCCCAGGCGGAACTGAAGCTTAAATTTGAAGGGGCTTCCGGCGAGGTTTTATCAACGTAAAAGTTCACGACATTTGAAGCACTAAAATTGCCGGCACGGTCCCAGGCAAGTACTTCGGCCGTGTAGGTGCCTTCGGGAAGCTGAGTGCCAAAACCAAATATTTTGAAGGTTGGAAATATGCTGCCCACCAAAAAAGTTGCTCTTCCTTGGCTGTCACTGACTTCGACCGTTACTATGCCTGGTGTAGTGAAGGTATTTTGAGCCAAAAGATTGTTTGCGTCATAAGCAGCGGTGCCGAAGCCGGGTGTGGTTTGAACACCACCGCTGGTGAAAAAGCTCTGTGGGGGAGAGCTTGGGTTCCAGCTTGTGTTGTATCCTTGAATGGCTGTCCATATCGAAGATCCCTGCGCCCCGCTGTCCGGAAAAACTCCGGTGATCGAAGGTGCGGTCGGTGAGAACACATTAAAAGTTAAACCGTTCATAAGACTGCCAACCGTAACCTGATGCGGCCCGAGGGCAGTACCGCTAAGAGTATGAATCTTTACCCTGAGAGTATTTGGACTTATAACTTCTCTGGTTAACACATTAATGTCGATTCCGAAACTAACCGTAGGGGGCGTGGTCCAATTTGCACACAGGGGTGTGCCTATAGCGCCGCTGTAAATATACACATACAAGGTTTCGTTCTGCGCTGCGCATTTTGGAAAGAGATCCGAAAGGATGGGATAGTAAGAAAAACCGGTCCATTGCGAAGCGCTTGGTGGCCCTTGCAACCAAACATAATAACCATTGAGACCACTTACCAGATCTGGAAAATCGGCTGTCATGTAATCTGATCCCGAAGTCCAGGAAAGAATGAAGGTTCCATATTTAGAAACAAAACCCTCTACAGTGGTGAATCCCGGATAACACGATAGGTGGGGTGTTGGTAAGGGACTTTTGGTATCGGATGCGTATGTTATAGTGTCACTATAAACCGAACTTTGCAGCCAACCCAAGGCCGGGTCATATCTCAAAAATTTTACATAAACGGTTTTTGTTCCTGTCCCCAACGTAAGAGTCCAGGCTATAGTGGTAGAAAGATCATAGTCAGACCAAATCACGTTGTCATTGCTTATTCGAGCTTTTGTATATTTTACTTCGAGTGGGGGAACCGGCGGGGGGGTTAAAAATAAAGTGACTTTGGTGGTCCAGGTGCGGCCAGCGCCGTTATTGATCGAAACTCCGGCGGCGAAGACCGGCGAGCTAATGAAAAAGACAATAAAAGCAGCAAAAAGAAAAGCTAATGACCGCTCTCTAAATAAACTCCAATACCCTCGAAAGCTTTTTGCTTTTGCCATAAGGATCAACTGCTCCTATTATACCACTTATAAAGGCTATCAGGCGATTAGGGAACCTGCCTGCCGGCAGGCAGGTTAGGATTTGGAGATTTGGGAATTAGGATATTAGGAATGTCCCTAATTTCCTATTCTCCAATTCTCCAAATCCGAATTACCGGATCTCCTGATAACCTCGCTTTGCTATGCGTGCGCCGGGAGCTTATGCTTTCTGCCTTCGGAAATTATAAATTAAATAGCCCGCTATGCCAATAACAACCAGGACCACTACCGCCAGGATCCCCCATAGGATCGAGAGGGTAGAAGTGAGGGCGTCAACGCGCTTCTCCAGCCAGCTGATACGCGCTTCCAGTTTGTCCGTTTTGTCAGAGGGAGATGGACGCTGCAGCTCGACTTTAGCCAATCGGCTTCGTAATTCATTGAATTCTTGTTTAATGACCTGTATTGACTGCCGGTTCGCCTGGATTTCTTTCATTACATCATATAAGGAAACTTTAGCAGGCCGCTCAGCCTTCTTCCAGTCCGCGCCGGCGAAGGCCGCGCTAAACAGTGCGGTCAGGATTAAAACGATCGCGAACGTCCTTCTCATCAATAACTCTCCCAGTTCAATAGATCTTTATTGAGAATATCCTGCACCGTGGTGGTGCGCTGGAGCATCTCGACGGTTTCAGATCGCAGGAGTTTAAAATTCGCCTCAAAGGGCTTGCCTTTAAGGAATTCGAGGATCCTGGCCCGGTAGGCGCCGGAGATGATCCTGGCCGCCCAGTGGGTCGAGGCGACATCGCGGAACTGGTTAGAATAGGCCTCTTCGGATACTTTTGCGAAGCGGGCGATCATGGCCAGCCCCTCCGCCCGGGTAATATTGCCCGAAGGCTTAAAGCTGCCGTCCGGATAACCCAGGACCACACCCAGCTTGGCCGCCTGCGCCACATAGTTAGCTGCCCAGTGTTTAACTGCAACGTCCTTGAAGCCGGTTGACTCGAGACTCGCGACCCGTGACTCGGGACTGGAAAGCTGAGCTCTGGTCTTCATTAATAAAGTGCACATTTCCGCTCGGGTGATATTCCCCTCGGGCTTGAAGGTGCCGTTAGGATAGCCGGTAATGATCTTCTGCATGGCCAGCAGCGAGATCGGGATGTCCACCCAGTAGCCGATCTTGACATCGGGGAAGGTGATCAGGCGCAGGACGCGGACCTTCTTTTCATTGAGCTTGATTGCGTTCTTGCCGATCTTGAGATCGACCACGGTCGAGAAATCGCCCTTGAGGCCGAACTTGAGCGGCAGGCCGTTGATGGTCAGCTTGGTGATCCGCGGATCGACCACCCGGCCAATGACCGCGGTTTTGCTTTCAAAGGTGATATGCTTGTCCGGTGGCACTTCAACTACTATCGGCTCCTTGATGGGCGGCGGCGGCTGGAAGGCATAGGAGAGCGAGAAGAAACTGTTGGTGATGTTGGGCGCCCCGGCGAAAGTATGATAGGCGTAGTCAAAGCGGAACCCGCCGAAATAGAGGCCCACACCGTAAGCCATGTCGGAAATAGTGGTTATCCCGCCTTTGCCGTCACCGGCGGCATCCTGGTCGAGGCCCATGCGGATAGCCAGCAGCGTAATTGGCTTCCATTCGGCGCCGATATGCCAGACCATCGGATAATTGCTTAAACTGGGATGATAGTCAAGGTCAAGCATCAGCTTTAATTCATGATCGCCCAGTGTTCTTATGGCATTTTCTTTGCCCAGAATATTAAAAGCCGAGCCGAGCTCGAGAATGGCAGGGTAGGATTCCTCATGGCCGGAAGTGTAATGCAGTTTTCCCCCCATGCTGAAGGGAAGCAGGTTTTGCAGGGTGGCGCCGAAGGTCATCCATTTCTGCGGCGGAAAGAATTTTACCCCCAGGTCCAGTTCCTGGCCGCTGGCGTCGCCCCCCACGATCCCGTCGCCGTAAAGCGAAACCCGGAATAACTTGAGATTGGCGCCAACCGTCATGCGATCGGCGTAGGGTACCCGGTTCAGATAGGGTATTTTCATCATCTGGTTGCCGTAAGAAAGAATAAAGGCGTTGTTGTAGTTCCCCATCAGGGGCTGGGTGGTATCAATTACATAAATAGGGTCGGAAGGATCAGAGCCGGCCTCGATGGTAGTGGCATAAGCGCCCGAGATGGAGGTCCCGGCAAAACCGATCCCCAGCACTCCGTAATCGGTTGAGTATAAGCCGGAAAAAGAAAGATAAGTGTATTCATCCAGGAACTTGCCGGACATCGAGGAGAGCTGCCAGCCCGAGATCCCGCCCAGTCCGGCCGGGTTAGTATACATGGCGCCGGCATCATCCGCCAGCCCGATGTAGGCCTTGCCCAATCCTAAAATACGGCCGTTGGGCACGTAGCGGGTGGGGTCCTGGGCCACGTACTGCGCCCAGGCCGGAACACAGACTAAAAGTATAATTATCGCGACCCAAAATTTTTTCATCATCTTATCATAAATGCAGGGACAATTGGCACCACAGTTCTAGCAACCTTACGACCAGTTGCTTCATCCAAAATGAGGACCGCTGCCAGCCCGACACTAACATTGCCATTAATACCGATATTATTCATTGGAATTGATAAATTTACCAGATTTCCGGAGGGAAGCGACTGAACGCTGGCGGCTGACGACCACGTATCCACCACCTCATTGTAGTAAACCTGCCCCAGCGCGCCCACGATCATGGTTCTGAGATAACGCGAAAGTTTGATATGGCCCTTGGTATAGATGGTGCAGTTCCAATTGCCGGGTTTGCCATGGACGATCCGGTCGCCGTTCATTACGGTGTTGTTGGGATCGGGATTTGCATTCTCCGAAGCGGTCCTTGTATGGTAGTAGATGATCCCAACGTTGCCGGCAGTATCTTCTGCGTAGACGCCCAGCACGACCGGCGTATCGTAGGGTAGAGTTCTTATCAGTCGGTCATGCACGGCGATCCGACTTCCCTGCTCCGTTAGATTAGCCTGGGGAACATCTTGAACGATAGTAACTTTATTTCCTAGAGTATTGATGTAGCGGGCAATGATGCGAGGATGCAGGGTCTGCAGGCTGACCCCGTTAGTCGAACTCACCTCAAAAGAAAAGGAGGGATTTCTGTCGACAATCGGCTCTCCCGTGATTAGAGTATAAATAGCCGGATAAGCCCTCCCGTCAATGTGGACCCCTTCGATGCTGACCGCGTCAGTTGAGGCGGTAACGGTGAAAGCGCCGGTCTCTTTGGAAGCGGTGGCATCCGGGTTGAGGGCCATAACATCCCTTAAGTAAGTGGTTTCGGCGGTCGGTTCGATCATGATCAGAGCTTTAAGCTTCATGGCGGACTCAAAACTGGTGGAAAGCACTATAATGCTGGGATCGGATTCATCGGTGCCGGGTTTGGTAAAGAAAACCTCGCCGTTTGACATAAAACCTTCACCGCTGATCTCAACCTCTCCGATCCAGCCCTGCGGTTCGCTGGTGGGCAGGACCGAAAGGATAGTGGGTGAGACCAGGTTTAAGATAGTTCCGTTGGTCCCCGAGATATAAGCCAGCGCGGTGATCAGGCCGGTTCCGCCTCCGTTAGAGGTGATGACCGAAATATCCTTCAGGTCGGGCGGCGGCGCGCTTAGCGTGTAGGTGTTCCAGGAAGTCCCGGCGGTGGCGGTGACCGCGATGGTGCCGGCATCCCCGCAGATCCAGCCGAAAGAGGGATTGACAAAATAAAGGGAATTGAGCTGGCTGCTGATAGTGTTATTAAATTCGTCTTTTACGGTAATAGCGGTCCAGGTGCTTCCGCCGTCATCGGTTCGGATAAAGAGGCCGCTGTCGCCTACGGCAAAGCCATTTTGATCATTGACAAAGTAAAGGTCGCGGATGCCATAGCTCGGATTCGTGTAGACGATGCTGAAATCACCGTTGTTAATCTTTTTTAGAATAACATTATCCCCGGCAAAATATTTTCCCCAAACCCAGGTGGCGACGGAAGACCCGCCTCCGCTTGACAGAAACACCCCTTTGACTTCCAGAGAGGGGATAGTCCGAACCTCCCAGCTGGCTCCGGAATCCGAAGACTCGATCAGATAGCTGTCCGACGAGACTTCGTTGGAAGCCACCATTGCCCGGCTGTTCAGATAATAAGCTCCTCTCAAAAAATTGGCGCTGGCGGGGATGGAGGCAAAAGTGAGCGGAGCAAAGTTTTGGCCCTCATCGGAAGTGGTTATGACTCCGGCGGTGCCCAGGACATAGCCTTCGGTCGAAACAGGAAAGAAGACATCGTTATATTCGATGGTGGCAGTGCCGATTGGCAAGGTTTCCCAGGAGACTCCGCCGTTAACCGTTCTGAGGAGGGTACCGCTTTTTCCGGCCGAAAATCCCAGCGCGCCGTCTAAAGTCAAAATAGCATTAAGGTCTTGCGTGGTGCCGGATTCCTGGGTGGTCCAGATCCCCCAGGCGCTGCTTGAAAGAAATAGTGAGCAAAGAATAATAAAAGATATAATCTTGCTTTTCACGGCTGCCTACATTATATAACTTACATTATTGAAAAGTCAAGCAGTTTTTTCTTTATGAATTGAGTCTGATTAAGGATTTCGGCAGTCTCAGCGCGGGTGAGGTTTTTCTTCGGTTCAAACTGCTCGCCGATAAATTTTAGGAGGCCCTCTCTCTTCGCGGCCAGGATCAGCGGCGCCGCCCAGTTTCTTCCCGGAAGATCGGGATAGACCGCTTCAGTAACTGCTTCCGCTGACAAACCGGCGAAGCGCGCGATCATGATCACGCCTTCCACACGGCTGACCGCTTTATTTTCGCTTGCGCCCATTCCCAGTAATTTCGATAGCTCGGCTTTCGTAATTGTCTTCTCCGGCCGGAAGGTGCCGTCGGGATAACCGGAGATGATCCCGATCGAGGCTAAAATTTCGATCGGATCGCGCGCCCAGTAGCCCCCCGGCACGTCGCTGAAATGTTTTCTTTTGATCACGGTTACTTCACGGGTGGGGAGCGGGGGAGGAGCTGGTTTTACTTTTTCTTCCCGTCCCACGTAGCCGAGGGAGAAGTAATACCTCTTATTCTGCAGGGTGTCCTGCGGACTATACAGCGCGTAGTCAAAAGTAAAACCGGAATATTGCAGTCCAACCCCCAGGGTCAGATTGTTATAGCTGGCGCTCGGTCCATTAGGGGTCTGATCGAGGCCAAGCCGAAGAAAAAGAATATCGATCGGTTTCCACTCGATCCCCAGGTGCAAGAGCACTGGTTCGTCCGCCCGCTTGCCGAGATCGAGGTTCAACCGCGTTTCCTGTTTCTCCCCGATTTTGAAAGAGCTTCCCAGAATCAGATTGACGGGAGCCTCTTTGACCACTCCGTCCCGGTAGGTAATTTTTCCGCCCAGATTTTTTACCGACATCCCCAGGCCCAGCCAGGTGCGGGGAACAAATTTAATTCCGAGGTCCGCCGCGTTCCCGCTGCCGTTAAAGTTCTCATAGCCGGGCACGTCCCTGGAAAACCCGGTGGTCAGGAAGCGGAGATCAAAACCAAAGGAGAATTGGTTTGTCAGCGGTCTGGCAGCCGAGACTAAAATGTCATTGTCGACGGCATTGACCACTTCGGAAGATACGGGGACATTGGATTGAGTGCGATTGCGCCAGCCCAACCCAATCGTCCAGCTATAAGGGGTCGGGAAGGCGGCTCCGAAGGTGGTAAAAGTTATATCCCCGGCCGCCTGGGTATACATGCTGATAAGTTTTAGGTTCTTAATTGAAGCCAGCCCCGCCGGATTGGCGAAGAGCGCGGCGCCGTCATCCGCCTGTGCCACATAGGCATTGCCGAGTCCCACCGGGCGGGCGCTCGATCCTTCGAGGAAAACCGCGCCCCGGCAGAGAGCCGGGATAGAGAGCAAGAGGCAAACGATAAATATCTTTTTAAGGAACGACAATTTTAGTATCGACTTTTCTTCCGGTCGCAGGATAGAAGATCCGGAGCGTATATACGCCCCGTTCGATCGGTTTCCCCGTTATTTGGCTGATCAGGTCGGCGGTGAAGGAGTTCATGCCTTCGGTCACCGCTGTCTGGCCCTTGAAAATTATTCGGCTGGTTTCACCGGTATATTCTTCAATGACGACGACGGCCTCACCGGCGTTTGGCGATTGAAAGTTCAAAAGCAGTGTGGCGGCTCTGCCCGGGCTGGTGCGGGTAACGGAAGAAAGCGGCTTCTCGGTCGGAACTGCCAGGACGGTGAAATCGGCGTCGCTCGTGTCAGCGCCGGTGTTGCCGGCCAGGTCCAGCGCTTCGACTCTGATCCGGCAGGCGGTCAGGTCAGAGGCGACCGGAGGAACCAGCCAGCTGTAGGCGCCGGTGTTCTCGATCCCGCCGGTTATTATCTGCCAGGTAATGCCGCTATCGCTCGAAAATCGGAGCGTTATCGGGTTGGATGGCAGGCCGCTTCCCTCATCGGTTGCGCTCCATCTGATATTGTAAGTTGAGCCGCTCTGGATGAGCTCTTCACCGTTCGGAGCCTCCACAGTAACGACCGGAGAAATGTCATCGGGGCCGGTTGCATGAATAAACCAGTTGATATTATTGCCGCTGTCGATTGAGTTGGATGCTTGAATTGCGGTTGAATGGATATTGTTTGAATCCTTCACATCCACCCGGGTGACCTGCCGTGCTCCCTGCGGATTGATTTCCCACGTGCCGGGGGAGGAGCTTCTCAAAACGATGTTGCTGCCGGCCTGACCGGTTAAAGTCAGCGCTCCTCTTATGGTCTGAGTTTTGTCGAACTCAAAGTTTAATTGCGTTCCGCCGTCGGTGCAGGTGAGGTTGTAAAAGTTGGAGGAGCCGGCAATATTTTGCGTCGCGCCCGAGCCGCCCGTGAAAGCGACCGTCCCGTTCCCGGCCAGCGTTCCGCTATTTATGAAGTCGCCGCTCACATTCAAGGCGGCGTTCACATCCAGGATCGTACCCGGGGAGATGATGATCCCGGAGGCAAAGGCACCTCCAGCCAGAGCAAAAATGACAAGTACAGTTAAGCTTTGCTTAAGCACTTTACTTAATTTTATCTTCCAGAACTTTAACTCTGTTCTCCAGTTCTTGATTTCTGCTTTCGAGCAGATTATTTTTCGCGTTCAGTTCCTTGACCGCTTCAACCAGCACCGCCGTCAGGCGATCGTAATTCAATCCCTTCGCGTCGATACCGTTTTGCTCATAACTTACTACTTCGGGGAAAATCTGCCCAACATCTTCCGCGATCAGTCCGATATCATGTTTTCCGCCGTAATCTTTCTTCCAGTCAAAATAAACCCCCTGCAGTTTGCAGACTTTTTCCAAAGCGTTGTTAACCGGTTCAACATTTTCTTTCCACCTTCTCGAAGAATGAGTGTCCCACGCCTGAGCTATTGCTTTTTTGGTGGCATCATTTGGGAGATATAAAATATAGTTGGGTGAGGAAGTTGTGTTTCCCATGGCAACTCCGTTGTTGCTAACAAATAGAACAGGGGTAGTAGATAGAAAGCCGACCATGAGAGAATTTTGCATGTTGTTAACCAATGGGCTGCCGTCTCCAACTCCAATTACAAAAGAATTAGCTACGGTAGCCGAGACATTCCTTCCGATGGCATAAGAGCCGTATATCCCGCTTTGGCCAGCGGTTACGTTTTCCCCGATGGCAAAAGCTTTATTTCCGCTGGCAACAGCTCCAGCACCTATTGCCACGGAGTCACTACCCTCGGCGGTTGAGTTTTTCCCCACGGCAAAAGAACTACCTCCACTGGCAGTGGCCCCACCTCCCATAGCAATTGAAAGGTTCCCGCTGGCGGTGGACTGATATCCCATTGCCACTGCTCTGCTGCCGCTGGCGGTTGAAGAAGCTCCCATGGCGAATGAATTATCGCCGCTGGCGGTAGTCTTATATCCCATGGCAACCGCGGAAGCGCCGCTGGCGGTCGGACCATCGCCCATTGCCACAGAACCGCCGCCGCTTGCCAGCGCGTTGTACCCTGTCCCGATCGACAAAAAACCAATATTTGCGTCATCCCATTGTGTACCGTGCACTACTCCTGCTCTAAATGCGATTTTATTTGCTTTCCAGATTAATTTTCCTCCTGATTCAGGAGAGGTCAGCTGCATTCCTCCGTCCGAAGCGATATGCGCCACCTCGACCGAATTGGAATTTTTTATCGTGAAGGCGCTGGCGCCGGATGTGTCGTTCAATATTACGTCAACCCCCGTTGCAAAAACTTTACCCGAGACGGCCAGGACCATTAATAGCACAAACAATTTTTTTATCATAATTTTACCTCCTCACAAATAATTACGAGTCCGGAACCCCAGACTGAAGTCTGGGGAATATTCCACACACTTTAGTGTGTGGTTTTCCAATGCTATAAAATTACCAGATTATCCCGGTGGATTGCTTCGCCAACGCCTTTTTTTTCTAAAAGATTGGACAGCTCTTCACTGCTGAAGTTCGCCAGTCCGCGGGCGATCTCTTTTTCGTTTTCGTCCAGGATCGAAACCAGAGCCCCGGCGCTGAATTTGCCTTTGAAGGATTTAATCCCCACCGGCAAAAGACTTTTTCCGTTCTTAATTATAGCCGATTCCGCTCCCGGATCGATGACCAGAGTCCCTTCGGGTTTGAGGCCGTGCGCCAGCCAGCGCTTGCGGCTTTCGAGCCCCGTGGTTTTGGGATAAAAAAGAGTCCCCGCTTTTTCGCCGGAAGCAACCGCCTGAATCAGATCCGGTTTTCTCCCGTTAATTATTGCCATGAGAATTCCGGCGTCGGAACAAACTTCCGCCGCCTGGATTTTGGTGATCATTCCGCCGGTGCCGAGCTGAGTCGAAGGATGGCCGGCGGCGTCTTTTACCTCCCGGGTGATCTCTTTTATCTCCGAAACCAGATAGGGAACGCCTTCTTCGTTATTCATATAAAAGCCGTCCACATCGGTGAGGAGAACCAAAAGGTCGGCGCCAATTAAGCTGGCGGTCAGCGCGGCCAGATTATCATTGTCGCCAATTTTTATTTCATCGATCGCCACCGTGTCATTTTCATTGACGATCGGAACCACGCCTTCATTCAGCAGAGTATTGATGCAGTTCCTGGCATTGAGGTACCTCTCGCGGTCGGCGATGGCGTCGCGGGTAAGCAGTACCTGCGCCACAGTTATTCCGAACTCCTCGAAAGCTTTCTCATACTGGCGCATGAGCAGAGACTGTCCAACCGCGGCGGCGGCCTGTTTTTCGGGGATGGTCTTTGGTTTGCCCAGACCGAGTTTTTCCGCGCCGGTGACGATCGATCCCGAGGTCACCATCAGCACTTTCTTTTTCTGTTTCAGAAGGGAGGCAGCTTCGGCGGCAATTCTTTGGAGGCTGCGAAGATCAAGCTTTCCATTTGGATCAGTTAAGGTGCTGGAGCCGATCTTGATGACAATAGTCTCATATTTTTTCTCGGCCATGTTAATGCCTGCGCCGCCGCGGGCGAAAAGTTCTAACCACCGGAGCGGCAAAGCTGGCGGAGCTGAAGAGAGGATGCCGTGCGACGGGCAGGGCATTATGCATCACTTTTTCAATGTTGCGCACTTCTCCGCGCTGGTCGGGGGTAGCGAACGAGATTGCCCGCCCTTCGTGTTCCATCCGTCCGGTCCGGCCGATGCGGTGCACATAATTTTCCGCGTCATCCGGCAGGTCATAATTGATCACCAGTTCGATCCCTTTGACGTCGATCCCCCGGGCGGCGATATCGGTCGCGACCAGGATGCGGTATTTTCCGGTTTTGAAACCCTCCAGCGCTTCGCGGCGCTGGGCCAGGGACCGGTCGGAGTGGATCTCAGCCACGCTGTGACCCAAGGGCCGCAGGCCGCGTGTAATTCTGGCGGCTCCTCTTTTGGTCCGGCTAAAGAGAAGAACGGTGCCGCGATATTGCTCCAGCAGTTTAAGCAGCAGCTGGCTTTTTTCTTCTTTCATAATGATGAAGAGTTCCTGGATCACATTTTTTGCGGCGGTGCCGGAAGGGGCGATCTCGACGCTTACCGGCAGCTTCATGTGCCGGGCAGCGATGTTGATTATCTTTTCCGGTATCGAAGCTGAAAAAAGCATGGTTTGCCTTTCTTTGGGCAGATATTTTAATATTTGCTCGATCTGCGGCGCGAATCCCATGTCGAGCATACGGTCCGCCTCGTCCAGCACGAGGATCCTGACGTCATTTAAATTTACGGTTCTCTGGCCGAGATGGTCGATAAGGCGTCCGGGGGTAGCGACGATCACGCGCGGATGCCGGCGCAGGGCGTTCACCTGGTTGTACATGGAAGCTCCTCCGATGAGCACCGCGGTATGCATCCCGAGCGCCTGTCCGACTTTACGGATGGTTTCTTCAACCTGGAGAGCAAGTTCCCGGGTGGGGACGAGGACGAGTCCGCGCGCTTGGCTTTGTGCCAGGCGCTGGATCATCGGTATTCCAAAAGCCAGGGTCTTTCCCGTGCCGGTCTGGGCGATGCCTATAACATCTTTGCCTTCGATCGCGACCGGTATCGCTTTATACTGGATCGGGGTCGGGATTTTAAACTTCATCCGGTCGATCAGTTCTAATATTTTTGGGGCGATGCCGAGGCCGTAAAAGCTTTGCTGGTTTGGGTTATTCATGGATGTAATCGCGGCCTTCAGGCGCTTTGAATGCTGACTCTTTTCCCCGGCTCAAAAACCACCAACCCCGGGGCTTTGGCAAAGAGAGTATGGTCTTTTCCCATCCCGACATTCATTCCGGGATAGAATTTGGTCCCGCGCTGGCGAAGAATAATAGATCCGGCGGGAACTTTTTCCCCGCCGTAAACTTTTATCCCCAGTCTTTGCGCGTTGGAATCGCGGCCGTTGCGGGATGCTTTTCCTGCCTTCTTATGCGCCATGTTTTATCTCCTCAATTTGGATTCTGGTATAGTTTTGCCGATGCCCGATGGTTCGATGGTAATTGATCTTGTTTTTATATTTAAAGGTGGTAACCTTATCATCTTTGTTAACTCCCAATACTTTGGCCGAAACTTTGGTCCCTTTTAAGTAAGGAGTTCCGACTTCGATGGTGCCGCCGTCAGCGAAAAGAAGGACATCGTTAAAAGTAACGCTCTCCTGGTTTTCCAGAAGCTCCACATCCAGGATTTCTCCCGGCGTTACCTTGTACTGTTTTCCTCCGGTCTCAATGACTGCGTACATGATATGGGTATTATACCAAATCCGCTTCTAGGATTTCAAGCCCTTTCGGCAGCTGCCGGTTTAATCTCTCTTTTAGCTCCTGAGGTTTGACCCATTGCTCAAACTGAAGTTCGGCCAACTCCGCCTCGGAAGCGGCGCCGACTTTGAGCGCGTTGCCCCAGGATATTTTCATGTGAGGGTTAAAGCCCTGGCTGTAGGTGATGGGAAGGCCGGCGCGGCGGATCGCCCGCATAAAAGCCCGCATCAGATCCCGGTGCGAGATAAACCGAACTTCTTCACCCTTTCGATATTTAATTCTTATCTTTTGCATTTTAGCATCTCCAGCCCTCACCCAGTTTTATCTTTTACGATTGCTTCTTCTTTACGGCCCTCTCCCAGAGGGAGAGGGGGTGGGGAGTTTTCGGTTTTCGTCTGTTCTTTTCTCAACGTCCTCACAAAAACTTTCTTGATTTCTTTCATTCGTTAATCACCCCAATCCCTCTCCCTCTGGGAGAGGGTTGTCATCACCAGTCTAACTTTAACGATCGCTTGGGTGAGGGCTGTTAAGGGTTATGTACTCCCACGGCAGAGCTTCTTTTTCATCCCGAGCGCGAAGATACTCGTCCGGATCAACCCCGCATTCGGCAAAAGCCCTCCGCCAGATCTCAAACTTAAAGTGCTCGGACCAGGCATCGAGGCGCGCTCCCAGCTCCCAGGCTTTTTCGATCACCTGCGAAAGTTTCCGATCTCCTCGCGAAAACACCCCTTCTAAAAAACTGGCTTCGGCCTGATGCCACCTGACTTCAATGCCTTTTATCTTTTTTAAGCTGGTTTTAATGAATCTTTGCTTTTCGAAAGTTTCCTCAATTGAAATTTGCCGCTCGCGCTCAAAAGGGGTGTGGGGTTTGGGAATGAAAGTTGCCAGATTGACGGTTACTCTCGCCCTGCTGGTAAAAGTTCGGCCGAGTTCAAAAATTTTTCTTGAAAGTTCGCAGATCCCGAAGAGGTCTGCTTCGGTTTCGGTCGGAAGTCCAAGCATAAAGTAAAGTTTTATTGACTCGATCCCTTCTTCAAAGGCGGATTTAACTCCTTCAATGATGTGTGCTTCGGTCATGTTTTTCCCAATCACATCGCGCAGGCGCTGGGTTCCCGCCTCGGGAGCGAGCGTAACTCCAGACGGGCGAACCCGCGCAATTTCTTTCGCGAGCTTAACTGAAAAAGTGTTGGTGCGCATCGAAGGCAGAGAGATGTTTATTTTTTGATCTTCATACTTCCCGGCTAAAGTTTTGGCCAGCTCATTAATTTGACTGTAATCAGAGCTGGAAAGCGAGATCAGGGAGAGTTCTTCGTAGCCGGTGTTTTTTACTAACTCATCGGCTTGCTGCAAGAGAGTTTCCAATTTCTTCTCCCTGACCGGCCGGCCGGTCCACCCCGCCTGGCAGAATTTGCATCCCCATTTGCACCCCCGCATGATCTCGAGTACCGCCCGGTCGTGAATGGCTTCGACAAAGGGAATAATGGGTTTGGTGGGGTAGGGAACGGCGTCCAAGTTTTTTATATATCTCTTTGTAACCGTATGGTTGTATCCAGGTGCGTAAATGCCGGTGATTTTAGCAAGGGCTTCCAGCTTCGTCTCTCGTCTTTCGTCCTTCGTCCTTCGAATTGTGTCACAGATCTCCCCGATGGCCTCTTCGGCCTCCCCGATAACAAAAAAATCGAAAAAGTCGGCAATCGGCTCGGGGTTAAAAGCGCAGGGGCCGCCGCCCAGGATGAGAGGATCTTTTTCTCCCCGCTCCGAACTCCGCAGAGGGATTCCTCCCAGCTTTAGCATGGTAATGATATTGGTGTAAGTGAGCTCGTGGCCCAGACTGAAGCCGACGGCATCAAAATCTTTTAATGGTCTAGATGATTCCAGAGTTGTTAATTGTTTATTGTTAATTGTTAATTGCTGCTCCATGTCCGGCCAGGGAGCAAAAACGCGCTCGGCCAGAGCGTCTTCCCGCTGGTTTACGATGTAGTATAAAATCTGCAGGCCGAGGTTTGACATCCCGACTTCATAGACATCCGGATAGGCAAAAGCTATTTTTACAGCCACCTTTTCCCAATCCTTATGAATTGAATTGAGCTCATTGCCTATATACCGCGCGGGTTTCAGGACTTTTTCGAGCATCATTGCATTATATCACACCTGTGCTATAATCTGCGGCATGATGGAAATTAGGGTGAGGGCGATTCTATTTCTTTGCATTTTGAATTTTGCCTTTCCTGCTTTTGCCGCCAATGGACAAACTACCAGGGCTGACGCGGTTTACGGCAAACTGACCGTTTACTCCGATGTTTTTGGCTCCGATATCTACGTGGACGCCAAGTTCGTGGGGCAGGACCGGGCGATGATCTCCAGCCTTCCGGTGGGAAAGCATTACGTGAGGGTGGTCAAGGATGAAAAAACTATTCAGAGCGGCCTGGTGGACGTGAGGGAAGGGGAAGAAACTATCATTGTGGCCAAACCGGCGGAGGAAGAGCTTCTTTCCAAATTCAAAAAACAAAACTTGATCCATGCTTATCTGAGTTATTCGATGTTAAATCATACCGGAAGCAAAACCGGCAGCCCGGAGATCACGGGAGACCTGGCTCCGCTATTCGGAGTGAATTTTGAGGCCGTCTTTCCCATTCCCTTTCTGGATTTAAATACCATCCTGGGTTTTCGCTATAACCTGCCGGCGTCGATCAGGTCTGGAGGGGTAAAACTTACCGACATGACGATTTCGGGGCCTTACGGAAATATTTCAAAGCGAATTATCGACCGATTTATGGGGAGAAGGAATGTCAATCTTGACATCGGAGCCGGCTTGAACTACTCTTACTACTCGGGCGAAATGATCAGCATTACCGGAGGATTGGGATACCAGCTCTATGCGGAACTTTCTTTCAAGGGGGAAATGCAGCTAACAGTGTTGAGGGCGGGATATCTGGTTAACACCGGCCGGGGATCGAATCAATACAACTTTTCCAATTCCGGTTACTTTGTCAGCGGCGGCATAGCTTATCAGCTGTAAATATTAGGAGGCGATTCGAATGAAGAATCTTTGGTTTTTGTTTTTGGGGTTTATCTTACTGGCCGCTCTTTATGGCTGTGGTCAGCAGACCTCGACTGCGACAACAACTACCACCACCAGCACCACTACCAGCACTACCCCGACGGCGACAAATCTTTCTACGGTAGAGGGGCAAAAAATAGCCAAGGCGGTCATGACTACCTTTGGGATAAACAATCTGCTCACGGGAGAATCCGGAAAAGTTGGAACGTCGGGTATTCGTTCTTTATCGGTAAGAGCACAGGAGATAACTACACTGACCAGAGAAGCGAGCGGGGACTGGGAGGGATGGTGGGACATCGTCCTGATCGACACCAACGAGGCGGAGAATGAACAGATCAGCCTGGATGCGCACGCCAGGATATGGATCCAGACGGCGACCGGCGAAAGCGCCTGGGAAATAACTCGTGAGGCGGACTTTGATTATGTTGACATGGACTATGATCCACTCGATTCAATCCCCAACAATATAAGGAAAGTCTCTTTGGCCGGCATCTATATTTCAACTTCAACCTCGACCCGCGCCGCGGATTATTACCAGGATAAGATTGTCGCCGGAGCTCCCCTGGGTAAAATCGGCGACGATCTGATCTTCGTCGACCTTGAGAACGTGACCACCGGGCCGACTCAGGAGATCGCTGTTACCGGGCAGGTTTCGCTGTACTGGAAAGGACCGGACGACCCGCTGACCAATGCCACTCAAGTCCTCTTTAACGATGGCCGTATTAACCTGTCGACCGGTTATCCGGAAGCCGGCGCGCCGGCCATCTGGGTTTATGCGACTGGAATAACCGGGCAGACTCCCAACCCGATCCTGTCGGGAGATATCTATTTTACCGGCGGCAATAATGCTTATATTAGAATTATCGCGCATGGCAGCGACTGGGAATCGTACTATTACCGCTTTGATCTTGATAACGGAGAAGCGGAATTAATTTTAAGCAATCCTCCCGGACCAGGCCCGGGGACATACCCTTCAACCTGGAATTGGTATGGTTATTAAATCCGGCGAAGTTAGATAATATTACTTAACGACCAGGTTGATCAGCTTTTTGGGGACAGAAATAACCTTCACTATTTGTTTACCCGAAGTGAAACTTCTAACCTTTTCGCTGGCCAGCGCCTTTGCTTTTATTTCTTCTTCGCTGGCATCGGCTGAAATAATAATGGTATCCCTCAATTTTCCATTGACCTGAACCGGAATGGTGATCTCGCTTTCGGCTGCCAGCTCCGGATCATAAGCCGGCCAGGGCTGCCTGTAAATCGAATCCTTGTTGCCCAGCTCGTGCCAGAGCTCCTCCGCAATATGAGGAGCAAAGGGAGAGAGAAGGAGAAGGAGGGAGTCGAGGGACTCTTTGGTGGTTCCGAGCTCATAAAGGGTATTGGTTAATTCCATCAGCTTGGCGATCGCGGTGTTGAAGGAGAAACGCTCAATATCATCGGTTACGGCTTTGATAGTTTGATGCAATTTTGTCTCGAGTCTCGAGTCCCGGGTCGTGGACCCGTGACCCGTGACTAACCGCCATACTCGGTTTAGAAACCTAAAGCTTCCCTCCACGCCCTGATCGGACCATTCGAGCTCGCGCTCGGGCGGCGAGGCAAAGAGGATGAAGAGGCGGGCAGTATCGGCGCCGTATTTTTCAACAATGTGATCGGGATCAACCACATTGCCTTTGGATTTACTCATCTTGGCGCCGTCTTTGACCACCATTCCCTGAGTTAAAAGATTGGTAAAAGGTTCGTCAACGGAGATTAGTTTCGAGTCGAATAAGAATTTGGCGAAGAAGCGGGAATAGAGCAGGTGGAGAATAGCGTGCTCGATCCCGCCGATGTACTGATCGACCGGCATCCAATAATCGACTTTATTTTTGGCAAAGGCTTCTTTATCATTTTTAGGATCGCAGTAGCGATAGAAATACCAGGAAGAACAGATAAAGGTATCCATGGTATCGGCTTCGCGCAGGGCAGGTTCGTGGCATTTTGGACAGTGCGTTTCCAAAAAAACCTTATGCCGGGCGAGAGGAGATTCGCCTTTGCCGGTGAATTCAACATCAGTTGGAAGTTTTACCGGCAGTTCCTTTTCGGGAACCGGCACCGCGCCGCACTCTCCGCAGTGAATAATGGGGATGGGCGCTCCCCAGTAGCGCTGGCGGGAGATCAGCCAGTCGCGGATTTTATAGTTTACCGCAAGCTTTCCAAATTTCTGCTCGATCGCCCAATCGGCAATGGCCCGGGTGGCTTCCGGGCTTTTCGTTCCATCAAATTTTCCCGAGTTAACCATGACTCCTTCGTCAACGAAAGCTTCGGTCATTTCTTCGGGCAAAAGGCCGGGCCTTTTTGGGTCCTCGATCACGATTCGGATCGGAAGATTAAATTTCTTTGCAAAAAGAAAATCTCTCTGGTCATGAGCCGGAACCGCCATAACCGCCCCGCTGCCGTATTCCATCAAAACGTAATCCGAAACCCAGATGGGGATTTTTTCGTTGTTAGCCGGATTGACAGCGTAGCTTCCGGAAAAGACGCCATCTTTTTCCAGGGTCGGTTCTTCGCGAAGTCTTCGGCTCTCGTGTTTTACGCGTTTAATATATTCTCTAACTTCTCTCTCCTCTTCTTTGTCGGCAATTAACTCAAGAACCAACGGATGTTCGGGGGCCAGCACCATGTAAGTAACGCCAAATAAAGTGTCGGGACGGGTGGTAAAGATTTTCAGGGTTTGGGTTTCACCGCCGGGTTCGTGGACGGGGAAGAATACTTCCGTCCCTTCCGATCTCCCGATCCAGTTCTTTTGCATGGTCTTCACATTTTCCGGCCAGCCGGAGAGTTTGGCGATATCGTTGAGCAATCTTTCCGCATAATCGGTGATTTTCAGGAACCATTGCTCCAAATCTTTTTCTTCAACTATGGAAGAGCAGCGCCAGCAGACGCCTTCTTTTACCTGTTCGTTGGCCAGGACCGTTTCGCATTTCGGGCACCAGTTAACCAAAGCTTTTTTCCGGAAGGCCAATCCTTTTTCAAACATTTTAAGGAAAAGCCACTGCGTCCATTTGTAATAATCTTCTCTGCTGGTGGTAACTTCTCTCGACCAGTCGTAGCTGATCCCAAGGCGCTTCAGCTGCCTGGTCATCCTCTCGATGCATTTAGCCGTCCACTCCGCCGGATGAACCCCGTGCCCGATGGCCGCATTTTCGGCGGGAAGGCCAAAAGCGTCCCAGCCGATGGGATGGAGAACGTGAAAACCCCGCATGGTTTTGTAGCGGGCTATCACATCCCCGATGGCGTAATTTCGGACATGGCCCATGTGGAGATTGCCGGAGGGGTAGGGGAACATTACCAGATTGTAATACTTTGGCCGGTCGGATTGGTCCGCTATCTCAAAGAGCTTTTTCTTTTCCCAGTCAGACTGCCATTTAGGTTCAATTATTGAAGGGGGATACTCTTTCACTTCTTAGACGGCGATGAGGCAGCAGCTTTGGAAAAAACGATTTTTCCATCCTTTTCATCCGCAAGGATGGTGTCGCCCTCTTTGAATTTACCGGCGATGATTTCGTTGCTGAGCGGATTCTCAAGCAGGTGCTGGACGGCGCGGCGCAGCGGCCTCGCCCCGAATTTTGGCTCGTACCCTTCTTTGATCACAATTTCCTTGACCGCTTCGGCGACTTCCAGCTTCATTTTTCGATCCGCCACCTGCTTTTGCAGATCGGAGATAATCAATCCGGCGATCTCCCGCAGTTCTTTATCGGTCAGCGGATGGAAGATGATGATTTCATCGATGCGGTTGAGAAATTCGGGCAGGAATCCCTTTTTCATCTCCGACAACACCATTTCCTTCATTTTTTCATAGTTGGCTTCACGGTCTTCGCGCGCCATAAAACCGATCGCCCCCCGGGATACGATTTCTTTTTGGCCGATGTTGCTGGTCATGATGATCACGGTGTTTTTAAAGTCAACCACATGGCCTTTGGAATCGGTGAGCCGCCCATCTTCTAAGATCTGGAGAAGGATATTGAAGACATCCGGATGGGCCTTTTCGACCTCGTCAAAGAGAATAACCGAATAAGGTTTGCGCCGCACCGCTTCGGTCAGTGTTCCGCCTTCTTCGTAACCGACGTAGCCGGGAGGGGCCCCGATCAGGCGCGAAACGGTGTGCTTTTCCATGTATTCCGACATATCGACGCGGATGATGGCGTCCTGCGTTCCGAAAAGAAACTCGGCCAGCCTTCTTGCCACCTCGGTTTTTCCGACTCCGGTGGGACCGGCAAAAATGAAGGAGCCAACCGGCCGCTGCGGAGGTTTGAGGCCCGCTCTTCCGCGGCGAATGGCCTGGGAGATGGCAACCACCGCTTCATCCTGGCCGACAATTCGCTGGTGCAGTTCGCCTTCCATGTGAATGAGCTTTTCGGTCTCTGCCGCAGTGAGTTTTATCACTGGAATCCCCGTCCAGTCCGAAACGATTTCTGAAATGTCATCTTCGGTTACAGTGGGTTCAGTGGCTCCTTTTTCCGGTTTGTGTTTTGCGCTAATCTCTTTTATCTTTTTCTCCAGTTCAGTGATCTTGTCGCGCAGAGGGGCCGCTTTTTCATACTGCTGGGCGGTGAGCAGCGTATCTTTTTCTTTTTTAGCGGCATCCAGCTCTTTCTGCAATGGTTTGATTTCGGCCGGGGGAGAAATGGTGCGCAGCTTCACTTTGGCCGCCGCTTCGTCCATCACGTCGATAGCCTTGTCGGGGAGAAAGCGGTCCGAAATGTAGCGGCTGGAGAGGGTCGCCGCGGCGACCAGCGCCGCATCGGGTATCTTTACGCGATGGTGCTGTTCATAACGATCGCGGATCCCCTTTAAAATTTCAATGGTCAGCTCCACCGAAGGTTCGTTCACCAAAACCGGCTGAAAGCGGCGCTCGAGGGCAGCGTCTTTTTCAATATTTTTGCGGTATTCATCCACGGTGGTAGCGCCAATTACCTGCAGCTCGCCTCGGGCCAACGCGGGTTTTAGCATGTTGCCGGCGTCAATGGCGCCTTCGGCGCCGCCGGCTCCGACCAAAGTATGGAGCTCATCGATAAATAAAATGATCTTTCGCTTTTTGGCTAAAATCTCGTCCAGAATTTTTTTTACCCTGGCTTCGAATTCACCGCGGTATTTTGTTCCCGCCACCATGCCGCCCAGATCCAGCTCGATGACCTGTTTGTCTTTAATACTGTCGGGAACCTCGCCTTTTATGATCCGCTCCGCCAGCCCTTCCACAATAGCGGTCTTTCCCACGCCCGGATCTCCCAGCAGCGCCGGATTATTTTTGGTGCGGCGGGAAAGGATACGGATAACGCGATCGATCTCTTTTTGACGATCGATAACCGGGTCAAGCTCCCCCCGGCGCGCCATCTCGGTTAGATCCCTCCCAAAAGTGGCGAGGGCCGGTTTGGCCGGTCGGGGCGGGGCGCCGATCCCGAGACCCGGAAAGCCAAAGATCGATTCCGGACCTCCGCCAAATTCTTCTGCTTCTCCCGCTCCTTCACCCTCGGGAAGCTCCGGAGGCAGTTCTTCCGGGCCTGGCTCCAGAGCTTTTTCGGCTTCGGCAATGATTTCGCGGGCAACTTTGTCAAAGGTGACTTTGCGCTTGTGGAGCGCCTGCGCGGCCACGCTTTCTCCTTCGCGGATAATTCCCAGCAGAATATGCTCTTCCCCTACGTAATTGAATCCCAGCTCTCGCGCCGCCTGATAGGAAAGATCAAGCGCTTTTTTTGCCCGCGGGGTGAGGGTCATTTTATCCGGTGAGCCTTCACCGCGGCCAATCAGGGATTCAACATCAGAGAACAAATTGACCAAATCGACCCCCAGCTTTTGCAATACTCTGGCGGCTATTCCTTCGGATTTAATCAGGGCCAAAAGAAGGTGTTCGGTGCGGACATGGTCATGTCCCAGCCGATTGGCTTCTTCTGTAGCCAGCTGGAGGGTCCGGTTGGAAGAATCCGAGAAATAGTCATAAAATCTTTTTGATGGCTTGTGTCTCAAGAAGGAGGCGAAAATATCCGGGAATTCGAAAAGGCCGGGAAAGCCTTCGAAGCCAAAGCCCTCGGGTTCCTGGCCTCCCGGCAGAAAGCCTTCCTCTGCGGCGCAGATCGGGCAGAGATGCAGCTCGACCTTCTTGCCGTTAACAATTTTGGTGATATGGACCGCCGCCTGACGGAGCTTGCATTTTTGACAGAGCATTAACTTATTCTTCTTTCTTGATGTTGATTTTTTTGCCTTTGCCTTCGGGTTTAATCTTGGTGAGGTGAATGATCAAAACTCCGTTTTTGAAGACCGCTTCATTTTTTTCGGTGTTCACTCTGGCCGGCAGGAGTATTTTCCGGTAGAATTTTCCAAAGCTTCTTTCTTTTTTGATCCAGCCTTCTTTTTTGATCTCGGTTGCTTCGTGTCGTTCTCCTTTCAGGGTCAGGCTGTCTTCCGCCAGATCAATGTCGATGTCTTTTTCCGACATTCCCGGAAGTTCAGCCGTTACCACTACCTCGGTCCTGGTTTCCATGACGTCCACCGCCGGGTACCACTCACCCAGGCCCCATTCCTTGGCGATCCTTCCCGCCTGAAAGGGCACCATTCCATGTAATACCTCATTCATTTTCTTGCGGGCTTCATCCATGTTCCCCCAAAAATCTTCCCATTTCTGCATTTCTTTCGCCATACACATTCCCTCCTTTTTTATCTTGCTTGCTCGTATTATAAAACTATTTTAGCATCTCGTCAATTGAATTCAGCTTCGGACACACCGGAGTTGATCTTGAGATTTTTGCCTTTTAACCTGAAATTAAATCCGATCAAGGTTCCCGAATTTGCTTCGATGGCTGATCTGCCAAAGGTTTCAACCGGCACCCAGAGGCCATTGATCTTTTCGTATCTTATTTTGGCTTCTCCTTTGATGCTTTTATTCTCAAAAGTCATTTTTAATTCATGCAGGAGATATTCCTTGGGATCAAAGTGGAAGTAGACCTTTTTGACATTCTTTAAAATTCCGGGCTTGGGGGTGCCTTCGATAATAATTTCCTCCGCTGAATCTTTAATGATCTTAAGATAGAAATTGTGCGGAATGAGATTGGGTCCAAATCCAGCGCTAAAGTCCGGGGCGTGAATCAGGCGGATATGATAGAGTTTTCCCTCCGGTTCGATTCTGCGGATAAAGTTCCCTTTTATCAAATAAGTGGTTAGATCAAGCACCGCCTTGATCTTGTCCGGTGATTTGAATATTCCGTAGCCTTTTTGCCGCAAGGTGCTGCCGCAGCCAAAGATCTGCAGGCTGGTTTCGAGGGTGATGTCCGCCCGGGCGTTTTTGATCTTCTGGAAATGCCCATTAAATTTGCTAATGACCTCTTCGGTCGTGTGTTTTGGCGGAGCATAACTAAGAGGGATTAATAACAGGAGGATCAGAGGAAGAAAAATGATCTTATTTTTCACGCGATTATTATAACACACAAAAAAAGCACCTTGACAAAAATACGCGCCCCGTTATAATTACGGAAGAATTGATTTTTTTTAGGGAGGGAAGAATAATGAAAAAAGGTAAACTGGTTTTCTGGGCTCTGATCGCGATTCTTTCGGTTGGTGTAGGAGTTGCTTTGAGCGGGTGCGGTACCGACATCGGCGCGCCGGACCCGACGACACCCATTGCAACGACAACGACGACGACGACGACCACCACCACCACATCTACCACCACGACTTCAACCACAACTACAACTACAACCACGACCAGCACCACCACAACCACATTATTCCCGTTCCAGGTCTCCGGAACAATACTTCAAGGTGAATGTACTTTTGAAACTACCTGGATAGGATTAATGACATGGCCTCCTAGCGGTGGCTTTGTTGTCGGCACAACCACTGAAGTAACTTTTGTCACGGGAGAAGCCAGCTATATCACTGGCACGACTGAAGCCGGGACTTATATTGTTATTGCAATGGCAGAGAGTTATGATCATACAACTTATATGGGGACAGTTGGTTCGGCTACGGGGGAGCAGTCAGCAATGACCCCTACACCTTACACTTTTGAGGCTAGCGTCCCTGTGAATTTAACTGCGCCAACCTTCGAAATGTATTTTATCTTTTAGTACTCAAAAATAAAATGTGCAAGAAAAGGCGGGAGCAATCCCGCCTTTTTCTTAAGCACCAAATTACAAATTCCAAGCTCCAAACAATACCAAAATACCAAATTATTAAATATTAAACGATCTGGATTTTAGAAGAATTGCACTGAAGATCTTTGTTAATTCTGTTGATTCATTTATAAGTTCTAATTTTTTGGTTTCATCATCTTGGCCTGGTTCGGTTAAATATAGCCAATATCTGCTTTCTTTAGCTTCTTTCCGTGAAATCTTTATCCTCATGCAAAAGTCCTTCTTGCTCAGAGCTTCATTAGCTTCTATATAATTAGCGCCAATTGAGCCTCCGGCTCTCACCAGCTGTCTTCCGTTTTCAACATTCGGAATCGTTTTCGGCAGGCTTTTAACATATTTGTTTACTCTTCTTGCATATTCCAGAGTTCTCACTTCCAGATCATAATGTTTAGAGCATTGATATTTGGAATTTTGGTATTGTTTGTTATTTGTAGCTTGTAATTTGTTATTTATTTCTTCAAGCATGGTTCATTGCCTCCTTTGGAAGTAACTAGAGAAAGTACAGCAAGTTTATTGCCACGCTCAGAGGCAGGTAGAAGTGGCGAATTTTCGCCATCAATGTTATAATTACATCCATGAATAAATCTAATTTTTGGATCTGGTCATTGGTTATTTTGGTTTGCTTGGGGGTTGGAGCGTGGTTATTGGGATTTTGGCTGGGGGGCTGCGGAACCGCGTCTAGACCAGATCTGACCACAACCACCACCTCTGTCTCTGGAGGGACCACCACCACTTCTGGTCCAGCCGGCGGCATCAGCGGAAAGGTAACCTGGAATTGGAGCGGCTACAGCGCCGCCGATCAGACAGGCACTTTGATGGTTTTTCTTTGGACCGATGAAGATTTTACGAACGGGGATTTGATAGCCACCCAGGGTTTATCGCCGGCCTACCAAAAGTTTACCCTTATCCAGGGCCAAACCAGCGCCAGCTACAATTTTAGTTCGCCCGGCGGCCCCTTAAAAGGAAGCGCAACCGCAACTTCGTCAACGTACTATTTATTCGCAATTTTATACATTGGTCGCAGCGTTTCAGTGGTCGGGGGGAAATTCCCCGATGCTCAAACCGGCGACAAGATCGGCCAATTTTCAGATGGCAAACTGCCGTTATGTTTTGGCGGGAGCACCCACGCGCAAGCAATCACTTACAACGGAACCAGCCAGCCGAACAAAAACTTTGCTTTGAACGGAACCTGGACCACCAGCACCACCACTACCACCATGCCTCCGAGCGCATTCTGGCAAAATATAGGCAACGTGACACGGAACGGAAGCGCCGAAAACGCCAGGGTAGATGCTTTAGTATGTGATAATTCCGGCAATCTCTATGTTGGAGGATATTTTGATTCCATTGGAGGCAAGCCCGCCAATAACATCGCCAAATGGAATCACTCAACTTCTTCCTGGGAAAGTTTGCTCGGAGGATTGGGTAGTGAAGTGAATGCGCTGGCGCTCTATTCGGGGAATTTATATGCGGCAGAAATCAACAAGGTCAAGAAATGGAACGGGACCAGTTGGTCTTCCTTGGGGAGCGGTTTTACCGGAACGATGGTCGTGCTCTTAGCCCTGGCAGTTGACCAGAGCGGAAATGTATATGCGGGAGGCAGTTTTGACTACGCGGATGGCGTTCCCGCCAATAATGTCGCAAAATGGAAAACTACTTTGTCTACCTGGGATGCAATGGCAGGAGGGCTCCGGCAAACTGGCTGGAGCAATCCTACCGGCCAGGTATTTGACATGACAGCAGGATCAGATGGAAATATTTATTTTTGCGGCTCAATTAACACTACGGAATCAATACCAATTAATGGGATCGCGAAGTGGAAGGTGGCGTCGTCATCGTGGGAGGCTTTGCCGGCGGGGGGCGGAGGTCTTGCTGTGGCGGCTGATAACTCCGGCAATATTTATACACAACCTGCAAAATGGAACGGTTCGACCTGGCAATCTTTAACAGACTCTGACGCGTTGCGCCCGCCGACCAACGCAATGGCGGCCAGATCAGCGTCAGAAGTTTTCATGGGATCGGATGGTTATGGTGCTCCTGTTGAAACCGCCGGAGCTGTCGCCAAATTAAACAGCACAACCTGGAATAATCTGGCGGGAGAGTTGATCAATAGTGCTGGTTACGCCAATGTGCGGGCACTGGCGATCGACCCGTCCGGGGATCTTTACGTGGGCGGCGAGTTCACCAGCGCGGGCGGGACGCCAGCCGCTAATCTTGTTAAAAGATTAAACCCTTAATGATCCTCGAATGATTAATTACCATGAATAAATCTAATCTTTGGATCTGGTTATTGATTATTGTAATTGGTTTTGGATTTGGGGCTTGGGTTTTGGGATTTTTTGGGCTGGGCGGCTGCGCCAGCACCCAGCAGGAGTTGATCGGCACCACCACTTCTACCACGACGACCACTTCTACGACCACCTCCTCATCTTCAACGACAACCTCGACATCGACTTCTACCAGTTCAACCACTACCACCACGCCTGTCATCAGCGGCAACTGGGTGCCGGTCGGCAGTCCGGGTTTTTCAGCCGGTGAGGTCTATTATACTTCGTTATTTATTGATAACAGCACCCCCTATGTGGCTTATTCGGATTTTGCAAACGGTCAAAAAGCCACGGTGATGAAGTATGAAGATAGTAACTGGGGGCCGGTCGGCAGCCCGGGTTTTTCACTTGGTTCGGCAGGTTACACTTCGTTATATATATACAATGGCACTCCCTATGTAGCGTATAGGGATATAGATTACACCACGGTAATGACGTATGAAAGCGGCAACTGGGTGCCGGTCGGCAGTCCGCGCTTTTCGGCCGGTGGTGCATCTGACGTTTCGTTATCCGTATATAATGGAACTCCCTATGTGGCTTTTCAGGACGCAGGGAATCTATATGGATCCGTCCAGGCTTCGGTGATGAAATATGACGGCAGTAATTGGGTGGATGTCGGCAGCCATGGTTTTTCAGGCGCTCTGGCAAATTACCTTTCATTTAGTTTATATAATGGCACTCCTTATGTAGCTTATATGGATCCATTTAGTGCATTTAGCCAAGCGATCGTGAAGAAATATGACGGCAGTAACTGGGTAAATGTCGGCAGTCCGGATTTTACAGCTGGCAAAGCAGAATACATTTCTTTGTATGTGTATAATGGCACCCCCTATGTGGCCTATGAGGATCGTGGCAATGATTCCAAAGCCACGGTGATGAAATATAATGGCAGCAATTGGGTAAATGTCGGCAGTCCGGCTTTTTCAGCCGGTGATGCGGATCATATTTCATTAAAAGTATATAACGGCACTCCCTATGTGGCTTATCGTGACGCAGGGAATGGATCCAAAGCTACGGTGAAGAAATATAATGGCACTAATTGGGTGAATGTCGGCGGTCCGGGTTTTTCAGCCGGTGATGCAACTTTCATTTCATTATATATATATAGCGGCACTCCTTATGTGGCTTATCGGGATGGGGGTAATGGAGGCAAGGCTACCGTAATGAAGTTTGTTGAATCACCGTAAAATAAGATTATTTATAACAGAAGATAGTCGTTGGGGTGGAACTACCCTGAATACTTTCGCCGAGCACCAAGATTCTTCCATATAGATCAGTTATTATGCCCTTACTTTCAATGTTTATATCTTCAGGTGGAGAATAATCCGGATAAACTATCTTTCCGTTTGAGCCAAAACTTTCATCAGTAGATCCATTTGAATTGAGACGGGAAGTTTCTATATAGTTCTTGAATATTTCAGTGCCGCCTCCACTCAGCGTCCCAATTGTTTTTGTTCTGGCAGCCAAAATTCTTCCTGCTGAGTCGAGTGTAATAAAGACGGGGCCTCCCGTCCGTTCATTGAGATCTCCTACCAAATCAGCAATTCCACCCTGGCCGAAGGTCGTATCTAGGGTTCCATAAGGATCGAACTTCCAGATGGCGCCTCCAGTTCCGAAATGAGTGCCGCCAACCAAGATTGCCCCCGAAGAGTCGATCTTAGCGCAGGATACTGAACCTGCCTTATCACCAAGGGTATCAGAGGATCGTTCTAATTTTCCATCCGCACCAATCAGCCAGATACGCATTCCTAGAGTAGAATTGGTATGCTCATAAGCTGATCCGACTACCAAAACTTTCCCTGCAGAATAAGTGGCAATGGCATTACCGCCCCCCGGATAAACCACAAATCCCTCATGAGTGCCGTCGCTAAAACTGCTGTCTAACGATCCGTCCGGATTGTACCGCCAGGCAACCATATAATAATATTCCATACCTGGATCAGTCCTCCTCAAAGTGGTTTGCGAAGTAACCAAAATTCTGTCTGCAGGATCGATCGTGATCGAACTGTCTCCAATTTCTGCCCAAACCCAGCCTGCTACTTCTTCGGTGGGGCCGGGGTGAAGCACGATCCCGCTGCTGTTAAAACTGGTATCCAAAGATCCGTCGGGATTTAACCGCCAAATGGACATTACCCTCTTTTCGCTGGGGTCATAACTGTATCCGGCAACTAATATTTTATTATCAGAGTCAAGAACTATTGAGCTGGCTCCGGCGACAGAGTTTTTTTGAATGGAGAGGCCGCCATTGCCAAAACTGCCATCCGGTGTCCCATCAGGATTATAGCGCCAAACCGCCGTGTGGTATTTAATATCACTGGTATCAAAGTACGAACCGGCGACCAGGATTCGGCCAAAATTATCGACTGCGATAGCACTGCCTTTCCCCTGGCTGCCCATGATCACCATTCCATCGGAACCGAAAGAAGCGTCCGGGGTGCCGGAGATAGTTGAGGTGGAGGTGGTAAAACTCCAGCTGTAGGGCAGGTCCATTTTGTCTCCGCCAGAGCTTCTGACAGAGTCAGAAATAGTTGCCGTATAGGTGGTATCGGCAACTAAATTAGCTGCGGGTTTAAAGGTTGCCATCTTACCGGTTGTCTCATAGCTTACTGTTCCAGTCACCGATCCCGCGGCGGAGGAAAGGGAGAAGGAGGAGGCATTAACGGTTGAAGCATTCATCGCCTTATCAAAAGTGGCGGTGATAAATATATTGAGCTTTGGTATGTTGCCTTTATCTTCAGGAAAAACCGAAATAATGGTTGGAGTATTCGGATTAAATTGTCGGATCGGATTGCCGCAACTTATAAAAATGAATAAAAGACCGATCAAAAAGATGCCGAGAATTAGATAGGGCCAATAATCTTTTTTCATTTGAGTTCGTTTTCTATCCCGTTGTTCACGCGATTATTATAACATGAAGTTTGTTGAATAGCGGAAAAGAATAGAATATAATAACCTCACCGTGATGAGCCCTAAATTTTCTGAACTCCCCGATAAGACCGGACATTTTGGACCTTACGGCGGCCGCTTTGTGCCCGAAACCCTGATGTCTCCGCTGGAGGAATTGACAAAAGCTTACTTTGCGGCAAAGGAAGATTCCAAATTTGTAGAAGAGCTCGATTACTACCTCGAACATTACGCCGGGCGGCCCACGCCGCTGTTTTATGCTGAAAGATTGACTGAAGAACTTGGCGGCCCCAAGATCTATCTCAAGCGCGAGGACCTCTGCCACACCGGAGCGCATAAGATCAACAATACTCTCGGCCAAATGCTTCTGGCAATGCGCATGGGAAAGAAAAGGATCATCGCCGAGACCGGTGCCGGCCAGCACGGGGTGGCTGCCGCTACCGCCGCAGCGCTTTTTGGCCTCGAGTGTATCGTTTACATGGGAGAAGAGGATATCAAGCGCCAGGCGTTGAATGTTTTCCGCATGGAACTTCTCGGGGCAAAGGTGGTTCCGGTAAAGTCTGGAAGTCGAACCTTGAAAGATGCGATCAACGAAACCCTGCGCGATTGGATGGCTCACCCGCACGAGACTTTTTACTGCCTCGGCTCCTGTGTTGGCCCGCATCCTTACCCGATGATGGTCAGGGATTTCCAATCAGTGATCGGGAAGGAAGCGAAAGGCCAGCACTTTGATATGGAAAAGAAAGAGCCGGATTATCTGATCGCCTGTGTCGGAGGAGGTTCAAACTCGATTGGCCTGTTCCATCCTTTTATGGAAGACCCGGGAGTCAAGATGATTGGCGTAGAAGCGGAAGGAGCGGCGTCGCTTTGTAAAGGGTCAGTTGGTGTTCTCCACGGGGCAAAGGAATATGTGCTTCAAACCAAAACCGGGCAGATCAAGAATACTCATTCTATTTCAGCTGGGCTCGATTATTCAGGGGTAGGGCCGGAGCACAGTTATTTGAAAGACCTTGGCAGGATCGAGTATGTAACAGCGAGCGACAGGGAAGCTCTGGATGGTTTCAAGCTTCTCTCGGAGACCGAAGGGATTATTCCGGCGCTGGAATCGGCTCATGCCATTGCTTATCTTAAAAAATCAGCTTCAAAAATGGATAAGACTCAAACGGTAATTGTTTGCCTTTCGGGTAGAGGAGATAAAGATGTCGAGGTTGTCCGAAGTCTTTCTTAAGCGAAAAGCTTTAATAACTTTTATTACTGCCGGAGATCCTTCGCTTTCCGCAACTGAGAAAATCGTTTATGGTTTGGAGAAATCCGGCGCCGACATCATCGAACTAGGGATCCCTTTCTCCGACCCTCTGGCCGATGGTCCCGTCATTCAAGCTTCACACCAACGTGCCTTAAAGAAGGATATTTCTTTATCTGATGTTTTTAAGTTAGTCTCCAAGGCGCGGAAGAAAACCAAAATTCCGCTTTGCTTCATGCTTTCTTATAACTTAATAGTTAATCATGGTATCGAAAGGTTCTACGTCGATTGCGAAAGGGCGGGAGTGGATGGAGTGATTATTCCCGACTTGCCACCGGAGGAGTCGCGAGTCGCGGGTCACGGGTCGCGGGTCGATACTATTTTTCTGGTAGCGCCGACGAGCACCAACGAGAGAATTAAGTTGGTAGCAGAAAAAGCTTCCGGCTTTATTTATCTTATCTCGGTGGCGGGGATAACGGGAAAGCGACAGGCTCTGGCTGAAAACTTGCCGGATTTGGTTTCCAGAATAAAAAAACATTCTCAACTGCCGGTTGCGGTGGGCTTTGGGATTTCCACCCCGGCGCAGGCGGCGGAAGCGGCCAGGATTGCGGACGGGGTGATCGTAGGTTCGGCCATTGTAGATCTGATCGCTAAAAAGAAAATGAAAGCCATCCCCAGGTTTGTTTCTTCTCTCCGAAAAGCCATCGATGCTGGGTAGAATCATTTATCGGTTCAAGCAATTCTGGTTCGGCATGTTTTCTCAATATACTAAGGGGGATGAAGCCTTCGCCCGAAGTTATTTGAACTTACAGGAATTCTCGCTCTTTAACCAGCTTCCCTTCTTTGAAAAAAAACACGCGGTGGTGGTAGCGCGGAAGATGCTGGATTTTATCCGTAGGGAAAAGGATTTGGATGAAAGAAAGATCGCTCGTCTGGGGCTTTTACATGACGTTGGCAAGATTGCGGAAAGGAACTCGATCCTGACCAAATCCGTCCTGGTCATTATCCGCTATTTCTTTCCCAAGCTCTACGATGGTTTGGCGGAGAGGGGAAAGAAGAATGCCTGGTTGAGAAGATTTTATATCCACAAGCATCACGGGGCGGTGGGGGCTGAACTTTTAGCCAAAATCGGTGAATCTTCCGAAATCCTTTCGATTGTAAAAAAACATGATCCCCGGGTTGAGCCCTTTGGTCCGGAAGACCCGATTGAACTAAAAATCTTGCAGGAAGCGGATAGTTACTGATTAATTCGCGAACAGTAAATTATATCCTTTGATAACGCTGTCGCAGACCATCTGGACTAAATTCCGAAAATCACCCATGTCGCCCTTGCCCAAAGCGAGATAATATTTATATCGGTCCTCAACCTCAATAAGCGCCGGGGGAAAGCCCCGACTCAGAAGTTGGGTGATCATAATCAAGCGGCCGACTCTGCCGTTGCCGTCAAAAAAAGGATGAATGCTTTCAAATTCGTAGTGATCTTTGCTTATTTTTTTAATAATGTCATCCCGATAATTATTAACATTCTTTGCGAATTGACGCATTTTCACCGGGACCATCTGCGCCGAAGGAAGCTGTTTCTCCGTATTAGTCAAATTAACATAGCCGGTGCGGTATTTACCTGGTAGTTTATTATTAAAATTATACATAACCAGCGAATGCAGCTTTAAAATAAATTCTTCGGTTATCTTAAAGTTCCGTTTGATTACCTCCAGCATGTAGAGGAGCGCGTTATTATGATTGACCGCTTCCAACACCTCGAACAACTCTTTTCCCTTGACTTTTTTCCCTTCGATTGCCATTTCAGTTTCTTTTAGCGTCATCCTGCTCCCTTCAATGGCATTCGAGTTATAAGTCATCATCAAAAATAACTTGTCTCTGATAGCTTGATTGTTTTTCAGTAATTGAATCGGGTCGGGCATCCCTTTTTTAAGAGCATAGACCCAATCTGATAGATCAATCTGTTCTTTAAAAAGCGCGTCTATTTCTCGAGATTGGCGAGGTTGCGGTTTTACCCCTTTGTCCAGCCAGCGGTAAACGGTCTTGTAACTTACCTCAAGCAGCCGCGCCAGCTCGGAACGTCGGAATTTTGCTTCTTTAATTAATCTCTCCAATTTATCTTTATCGGTGAAAGTTATTTGTTTCATTATGTTTTTCTTATTAGGACATATGCCCTATGTCTAAATATGTTAAAAGTATAACATATGTCCTAATGATTATCCATCATTTTATTTGGGTGAATTGAAATTATCCCTAATATATTCCGAAAAATACCAAATGGTTGTTTCTCAAATAAGCGCCAGAAATTTATCAGAATTAAAACGCCAGTTTTTCAGTATAGGTGACGGTGATTTCTATATCACCCAGAGTGAAAGCCCTGAAATAGTACGCCAGTATGATACCGATGATGATAAAACAGTTGAGATGTGGGAGGTAATGCAAGGGATCAACCGGCAGCAACGTCGGGAGATAGAAAGCAAATCAGGGTTTTGGAAACTTTGGGAAAAAATTATCGGAAAACAGGAAAACCCGATCTTCAGTGAGCAGGAGATAAGATTTACAAAAGAAGTTTACAGACTGGCGAAAGATTTGGATCATGAGAATGAAGAAATATTTACTCGACAGATTGATAATTATCCCGAGGCCTTTGATTTTTATTACCATTGCGCGGCGCGAAGCCACAATATCGGAAAGCTCAAAACATGTGATACGGAATATTTCCAGTTTTTAGGAAAAGGAACAACTCAAAACCTTAAAAACCAAAGAGCCGAGCATGCGGCGATAATGGCTGGCGAATGGCCAATTACGACGGAAATCTCTACTCCGGGTGCAATCTATCAGCTGTTTTGTGCTTCTCATCCAGATAAACAGTTTTATATCCCTCCGGAATTTCTTAGCTGGTTATATGAAAGATCAATAAAGGAGAACCAGCTCTTTATTATCGCCAAAGAACACCACTTGGTGAGGGAAAGCTACGATGGCGGAGTCAAAATCGATTACGAAGATCTAGTCGAGAATTATATGCTCGCGTTGGGCTATAAAGGGCTTGATCAATTCAGTCAAGATTATATCCGGAGCAGGGATATCATGATCGCGCATGTTGATCTGTTTATTTCCGAAAGAAGTGGAGATAAATTGGACCGGGGAATATACATAAGGGATTTTAGGGATATAATTGCGGCTATCAAGCTCAGAGCGATAGCGGAGAGATTTAACCTGGGCGGAAATTACCCACTTTTTCTGATTCTTTACGGCTGCAACCACTATGATGGGTTAGGGCAGGAATTGCTGCGGGACGAAACAGACCTCCGAAACCGATATTTATCTTTTTTATCCGCCCTGCCAGAAATAAATCCTGAAACTGAACCCGATTTTAATCGTGCTTTTGTCGCTTCCCCATGTGGAAAAACGAATCAGCTTGAGTTGGAAAATATTTGGCCGAAGGCAAGCGGTGATTAAGTTCGGTATTCCGCCGAAACCGTAGTCTTTATACCCCCGCGGACGTTAAATTCGCCGATTACTTTAGCCGAACGTGGTTTGCAGGCGGCAACTAGATCATCAAGGAGCTTATTCACTACATTTTCGTGAAAGATCCCCACATTCCGATAAGAAATAAAATACATTTTGAGCGATTTTAATTCCACGATCAACTTGTCAGGAATATATTCTATTTTTATAGTCGCAAAATCCGGGAGCCCGGTCTTCGGGCAGACGCAGGTGAACTCCGGGAATTCGATGTTTACTGTGTATTCTTTATCGGGATATTGGTTGTCAATTACTTCGATCATCGGTATCGATTTATCTCGTCGCGGAGTTTCATTGCTTCAGCTTTTGGGTCGGCGGCGTAGAGAATGCTTCTCGAAGCGTTGATAATGGGATGCTTCCCGCCATATTTAACCGAAGCTTCGAGATCGCCGCCCTGCGCTCCGACTCCGGGAATAAGAATGGGCATGTCGCCAACCAGCTCATGGATTTTTTTTAGCTCTTCGGGTTTGGTAGCGCCGACCACCAGTCCGCAGTTGCCATAATGATTCCATTCTTTCACATGCCTGGCAACCGAAATATAAAGGGGCTCTTCACCGACGGCTTGAAAATCCTTGAAACCAATGTTTGAGGTCAAACAAAGGACAAAAATACCCTTTTCATGATAGTTCAGGAAGGGTTCAACCGAGTCGTGGCCGAGATAAGGATTAACCGTGGTGGCGTCGGCTTTAAATACCTCGAAGATGGCTTTGGCGTAAGCGGTGGAAGAATGTCCAACATCCCCGCGCTTGGCATCCAGTATGACCGGAAGATTGAGGGAGTGGATGAATTCGATGGTTTTGGTGAGAGAGCTTATCCCGTATATCCCGTACATTTCATAAAATGCCGTGTTGGGCTTATAAGCGCAGACCAGGTCCTGGGTGGTTTTTATAATTTCCTGATTGAAAAGAAAGATCGGGTCATCGGAATTTAAAAACTTTGGGGGGATGCGGCTGAGATCAACGTCGAGTCCAACGCAGAGCAAACTCTTATTTTTTTGGGCAGCCTGGTCGAGCTGATCGACGAACCTCATGTAATCTCTTCGGTATCTTCTTCGCTAAACTCTTCTTCTTTCTCGGCCCGGGAGCGCTCTTTTTCGGCGATAATGTCACCGATAGTTACTTTCTTTTCTTCTGCCGGCGGTGGGGCGGCTTCTTCAACAGGCACTTCGCGGATCGAGAGACCGATCTTTTGCTCTTCCGGCAGGACGCGCAAAATCTTCACATCCACTGTATCTCCTATTTTCACCGCCTCCTCCGGACTTTTGATGGGTTCTTTAGAAAGTTCGGAGATATGGATCAATCCTTCGAGCCCGTGCTCGAGTTCAGCGAAAGCGCCGAATTTGGCAAAGCGCAAAATCTTGGCTTTTACGATCTGTCCCGGCTGGTATAA
>Ga0315279_10001037_pt1 | contig 48345 bp, 43 predicted proteins | sample YL17G06_20_MG_FD_203694 | JGI IMG/M metagenome (GOLD analysis project Ga0315279, IMG submission 203694) | Sediment microbial communities from Yellowstone Lake, YNP, Wyoming, USA - YL17G06_20 | ecosystem: Environmental > Aquatic > Freshwater > Lake > Sediment | place: USA: Wyoming | collected...
CCATTTCTGCCATTTGCTGAGCTCCCTCTGGGCTATTCGCTCTCCTCAGCTCCCCCTCTTTCACTTGATCGATTTCGAGTTCATCCTTGGTATGCGCATGAGCAGCAAAACCCAAAAAGAAATCGTTGTTGTCCATACTGTGCTTCCAACCTACGTTTCAATCTGTATAAGAACTAGTTACAAATTCAACATTTAAGTCTTTTAGCGCGCGCGCTAATGATGTTGCGTTCATTGTCTTTTGATAAAAAATTAGAAAACTGGATTGTTACACGATTGTTACAGTATTGAGTTACAAAACAATGGTCTTTTCCACTGTTTCTCACTTAGCGCGCTAAATTCTGCAAAGCAACTCCCTCAAGATCTTAAAAAACGTAGAGACCGTCATGCAAAGGTTGGAAGAGGGTTTGAAGAAAAAAATCAGTGATTTCACAGTTTTCATCGAACCCTTTCTGGAACTGCAAGACAAAAAACCAAAAGGGCTGTATGTGGACACTCAAGAAGGATTTGTGAGCTCGCCTAGGTTACTGAAAGAGAATGAGGTTATGACGTATCTCTCGGAAGCACAGAAGTGATTTGAAAAGCTCAAAAAAGTCTTATTGATGCCACTGACGCCATCCGTGAAAGCATACATGAGGGAAGCCCTCAAATCTTCCAGTTTTGAAGAGATGATTGCGTCATACCCCTAGGTAGGGATGTTAAATCCACCTCGCCATTGTGCTCAAGATGACTTCTAAAAAGCACGGAAAGTTATCATCTAGAAGGCGACACCAAGACAAGACATTAGAACAAAGAGCTGCGCGCTAGTTCATATTTCTGCTTCATAAAAGACTTAATCCGTCCATAGTAAAAATGTAAGGTTGTCCCAGATGAGAAAGCGGAGATGTAGTGATTGAATGAAAACATCCTGGTTGTTGACGACGACGCAGAGGTGAGAAAGACCCTTTCTTCAATCCTATCCAAGGAGGGATACTCAGTTGAAACTGTGGAGAATGGCAAACAGGCGACTAGGATCTCCGAAAAATCGCGTTTTGACATAGCCCTGATTGACATTAAGCTATCTGACATGGAGGGAACTGAGCTCCTTCACAGGCTGAAGGAAAACCAGCCCCACATGGTTAGGATAGTCATCACGGGTTTTCCGACCTTGGAGAATGCTATGGAGACAGTTAACGAGGGTGCCGATGGATATATTTTGAAACCTTTCGACGTAGAGAAATTGTTGGAGATGATCAGAAAGCATCTGAAAAGGGAGACTGCTGAACATATCAGCAATTGGATGGAATTTGATCAAGATAGCGCACGGAAATCTGGGTCTGATCGAAACAATGATGTTAAGCGAAAATCTTTTTTTGAACCACGATAGATCGAAAAAGCCAAACAACCCATCTGTCTATTGGCGAAAGAATCCCAGATTGAGAAAGAAGCGCTAAACTCTCCGAGCAGCAAGTGCAAAAGATTAAAGGTGGCTTTTCCACGTGTCACACGGAGTAATGGATTCAAGGGTATTTTCGGTCCCAACTTGCACAACCAGGCTCTTCTTTTCTAAGCGCGCGAGGAAGTCTTGAAACTGGTTATGCCGTTCGTTCTTGAGCCATATGGCGAGAAGTCTGTTTCCATTGTGTCGTTTGCTCAGTCTTGTTCCTCCAGCAAACCGTTCTTTAGCGGTAAACTTGTATAGAGCCTTTTCGCAATATTTGCGTTAACACGCGTTCACGCTGTTCAGGTAATAGTTCATGTTTTGTCCTTGAAAAGAAGCTCATTCCTTCGAGAACTGGACACAGTTTCAAAAAGTCAAAAAGTTCCTCAAAAATGGTGTTGCGTTAATTGGAAATTCGTGAACAGGGAGAAAAACCGATTTGTAACAGGTTTGTAACAGTATTTTGTAACAAAAGCATGGTAAAAGCCACTCTTTCTCACTTAGCGCGCGCCATGGTTAATATGTTCATCATGCCTGGTGCCAAGTCTGAAGCGTTTAGCGCGCGCCTTTTTTTCAGTCATGCGCCTGCGCGCGCGGATAAGCAAGAACGTTCAGATGATAAAACGAGAAAAAGAATACGGGCTTTAGCGCGCGTGTCGACCAGATACACGAGAACTGTTCACGCTCCTGTCACGTTTGTTTGAAGAAAGGCTGGAATCTGATTCATGTTTTGGGTCCCAGCGCAGAACGAGTTTTCATGATTTTTCGATTGGACGCGGTCCTGGCTCCTTTATTCGAATGAGTATCAACGTTGCCAACACAAAGATCGGTGTCGAGGCGATAAAGGGAGACAGTGGACCCAGAGTTTGGAATAGGTAACCTCCTACTATTTGCGCTGGAACGGCTGTGATTAGCGAGAACACACTGAACATAGCCATTATTCTTCCACGCATCTCTTGCGGTGAAAGATTTGCCTGGAGCGCCGTCAGCGATGGGCCTAGTAAGGCACCGCTTGCGCCGCCTATTGCAGTCCATGTTACGAAGTCGTCTGTTCCTTTGGCCCTCACGAATATGAGTTGGTTCACAGGAATTGAGAGTGAAGCGTAAACCGCACTTTTCGTTAGACCCACTCTTTCGATTATTCTGGCGGCAGGCAGCAAGAGCAAGACGCTGATGAGTCCGGCAACATTTGTCAGGAGACCATAGAATTGTGGGGGCAGGTTTGCGATGTTGACCAAATAGATCGATGTGTAGGGCACGGTCATGGCTGTTCCGACACTTGCCAAAACGGCGTAGATTAGAAGCTTCTTTGCTCCGTCCGTGGCGTTCCGGAGAACGAACAAATTGTCCGTGAAAAAGTCTGAAACAAGACGCCGAATTCGCTTTTTCTCCTTCCCTCTAAGCCCCACGTAGGTCTCTTTGAGCGTGAGAGCCCTGTATGATACTCCGATGACGCCCAAGAGTCCACTGAAGAAAAATGCTATGCGCAGCCCTTCGAGCGTCCCAAGCGTTTGCATCAGTGTTCCTCCAACGTACGGAAAGAAAATCGAGGGCAGCGAAGTAACAAGTGTGAAGGAAACCAAGCCCCGTGCCCTGAGCTCCGGCTCCATCGAATCAGTCAGAGTCGCATTGAACGCAGGACCATAAATGCCTGAAATCGCCCCAATCACTATGGGAATCATCAAAAGGGCTGGCTCCGATACAAAAATGAAGACAAAGGCGGAGCCAGCGCTCAGAAAACTGAAGATGACGATGACTTTTCTTCTGCCCCAAGCATCTGCAACATATCCGCCTACCAACTGCATCAAAGCTGTGACAGCCGAGTTGACACCTAAGAGAAAGCCGATGAACACCGAATTTGCTCCTAAACCTGAGAAATAAATAGACTGGTACGGGTTGATCATCGCGCCTCCGATATTCCAGACAGTGGCGCTTAGAGCAAGTGCCCACGTGTTGCCTGGAAGATAGAATCTTCCTCGCCAATTCTTCAGAATCTTTCTTGACCCGCTGGAACCAGCCAATGAAATGGACCTCTTAGCCTACGGTACAAGAAAGCATATAAAAACCTGATGAACAGTCCACCTGCAAGAAAACAGGAGACTTCTGAATCGCTGCTCACCATAATGTAAAGGAAGCCCTCAGTTTGCGTACGATGTAAGAGCGCGGTTGCGAAAGAGATTTTTAGCGCGCGCATTTGGAAAATGCTTTTTCATGACCTCAAGATTATCGCCGTAATACAAGAATGTTAGAGTCGAATGGACCCTTAGCCATACTTGAATAAGAGCCCTTAACGCGCGCTTCTACGTCTCCTGCTCAAAGACCCAGGCGGCTCTGGTCATAACATCGCTGATCGTCAACTTTTGTGGGCAGAGTTCCTCGCACGTTCTGCATCTTTCGCATCTTTTTGCTTGGCTTTCCTTCGTGATGTGCTCCCAGTACTTTTTCTTTATCTCGTCATCCATGTCCTTCATGTAATATTCATTGTAAAGTGAGATTATTTCTGTTATGTTTACTCCATGAGGGCAGGGTAAGCAGTACCTGCAGCCTGTGCAACCCACGAAACCGAATTGCTTGTACTTCGCTGCGACCTGGCTGATAAGTTGAAGTTCCTCTTTCTTGAGAGTCCCAGGGCCCGAACGGTCTGCGCTGCGAAGGTTTTCCTCCACCTGGTCCATCGTGCTCATTCCGCTCAGCGCGACTGAAACTTCCGGCTGGTTCCACACCCACTGAAGAGCCCATTCTGCTGGTTTTCTCTTGAAGTCGGCCTTGTCCCAAGTGGCTTCGATCTCGGCAGGCTGCTTGACGCTCAGTCTTCCACCAGCGATCGGCTCCATAACCACAACGGCGAGGCCTTTTGATGCGGCATACTTCAGCCCTCTTGTTCCGGCCTGGTAATCCGAGTCCATGTAGTTGTACTGGATCTGAGAAAGGGTCCACCCTTCATAGCTGTCTATGATCTTCTTGAATACATCGTACTCGTCGTGGAAGCTGAAGCCAAAATAGCTGATCTTTCCTTCGTCTCTCTTCTTCTCAAGCCATTTTAGCACGTTGAGTTCAGTGAGCTTCTGCCAACGCTCACCGGTCAGTCCGTGGAGAAGGTAGAAGTCGACTTGCTTCAAGCGGAGCCTAGACAGTTGTTCTTCTAGGTACTTGTCCATGTCCTTTTCAGACTTGACGAGCCATGTTGGCATTTTGGTGGCCAGCTTGATCTTCTCCCTGTACCCGTCCTGCAACGCTTTTCCAACCAAGGTCTCCGCATTTCCTCGGTGGTAAGGATAGGCCGTGTCCAGGTAATTCACGCCTTCATCGATGGCGAACCTTATCATGCGTATCGCTTCGGGCTCGTTAATTTTTGCAGCGTCATTGCCGACGATGGGCAATCTCATCGCTCCGAACCCGAGGGCTGAAACCTTCCAGTCTAGTTTTCCAAAACTCCTATACTTCATCCAGAATCCTCAAAACATGACGTATTGAGATGAAGTGTCTCCTAAAAGCTTAGCGCGCGCGTGGCAAAGTCTATTTCACAGAATTGGATGGCACGCGCGCTGTGTTAATAATCCTGTTGATACTCGCTCTGTTGCGAATGCTATCCGCGCGCGTAGCCTACATTATATTTTCGGGTCGGTAATTCGGTCTCCAGTGCGATTGACCTCAAGCAACTTGACCATTGCGCCCTTTATTAGCAGGTAATGGTCACTTTTGTGGCTGAATCTTAGGCCTTCTTTGGGCAAGCCATTTACAATGATTGAGGTACATTTCGCGCCCCAGCTTTTGCCATCCGCCGCTTCCGCAACTTTCTCAAGATGCAGAGCAAACTCTAGGCTTTCCAATTTCACTTCAACAAGCTTCTCTGTGATTATTGGTTCCATAGTTCTCTATCGCCTCTTACTCTCTTTTATCGCTTTCAGGATTTGCTTTTGGGATTTATTGTCGAGACCACTAAAGTCTATCGCTATTCTTTTCTTTTCCCTGCTCAATCTGCAGCTCTCCTCTAACTATCATCAACGACTGCCCAACACATCCCCTTGTCTTTTTGCTCTTTCACTGTTGAAATATGCTTTTAACAACCTGAGAGTCATTGTATGTTTTGTGTGACATGCATATGTCTGCGGAGATTTCTAAGAGGATCGCTGAGTTCTTGGACTTGAAGATTGAGGAGGATGATGTGGGTCAGCCGTATTTCGGCAATCCAGACTATGAACTATTGCCGTTTCCCCCAGCTAGTTTCGTTCCGATCAAAGATGTCGAACCGAACATACGAACAGCTTTCGTGGACGGGGGAAACCAGGAAATGCTTGGGGCACCGAATTTCTCGGCCCAGATAAATAGGGTATACTTCAACGTCTTTAAAGGGCGGGGCAGAATCCTCCCCAAGTCTTTGCCCAGAAAGATAGAGTTCTATTCTGCCACTATGTCGGATTTTAGACATGGCGAAATATTTTATGATACCAGAGTCTTTCCTCTGAAAGTTGAGTTCGAGGGCTTGATCCCTGAAGATCGGCACTTGTCGTTCAGTTCCGTTGACAGAACAGTCACGTTTGGAAATCAGAGGGCAGACATACAGCATGTTGCTTCTGTCGCGAGGAGATTTGCTGAGTGGGAACTTGCCAAGCATGTTATTGAAAGTGAGCTTGAGAAGGGGGATTTGATAGTTCACGATGGCAGTTTGCAGACAAGTCTCACTAATGAACAGACGTACATGGCACGGGCATTGAAGGCAGCGATGGAGAGGGGGGTCATTTTCGCTGGGATTTCAAAAACGAGTACGTTGTTCACGACTGCTGGCCTTTCGCTGTTGGGTGCTGTGCAGAAGTTGGCTGAAGACTACAAGGTGAAAGGCCCTTGGTGTATTCCGATAGCCAGGGTCGCAAACGTGCAGCATAATGCCTTCATATACGTGGTCAAGCTGCATGAGAGTGCCAACTATGTTTTCAGGTATGAAATTTACGGCGAGCAGGCTAGGCGAATGAGTGAGGAAGACTTCTGCGTTGTCACTTCAGCTTTGGCGAGCAATTCAAAAGACATAAGCTTTCCGGGGTATCCTTATGGTCTCATAGATGCAGACAGCTTTGCTCGAGTGAGCGGGGACGAGATAGATACGTATAGGGTGCCGCTTATGTCCGAGATATCTAAGCTTGGCAAGTGGAAGAAGATTTCGAGGCATGTTTGCTCGGGTGACGCGCATAGCGTGCTAGACGTGTTGAAGGGTTGATGGATAATGGCTTTGGAAGTTTCGGGTCAGATAATTGCGGGAAAAACCGGACAGATACTAGCGAGGGAGAAGGCTGGTGGAGAAATAGAGATAGGGGATTTGCTTGTGGCTGAGGAAGATGGGGGATACGTGATTCTTCAGGCGTACGAGCTTGTTTATGGGAGCCAGGTGCCGCAGCTGGTGCGAGAGCTTCTGGCCGGCATGAAGCTTGAGGGCATGGGTGCTGACTTGGATTTTCTTGAGCCGCAGCTGCGGAACTATGTTATAGCACAGATCAAGGCGCTTTTGCGGGTCGGCAAGAACAATGAGTTGAAGATACCGAAGACTCTTCCCAAGTTCTTTTCCACAATTAGACATGTTGCTGAGAAGGATCTTCTGTTTCTTACTAAGCCGGGAAGCCCTGTGTATCTTGGAAAAGTCAGGAGCGGGTCGAAGGTGCTTGACGTGGACGTTTATGTTAATGGAAAGGACATGTTCACGCATCACGTGTTGATTCCGGCTACGACTGGAAGGGGGAAGAGCAACCTTGTCAAAGTCATGTTGTGGAGCGTTCTGGCCCAAGATTGTCTGGGTATATTGGTTCTGGACCCTCATGACGAGTACTACGGCAGGCATGGTAAAGGGTTGAAAGACCATTCCGCGGCAAAGCAGAACCTGCTGTACTATTCCACGAACCCTGTTCCCGGAACAAATACCCTTGTCATTAATCTCAGGTCGATTTTGCCTTCACATTTCCAAGGAATAGTTGAGTTCACTGATGCTCAGCGTGATGCTATATCCTTGTACTATAACCGGTTCAGGGATCAGTGGATTGAGAACATTGTTCGGGGAACCGATATTGGTGGTGATGCTGTTGCTCCTAGGACGCTTGAGGTGTTGAAGAGGAAATTTGATAATGTGCTTGGCGTGTACATAGATGACGGCGGCGATTTTCAGTGCAGAAGCGGCGTTTTCAGCGACACCGCGGGCTTGGCGACTACTAGGGAGATTACGAAGGCTCTGGAGGATGGGAAGAAGGTTATTATCGACACGTCGAGGCTGCTTGATGAGGCTGAACTGCTTATAGGAAGCATAATTTCAGGCGGAATCTTCCATCGGTATCAGGCCTACAAGTCTGAGGGAACGTTGGAGGAGAAGCCCGTGGTAAGTGTCGTGATTGAGGAAGCGCCGAGAGTTCTGGGTGCAGACGTGCTTGCTGCGCGTGGAGACAACATTTACAGCACGATTGCTAGGGAAGGCAGAAAATTCAAGGTGGGATTAATCGCGATAACGCAGCTGGTCAGCTTGATTCCGCGAACGATACTGGCGAACATGAACACTAAAATAATCCTCGGAAACGAATTGGCGGCTGAGAGACAGGCCGTTATGGAGAGCGCAGCGCAGGATTTGTCTTCGGACGACAGAACTATTGCAAGCTTGGATAAGGGTGAGGCCATCGTGAGCAGCAACTTCACCAGGTTCGCTGTGCCCATTCAGATACCGTTGTTTGAAAAGTACGTTGAAGAGAACGTGCAGCAGAAGGAGAAGAACAGGACGGTTTTTGTGGGGTGAGGGTTTGTTTCGCTTTTCGGTGAAAATCATATAGGCGTTTTTCGCGTGCGGGCGTGAGCCAGATTCGGATCGGAAGGAAGTGTTTTCTATATGTAGTCTTCTAGGAAGATTATTTTTAGGTCAAACGGTTTCTTTTGCATCTCTGTGGTTAGTTCTTTTTCCTTTCTTGCGAAAGTTGCAGCCGAAGAGGACTTGTGGGCTAGTGCCAAAGTGAAGCAGTCGCATAAGGAAATGGCTCTTGTGCATTTGTGCATTGACGCTTCTAGCATGAGAGGTGAAATGTCTTCGACAGTTATGTAACCAGACGCCAATAGTTTGTCTACGATGTCGTTTGCTTTTTGACTGCCTAGTTTTCGACAGAGCACGTATCTCAGTTCAGTGATATTCAGTGTCGTTGTGGATGTTTCGACTGTTTCAGCTTTCAGTGCTTCCCTGAGTTTGAGGCCTGACGTGGTTGATAGGACTAATTCAATCAGGGCGCTTGTGTCTAGGGCTAGTCTTCCGCTCAAGTCTTTCTTCATCTAGTTTTCTCTCCGTGTATAACTCCTTCAGAGTCTCTTCAGCGTCAGTCAGGGGTTTGCAAGCCTCATCGAGCAAGTGGGGTTTTCTTTCTTTTTCATTTATTATGAAACGAAGCGCCTCGTTAAGATCGACACGGCGTCCAAGTTTTATCTGAAGCTTAGAGGCTATTCTGAGCAGTTTCTGCTTTATATCATCTGTAACGGATATAGTCGTCATAACAACCATGTACGCTATTGTCATCAATGAATATATGCATTTCGCTGACATGCATGGGTGATGGTAAAAAGAAGTCTTCTCATACCAGCAATAGAGGGCTCTCATAATGCGCTGAATATGCAAACACAGGAGGAAACGAAACAGGAGGATACGGAGTAACAAGACTTATCCAATCGTTTCACAAAGATAACGCAAAGATCAATTCTTATTATGGGGTAAAATCATGTTCAAGTTTGCTCACTTTGCCGACTGTCATATAGGTGCGAACAGGGGACCTGTTCTGGAGAGGCTGGAGTTGGCAGCGTTCAGCAAAGCCATGGACGTTTGCATGCAGGAGAAAGTTGATTTTGTTTTGATTGCTGGAGACCTTTTTCACGCTAACCTTCCTGACATGCACGTTGTTAATGAAGCTGTAAAAAAGATGAAGGAAGTCAGGGACGCGGGCGTTCCAATCTATGTGATTTACGGAAGCCACGATTACAGCCCGAACGGCACATCGATTATCGACATTCTTGACAGTACGGGACTGATTAAGAAAATTGTGAGGGGAGAGGATGTTGATGGCAAGCTTAGGCTGGGAGTGTTCACGGATCCGAAGACAGGGGCGAAGCTTGTCGGAATATCGGGTAGGAAGGCGGGGTTGGAACGGAACTATTTTGAAATGCTTGACAGGGAGTGTTTGGAGAAGGAGGAAGGGTTCAAGGTTTTCGCGTTTCACAGTGCGATTTCGGAGCTTAAGCCGGAGTTTCTGGCGCAGATGGAGTCGATTCCAGTGTCTCTGCTTCCGAAAGGCTTTGACTATTACGCGAGCGGGCACGTTCACCGGAGGGCTGAGTCAGGGTTTGCGGGGTATGAGAGAGTGGTTTTTCCGGGGGCGCTGTTCGGCGGGTATTCAAGAGATTTGGAGGACAGTGCCAAGGGGGAGAAGAGAGGTTTCTATCTGGTGAGTTTTGACGAAAAGGTGGAAGAAGTCAAGTTCATGGAAGTGTCGGTTTGTGACTTTGAATACTTTGAGTATGATGTTTCGGACAAGAATTCGGTGCAGGCCAAGAAGGATCTGTTGGACAAGCTGAGCAAGGTTGAGGCTGAGAACAAGATTGCCGTTGTCAAGATAAAAGGAGCGCTCTCTGGAGGCAAGACTTCGGATATTAGCTCAAGCGAAATCAGGGACCTGCTGAAAGAGAATGGTGCGCTGGACGTTATCATAAATCGTTATGGACTTACATCAAGAGATTACGCGTCCGTCAGAGCCATGGGTGAGGATGTTCCTGCGATTGAAAACAGGCTCCTGAGGGAAAACATCGGAGCAGTCAAGGTTTCAATAGAGGAGTTGAAAGCCGACAAGGGTGCCAAGCTCGCGCAAGACTTGCTGAAGGTTCTGAGGCAAGAGCAGAAGCTGAACGAGACCAAGAAGGACTACGTGGAACGCATCCAGAAGCATGCGTTAAACACGTTGGGCTTGGGAGATGAGGGCAAGTGATTCTGAGGTCGTTGAAGCTTGAGAACATCAGAAGCTACACTGAGCAGACAGTCTCATTTCCCATGGGAACGACTCTTTTTGAGGGTGACATAGGTTCAGGAAAGTCAACCATTCTCATGGCGATAGAATTTGCGCTTTTTGGTCTGGGCTCGGAGAAGGGAGGAGCCTTGCTCAAGGCAGGGGCAAAGAAAGGGTTGGTAAGTCTCTGTTTCGAGGTTGAAGGGAGGGAGTATGAGGTGTGCCGAAGCTTGGAGAGGAAGGCCAAAGGCGTCCAGCAGTCTGATTGCAGCCTCAAAACCGAGGGCACAGTGCTGCAACTCTCGGCCTCTGAAATGAAAGAAAAGATTCTTGATATACTGGCTTTCAACGAGCCGGCAGACCCCAAAGCACAGAGCGTAATCTACAGGTACGCTATTTTCACGCCGCAAGAAGAGATGAAAGCAATCATCTGGATGAAAGCAGACTCTAGACTTCAGACTCTTCGAAAAGCATTCAGAATAGAGGACTATCGAATCGCACTAGACAACTCCTCAACTCTGGCGAAGACGATCAGAGAAAAGTCGATTAAACTAGCTTCACATGCTTCTGACCTTGAAAGCCGCAAGGAAAAATGCAAGGCAACAAAGGCGGAGATTGGAAAATGCGAGGAAGAATTGGTAAGCCTCAGCGGGAACAAAGCCGGTCTTGACGAAAAAGCAGCCAAGCTGCGAGAGAAGTTAGATTCGTTGCGGAGAAGCAAGGATGCGCTCGGAAAAGCAGCAGGTGAAGTTCCCCTCCTTGAGGGGAAGATCAAAGAGAAGAATGGTGAAGTAGTCAAACTTGAAGCTGAGATGGAAGAACTTTCTGCGGAAATAGGGAAGTTGCAGCCTGAAGCGGAGAAGCTGAGCAAGGTTCAGCAGCCTACGCCGAAAACTGAAGCTGAATTGAAAGAGGAATTGAAGAATGTTAGAGGGAAGGAGCGAGAACTTAGATTAGCGGAGAATGTCATAGGCGCGAAGATAAGTGACTATGAGTCTGTGGAACAAAATCAAGTCTGTCCAACTTGCGACCGGCCTGCAGACCCGATGGAATTCGAAGAGAAAATCAGGCTGAAAAAGGAGGAAAAGCGCAAAGCTTCAGAGGAGGTTGCTGCCTGCGAAACCAGAATCAAGGAAATAGAAGCCCTACTAGAATCACAACGCCAATACGAAGCTGGGCAAGTGAGGCTGCAGAATCTGAATGAGCGGATAGGGAGAAACAACGATGGAATAGAGAAGGATCGTAAGAAGGTCCAGGAACTGAAAGGACAGGTTGAAGAGGCCAAGGAAAAGCTTGGGAAGGCGCAGCAGCAGGCCGAGGAATTCAACAGGATCTCGGGCGAGACTGAGGGTGTTTCGAAGGATTTGAGCGATGTCGAGTCGCAGCTCAAGGAGGTCGAGAGGAGGATTTCGAGAGCCCAGACGACTCGTGAAATGCTCACCAATCAAGTGGAGGAGTTGGAAGGAGAAATCAGGAACAAGGAAAAAGAAAGAAAAGCTGCTGAGAGGCTGAAGGAATACCAGATGTGGCTTGAAGAGTTCTTGATGCCGACCTTGGAGACAATTGAAAAGCACGTTATGATGAACATAAATCAGGAGTTTAATCAGCATTTTCAGAAATGGTGGGGAATGCTTGTTGATGATCCTAGCAAGGAATCCAGGATTGATGAGGATTTCACGCCTATAGTTGAGCAGGATGGGTATGAGCAGGACTACAATTATCTTAGTGGCGGTGAGAAAACTAGTCTGGCCCTTGCCTACAGACTGTCGCTCAACACTATCGTACAGAAGGTTTCAGCAGGAATCAAGTCCAACCTTCTCATTCTGGACGAGCCCACGGATGGGTTCAGCAAAGAACAACTATTCAAGATCAGAGAGATACTTGACGAACTTAAATGCCCGCAAGTAGTCATGGTTTCGCATGAGAGAGAGCTGGAAAGCTTCGCAGACCAAGTCATGAGAGTCGAAAAGAAAGACGGCATCTCACAAATAAAACCAATCTAAAGGATACGCTGGTTCATTCTTTGTCTACGATAAAGGATAAGTGTTTCTGCCTGGTGTAGAGGCTCATCCAATGTACTGCTAACAAAATAGCGTTAGCGTGGCGCGCCGAGAATTAGTAGAGTGTTCGTAAGCGTGAAAGCTCGGCTGACGCTGTCAGGTGTTCAATGCAAAAGCATTGTTGTAAAGTCAGTTTTGACTGCGAGTCCCACAAGATTTTCTCCGAGGCAGAGTGGGACAGGAATCAACTCTTTTCGGAGACCTTTGGTTGTCTTCCTGCAAAACGTTGTCTTTGAAAGAACTGAGGAGCCTTTTGTACTGCTCTTTTGAGACTTTTGTTATCCAGATATTCTTCAGGAAGGGTTCTACGACGACTTCACTTTTTGAAGATCGGTTGAAAATTGAGCTGAGGGGAATAGGATTGTCTTCTCTCAACAAATTTTGAACAAATTCCACTCTAACCCGCAAAGGATAGCGGTCTTTTCCCCAGATGTCTTGATTATCTTCGTAGGCGTTTGAGGTGACGCGACCGACTGCTACTATGCCATTTGTGGGTTTGAATACATGAAAAATCAGCAGGTCATCAGGTTCGACTCTCTTCATGATTTTGGCAGCGTGTGTTGGAGCGCCAAATATCATTTTTCTTTTGATTATTTGCCAACTTCTCGGTTTAACCGGGCAAAGCCAAACATTCATTCAGTTTCCCTTGTAGTGTCCTTGTGGGGAAGTTGATTCTCATTGTGGGGACTTAGGTGCTCCATTAGGTCCTCATAGGTCTTGTCTCGTAGACATTTTTGAGATTTCGGTTGCCCTGCTCCAGTATTTGTCAAAGTAGTTCTTTTTTGTCCAGTGGTCTTCTATTTTCGTAATGTCGCCTAGTTTTTTGTGAATTATGTTCCAGGGAGGTGTGTCGTAGGCGACGCCTTGAGCTATTAGGTATCTATCGTGGATTTCTTTGGAGTCTTCGTCATCAAGTATTCTGTATTCGACGGATATTCCATGCCTTTTCATTTCCTCTTTGAGAGCGGAATAAGCTTCTTTCAAGCTTGAATCGAGACGTGACTTGCTGCTCAGAATTTGCAAGCTGGTTACCTGTGATTCGTTGAGTTTGAGCAGAAACTTGAAGGCTCCCTCGTCGAAGTCTTTGTCGAGCAACTGAACATTTCCTTTCAGGGTTTCCATTAGTTCATATATATGCGTAAGATTCGTGAAGGGTTTTTCAGGGCGTATGTTTACTTGTTCAATGTCTGGAATAGGACGTTCTGGGACGCCTGTCGTCTGATATCCGATGATGGCGTCGTTAAGGACCTCCTCGACCTTGGATACGAGTTTTATCTCTAGTTTGTTCTTGATCTCGCTGGGCAGCATTTCGATGTCTTTTTCGTTACCTGCCGGAACGTATACTTTTCTTACACCCGCCTCTGCTGCTGCGATTAGCTTTTCTTGAACACCGCCCACTTGAAGGATTTTTCCGAAAAGTGTTATTTCTCCAGTCATTGCGGCATCGTTTCTTACAGGTTTCTTGACCAGTGCGGATACCATAGCTGTAAGAATTGTAATTCCAGCAGATGGTCCTTCTTTTGGTATTCCCATCTGTGTCGCTAGGACCGTAATATCGTAGTCTTTTTTGAAGTCAGGGTCTATGCCTAAGGTTTTGTTGTTGTAGCTCATGTGTTCATAGGCAGCTTTCAGAGATTCTTTCATGACCCTCATCATTGAACCCAACGGAATGAGTCTGCCTGTGCCCTCGGTTGCTACAACTTCAAAACGTTGTAGCGCTCCGAAGGACTGGGTCACTGCTAGACCAATAACTTCGCCTATCGTAGGGGTTGATGGCAAAAGAATAGGGCCTGCAGACATTTTCTCAGGCACGTTGACTTCTTTCTCTTCTGATGTGTCAAGGGTGGTATACGTGAATTTCGTGTTCCAGTATTCTACGCCCCCCATCTTTTTTAGTTGTTCGCGAACTCTCCGCCGCATTTCCATGGCGTAGATTAGGTATTCTTTAAGGTCTTCTTTTGTGAACTTTCCATCCGGGTGTATGAGTTTGACTAGTCCCGAAACTGTCTTGCGAACAGCTTTCTCGTCGCGTTTTGTAAGGGCTTGTCCAAGTTTGAAGTATTTGTCTATTGCGGTGGTGTATGTTGTGGGGCGTAACTCCCGGAGGGCCTCAGCTAGGTAGTCGACGACGAATCCATAATTGTTTCCAAACATTTTTGGGTGTATTTTCGGGATTTCCCAGCCAGGGTGATACATGTGGAATCTGTCGATGAAGGCTGGGTCCTGCATTTGCTCAGGGAACGGAATAAAGAGATGGGATGTACGCATGATGTTCTCTATGTCGAAGTCTATGTTGCCGACGAAGACGAGGGAGGCGTTTGCGTTTAATACTTCCTTTCCTCTTGAGAAGCTGCCTGATTCCATGTAATCTTTTAGAATGTGGACGGCTGCCGCGTTGCTCAGTTTTTCGAGACCCGCTACTTCGTCGAAGGCTACGACGTCCCATAGTCCGACAAGCCCGATTCGGCCTTTCCCGACCATGCTGACGAACAGGCTTGGGACTGTGGTTTCGCCTCCTGACACGAGTATGGTGTAAGGAGATATTTCGCGGTAGACGTAGCTTTTTCCTGTGCCTCTTGGACCCAGTTCTACGTAGTTGTAGTTGTTTTCGACAAGAGGTATTATTCGGCACAGAAGCAGCATTTTGAGCCTTTTGTCAAATTTGGTTGGCTCGAATCCTAGGCTTCTGAGTAGGACATCTATCCATTCTTCACGAGTGAAATGTCGTCGGTTTTCCTTAATTTCCTCGAGACCTGTCACTGCCAGTTCTATGGGGTGTAGTTCGTCAATTACAAAGGGTCGTACCGCTCCGTGGTGGAAGATATCTGGATGGTAAGACATATCTACGATTGCCCAGACTCCGCCTCCGAGGAGTTTTTCGTATTTGTTGATTATGTTTTCGTGAATATTGACGTATGTTAATTGAAGGTTTGTTAATTCAGCCCAGTATTTGTCTTCGGTTTCTTGGAGTTTCACTTTCACTTTGTCTATGATTTTGTAGCGCCCTTTTTCTTTGATTTTTGATTTTATCAATTCGTTCTGGTCTGGCCGAACATAATTCTCGGTGAGTATGCGTTTGACTTCTTCTAGTCCGGCTTCGATTACTTTGGGGTCTGAAGATGAGCAGTATTTCCCTAGCAGGTATTCGAGAACATAAGTTGGGACGTTTAATTGACCTTTGAGAGGCCCTATAAGGTCTTTTCTGACGACTTTGCCTGGGAATAAGTCGAGTAGTTTGCGGTCAAGTTCGTCTATTTTGGGATGTTCAACCACAATTTAGGCCTCCACTATTGTTTTGTGTGTGTCTCGATTAAAGTGTTTCATCGTAACCTTCCAAGCTCACTCTTACCTCTTTGCTGAATAGGACCTCTTCGGTTTCTGTGTCTTTGACTTTAACTTCTACTTCTTTCGGTATTCGCGGCAGTCGTAGGGTTAGAGTTTGCTCCTTGTCGATTATTTCTACCGGGTCAGAGCGCAGGATAGTTTGGCCTTTTTCTGTTAGTTCTACTATGACGGTTCTTGGTTGGTCAGATATTTGTTTGATGAAGGGTTGTAGTGACATGATGAATATGGCGCTTGATATTATGCTTGGTAGAGAAACTTTGATTCCAACTTTTTCTCTTGCAATTGCTTTCTTGGGGGTGCATTCGAGCACTCCTATGCAGCATTCTTGGAGGCTTATGCCGCCGTGTATGAAAGGTTCTTTTGGTCCTGGTCTTGGGAACCATGAGGTTCCAATTGGGAATATGGCGTGTGTTTCTTCTGAGAGATAGGGTAATGCTTTGTTTGAGAGGGATATGGTTGCTGGTATGTGCGGGGGTTTTCCTATGGCGTATCGTTTGCTTACGATAGTTTCAGGTGAGCTTGGAACGCTTTCTGTGGTGTCGATTTTGTTTGGTAGTGGAAAGAATAGGAATCCATGGTCGGATGTTAGGAGAATTTTGTTGTAGCCGATTTGGGCGACTGTTTCTACGGCTCTCTTGACTCCCGAAAGAAGTTTGTCAAAATAGCTTAGCAGTTCTTCCGTGAGAAATGATCCTGCTTTGTCTATTTCTCTGTCCATTATCACGAGCATTTTGGTTTGTGACAGTTCTTTTCTTAATTCGTCGAGGGGTTTTTGAAGATCTTTCAGGTCTAGGGAGGCTATATTATCGCCGAATTTGTCTTTGAGCCACACGATACGTTCATTTTTTGTTAATGTTGTTTTTCCGTCGAGTGTTACTTGTAAGTCTCCATCGGATACGCTGACGTTCATTGCTGTGCTTGGCAGGAGAGCTGACATGCATATTTCGGTGATTGAGGGCAAAGATGCCAATGTAGGGTGATGCTTGACTTCTACTCTGCTTTTCTGGAGGTCTCCTGCGAGTCTTTTTTGGAGTTCATATCTGAAGGCGTCGAGCAGGAATATTGCCACTTTTTCTTTGTGAGGGTGGACGTAGTTTTGCCAGAAGTTTCTTTGGTTTGTGGCGTCTGTGGTTTGCCATTTTTGTTGTTTTTCTATGGCTAGTGTGAAAATGTTGTTTAGTTTTCTTAGCCATTCTTGGTACTGTTCTTTGGGTGTGTCCGTGAAGAGTTCTTTTACTTTTGGTTTTACCGGCTGGTCGATGGTGGCTAGTTCTCTGTATAGTTGGTCGATTTGCCACCAGCCGTCGTCTTTGCTGTAGTTTTCTATTAGTGTGTTTGCGTCTGGTGTTTTTTCTATGGTGGTGAATGAGTTCTGGATGGATTCGAGGAGTTGGAGGGAGAGGTTGATGATTTTCCATTCTGTGAAGAGTCCTAGGCGTGACCATATTTGTTCTTGTCTTTTTTGTGTGAGTGTTTTGATGTAGGTTAGGTTTTTTCTTATGCCTTTTAGTCCTTCGTTGCCTATTCTTGTGAGGATTTCTTCTAGGAGTGCTTCGTCGATGGCTTTGAAGCTGGTTGCGTTTTCTATTTCTGGTCTGCCTTTCACTTTAGTGGGGATGTCGTATTCTTTTTCTAGTTGTTGGGACCATTGTGTGAAGTTTTCTTTGTAGTCTTCGTTTGTTGCCCATTCTGTGATGAGGGTTGCCCAGAATTTTCTTTGGTTTTTGGGTGGGAGGATGTCGCTGAATTCTTTTTCTGCTAGTCCGTTTGTGTTGTGGACGAGCTCGGTTAGGAGTATGGTTGCTGCTAAGCGTTTGGGGTTTGGTGTTTGTTCGTTTTGCGTTGGCCTGTAGCCGTATTGGTCCTGTAGGACTTGTAAGAATATTTGGGCGAGGTCTGATTTTTCGAGTGTTTGGGTTACTGTGTCGTGGTGTTTTAGGTAGGTGAAGATGGCGTGTTTTATGTCGAATTGGTGGGGTTGTTCGAATATGATGGCTAGTAGGGCTTGTTTGAGTTTGTCTGGGCTGAGCGGGGTTTCTGTGTCGCCTAGGATTTCGTCCCATCTGGTGGCTAGGCGTCTGCAGTTTTGGGGCTTTAGTATGGTTTTTAGTTCTTTGTCTGTTGGTAGTCTGAAGTATTGGTTTAGGATGGTTGGGAGGTCTACGTCTAGGCGGTTTCCGAAGATTTCGTAGTCTTTTAGCCAGCTGGGTTCCAGGGCTTTTTCCGGTATATAGATTAGGCGCTTTTTCTTGAAGTCTTTCTCTGCTTCTATTTGGACGCGTATCTTGAGGTAGCTTCCTTGGTATTTGATGAATTCAACGTTTTTTGGCGTAGTGTATTCTGAGAGGGTTTGAAGGGTTCCGCCGCTGTCGTACCATACCACGATCGGTGTGTTGTTGGAGAAGGCTTCGTTGACGGCTGTTTGAAGGACTGTTTTGAGGTTTTTCTTGGTCATTTCATTTCACTCTCTCAGCTGCCTTATGGAGGAGTCCCGCTTCTTTGAGGGGTTCGATGTTTACTCTTACGCCGTAGTCGATGACTGGGTCATAGCCGTTGTCTCTCACTTCGGCTATTTTCTGTATCAGCCATGTGAGGTTTTTGGGCAGTTTTGTTTTGTCCAAACGTGGGTTGTGAACTGTTTCCAGAGTTCTTTGGAAGTTCTGTAGTTCTTCAAGCATAGCTAGCGATGCTTCGGCCTGCTTTTCGAGTTCTCTTTCTTTTGTCTTGTTTCCCTTGTCTCTTGTTTCCTTAAGTTCTCGCTTCAAGCGGTCAGCTTTCCATATGATTGCGTCTAGTTCTGGTTTGACATATTTGGTAAGGATTTTTGGGATTGTGTCCCTATCGAGTTTGTGATAGTGAAGAAAGATGTTTAGGATTCCTTTGGATCCTCGGATAGTTGAAAAATCTGCTGAGGTCATATGCCATAGAATTGGGCGCAACTTGTAAAGATCAAGATGAAAGCCAAAATAACCACTGGCAATCCAATCTTCCAATTTTTCTCCAAGAACTTCTTCGATTTCCCTTTCTTTTTGGTCTATTTGATCTTCGCCAAAGTCATCGGCTAGGTTTTTCCTGATCCCTTGAATGAGTTCGGAAAGAGGAACTATGCCGTCGGTGCTAGATTCAATCAGATTCCTGATGTAGAAACTGACAAGACGATGAACGTGTTCTTGAATACTTTCAATATTGCTGATGAAAGTCTCGTTTTTGCTTATTCCTAGCTCATCTTCTACAGACTCTTTATCGGTTTCTGACACATCGTAGACTCTGTACACTTCAGAGTCGATTTTCTCTAGAAGCCCTGCTACACGTCTTGCTATATGTTTCTCCCTTTCAATAGAGAGTTCAGCCAGTTTCCTGAGAGGCATATCTTTGGAGATTCTCGTTGACTGTATTTGAGTAAGACTGTCCCATTTAACCCAGCGAAATTCCGACGCCAATGGATGCTTTGTTTGGGGTTTCTTGGAAAAGAGAGCACTGTTCACATTTTGTAGTATCCATGGCTCAATAAAGAATATTGAGGTTTCATTGCCAGTATCCCACTCTCTGAGAATCTCATAGCATTCCTTGGCATAAAGAGCCAACTTCGAAAGATTGGCATCGTTCGGGAACGGGAGAGCTGCTATGGTCCCCACATCAAGGGTTCGAGGCACCATTAGACGCAAAAGATAGTATGCAAGAGAGGAGTTTAGCAGAGCAAGAGTTTCCCATAACCAATCCTTCACTGGAAAAAGGGCCGAGTTGTTCACAGCAAATATGCAGCCGGATGGCATTCTGCGCATGTTGATACGTCTCAATGTTCCCTTGATTATGGTGCCCATTTGAGGGCTTGTCATCCAAGTTAGCCCCTCGCGAAAGTAGAAAGATTCATTTTGTGGGCGAGAAAGGAGCTTTCCTTTCACGTCTTTGAAATTCTTTATTTCTTCACCATTCTTGTTCCAATCGACAAGTAGCGCCATGCTTTCGTAGAAAGGAGTCAGCCATGTTCCCCTGCTAAAAGGAACCCATTTTCTTTTCAGAACGGTGTCATGTTTTCCAGTTCCTATGTTTTCTGGCAGAACCTCCCAGAAGAACCGGAGAAAACGTCCATCATCGCCCGTTTGAAGACCAACCTTAACATCGGCTATTTTGGCTTTCCGAGGTGAGCCGACAACATCTCTGTCGAAAGGAGGATATTTTGCAAACAAATTTCGAATGGTTTTCGGAGCCCAGTAAGCATATCTAGTCCTGGGGATCTTTTTCAATTCACCTAACGAAATAACGTAGACTATACGCTCAAGATCCTTCGCAGTCAGAATACGTTCAAAAGCAGAACGCTTCGATTGTTCATCCTTGAACTTTTTAAGACGGAGAAATGTACATTCATGTTCTTCTGATTTGCATTCCGAATTGTCTCTCTTAAGAAGAACAGTGGCCGCCCATTCAGCCCAAGCCACGTCAAGTACATTTGCGCCTAAATCCGCAAGAAGCTCCGGAACTGCATCGGACCAGAGGATTTCTTCCCGCAATTTCGCGAAGGATCTTAAAAGAAGAAATGTGCTCGATGTTAACATTCCTACGTAACCGCTCAACGAACACAAGGTGATAGCTTGTTCGATGAAAGAAGCATAGTAATCAAAATGCGTTCGAGGATAATGTTTGCGTAAGTATTCCTTTGTCCTGGCTGGCACATCACCATATGGAGGATTCATTAATACTGTGTCATAGTTTTCAGCAAGCAATCCGAGCAAACCAACAGATTTTTCAGCTTCGGTGGCAAAGAGTAGTGTTCCCATGTCTCTTCTTTCCATAGCTTCTGTTTCGAATTTCCTTAGAGCCCCAAGCATTTGTTCCAATGTGATTTCCGTAGGAACTGCTATGACTTTGGAAGATTCCTTATTTTCTGAAATTTCTAAGTCCAGCCTAGTTTGCCCTTCAATCTTTCCGCCTTTTGATATGAACGTTTGTCCCTCAATCTTCGGAACCAGGATAGCCTGCGCACCTTTCTCTTGTCTTCTTCTTTCTAAGAGCTTCTCAAAGGGCTTCCTAGCCTTCAAAAGACTACCAATCTCGTAAGTGTACTCCAAATCCTCAAAAATCTTCGCAAAAATCATCTGCAACTCAGGATCATCGGCAAACCTCTCCAAAAACACCTTTCTGACCCTACCATCCGTAATACGCGCATCTGCGCAAACCAAATTCATCTTGGTGATCTTCAAACGCGGATTGTACGACTTGGCCTTTAGATATAAACTCAGAGCGGCAAGCTGGATAGCTCTCAGATCAATATCAATACCAAACAAATTGTTCTCCAAAATAAGCATAGGAATATCTTCAACGGGTATATCTGGCTCATCTTCCCTGTACATTCTAAGTAAGACATCAAAGGCATAAACCAAGAAATGTCCACTGCCACAAGCAGGGTCTAATATCTTAATCTCTCTAACACTTTTCTTCTTTCTTGTCAGCGGCTCCTGACTTAACGGTATCAAATACGAACAAAACTCATCAACTGCATCACCGGAAGGAGTTTCTAACTGCTCTATCGTCTTCTTTATCGTATCACCCCGCTTTGGGCAACGGCCATTCATTTCCAGCCAAAGCCGACCCAATGTGTTATCCACTAAAACCCGAACAACCCAACGAGGCGTATAAAACTGGTTAATAACAGGAATATCATCCGCCTTCGGCTTGAGCTTGGCTTTCTTAAACTCCGCCCTCGCCTCCTCATTATAATACTGATAAATCCAACCAGTAACGTCGTCCTCTTTCCAATCTTCTTCAGGAACCTCTTCACTTAGAAGCCTGATCAACTCCAAAAGCGCCTTATGCCCAAGAAAAACTAGACTATATTCACTGTTAACATCAAACAAAACCCTAATCTCAGCACTCACCTCTTTAAAAGCCTCAACCAAACCAGCCTTCAACAACTCATAAGGATCAGAAATCCGCTCCCGTTCAGCAAGCTCATACTCACGCCTGCTACGCCCACCATAAACATCCCGCCGTGTCACCGTCTCCTTAATCAGACCGCGAACTTCCATCGCCCTTAGAGCCGCAATCCTGTTCACATATGTAAAACCAACATGCCTAACATACCTATCAAAAGCCTCATCGTAAGAAATATCACCAGCCTTCTCCTTCTCAATCGCCTCAATGATTCTTGTCCTCAACTCTTTATCTTCAGCAGATAGATACAAGAGATTCTGAACGGGTTTTATCTCGTTCTCATCAATTCCAAGACGCCTAAGCTGAACCCTCACATCATCCTCAACAACACGCCTAGCCCGACCAACAACACTCTTTAAACGAGACCTCCGCTCCTTATCCATCAAGCCCCTTCACGCTCAACCTCAACCCTAACCCTAACCTTCTTTTTCCGACTTACTCCATACTGAACCGCATCCTTAGCCTCACCCACAATCTGCTCAAAATCCTCAACCGACTTAACCACGTCCTCTTTGGACCACTTCTCAGGAACAGTAGGCTTTTTCTTATCCTCAATTTTGGCTAATGCCTCAACCAAAACCCTCTTAGCCTTCTCATAACGCCCACCAACAGCTTCGATATTGTAATTTAACGACGAAAGCGATTGCTTGCACGCACCACAGACAAACTCATGCTCATCATACTTACCCTTCTCGCCACCATCACACAAAAACTCCCGCAAAGGCTCCAGAGCCTCATTCACAACTTTGATGTCCATCTTCTTAGACTTCGACCACTTCTCCAACTCATCGATAGCCTGCTCAGTTTTCTTGTGCCTTTCAGAATGCAAATTGGCATACGTTTTCTCATACTCACGCTTCAGCAGACTAAACGTCTCGTAAACATCTCCCCACTCATCAAGCAACGCACGACTGCCAACCTTCTTCTTTAACGACTCACCCTTACTTCTCAACTCATCCTTCAACTGCACAAGCTCATCCAGTCGTCTATCAACAAAATCGCCCACTGAACGATAGATCGCTAGCTTACCCGAGCTGACAAAATCCTTCAACTTGGAAAGAACTGGAACTCCCTCTTTAACGGGCAATATTGTGCCTTCATCAATAAACCTCAAAACCTTCAGCGTATAAGACGGCTGCTCCTTTATCCCAACAAAAGCATTCTCCAACTTATCCAAAACACTAGCATAGGGCATGGCATGAAAGCCCTCTTTCATCTTCAAGTCACGAATGTCCTCCAGAAAATCACCAATAGCGCTATCAAGCTCCTTGGATATCTCCTCAACCGTCGGCCCTGCTCCCCTGCCCAAAACCTCAGACATCAAACGCCGCGCCAAATTCTTCTGCTCCGTGGACACTGTAGCACCCAACAGAAACCTAACCTTCCGAAAATCTCGAGCACGCGTAAAAAGATCATGAGACGCCCTCTCCTCAGGCGAAACATAAATCCTACCCTGACTCTCCACCTGCAAACTCCCATTCTTAAACAAAGTCGCCAGAGTCAACCGCACCACTCTCGCATCCCACCCATAAGGCGGGTCACCAAAATGCCCCTCAAAACACAACCCCGTGCACTCCTCACCTCTCTCAGTTCGATTCTTAACCTCGCTTAGAACAGCGTGAGCAACCGGAGCACTAATTGAAATATTGCCATCCTTGTCTACAAGTTTTAGATCAGTAAAGACTGAAGGCAAACTCCCCGCCTTCCAAATCAGAATAGCGCCGACATCCTCATCCTCAACTCTCACATGCGCCATATCAAACATTGTAAACAACTCATCCGCCAGCCGCTTCATGTATCTGCTGAAAACCTCACCTAGGTCTTCTTTCCCAGCAAGCTTGTCCTCCTCACCGCGATAGATAACCACCCCATTCCTCGTCGAAGAAACCAAAATGCCTGGAAGGTCATCATCCCTTACTATCTCAATTTCGGTCCGATAACGATCAAGCTCCCTCATCTCCTGAGGAGACGTAGCCCTTCGCTCCCTTTCACCCAAGGCTTGCTCAACAGCCAGAACCCTCTTGACTTTATCCTCAAAAGCGCCATTTTCGCCACAAATCCAGAAAATGGCATCGTCCTCAGCAAGACTCTTGTTATAAAGCTCTGCGACCGCATCCTCTCTATTGCCAACCCAATAAGGAGTGTAAAACCTCAACTTGAGAGAGCCTACAGTCGTGACTTCTTGATCATCCACCCAGAGATGAACCTGAAACGCCCTAAGCTTCTCATAATTATACACCTTAACTTCTTTCAAACTGTCTTCCGCAACCTTCAAAACAAGCGCCTCTTTGTCAGTCGCTCTGGGCGTCTGAGCCGCTACATCTTGCTCAAAGGTCCTCTCTATCTCAGTCAGAAATCTAAACTTCCCCTCGTCTTCCTTGACCCATCTGCCCTTAACAAGACTCTGAACACAAGCCCGAACCTTCTCTTCGTGTTCTTTTTGATCCACCCCCAACCTTGGATAAAGCACAGCCGCAATGTTTGACACGGTACAAGGAATCTCTTCACCCACTTGTTGGAGAAGGAAAAGCGCCTTGGCCACAGATTCCACGCGCATCCCAGCAACTTCGCCAGCCTTCCCAATTTCACTTTCAATCAAAGCCTGCTGTTCTGAACGAATTGCCTTCAATTCTTCAACAATTGCATCATAAACTGTATCAAACGTTATCAGAGCACCAACATCCGTATCAACAAGGTTAAGAAGAGCCCACTTAGCCACCTGCAGCACCGCTCTTTCACGCCCAGTCAACTCGGGCGAAACCCTCCCGCGAGACCTCAAAACACCGAAAACATTAATCATAAGAGGCACATGATAAGGCATTAATGGATAACTTTCCAAGAAAGCCTCCTGGCTCAGCCTTGTGAGCAGCCCTGACGTATCTCTTGCTGGCTCCCTAATCAAAGCACTCATTTTCAAGGTGCCCTCAAATTTCCGGTACAACCCATTCAGTTCTTTGAAAGCCTCCGACTCCGTACTCTTCTTCAACAACCTTTCGTTAACCACAGTAGCAATGTTTTCAGGTCCCAAATCCACTGTAATTCTAAACCTGTCTCTAATCCACTCAAGCTCAGGTCTTCTGGCTTCTATCTGAGGCAGAACTTGTTCTATGGCCTCTTGCGCTGTGGCAAAGATCCAAACCTTACCCTTGCCTATCTTTTCCACATTCTCAGCCAAAGCATTAAGCTCTGTAAGCCGCTCCACTCCCCTTCCAACATAAAGCCCCACCTCATCCAGCAACAGAATGAATCGCCCATCCTTCGTGCCAACAGCTTCCGCCTCCTCCAACAATCTCTTAGCAAGCTTCTCAGGATTCATAGTAAACTCTTTCTCAGCATCCCTTATCGCCTCCTCAGCCCTAACCTCAGACGGATATGCCTTAGGATCAACTTTTGTCAATCCCCGGACCAAAGCAGAACGGACTCTCGTCTCAATCTGCCTAACATCCCTCCAAGGCATCCCTTCCTCCTTTTCAACGAAATCCACAAAACGCTGCAAGAGACCTTTTCTCTTAAGCATACGTTCAACTTCAGCTACCCAGAAAATCTCTGAAAATCCAAGCTCTCTCAACAAAATCCTAAACAAAAATCTCGAAAGATCTGGCTCTTTCGTGCGGTCAAAATCCAGCATATAGACAAACAGCGGTCTTGTTTTTAGCTCCTTGGCCAAAATAGCGGTACCTCTTATTCCATGCTTTTGCGCAAAATATTCGGCAACTCCCATCTCGGCGCCACTGGACAGACGTATCTTCTTATCAGTCAACATATACCCTAACATCTTCAGAAAATGACTCTTCCCAGACCCGAAAAACCCAGAAATCCACGCGCACACTTCTGACGGATGCCCTGATCTAGCCTCTATGTATAGGTCAACAATATCATTCAACGCGTCTCGAATTTGATCCGTAACAACATACTCTTCGACTTCGGCGCTAACTATTTCTTCCTCGTGGATATTTATTTTGACAACTGGTGGAATCCTTCGACCAGGATTTTTTTCGAACAAGCTTCTAATCTTCATAATTTCCCCCCTAGACTATTTCTGCACGGTAGTAACTCCTTATTGTTTCCCCCTTTTCATTTAGCATTTGCCCTTCTCTGTCTCCAGGATAACCAACGATCAGGGTGCATCCAACGAAGCCCTCCAGAGCGGAAAGAAGTGCAGAAACATGCGCAAAAGGGTACAATGCACCGCACCTCAGAAGGATCGCACAATGATTAACTCCTTTGGCTTTAAGTTTGTCCTTTAGTTGCGACGTTATCTCCTCAGGCAGAATGCGCTCCAAATCACTCTTCATACTATCTCTTCTTTCTCTTTCTTTGTTGACGACCTTAGGGTCGAGAAGTCTAAACTTCTTAAGAGCAGATGTCATGAGATCGGGCATCCAGATAGTTTCAGCCGAAAACCCTTTCGTTTCAAGCCTGCGCTCCAAATTTTGAAACTCATCAAGAGCCCTCAATTCCTCTGCAGGGTTGTAAAGATAAATATAATATGGGACATCTACTACAGGTCTCTTACCTTCCATCGTCGCAATTACAACATCTTCCAGACGACGAAATCTATTTTCATCCCAAGGCGCCATCAAGCCACTCCTCCAAAGAACGGAAACGGGTAGTTAATTCAACAATACTGCCCAACCTTCGATATTCAATCCAATCCCGCTCTTGAGCAGAAGAAAGAGCATGTTCAACGCCCTCTTCATTCAAGAAGTATTTTTTCCATAAGGGATTCTTAACAACTTCCAATCCAGAAACCCCTCTGTCGATTAACCCGTACAGAAAGAAAGTGAACGGCTCAACTCTAACCAAAGGCTTCCTAATCTCTGCACTTGGCGCTTTTTCCATAATGCCGGAATGGCGCAAGAAAGCAAAAAACTTCCTCTGCCAAGTCGTATAGACCACGGAAGACCAAGACCTGAGCTCAGGATGACTTTTAGCTTCCTCATCCATGAACGCAAGATACATCTGCTTCGTCAATCTCGAAACTCCGTATCGCATGAGAGGGGGCCCAACAAGTCCAACAATCGCTCGGTCAACCAAGGGGTCCGAATGACAAACATACTGATAAAGTGCCTGTATCTTCGAAGACTTCGGAAGATCATTCAACAAAAATTTGGAAATCTGGCTACCACTAGGCAAAGGCGAATGGCTAGCAAGAAATCTGCGCTTTACTGTCCTCAGAATATTCTCTGTCCATCTTGAAGAACCCTTCTTCAAGAGATTTTCCCGAAGAGCCCTATCCTTTACAACCTTCCAATCTTCATCACGAGCGTACATACTCAAAAGAATCATGCTCTCCTCATAGACGGCGCCAACTCGCTGAAGAGCTGCAGTATACTTGCTAACTGTTGCCAACAAATGAAACACTCACTTATACCAATACACAGAGCAGCTAAAATCTTTTTAAATCCTTCATTCTCCATTCTATGTGCGCTACTCCTCCCAGTCTCTCTCTGCGCGCGCGAACGTGTCCAGAAGGTTATGCTGAGGGGATTAGTTTGATTTCGAAAATGTGCGGCCACATCTTTCCGGTGACGAAGAGCCTGTCTCCGTTAGCGTCGTATGCAATTCCGTTCAGCACGTTGTTTGGATCCTGATTCGTCAAGTCCTGAATGCCCGTCAAGTCAATCCACCCCGTAACCTGGCCATTCTGAGGATTGATCACAGCGATCTTCTCTTCCATCCAAACGTTTGCGTAGATCGAGCCGTTTACGTACTCAAGCTCGTTCAGCTCAGTGACAGGTCCAGTATCGTGCACGGCTATCTGTCCGATTCTTTGAAAAGTCACGGGATCCAGGAAGTACAGGTTCGCTGTCCCATCGCTCATTATCTTTCAGCCTGTCGATCTCAAGTCCTGGAGGCGGTGCACGCGCTGGAAGTTGTTTCTGGTATGAATGTGTTTTGTGTATCTACCTTAAAAGTTTTTAAAGGTTGTTATATAAGTAACTACTATGAAAAAGCTGACGCGGTACATTCTATCCACATTCGGTGGAAATGCAACAACCAAAGATGAAATGAAGGAAACGTGCAAACGTTTTGGCTCTGATGTGGATGGTACGATAAATTTTATGATATCGTATGGGTACCTCGTGAGAATCCTTAGAGGGCTCTATTACGTAAAAACTGTGGAAGAATTCGAGCTCAAAAAATCCTTGGATGTTTACAGGGTTCTTTCCCTTGGCCTAAACAAACTCAAGGTTAAGTGGTACTTTGGTCTCTACACGGGTTTAAGACTTAATGGTCTGACGCACGAATTCTTCGACACAATTTTTATTCTTAATGACAGAATCTACCGTCCCAAGGAGATAAAAGTAGGGGGAGAAAAGGTCAAATTCGTCAAGTTATCAAGCAAACTCGTTGATTTCGGCATAGTGAACGAGAGCAGCACAAGATTTTCTGATGTTGAAAAGACCCTTCTGGATTTTGTTTACATTTCACGGTACCGCTCTGTTCCAGAAGAAAGGATAACTTCAATGATTGAAGAGTACAAGAAAAGAGTGAAAGCCGACAAGGTTATGGAGTACTTGAAGTTCTATCCCAAAAGCGTTGAAAAGGTGGTCAGAGATGCCAGGCTTGTCTGAGTTTGTCGCCTTCGTGGCTGAAAAATCTGGCGTCGAGAAGCCAAGCTTAATAGAAAAAGACCTAACAATCCATAGAATACTAAGAGACATTTACACTTCAAATCATTTTGCAGAAAACTACCTCTTCAAAGGTGGAAGCTGCCTAGTCAAATGCTATTTCGGCTACTACAGGTTCAGTGTCGACTTGGATTTGACTTGGCAATATCAGAAGGTTTGGGCTGATTTGGGAAAATACGAGATGAGAAGACGTCTTCTCAAGGAAATCGGGAACTTTGGCTCGTTACTCGAAAGAAAAGCCCAAGAAACAGGCCTGGAATTCAAGAACGAACTCAAGAACAAGAAGTATTTTGAATTTGGCGGAGGCAGCAGAATGGTAACGTTCAAACTATGGAAAAACTCAGAACTCATAAAAATCCAAATCAACTTCGTCGAGGAAATACTGTTCCCACACAAGACTATTACCGTTAAAACACTATTGGACAACGTTCGACTATCAAGAGATGACATGACTTATTTTGAAGAATCACTGGAGTTTTACAAGCTGTTCAAAGTGAATGCATACGATGAAAAAGAGATTCTATGCGAAAAAGTCAGAGCCATACTTACAAGACGCGCGCAGAAACTGCGCGACTTCTACGATTTATTTATGCTATTCAAATCAGGCCACAAAATCGAACCGCTGAAAGAACAAATCATAATGAAGATAAAGGCATGTCTTCGATACAAAGGATACCGTGCGAATTTGGAGAGAAACAGGGAATCGCTTGAATTTTCAGCAGTTTTGGAGGATTCATTCGAAAGGGAGTTATTCGTCGTTAAGCCACCAAAGGATTTCGACATCTTTCTCAAACGATTACCAGACGCGCTAAAAGGCATTATGAATCAAGTGTAGGCTGTGCCTTACTCTAGATCAATCTTTCCCACTGAAGTCAGCGCAGTTCCACATCTTAAACAAGAGGTTAGCATGTGCGTTTAAGTTATCAACAATCTTTTCACATATCTTGATTTTCTGTCTGCACGCAGCAATACCAAACAAATGACCGTTGTTGGATGGCGTGTTGGTGCGCTCTTTTGACCGAACTACCAGATCCTGAAGCAGAAGATCTGTAAAGCCATATTCAGATTACCGCCTGAAAGCTTCCAAGGTGCAGCTTGTACTATGCTTGAATAAGTTTGTTCTCCACGAGATAGTTGGAGCCGCCCTCTATTTAGAACCAAACACTGGGACAGGATTTCTAATTATCATCTTAGGATTTTCGATTCCTTTCTTCTTTATAGGGTCTAGCAGGAACGAGGGGGTTTGTTAGTTCATATTTGGATCATATAGTCGACCGAGGGTAGGGCATGTCAGAGCACACAGAGAGAAATCGGCACATCTTGACAGCATCATCGAGGATGAGTGGGACACCCTCCTTGACTTGAAGAATACGTTGAAGAAGCCTGAACTCTTAGAAGTGGACAGGCTGCGCGCAGCCAACGCCTACGCTTACCATGCATGTGTTTTGAGCAAGCTCCTCGCATAGAAAGGGATAGGCGCCCAACGCCCCGCCTCGATGATCTGCTTCAGGTCCTCCTTGGCCATTGGACGATTTGGATCGTAAGGAACTCTTGTTGACTGTCTCTGCTGGATAATTTTCAGAATGTCAGTCATCACTATCATCTCTCATCTTCAAGGCTCAGCGTGCCTTTTTCTTTCAAATGAATTTCCTCATATGAACCTGCTGACGTGGTTCTGAAACTTGACACAGAAGCGCCCGCTAAATCAATCGCCTGTGAAGAAACCACGCGAAGACGTCCAAGAGGCTATGCGGAGGGGATTAGCTTGATTTCGAAAATGTGGGGCCACATCTTTCCTGTGACGAAGAGTCTGTCTCCGTTAGCGTCGTGTGCAATTCCGTTCAGCACGTTGTTTGGATCCTGATTTTTCAAGTCTTGAATGCCCGTCAAGTCAATCCACGCCGTAACCTGACCATTCTGGGGATTGATCACAGCGATCTTCTCTTCCTTCCAAATGTTTGCGTAGACCGTGCCGTTTATGTATTCAAGCTCGTTCAACTCAGTGACGGGTCCAGTATCGTGCACCGCCACCTGTCCGATTCTTTGGAAAGTCACGGGATCCAGGAAGTACAGGTTAGCCGTTCCATCGCTCATTATCAACCGCTTGCCATCGTACGTCAACCCCCACCCCTCAGTAGGATATTGAAACTCCTGCAACAAACCAAAACTAGCCCTGTCATACACGAAACCCTTGTGCGACTGCCACGTCAGCTGAACGATCTTATCGCCCACGACTGCGATGCCTTCACCAAAATACTGAGGCTGCAAACTGAGAAGCTGCAAAACTCCACCGGTCTCCAAATCCACGCGGCGCAGACTAGAGTTGCCGTAGAGCCCCGTACTCTCATACAGAAAACCACCGTCAAACACCAGTCCCTCCGTGAAAGCATTCGTGTCATGAGGGTACACATTGACAACGCTGTAGGTGTAGTGCAGTGCCGTAGAATTCGCAGGCTTGTTGTTCACAAAAACGAGAAGGATGGCGGGGAGCACGATCATCAACGCGACAATCACCACGCCTATCTTGCGCCAAGACACCATCAGAAAGCCTCACTCCATTCCTACGCCACCAAGACTCTGATATACCTACCTTCCAACCTTCTGTTTCACGCACGCCTGAATCACGAGCTGGTTAATGCGCAGTCTCAGGCGCGCAAAGTAACTTGTTACACTTGGCCATTCTTTCAACAGATGCAGAAAGGAGTCCTAAATTAATAATTGTTACAAAACCTTAGCGCGCTATAGAGAAAGGTGTTAAGCATCTTGTCATGGTTGATAAAAACGGGTAGCGCACGCTACGGTCTCCGTAGAGTATCCCCTGATTCCCGAAGTTCAATCGTTCCGACGTATGGAGCATACACCTTGTCAAATTCATCTTGATTGCTGACTGTCCGCATGGCTACGAAGGCACGGATGCGAGTTTGTGGGAAAACGTCTGTCAACCGATTCGCAGCACCTAGGAGAGTTGCGCCTCGCGTGATTACATCGTCGACCAACACAATTTCATCTGGTTCTGAGAGACGCCCTTGGACTCTCATCGAGTCATAGTGTTCAACGGTAGTTGGTCTCTCATTTGGTGCACTTAATGCAGCCTTGGGCACAGGTCTAGCCCGAACGAGGCACGAGGCAACTTCTTTTCCGAGACCCGCTCTGACTAAAGCAGTCGCAATTCGCTCAGGAACCCATAACGTGTTTGGCCGCATCAAAGAACTCTTTGGAGTAGGAACTAAGATTGTGTTAGGTTGGAAGAATGAACCAAATGGGAGTGTGGTTCTATTTCGTTGTATTGTCTGCGCTACCCATTGCGACATTAGGATTGGTGGGTCTCCTACGAATCCGTCCTTCTTGAGCGCAATCATCACATTCTTAGAATGCAGTATTTCGGGTGAATACCCGCGAGGTGCATAAGATAAGAGCGCACCAAACTCAAGTTCAGATAGATTCATGACTCATAGAACTACCTCGAGGATTCTTTCGCTTCTAGACGGCAAAACATCCAGCACTTCTTCTGGATCTGTGAGTCCCACTGCGCCATACATTGCCATCTTCTTTGGCCAACTCAATGAAGAGTCATTCATGATGGAACTCCAAATGAAGAGTGGTCGTCCGAGCCTGAGAGTCTCCCATCCTTGGTGCAGAGAGCCACTAGTATCCCCCGCCTCAACAATAATTGAGGCGTCAGAGATGAGTGCCATCGTTCGATTTCGAAGAACGAAATCCTTTGGCTGAGTGCGGTGCCCAATTGGAAATTGGGAAATGGCCAAGTGGTGGCGCATAATGACCTCCTGAAGTTGGAAGTTTTTTTGTGGGTAAACTCGGTCTAAGGGCGTTCCAAGAACCGCGATCGTGTGTCCCCCCTCTTCAATGGTAGCTTTGTGTGCCGAAGTGTCGATTCCCTCAGCAAGCCCGCTAACAACTATGACCCCATGTCTTGCAAGAGTTCTTGCGATGTCACTAGCTGCTTTAAGACCTTCTGAAGAGGCTTTCCGTGAGCCTATTACTGCTGACCTGGGACCTGACAGCGGAATCGATAGCTTCCCTGCAACATGGAGTTCCTTCGGAACATATTTCTTTTCCACATCGTTCAACGGACCTATAAGTTCTTCGAGGGTATAAGTGGAAGTTTTTGTCCCTTTTGACGTCTCCATCATTCTTCCCTTAGAAAACATGTCAACTAATAGTCTTTCATAGAATGTTATAATACTATCGGTATGGCGGTTCGCCCGCTAAACCGTGTATACACGATTCTAGGAATAGTTCCGTGTGTATGCACGAAAAGAAGCTCAATTCTTAAAGAACTCTTCCCTTTTTGGAAGTGTCACAAAAACGCAAAATCAACATTGTGTATATTGACTATTTCGGAATTCCAGAAGAACTGGAGTTGTGACACATTGTAACAGCAAAATTGTGACTGAAGCATGGGATTTCACGTTAATCCTTGTTTAGCGCGCGCGCTCAAAAGCTCCTACTAAAGTTTATGAACTCAGTCCGGACACTACATCACATATAGAGAACGATGACATTGCAAGAATGGACGATTTCTGAAATGCAATCAATGATGACCACAGGCGAGTTGACATCGCGTCGCCTCGTCGAGCTGTATCTGGAGCGGATTGACGCGATGGACAGGAACGGCCCAAAAATGAACGCCGTCATAGAAACGAACCCCGACGCTCTAGCCATCGCATCATCCCTCGACAATGAGCGACGCCACGGCAAAACGCGTGGACCACTCCATGGCATTCCTGTCCTCATCAAAGACAACATCGACACACATGACCGAATGCAGACCACATCGGGTTCGCTTGCGCTCGCAGGGCACATCGCACCCCGCGACGCGTTCATCGTCAAGAAACTGCGTTCAGCAGGCGCAGTGATTTTAGGCAAGACCAACTTGAGCGAATGGTCGAATTTTCGCGGCAAACACTCTGTCAGTGGCTGGTCGTCTCGCGGCGGACTCACACGCAACCCCTACGCGCTTGACCGTTCCGCATGCGGTTCGTCATCAGGTTCAGGCGCGGCGGTGGCGGCAAACCTATGCGCAGCTGCGATTGGCGCAGAGACCGATGGCTCGCTTATTTGCCCGAGTCAAACGAATGGCATTGCTGGAATCAAACCTACGCTTGGCTTGTGGAGTCGAAGCGGAATAATTCTTGTTGCCCACAGTCAAGATACGGCTGGTCCCATGGCGCGCACTGTCGCGGATGCGGCGATTCTGCTCGGGGCACTGACTGGAGTCGATGAAGGGGATTCAGCTACAAGGCTTAGCAAGAAGCGAGCGTTCGAAGACTACACTAAGTTCCTTGATAAGAACGGCCTCAAGGGCGCGCGGATTGGCGTTGCAAGAAAAATGGTGGGGACTGATAAACGCATCGTCAAGATTTTTGAGTCGTGCCTTGACGTGATGAAGCAAATGGGAGCGGTAATTGTTGACCCAGTTGATGTACCGAACTTCAAAAAACTCGGCAAGACCGAGATGGAGGTTTTGTATTACGAGTTCAAGGCAGATTTGAACAAATATCTCGCGAGCACGAAGGCCCGCGTGAAAACGCTGGCCGAAGTCATCAAGTTCAATGAGGAAAACAAAGACCGTGTGATGCCATATTTTGGACAGGAACACATGGAACTCGCACAGAAAAAAGGCTCACTGCATACCAAAAAGTACCGCGACGCACTCGCAAAGAATCACCGCCTGACACGCAAAGAAGGCATCGACGCGACCATGCGAACACACAAACTCGATGCAATCGTCGTGCCATCAGGCGGTCCATCGTGGACCATTGACTTGGTCAACGGCGATGCCATTAATTGGGACATGGATTGTACGTCACCGGCTGCAGTGGCAGGGTATCCACACATAACCGTGCCTGCGGGATACATCTTTGGTCTGCCAGTCGGCATTTCATTCTTTGCAAAAGCATGGCAGGAACCCACACTCATCAAGTTGGCCTACGCGTTTGAGCAAGCAACGAAGGTTCGCAAGCCGCCAGAGTTCAGGCCAACAGCAAGCCTAAATCCTTGATTCACTTGCACGACAGGCGCGCGCGACAACATTCATCGGAAAAGCATGGACTTTTGTAACATTTTTGCTGTAACAATTCGTAACAATCCACTTTTTTAGCGCGCGCGTTCAAGCATGAATTATTCCTTGAAATCGTGCGCGCGCTGAAGGAATAACTTATAGAGCCAGAAATACCAATAGAGAAAAGGATCTTTCAAGAAGTGAAAGAAGCTTGACGCAATTCCGCGCGTGCGATGTTTCGAGTGGTTGAGAATGGTTTCTCTCGGGCGCAATTATGAACTTATGAAAATGTGTTTTGGAGTCTTGAGGAAGGATAAGGAGATTCTCTGGTTTCCTGTAATGGCCGGAGTACTCTTGTGTATCGTCGTTCTCCTATTTGTGTTCAGCTTTTTCGCTTACACAGCTTTTTTTGTTGAGCTGCTAGTCCTAGCCATTCTAGTAATTCCGGTCTTAGCGGTGTTTCTCGGCGTGTTTTTTGAGGCCGCCGTTGTGGGATGTGCAACCATCAGACTGAGAGGAGGCGATCCGAGAATTAGGGATGGTTTAAGAATTGCCTCCGAAAATTCGTGGCCACTGCTTCAGTGGGCAATTATCATCGTTATCGTGGGCGTCGCCTTAGCGATTGTCCGAGCCATTCTCAACAAACTAACAGGAAAATCAAGAGGCTTCGCGTTTCTAACAGGCTTGAGCCAATTGTGTCGCGCGAGTGTTGATCCTCAATTGAGTATAAGAAGCATGAAGGAAAGCAGGGTCGGCATCGGCGATATCGTTGCTGGCGGTTTAGGAATAGCTTGGAGTGCAGCCACTTTTTTCGTGATCCCTGTCATACTTTACGAGGAACTCTCATCGTTCGAAGCCATAAAAAGAAGCGGGGAAATCATAAAAAGCGTGTGGGGCGAGACTTTGATACTTTCCTTAGGAATTGGAGTGGTTTTTGTTTTCATCGGTATGTTCGGCGGGTTGGGCCTGATATTCATCGGAGCAATGGTAGGCAGTGGCGCAATGGGGCTCGTTGTTGCTGTAGCCTACTGGGTGGCGTTGGCATGCTTGTATTTTGCACTTAACGGCGTACTGAGAGCGGCTCTTTATGAAGTTTCGGAAATAGATGAACAGAGAGAGGTTGAGGTCCAGTCATCTCATTCGAAGGAATTCGATTCACTGCTGAAATTCGTTAATTCTTTTCGGTAAAATCAGTTGAACGCGCGCCCTGACAACGACTGTGCTGCTAGGCGCGCGCGGAAATTTGAGATTTTGAAGGATTCTTGAAGAATGTTGAAAAAAAGGCAAAGTGTAACATATTGTAACGCGCGCGCTCCAAGGTCTTTTCCTCTCCTATGCTATTTGTTCAATAATGCGTTTTGTAAGAACGTCCATCAACTCAGGGGTTGCTGCGTCAACTATCTCAAAAATCTTGGGATCCGTGGTCGAGTAGAGTCTCTTTGTGCCGTCCTTTCTGTCCCTAACCAATCCGCAGTCCTTCAGTACTTTTAGATGGCGGGAGACGACGGGCTGAATCAATCCAACGTGGGGGATTATCTCACATACACATCTCTCGCCGGTGCGCAGGAATTCGAGAATTTCGAGTCGAGTCGGGTCGGCGAGGGCGTTGAAGATTTTTGCCTTTAGCCTCATCTGCTTGTCTGTTTTGGAATGCATGTTTATGATAGTATTGATAACAATATTTAAATATTGCTATGATGTTACCTTGATATCAACAACCGGAAGAAATTGAACAAGAAATTTGTATAGAGTGATCGCCTGTGGAGAAAAAGAAGGTAAGTTTCATATTTTGTGTTTGCACTGGCAAGTGTCCTGGCTTCAAGGATCTGGACATGTGGGATTTCATTAACATCATAAGAGCCGAATATCCAGTCGAATACGCGTTCATCCATCCCATGCTCTGCGATGAGGACGGAGAACGTTTCTTAGCAGACTTTCTCCGAAAAGACCGGCTTTATGTCATAGGCGGATGCGCTCCGGTAATGCAGAAGAAACTGTTTCGAGACGCCTTTGCAAAGGCGGGACTTGACATAAACAAAGACCTCGTCCCTCTTGACGTCAGAAACATGACGACTGAAAAAGCCTTAGCAACTGTGAAGAAAGCACTGGAGGCCACAGCCCAAACATGACCGAAGAAACATACATGGGAGCACCCCGAAGCAAGATTCCTTGGTACCCAAGAATCGACAAGCAAAAATGCAATCACTGCGACGGGGATCCACAATGCCTCAGATTCTGTCCCCATGGCGTATTCGAGTACAATAAGGAAAAGAAGGAATTCATCGTCAAAAACCCAAATAACTGCGTCGTGTTCTGCAGGGCATGCCAGAAAGTCTGTGCAGCCAACGCCCTGAGTTTTCCAGAAAAGAAGGAAATCTTGAGGCTGATAAAGAATGTCAGAGAAGAAAAGAAGTAAGCACATAATCATTCCGTGCAGCGGAATCGGAAAGGCTCTGGGAACAATAACAAGGAGAGCAACCTACATCGTAACCGAAGAGCTGTTGCCAAATGACACTGATTCAATTTGCCTTCCGCTACTCACAATCGAAGACGAAGAGACAGTGCAGAAAATAAGACAAAATCCTTGCATAACCGTCGACGGCTGCGTCGCCCAATGCGCCCAAAAGAATGTCGCGCATCACCGCGGAAAACTCCAAGGCAGCATCAAGATCTTGGACGTGATAAAGGAGAACCCGAAGCTGAAGCCAGGAAACGTGCTTGACATCGGACCCGACGGTGAGAAACTGGCAAGAAAGGCAGCGGAAAAAGTCCTGAAAATTGTGGGTGACAAAACTTGAAGATCAAACCCAAAATCGGCTTAATCTCCTGCAGTGGAGAAGGGCTATCTGAAGGAATGGTATCGCGTGTTGCGACGCGAAGAATACTAGAATATCGGGACGATGTAGTGACAATCTGTCTACCGCTCTTTCTGGCGGGCGGACAAGAAGAGAGGGACTTCGCCAAGAACAATCCATGTATAACTGTCGACGGCTGCGACAAAATGTGCGCCTCCAAAGGGGTCGAAATGTACGGGAAAGTTCATCCAAAATCATCAATAGTAATCTCGGAAATAATTAAGAAAGAGAAGCACTCAAGACCCAAATCGAAAAGCAGAATTGAACCAGAAGACGAAAACCTCGTCCAAGAAACCATGAAAATCATCAATGAAGAAGTAGACAAAGTTAAGGAGAAAGAATAGAATGTCAATAGAAAAGAAGGTGGCGATTGCTGTTTGCACGGGCATGGACAACCCCTTGGGAACAGTCTCCAGATATGCTGGATATCACGTTTTAGAGAAACTTAGACCAGATAAGACTGTTTTGCTTTGCACTCCAGCCCTAATAGGCGGCGTTCAAGAGGATGTCACCTTTGCCAAAGAGAACCCGGTCTTAGTGATAGATGGCTGCGGAGAAAAATGCTGTGAAAAGATAGTCAACGAAGCAAAAGGACAGATCAAAGCAATCATAAACGTCGAAGATGTTCTGAAACAACACAAAGAGTTGCAGCCTGAAGCCAGAGCCAAGCTCGGACCGAAAGGAATGAAACTCGCAGAAATAGTCGGAGAACTAGCTGCCAAAAAGGTTGACGAAATACTCGTAGAGGTGAACAAAAGTGGAAGATAAAAAAGTCGCCATAGTAGCCTGCACCGGCATGGGCAAAGCCCTCGGCACAGTGGCCAGACAAGTCGCATTCAAGGTAGTGGACGAACTGAGACCCGGAAAGACGGTCTTAATATGCATTCCATCTTTGACCGCAGGGGTCGGAGAATACAAGAGCCTGTTGCAGAAGTATCCTTCTATAATACTCGACGGCTGTGTGGAAAGGTGTGCTACTAAAATAATATCTAGGAACAAGGGCATGATGAGGGCCAAGGTGTTTCTGCCCCAAATGATCGCGAAGTACGGGCTGAAACCGCAGTCAAGAACCGACCTAGGTGAAGAGGGCGAAAAACTCGTTGTCAAGATAGCTGAAGAAGTAGCCGCGCTGGTCGACCAGCTTTCAAGGTGAAGTGCATGGAATACTTAGAGTTAAAGGTTGATAAATGGACGTTCACGGTTCCCAAAGGGTTTTTCTACAATGAGAACGATTTCTGGGCCAGAATCGACGGCAAGATTGCCACAGTCGGCATAACGTCCTACCTGCAAAGTAAGCTCAGTGACATAATCTTTGTTTCTCTCCCAGAAGTCGGCACCGTGATTGAACAGTTCGGTGAAGCAGGGTCCTTTGAATCTGTGAAGGCTGCTCTGGACGTCATATCGCCTGTTTCAGGTTCAGTAGTGGAAGTCAACAGTGAATTGGTGAGTTCGCCCGATCTGGCTAATTCAGATCCGTACGGCAAAGGCTGGTTTCTGAAAATCGAGTTGTCAAACTTTGAGTCAGACAAGGAGAACCTCATAGATGCTGAAGGCTACTTCGAGGTCATGAAGAAAAAAGTCGAGAAAGAGCATGAACAACTGAAGGGCAGGCACGCCGCAAACAAGACATAAAGAGGAGGTTAAACCATCACAGACGCAAGCTTCGGAGAAATAAGCAGAAAGTTCCGCTCAGTCAAAACTGGAAAGACAAGTGTCGACCTTCTCGCTCTGAAATCCGAAATTGAGTCCTACATAAGAAGCCAACAGAGCTCGAAAAGAAGAGACAATGATTCGTTGGCAGAGGCAGAGGACATGCTGATTGATATGACACAGATGATCGAAGAGGGGCACTGCAACCCCGTTAGGCCCAAGAAACTCTAGCCATATTGCTGCATGTAGTTGAAACTATGAAGAAAATTCTGTTTGTATGCGTTGAAAATGCTGGCAGGAGCCAGATGGCAGAAGCCTTTACCAATCATTATGGAAAGGGAAAGTTCACAGCCTCAAGCGCAGGTATCAAGTTAGCCGAGAAGGTGAATCCTGTAGTTGTTGAAGCCATGAAAGAGATGGGTATCGACATCTCAATGAACCTGCCGAAACTGCTGACTCCCAAGATGCTTGAAGAATCAGATCTGATCGTAACGATGGGCTGTGACGCGGCAGACCTGTGTCCAGATCCTTTTTTCAAGGCAACTGTGGATTGGGGACTCGAAGATCCAAAGGGCAAACCGATAGAGAAAGTTCGGGAAATCAGAGATGAAATAGAAAGAAAAGTGAGAACACTAGTTGACCAAAGCGTCTGATCGATACTGAAACGCGCGCTGAACAAACCTTTAAAAATAGCAATTCCATTCTCGGTGGCATGGCAGTCCCACTTGACCCCATTGGCAATGCGGTCCTCTCTCTTCAAATCGTAGTTCTGTTCTTGTTGATACTGGGACTTCCATTTGTTAAGAGGAAAGGTGAAAAGAAGAACCTTATCAGACATGGCTATTTGACTAGTCTAGCTCTCGTATTGCACACAATAACCATTTTAATCGTCATGGTTCCTTCCTTTTCCACTAACCTTAATTCAATTGGAAACCTTTCCATTCTACAATCAATAACTGTCTGGCTGCATGCCGCTACAGGTATTGCAGCAGAAATTTCTGGGATATTTATGGTTGCCTCGTGGGCATTCAAGCCCCTACAGCAAATGACCTGTGCACGACGGAAGTGGCTGATGATGCCAACTTTCATAATATGGACCGTTTCTCTCGTTACTGGTGCTGTCATACATGTTGCCGGAATCATCTAGAAGCTCTCGCGCGCGCAGTGGTAAATCAATTAAGGCTATACCACTCAAAACGTCAGTTCTTCCAACAGTTGGAGTTGCTCCCCTTCTCTTGGTTTATCCTCCTCCTACAGTGACGAGAAGGGGCATGAGAAAAGTCTATTTGGTGCTGTGATTTCTTTGCTCGTCTATCGCAAGGAAGGCTGACAATATGAGCGCTGCGAAAAGAATAATGAGGCCTGCCACGGTGCATAGGAAGCCTTGGTTTCTGTAGGGTTGCGTTTCCATGTACATGTTTTGGTACAACGGTGCTTCAATACTTAACAGCGACGCGGGATTTGGGTCGGTGGTGTTAGTAAATACCGAGATCACGATGTCCCTAGGTAATGGTTGCTCACTTATTCCAAGTCCTATGGATGCTGGTAAGGATATGAAGCCTGAAAAAATGAGTCCATCGCTGGTTTCTGAAGGCAAAAACTGGCCTGCAGCATAATTTTCTTCTTTGGGAACGTACCTGTCTTCCGCAATTGAATATTCCACGTATCTCAGCGTGATGTTGATGATTCCTTTCGAAACGTTTTCGAGGTTTTTGATTCTTACAGATATGACATCCACCCTGTTGGCGACCAATCCCTCTGTGGGAGGAACGATAGTGGTGATGCTGGTATCGTAAACTACTCCGTTAATTGATGTAGGAGTTTTTTGTGAAAAAGATTCATACGGTAAACTGTAAGAAGTCTGAAATGATGAGACAGATGCCAGATACCACCCGCTTGTCAGCAACGCGATAGCTAGGATTGTGGTTGCTATTTGGATAAGACTCAGGATGCGCCTGTGCCTCGTTGTTGAAAAGGTTCTTGGCACTGTTTTTGGAGCTTCTTCCACTCTTTCCATAAGTGCTGTGGCGCCTTCTCCCGCAGAGGATAGTCGGTATTTTCCTTCCTCAGTCTTAGAAATCAGGTCTCTCAGGGCTTCAAGATGATACGTCAGAACAGGACTATTAATGTTGAGAGAATTCTGCATATCCGTAAAACTTTTGGAGCTTCTAGAAAGAACCCGCAACATCTTTCGTCGAATCGGATGTTTCAAAGCAGCAAAAACCGTGGAATACGTTTCTTCCTCAAACCCAGCCATCACAATTCCTCATATAGCAACTCTTGGAAACAATGAGAAAAGGCTTTTCGTACACAAAAACTGACTAAGAAATCTTTGACTCGCACCAATTGCTAAGAAGCAGATGGGCTCGCAGAGTCTGCGAATTACGATTTCTGTATTCATTCGAAAAACTCGCGCGCGCTAAACACAACTACTCCCACACAACACAAGAAACCCAACACGCCGAAACTTTTGACACTCAAAAGCCCTGCGGAATTGAGTAAAAAAAGCACCGAACCAACATGCTTCAACAACGTTTTGACACTCAAAGAAATCACGAATTGAGTACTCAAACACAAGGGCTCCGATTTCAACATTCAAACTATAGGCTTCGACCATGTTGACCCTGCAGGCCTCAGCTCGTCATTGAATCCACGATTTTCCTACAGCACGCGCTACTCGACAAGTCCATACCGTTCCGATTTTAGTACATGGTGTTCTGAAGGATGAAGTTAAATCTTCTGATAAACAAGTAATCTCTGGTGTGGAGGTTGGCGACCGATAGAAGCAAGAAGCCTTTCCTACAGGCAAGGCTTACGCGTCTTGGTTTGATATTGTTCACGTTGACAATAGTTGCTCCTTGGATAGTTGTTGGATCATCGTACATCTGGCCTTTCATGGCATTCCTTCAGTGGAAAGGTGGACACACTGGTTGGGCGTATTTTGGTGATTTTTGGTTGGGAAATCTTCCGAAAGGTTACGCTTTTTCACAACATGCAGGAGAGGGTTTGTCTCGGGTGTACTTTGGTTGGGTTCTTGTGCTTGTCTGTCAGTTTGCAACTTTGTTGCTGTGGATTATGCAGCTGATTAAGCCACAGTTTCTCTCAAAGAAGCTTTACATTGCTGGGTTGATTTTGTTTCCACTGTCCTCGCTTCTTCTGGGAGTTTACCAATGGTACATTCATATGAACATCCAGTATCTCAGCTATGCTCACTCCGACGTGTTTCCCTATTTCGGTCTTTGGATAGCGGGAATCTGCGAAGCGCTTTTGTTGATCTCTCTTTTTAGATCGCCCGAATGGGCCGCTCGGAAAAGATACGGAAAGAAGAGAATAATCTTGGGAACGCTTCTGATATTCATTGCTTTGTTCTTTCTTGTCAATGAAATCGAATTTCAAACTAAAGTCACGAAATTCCTGTATGTTCAGAAGAACGTTGAAAACACAGAATTGCCAGGAGACCCCAAGGTGTGGGAAGCCGATTTTGCTAGGATTCTGGCCGTCGCATATCTGTTTAGAGCGCGCGTTTTTGACAACGACCCCAACTACTATTATTGTGAGCTTGAAGTTCCAGTAGTTTCCTATGCGTCCTTGAAGGCTATCTACATAGCAATGGGCTACGGTGTCCAAGAAGGGACCTTCCTTACCGTAGGCCCATTTTTGAAGGACGCATTTGCTCCAGAGGGCGCGCCAAGTCTTTTGGACCGTTGAAGATGCAAGACAGATTATCGAAGCAGGCTTCGACCACGTAACCGACATGCAAAACGCCAATCTTCAGAAAACACAAGTGACCCATCAATTCACCCAAAAATGAGGGGGATCCCGCCAAAACCATGTTGATGATGTGGGATTTGAACACGGCAAAAAACAGCGGGTATTTTGCAATTCCCCGTGAAACGTAAAGGCCTATGAGAGAAGTGTGGCGCGCGCTAAGGGAACTTCAAAGGTCTATGCAACAAAGTTAGGCGCGCGCGAGCTCGACAAGCGTGCCGAGGGAAAGCCTAACCCTTCGCTTCTTCACCCTCGTCTTCAGCTTCACCCTCGTTTCCAGTTTCACCCTCGTGTGCAGCTTCACCTTCGGGTGTAGGTTCTGTGGACGGTCTAGGATAAAGTATGCCGAAAGCCAGCAGCAGAAATCCAAACCCAACAAGAGTTCCTGTGGGAACCGTCACCAACCCCATGAAATCACTGAAGGACATACCCTGCGGAATAATAGAGCCGATTGGAGGCCAAGGTTCCCCTAAATAGCTCCCAACAGTCTGCAAGACCCACAGCGTCAGAATCATGCCAACACCATCCATCACCAGTCCAACAGCCAGCGCAAGCTTTCTAAGCATATTATCGCCTCGCCACCTCCTTTCTTCTATGTATTTCATTATATTTAGATTGTGGGAAATAGAACATAGTTCTAGAAAAAAAATTGAACAGAAATCCTGTCGCGCGCGCGATAGCTTGGAAACAGCCTTTAACCTGGAATAGAACTTAGCACCTTGGAAAATGATGGACAAACTAACTATTGTCAGTCAAATCTAACTCAAGCATGCTACAAGATAATAAGCGCGCGCAACAAAGTCAGGGGTTCGCGTTTACTCTCCTTTTCATCCAGTCGTGTGCAAAGATTTCTGCTTCCCCGCTTTCTATTCCTTCCAGTATCTTCTGCGCCACATACTCCGCCGTATCAGCTGGAAAAGGAGGGCCACCATCCTGTTCCCCGCCCTCGGGAACAGCATCTTTAATCGTGTTCTTCTCGAAATCAGTAAGCGTCATGTACGGGTACACCACACTCACAACAATGTTGTCCCTCTTCAACTCCTCCCTTGCAGTCAAGCTGATATTAGCAAGCGCGCGTTTCAAGCCCGAGTATGCACCGTTGTACGGCAAGTACATCAGCGCAGTGCCAGAGCTAACGTTGACAATCGCTCCTCCACCCTGTTTCCTCATGATGGGAATCACCTGCTCCATCGCAACAAGCGGGCCCACAACGTCCAAGTCGAAGATACGATGAAAAGTGTCAACATTAGTCTTCTCAACCGGAGCATCATACCCTTGACCCGCACAGTTGATTAGAACGTCGATTCTCCCGAAGTGCTCCATCGTCTTTCTAACCATCCCCTCGATTTCATAAACTCTCGTCATGTCTGCAGGAACTGCCAACGAGTTGGGAAGCTCAGCAGACAGCTGCTCCAATTTCTCTCTCGAACGGGAGACGAGAGCCAGTTTCGCGCCCTGTTTAGCAAGAAGCTTTGCAGTCGCAAGGCCAATCCCAGAAGAAGCACCAGTAACAATAACCACCCGATCCTGAAGATTCACAAGACCACTTCCAAGTCTTTGCCTCTCACCGTGAACACATACTCTCAGTTAATCCGTTTAAGGATTTATGGTCATTGTCCCTCTCGCGGGCTATCTCCCCCTTGATTCACACGCAACGTCCTAAGTGTGTTTGAACTTTAATAAGCTCGAAATAAGGCTGAAACCGCGGTGCGGGGTATTAGGTTTAAAACTCGGTTTAAATTCTCGCAATTTGACACATGCAACATCTATATCATAAACATTCATTCACTTTTTGGAACTATGGTGAAGGGATAAGTGCCTTGTGTTTCTAAACATGTAAGAGATTGCCGAGTCTTTTCGAGTGTCCCCACTTCAAGAACAATTTCTGGATTAATCTGATATTCTTCGACTATGTTTGTAAAATCCCGCCAGTTTATTGTTCCATCCCCTGGAACGAGCTCGTTGTCGACTTCTCCTTTGTTATCGTTAATATGGACGTAAGGAATATCCTGGTTTAACATGTCGAACCAATCTTTAAAGGGTACTTTGGAGAAGATGTTTGCATGTCCTGTATCAAAACAAATTTTAAGACGTGGAGATCCAACTTGGTCTAGCAGCTTTCTGAACATTTCTGGTGTTGGTTCCCACAAATTCTCTAAAAGAACAGTAGCGTGATACTTCTTGAGAATTTCTGACCAAAAATTCGCGTTCCGTTCAAGCCAATTATTAATGTAACGCTCGCCTCTAATCAACGGATTAAGGTTTCCATGAAAAACAACATATTTAGCGTCTAAAAAGCTCGCAATTTCCAAATTTCTCAAAATCCTTTCTTTCGATACTTCTGCAATTTTATTATCAGAACTGTGAACACATATATCTTGAAATACACCATGAAGGGAAACTATTCCTCCAAAATCAGAAAGTTGATGTTTATGTTCTTTCAATATTCTTTCCCAATCATTGTCTAGAACATTAGCGTAGGCAAACGTCGCAATTTCCAAGTTGTAACGATTTTCTTTTGCAAAATTAAGAAACTCTGCAAAGCTGTAATGGTCGGGCGGCTGTACACATATCTTTGACAGGCTACATTCCTCGATGATTGAATCTTCAAATATCCCTTATTTATTTTATTGTATGCAAAGCTAGCAAAAAGTGCGGGGGGTGGGATTCGAACCCACGAACCTTTGCAGGATAGGATCCGGAAGCTTTCGCGCCTCTTGTTTGTACTCTGGCTTTCTGTTCCTGGCAATGCTTGGCGATACTCACTTGCTTATACGTGCGCGCAATCATGAGAAGAAAAAGTGCTCGTTAGCTTCGAACTGAGCTTTGAGTGGCACCAAAGAAAGGCCTACTCGCGCTACGCAATCGGCCAGTTGCAGGTGTGGTCCAAAAACTGTATTATTATAATAATGTTGCATTTTCAAATCGTTTCTTAGAATTGAATTATTTATAAGATTGTTCAATTTTATGAAATAACGTAAAAAGCGCACACAATCTATCCTTGAGCACAAGATTATGAAATAGGAGGGTGCCGAATACATTATTATAATGATTGTATTGGCATTGTTTCAATTTCATAAAATTGAAATGCTTATATAATAATTCAATTATATGAAATGTTATGAAAAGTAAGCTGGAAAACTACACTTTCAGCAAACAAGAAATCAAAATACTAAAAGAGATCGTCAGTGAAAACCACATTCTTTCTTCACTAAGAAAGAGTCTTTCAATCAAGCCAAGTCTCCTATCGCACTACATAAAAAGACTTCAAAACAAGAACATTGTTAAACTCCAAAAGAGAAGCTTTCCTTCCATACAAAAAAGCGAAAAGTTCAAGAAATATGTCTATTTCAGCGATTCGAAACACGCTCTCTCGCTCAGAGAACTCCTTTTGACATATAATCACATAGAATGGGAAGACATCTTATCTGGTTTAGGTATCGAAGTGCTTTTTCAAATATTAGCTGGCTACAAAATCACCTTTGAGAGCTTTTCTTCCGTCACATTTTGGAGGTATTCGAAGAACTTCATGGCTCGTGGCTTGGTTGAGTATGAAAGCGATGTCTTCCGAATCACTTCCAGATTCTCCATATTGGTGGACTTCTTGAAAGAGTATCAACAGTTCATAATTGGCAATGTAGTCAAATCTTTGTCCGAAAGTGCGGTAACACTCTGGCAGAAGGATCTTGAATGCTTGATACGGATACCAAAGAATCTGGAAGTCACACAAAGAGGCTTTCAGAAGACGGCTACTTCGCGTCTTCCAGATTTTGGTATCCAGTTACTATCAGACTTTGACGTATACTTCTACTCACGAAGAAAGAAGATAGTTCGAATAGAGGATATCATACTGCATACTTTGCTGGTTGAAAGAGATAACATCCGCTACGTAACCTACAGTTTGCTACTCTTGAAAAAAGAACTAAGGAAAATTGACAAGGGATATTTGTTGAAAGAGGCAGCATGGCTTGACTTGGGTCTTCAAATCAATGCCATGTTTCAGTTTTTGGAAACAAAGGGAACACGTAAGGGTTTGACACTCCCAACATGGACCGGGTTCATGGCCAAAGCGAAAGATTACGGGGTATTGATTTGACAAAAAGATCATCATTTAGCAAAGAATACGTGCTCGAGGAACTGGACCTGCTGGCTTCAAAAATCACAGTTCAAATAAGACTTTTCATCATCGGAGGTCTAGGCTTAATCAACTTTGGGCTGAAAGAAGCAACTAAGGACGTTGACGTCGTGGTCCAAAGCAGACGCGAGCTCTACGCGCTCACTCGTGGCCTACGAAGCCTGGGATATGGCCCCTTGAGCCCTTCTCTGATTTCAAGACCGTACAAGAAAATGGAAGCCAGCAGAATCTTGGAAAACAATGACGGATTTCGATGGGACATTTTTCTAAATCAAATCAGCGGAGCTCTGGTCTTTTCGAAAGGAATGGCGTCAAGGTCAACATCTTTCTATGGAAAAGGGCCACTGAAGGCAAGCCTAGCTTCAAAAGAAGACCTATTTCTCCTTAAAGGAATCACAGAACGAGAAGCCGATCTGGATGACATGAGATTGTTGGCTGAGACAGGCTTGGATTGGAGGACCATCGAGCAAGAGTGCAAGAATCAGTCGACTTCTTCTGGAAGATTATGGGAAAACGCGTTGCTTCAAAATCTAATCGACCTAAGAGAAAGACACAACATCAGATCACCGATAGAACAAACTCTTCAAAAAGTCGTTGAAGAGAGACTGAGCGAGGATGAGCTGGCACTGGCAGTTAAGAAGGGTTGCGTGACAGTAAAAATGATTTCCGAGACTACAAGACTGCCTCAGCATTGGGTTAGAGAGTATGCCAAGAAAATGGAAGAAAAGGGACTTCTCAGAGTCGACAGATCAGGTCATCCACATAAACTCGCGTTGGTTGCTCGTCCGAAGTCGGTGAAGCCCACACGTTAAGAATACGGAGGGTTCGTCATAGTCGGTACGGAGGGGTGGGGTTTGAACCCACGAACCTCTACAGGATAGGCTCCTGAAGCTTTCGCGCCTCTTGTTTGTACTCTGGTTTTCTGTTCCCAGCCACGCTTGGCGATCCTCGCTTGCATACGTGCGCAATCACAAGGAGAAGAGGCGCCCATCAGGTTTGAACTGCACTTTCTAATGGTACCTCGCGCGCTATCTCCCCGTTGATTCACACGCAACGTCCTAAGTGTGTTTGAACTTTGATAAGCTCGAAATAAAGCTGAAACCGCGGTGCGGGTGGTGGGATCCCCACCCGACTTTACCGGCAAAAAAAGCATACTAAATATGATTGCCGAGGGTTCGAATCTCTCCCGGGCCACGCGCGCGCTCAGCGTTAACGGAAACAAGCCTTGAAAGTTGAGGAAAAGGAGGAAATTGACTTGGTTTGTTTTGGTTGGTTGGATTAAAATTCTATCCCCAACACAACCAACAAGGACCTCCTGACTCCACCATTCACTTCTCACCTCAGAAAGCAACATCAACGAGCAGCAAATTTTTTTAACGCCGGAACGCGTATTAATAAACAAAGGCGTTTTCAAGCCAAAATTCACTACATTCTTGTAGCGAAAACTTCAGGCAAGGTAATGTCAGAATTGTCCACAAAACCTCGAGTTCCAGAATCGAACGAAGAATACATTGCCTTTCTAGGCACATAC
>Ga0315279_10001038_pt1 | contig 48338 bp, 44 predicted proteins | sample YL17G06_20_MG_FD_203694 | JGI IMG/M metagenome (GOLD analysis project Ga0315279, IMG submission 203694) | Sediment microbial communities from Yellowstone Lake, YNP, Wyoming, USA - YL17G06_20 | ecosystem: Environmental > Aquatic > Freshwater > Lake > Sediment | place: USA: Wyoming | collected...
TTCCTCCGGGATGCGATATAGCGTCTTGCAATACCTGTGGATATTGTCAGAGGGTGACCGAAGAGGCTGTCAGGATAGATGAAGATTACCGAAAAAAGCTAATCGTACAAATCGATACGGTAATAAACAATTTATTTAAAGATGGGTTATCGTAACAAAAGTTCATGCTTTTGCTCGCAGTTTCGTAATTAATAATGAATTTCTGTCACCTCAGGCCTAAAGGCCCGGGGTTTCTCGTAAATTAATACTAGAGCGGCCTCAACATTATCCGTGCCCTAAAGGGCACGGTTTTTAGGCCGCGACAGTATCAAAACAAAATATCATTCACCGTCTTAGCAAGCACGGTCTTTTGTTATATGATTCTTTAAAAATGAATCGGTTATTTATTAAAACATAAAATTCTTTTACAAGCAAAGATCATTGAACAAAAAGTTTATCATTATCGCTAAAACAATATGTCCTCTCTTCTAAAATTTATTAATAAACGAATAAATATTATTCTCCCTTTGGTCCCAATCATAATATTTATCATAATTGTTTTTATCAATGCACCCCTCAGAGAGACTTTCGAATATAACCCTGATGAGAGCACGAATCTTATGAAATCTCAACTTTTTCTAAAAGGATTTTCTTTCTACAAACAGATCTGGAGCGACCAACCCCCTTTAATTCCGGTTTTTTTGGCATATTGGTTTAAATTAGTCACTCCTACCGTCTATCACGGACGCATTCTGATATTGATCTTCTCGATTGTATTTCTTTGGACTTTCTATCAGACCATAAGAATTAACTGGGGCCACCCTGCGGCATCGATAGCTGTTTTTTTTCTCATCTTATCCCAAGCTTACTTGCGTCTGAGCGTATCGATTATGGATGTTTCTATTCCCCTGACTCTTAACATGCTTTCAATCTACTGTATTAGTCTTTATCGTAAATATCACTCTATCCTTTCGCTTGTTATATCAGGGGTATTTCTGGCTTTAGCTTTGCAGTGTAAACTTATTACAGCTTTTCTTATACCAATTATCATGTTTGAAATCATACGCCCTAAAGAAGCAGACCTAAAATACCAAAAACAATATGTAAATCCGATTATTCGGCTTTCTCTGTGGCTGGCTTCTTTTTTTACAGTCTATTTTTTTATCCTTGTAATATTCTTCTATCCTGACTTCAACCTAATAATTGAGCAATTAGTTAAACCTCACCTGACTAAGTATATTTTTATTGATAATAAACTGGTTGATTTTACCCTTATTTCAAAAATGTTATTCCTGGATTATGATATCGTCCTCCTTGCTTTAATAAGTATAATCGCAGCCATCAGACAAAAAGATTTACGATTATCCCTGCCTGTTTTATGGGTATTTTTGATTTTTCTTATCTTACTCGTACATACCCCTTTATGGGACCATTATTACCTATTAATCTCCATTCCTTTATGCTGGCTGGCAGCTATCCAGGTCGGCGGTTTTTTACATACTTATCTGAGCAATATGAAACCCGGCCTTGTGCCTGCGCACAAAAAGAAGTATACAATTTCAAAGTGGCTAATGGCTGGATTAATTATCCTGGTTATTTTACGGATCCCCGCAAAATATGATAGGGCGTGTAAATTCCTCTGGGGAGAAACAACTGCAAAAGAAAAAGCAGTGACCGAAGTATTGTTAAAATACAAGAAACATACTCACTGGTTATTAACTGACAGGCCTATATTTGCATTTTACACCAATATGTTAGTTCCTCCAGAACTGGCGGTTATATCTCAGAAAAGGATATGGATATTAACTAAAGATTCATTATCGGACTCTTTTATTAACATATTTGAAAAATACAAACCCGAACTGCTGCTCTTTGCGGCATTCTTTAATCGCATCGCAGATTTCTCACCTGAGGTATCCTCTTATATCGAACATAACTATTATAAAGTTTATTCGGCTAGCCTTTCCCACAAAATTGCGGCTTTAAGCGCTTATGTGGATTATACCGTGACTCCCATCGGTCTTCCCTTCGGTCACTACCTGCCTAAAAGCATTAAGTTTGCCAGGAATAAATGGCTTCGGAATTTTATTTGGCACTGTAAAATTTTCGTGACTGAAAAAAAATATCTTAAGAATGAATTTTCTGCAAACATAGACACCAACATTTATGTGCGTAAAGATACGCTTGGCTTAAGCCAGCCGTCTAATCAAATCCAGTAATACAATACCTTGTTATCTTAAGGTATAATTTTGGAACAATAACAGCTCTATATCATTAAAAGATATTCTTTCTCCCAGCCGAAAATTCTTGGCTAACCACACACCCACCAAACGGCCTTCCGGGCAGTTCGATTCAAAACAAGATGAAATAAACCAAATTCTCTTATACTTCTTAAATAAAAGATCGTCATCCTGGGGCAGGAATGCCCGGTAAATATCTTTATAGAGGTAAAAGCGATGTGCGGCTACATCATGAATTACTAGATGCTGGAAGCCGCATTTTTGCGCAATACCACATTGCCGCATGAATTCAAAGGTGTTTTTCACTCCGCCGTCAATAAAATATTTTTTAGCCCCAGGATTTAAATAATATTCCACAGGCAGAGCAGAGTTTTCGCTTACATGAATCAACAAATCGCCTTCTATATAGTTAACTTTCAGATATTGGGCAACTTTCCTGTATTCCTTGTGGGGATGAATGCCCTGCCTTTCCAGATAGTTACTACAGATGCGGTTTGCGTAATAATCATCTAAGGATATTAAAGATAATATACTGATAACCACAATAATCGCAACCCGTGGCTTTAAACTCAGCCTTTTTAGATAAACCGCTATAGGGATATAAAAAAATGCTACTGCATACACAAAATATTTTTCGGAGTAGAAGCTTACAAATTGTGAATAAATCAAAAGAGAAAATATTGGAATAAAATAAAGCAGAAATATAAGCATAATTTTTTCTCGCTGCGAAGAAAAAAGAATAACCGCACCTTTCACAAATAACACAGTCATCAAAACAAAACTGATTGTTCTGACAATATCCGAAGCAAAATAGCCGGCGCTAAAGTTTTTGAAGGTATAAAACAAATTAAGAATCGATACCCTGCCGATAAAAGACATCATTTGACCTGTACCTTGGGTATAAGAAAATATCTGGCTTAACTGGGTACCTACGATATATAGCCACGGTAACAACAAAATTGCCTGGATGAGTTGGGCAAGAAAAAATTTATGTTTTGAGTTTTTGAATCGTCTTCTATAGAGAATAAAAAACAGACATTGGCTAAAAATCACTATTATTGATGAATATCTTAAGTAGACGTTTATTATATTGCATGTAATATTACCGAACCAGTTCCGAGAAGAAGATTCTGTTATCGCCTTGACGTAGAAATATGTCGAGGCGAGACTAAATAATATCACCCATGACAACGGCAGCAGTTCCTGGGAAAAATACACCGCAAACGGCGAAATGCCCAGCAACAGAGCACCGATTAACCCGGTCTTGCTATCAAAAAGCTTTCTGACGAGTTTATACATCATAAAGACAGAAACCACTCCGGCTATGACAGAAGGTAGTCTCAGCAAAAATTCACTGCTGCCGAGATTACGCCAGTAATATAAAAATAAAGAATACAGCGGCTGGAAACAATAAGATTTTAAGCTTTCCCTTGTTAACTGGTCAAAGGTCACTTTTGACAAACAGGAAATCTCATCAAACCAAAAATCAAATTTTGTCAGTCCGATTAGTCTAAGCAAAAGAGCGCACAAAACGATACCGGAGAGCAAAATCCCGTTAATCAGACTGTCGGGTTTAAGCTGAGAAATATTTGTTTTCATCTTAACCGTCACAAGATGGGGACAGATAATATATCGGGTGAGTTCAATTTTCGTACCAAGCCGGTTTTCTTAAACGCATGAAACCTGTGATGCCTTCCATTTTTTTTCGGCCCAAAATAGCGTCCTTTATCTGAATTGATATCATTTTCATGGTATTGATAAAAAACCACCAATACAGCCCTCTTTTGTGCTTATATGGAGAAAACAGCCCTCTTACCAGCCAGTGCGGGCGGTATAGTATATAACGTTTATTAAGTTCCATATTTAACCTGGCAAAATCCTCCACTGTAAGCCCGCTTTGCGAACGTAAAATCGGAGTAGACCAGTCATATTTCTTAAAATCTTCCTCAATTAAAAGGTTATTCTGTTTCGCATCCTGATAAAGATAAGTACCGGGCACAGGCGTAGCAGGATGAAAAGCCGGATAATCAATGTCTATTTCTACTGCGTATTTTACCAGTTCCAGCATCGATTCTCTGGTATCAAAAGGCAAGCACGTAATAAATGTCCCCTGCCTGAATACCTGCGGATATTTATCTTTAAATATCTTAAAAACATCTTTTACTAATTCTTGAGTACATACGGATTTTCTTATTTTTCGCAAATCTTCTGTACATGCCCTTTCCACTCCGATTAATGGATGGATTAAGCCTGCCTTGACCATTTTTTCGAGTATACCCAGCTTTTCATCTCTTAGAAGGAAATCCGCACGCAAAAATGCCCACCAGTACAAATCCTTGTAATTCCTTTTTAGAAGACCCTCACAGAACGCATCGGTCCATTTAGGGTCAACATTAAAGGTGGGATCCGCCCAGATTATATATCTGCGGTTGTACTTCTGATAAACAATATCAACCTCCTCCAACATCCTGGCAACACTCTTAGTTCTATATCTGGGCATTACCTCTAATTCACCCTGCTCAATATCGGTTTTAAGGTGTTTGCCCCAGAACACCCATAGGGAACAAAAGTTACAGCTATCTATGCAACCCCTGGAATGTTCAAGAGTAGCGCTCTGCGGCCAGAGATAGCCAAAAGGAGAATATTTGCCCATAGGCATAAGCTCATATGCGGGTAAGGGTAATGCATCTAAATCCTCAATCAGGGGCCGCAAGGCAGTCTTGATTATCTTTCCGTTTTTCTTGTATGCGATTCCTTTGACGCCGGATAGCTCACGATTACTTCCCAGTGCCTCAATTAATTCTACGATGGTCTCTTCGCCTTCGAATCTGACAATAATATCTATCGGAAAATCATTGAGGCTGTGGTCCACCATCCAGGAAAAAAAATGCCCTCCCGCCACGGTGATTATATGTGGATTTATTTGTTTTGCCAGTCTGAACAGCCTCACCGCCTCATGATGATAAAGGGCCTCTTCCCCAGCACCGACCATATCCGGTTTTTCCTCTTCCAAAATATCGGTTAAAGTTTTCCAGCCGATTTTCTCCGGCGGACAGTCAATTATCCTTACTTTTATTCCCGCAAAATTCTTCTTTACAGCTGCGGCAATACAAGGCAATCCGAGCGGCAGAAGAAAATTGTCGGACTCATTTACGAATGGCCAAAGGTACCGCGGCGGTCTTACTAACAGTATCTTTTTTATATTCATGATTACCTCCAAATAATGAATTTCTGTCACCCCAGGCCTAAAGGTCTTTCCGCAGAAATAACTACTTCGGCGACATCAGCCGCCTCCAGACAATCCCGTCTGTTTTTAAGCTCAAAATCCGCGCTATCACGGACTTCAATCACCTGACTGATGCGGGCCGGACTTTCCTGGGTGGCGCATTTGATTCTTATGTTTTCCTTTAAAGCGGACTCATTACGGACGACAATCAGCTTCAAACCCCACTCCGTGCTATACTTCTGGCGGAACTCGTATATCTGCTTAAATTTAAGGCCGGTGTCAAGATGGATAACCGGAACAGGTATTTTACCTAAAAATGCCTTGCGCGCCAAGTGCACCAAAACAGTCGAGTCCTTGCCCATGCTCCATAAAATGGCCAGACTAGCAGCGTATTCATGGTGGGACTCACGGATAATGTAAATACTCCTGCTTTCCAATTCCGTAAGATACGAGTTATCGTCCATATTTTCAATACTTCTCAGCGAACACAGGGCGTTTTTGTTTTCTCCCCTATTCCAAAATCTAAATTATTGATAAATTCGGTCTTTATTTTTTCCAACTCTTTATCACTTAAAGACTCGGTTCTGACAATGCATTTACGGTTGCCGTCATAATCAGACCAGTCCTGCGAAAGCAAATATCCCCGTTTTCTTAAATATTCATAATATTCCGTACCGGGGAACGCAGTGGCAAAAGAAAATTGGCAGGAATGAGGTTTAGCCTTCTGAATAAAGTTCCAGGTATCACGAATAGTTTTTTTTGTCTCTTGCGGCAACCCCAGGCAAAAGGTCAAGTGGACCTTTATACCGATTTTATGGGTTAACTCAATCATAGAAAATGCCTTATCCAAATCCATATTCTTTTTGCACAGACGCAATACTTCGGGACTTGCCGACTCTATTCCATACTTAATTGCATACAGCCCGGCGTCCGACATTGAACTCAAAAGTCCCTCGTCCATAAGATCTGCCCTGGCCATTGCTGCCCAGGGAACATTGATTTTTCTTTTTTTGATCAGACCACAGATCTCTAAAACATGATTCCGGTCAATATTGAAGACATCATCGTCAAAATATATTGCCTTAAAACCGAATCTGTTGATTAACCACTCCATCTCATCTACTACGTCCCCTGCGGTTCTCTTCCTATATTTATTTTCACGATACATTGTTTGTGGCCAAAGGCAGAAAGTACATTTAAATAAACACCCCCTACTGGTCAGCATTTGGACATTCGGTTGCGGCAGACCGGCAAAACCGTCATTGTATTTATAAATAGGCAGGGATTCTCTCTCGGGCCAAGGCAAATCGTCGAGATCAGCGATTGTCTGTCTTAAGGCATTAATCCGGATTTTATCATTTAGCCGGTATGCCAAACCCCGCACATTCTCCAGATCCCGATTACTCTCCAGATTATTTACCAAATCCAGCAGTGTATATTCATACTCCCCAATGAATACATAATCTATAATTTTAAATTCGCCGAGGACTTGCTGTGCAAAAACACTGACGTGAGGTCCGCATAAAGCGATCTGACAACCTGTAAGAACAGGCATGATATCTTGAATAATCCTGATATCATTTTTTAAAGACGGGGTTGAGGTCTCAATAACCACGAGGCTGGGTTTATAAGAGGCGATTTTTTCAAAACAATCCTCTTCGGTCAAGCCCTCGGCAATAGCGTCCAAAAGCATTACCTCTTTTTTGCTTTCTTTCAAAAGGGATGCTGCGTAGGCAAGGAAAAAAGGGAAAGGGATGTAATGGATGCATCCGTCTTCTTCCGGCTCAGCAGTAAATGGCCAACGTGAACCTGCCCTTACCCCTAGACGACTGTTTTCTCTCCAAGGTAAATTTACAAGAGCTACCCGTGTCATTTTTTCAAATCCAACTCCCTTGCAATCTGCTCAAAGAAAACTTTTATTTGATATATACTCTGATTTATATCCTTGGAATCGCAATTTATCTGTGCTAAACCGCTCTTTAGTTCCTGGAGATTTTCTGATAATACCATGGTCAGGTTTTTAACTTGACCTGACATATCCTGGGCATGTTTTGATGAATCGCGGTTTAGTCCCGCCAGGTTATCAGAAAGAAGATTAGTCTGATTCTGAATCTCGCTTTGGATAATGCGGGAGTTGTCTGATAAAGACCTGTTTAATCCCCGGAGATTGTCATTTAGATCAAACAGGAGCTGGCTGAGATTCCCAATCATACGTATTAATGCGGCAAAAAGTACCCCCCCTATCGATATTATCAAAGCCCATATTATGTAAGAAACTTGCCCGGATGCCAACAGTAACAGATAACCCCCGGAAAAAATACTGATGATTGCGATTGACCAGAATAAAAACCTTAAGGCTACGAGCGTCGGTATTTTCTTTGTCTTAAACATTACAAACCCTCCTTTATTATGCAGCGCAAAACTCTTCGGTTTTTTCGGCAGAGCTGTTGATCATCCCGATAATATCCGGTATGCGCCCTCTTAAACCGTCAAACCGATCCCGAAAAGTAGAGAAAGCAATCTCCAGAAAGGCGGTATTAAGATTGGGTTGCTTTTTTGTAAGTAATATGTCCCAGTTTTTCCGCAGACTAACCATGGTTAACAATTCATCCAGAAGGAAATCATTGTCCATTCGATTTACCGACAAAAAAAGATGCTTATACAATATCCGCAAGAAATTATCGTCATCAAATCTTTCCTGGACAAATTTGGCCAAAACCAGATTTAAGAGAAGTAAATTCTGTGATAAAGCATTTCTCCGGGGGATGAATGTCGCGAGGCTATCCTTGCTGTAGTCGAAATGGAAAAAAAATGTCAGGTCTAGAAGCGCAAGCCAATGACTAAAAGCAAGGTTAGAGTTGTCAGTTCTATCCGTCTTGCTTTTGTTATCCAATAACATAAAATATCCCACATCCCTTAAAAAATGATGAAAAGCCAGTAAGAAATCCAGATAAACCAGATGAGCCCTGCCTGCCGAAACATCTTCTTCCATATACCTGACGGATAGTCCGGAGTTGGCTTTTAGTTTCAAGCCAAATTGTTCCGGGTTAGAATAAACCCCCTGGTTCTGAAAATAGTCGAAATTCCATTTCCAATAGTTATCGAGCAAGGAACATATATCGTCGGATTTTAAATGCATAACCACTGCCTGAGGTTCATATACAAGTTTGTGCCCGGATTTCACAAGGCGGCAACAGATATCCACATCTTCGTAGTTGCTTCGGTAATCCTCATTATAAAGACCGACATCAACAAGGGCTTCTTTGCGAAAAACAGTATTTGAGCCGAATAAAAACGGGGGATAAGTTCTTTCATCCTCCCAATATTGTTTCATATGTACACAACGCCATGAATCCAGCACGGAAGAAGAATTTGCTTCCATAAGCTTTCCTCCTGCACCGGCTACTTCCCCCGAAATAAATTTATTCATCAGCAGTTCTAGCCACTGCGGCTGAGGTCGACAATCAGCATCCAGGGAAGCAATGAATTCCGCCTCCATACTCTTAATCGCCGTATTCCTCGCAGATGCCAGCCCCCGATTATCGGTGTGTCTTATCAGCCTGACGGGATAGCGCAAAACTATATCAATGCTGCCGTCGGTAGAGCCATCGTCAACCACAACTATCTCTTTAATACGGTAAGTTTGTTTAAGCACCGCTTCCAGACAAAGTCCAATGGTCTTTACGCCATTAAAACAGGGAACATAAAGGCTGGTCTGGTTCATTTTTTTTCCAATCTTGCTGCCTCTCTCATCAGTACATCTTTAGCCGCTTTTATTTCTTTTAATGCCTGTTCAATAACATCGTCTTTTTTATGCACCTGCATTCTCATTGGATTAAGGCTACGGTTTATTATTTTACCGCTGATGTATTTTAGATATTGATAAAATCCGTAATATTGCCGTTTATAGAACTTTGGTCTGGTCATTTTTTTAGCTTTAAGACGAATCAGGTCCCGCCAATCGTATTTGCCGGCATTGTAATCATAACAACTCATAAGACAGCCCACACAACCCTTTTTTAACACCTCTTGACGGAGCTGGTTATGTCTATCGGAGTTCCAAATTTCAGAAAGCCTGTTACGTTTGACGTTGCCGAGGACTATATCGGATAACGGCCAGCAAAGATAGACGTTTCCATCTGCTGCAACCGGACAAGAAGAAAGCAGGGCAGTACAACCATTATTAGAATAACCCTGCCAAGCTCCGGACAGATATCCGGGGATAAAATTAAGATACTCTACGGGGTTTGTGGCTATTTTATATTTCTGGGATAATTCAATTACCTCTCCCAGGCTTTTTTTGATTTCTTGTGCGACAATAGGCAAGACAAAGAAATCTTTTTTCCTCTCCTTATCAACCAGAAAGAGTTCGTTAAACGGCTGAAATTTGACAGTAGTTACGTTATATTTCTTGGCCAGCTCTACTACAGAAGCCAGAGTTTTATAGTTCTTTCCGCACACTACCGTCGCAATCGTGGTCTCGATTTTACAGCGACGAAGATTTTCCAAAGCGATTATCGCTTTCTTAAATGATCCCCGGCCTCTTAGTTGATCATGCACCTCTTCTGTGCCGTCGATCGAAATATTTACCACTCCTATATGAGCCGAATTAAGCTGCCGGGCAATATCTTCATTGATAAGCGTGCCGTTGGAAGTAAGACAGGTGTTGATTTTGTATTGATCGGCATATGAAATCAATTCAAAAATATCTTTTCGCAATAGAGGCTCTCCTCCGCTGAATACGATGCTGTGCGGATTAAGACGGCTGGCATCGCTGATTAAGGCCTTCGCTTCTGCAGTGGACAGTTCGTCTTTATTTTCTACAAGTGGAATATCGCACATCGCGCAGCGAAGGTTACAACGGTTAGTTATAGAAATAATGATTTCCCTAAGTCTGTCTTCCATGGATATTCTTGCGTTCTTTTGCCAGCAAATCTTCGTATCCAGCCAATAACGCCAACCCCTCTTTAATCATTCTGCTCTTTTCTTCGCTGCGGATTACGGAATTTTCTATCTTTTGGATGAAATCTTCCACCATTGCCGCCAGATTATCGACCTCTGGCCTGGCCCAACAGGTCTGCAGACACGGTTTCTGACAGCACTGCATTCTCCGACGGGCCTTGCTGGCTTGCGGCGTGTGAAGAGTCTCGGTTAGACTCATTTCTTTTACGTTCCCGAATGCAGGGCCGCAACTTCTTACATCGCCGTCAGGACCGATGTCAATAAATACGAAGGGATTGCATCTCCAATCTTCTTTAGTCAGCGTATTTTTAAAATACTTGATCCATAAATACGGATCGTGAAGGAAAGCCACTAAGCCGTTTTTTTTCTGATATGCCCTAATCTTCTCTATCTCGGCAGTCAAAACGTCAATGTCTTTTGTATCCAGCCAGAAACGCCCTGCTTTAAGAGTATTCTGCATATCGTCCTGAGCCACGATTACCGGATGATAGACTAAACATTCCACTCCGATTTCCTCAGCTAAACCGATGATCTCATATAATTCACCGATATTCTCCTTCATTATGGTTGTCCAGGCGGAAATCTGCGGACCAACTCCTTTAGCCCTTTTCTCGCGGGAAAGACAACTAATGGCATCCACAGCCTTGGAATGCGCGCCTCTTATTCCCCGTATGAAATCATGGGTCTGGGGATTAAACCCATCCAGAGAAACAGCGATATTCCCAAGTCCCGACCCAATAATCTTAGCCACTATTGCAGGATCGGTTATCTGACTTCCGTTAGTGACAACCTCTGTCTTAAGACCCAGCGATACGGAATGACCGATGATATCAAATATATCTTTGCGCAGGAACGGCTCCCCGCCGGTAAACAAAACTACGCAATCCGAATGCCAACCCGCAACCTCATCCAGGTTTTTCTTCACTAAGTCAGCATCCAGTTCCTGGTTTCTTAAGATCTTTTTTACCCCGCACATCTGACAGTCAAGATTGCAATTGTGCGAAAGGCTTATGAATACCCAGTAAGGTTTTGCCAATGGTCTGTCCAAGATTTCAGAAAAATTAAACCCTAAGTTTGCTCCAAACTCCTTCAAGACCTCTCGACTCAAAGTCATTTTCACCGTTTATAACTTGGCATCCCGGAAATAATCAATTTTTTCAAAAAGGCTTTCGATCTGTTCAAAATTATCCCGATATGCGCACCTTTGCATGCAACAACAACTATTATGCTTGATTTGTTTTCTGAATTCCCTGGCTTTGGATGAATACCAAATATCCTTGATACTATCTTTCTGGATATTCCCGAAAGAAACTTCATTTGTCCCTTTAAGGGGGACGCAAAAATAAACCTTGGAATCCTGGGAAATCTGAAAACGGTTGAACCCCACATAACAAAGCCTTTCCGGACGCCTCACTTGCCCTTTGAAATATTTCTTTATCAATTCAAGGTTCTTAACACTATTTATGACATAATTGTAGTTTTCCACTCCCGATTTCTTGAACTCAATCAGCCGGTTTAAAGACTCTTCCATGATGCCCATCTTTTCAGGTGGTATATTGGTGTCAGCGGTATTGCCGCTTTTTATCTGATTGGTATTATCGGGAACAACCGGCTGGAATACGACGCTGTTAAAGCCGATCTTTCGGGAAAGAATCACGATATTATACAAATCTTCTATATTCTGGTTCATTATGGTAATGCAGCTGTTTAACTCTGTATGAAAATCTTTGTTATTTTTCTTAAATTCTTGGAACCGGCAGACATTGGCGATTATTTTATCAAATACCCACGGGCCTCTTATCGGAGATAAAACATTCTCATTGGAGCCGTCCAGGGAAACTACGATATGCGAAAGTCCGGATTCCTTAATCTTCTCTGATAGCTCATTAGTCAATAAGGTGCCGTTGGTGACGACAATGCTGGTCATTCCCCTGACAGATATGTGTTTTATCAGTTCAAATATATACGAACCCAAAAAAGGTTCACCGCCCAACAAAAGCACCTGTTTGATCTTCATCGCATGCGCTTCCTCGATCAATTTCTTGAGCGCCCCTAAAGGCAACTCTGTTGAGCTGTCCTTGGTCCGCATCTTGCACATCCGGCATTTTAAATTACAGCGGTACAAAAAATTCAGCTGGATAACATCCGGGGGCACGAGGGGATAATCAATTATCCAGGAGAAGCGGAATAGAACATTATTGGCGATCATCCTGCGATATTTTGTCACAACCATCAGATAACCCAACAATCTGTTCATGGTATTATTCTCTTAATCCTTATTAAGTATCCTCATGCAAGACTGGCAATCCAGGTTTCTGGCCAGGATATTCTCCTGGAAAAACCTGAATCTATGACCTTTAAGCATCCCTTCAAGTCCTTCATTCCCGAAGCAACCAAAATGATATTTAACATTACAACAGGGATACAGATTCCCTGAATAATCGACATAGCAACTCCGCCTGCATTTGGTCTTTGCCTCGCCTTTTAAGCCCATCTCGCCGGGATGGCGCATAGCCGAAATCCCTTCTTCCAGTTTAACTCCCAACTCCTCAGCGGTTCTGTGGATTTCCCCAATATACTTCGCTACCAGTGCAATGTTATTGCTAAGCGACTCTTCTTGCACGGCTATTCCTTTGTCAAATACTACTAAAGGAATTAAAGCGACTTCCCCGATATCCAATTCATGTGCCAGGCGCAGGATGTTTTCGATGTCTCTTATATTCCTTTTCATTGCGATGGTATTAAAAACCAGTACAGGCAAAGATGAAGCACATTCTTTTTTTGCCTTACTCACCAATCTAATGTTGGCAATGACTTTTTTAAAATCCCCCCCTTTTTTTATGCTGACGTAATCCCTTTGGTTAGCTGCATCAATGGATATGCGTATTTTAGCCAGACCCGAGTCCACAACCTGCCTGGCGAATTCCTCATCCATATCGGTATTTAAGTTTGAAGCCAGCCATACCGCGATTTTCTTATCTCTTGCATAAGCAATCATCTTTAAGAGGTCAGGAGCCAGGAATGGCTCTCCCAATCCCTGCAAGTTTAAATCTTCCATCTCCGCAAACTGACCGACGATGTCTTTAAACAAATCAAAATCTAAAAAGCCGTCATTTTCAACGGGATTCAGGGTATGCCAACATACCCCGCATTTGAGATTACATTTATTTGTGGGTTCTATCTGCAGGCTTTTATACATTTATTATAGATTAATTATCAGTTACTTTAAATTTTTACGGATTATCGAAACAAGATTCTCAAGTCCGGACTCATAACAACAAGGCAAGACGCAGGATTTTTTGCAAAAGCGCATTTTCTTCCTTGCCTCTTTGGCTTTAGGTGACCGCCATATTTTATAGAGACTGCTTTTCCTTATGTCTCCAAGCATCCCTGCGCACATCCAGACTTCATAGCTATCACGTTCATTGTAGGCAATAACCAATCTATTGTACCCGTTGTAACAGCTGTCCGTTGGCCTTATATAGCCATTTTTATAATATTCCTCGATATATTTAAACCCCGGACGGCAATCGATAAAATCTGTCTGATTATGATAATCGCAGAGTTTACCAAGCTGCTCGGATAAAACATTCAATCTCTCCGGAGGGATCCAATAGGCATTATTTATTTTATCCGTTTGCATGGGATTGCTGTTGTCGTGATGTGCGGGCCGGATTGACAATTTGTGCACGCCAATGTCTTTCATCAATTCTGCGATTTCCAGCAACTGTCCCACATTCTGGTTCATGATGGTGGTGGTGGCATTAATCGTATATTTTCTGCCGCCAGCTGCAATCAACTCCTTTAAATTAGCGATTGTAACCGCAAAACTTCCGGGGGATTGCCTTATATAATCATGCGTTGCCGCATCCGCACCGTCTACGGATACCTGCATATGCGCAAGCGGAGCGGTTTTAAGCCTCTCAACGATATCCCGGCCGCAGAAACAATTGGTAATCAATGTAGGTCTGACATTTTTTCCAGCTGCATAATCAATAATCGCAAAAATTTCTTTGAGTATTAAAGGCTCTCCGCCGGTGAGAACGATCTCCGGGATTCCCCAATCCGCGGCCTGGTCAATTATGTCTTTGATTTCCTCAAGACTTAATTCGACCTCGGGGCTTATATTGTCTTTTTTTATCAAACACATAATGCATCTCTGATTACACCTGTAGGCCAGGTTCAAGGTCAGGTTATAAGGAGCAATGAAAGGGAAATCCAACTTCCGTGAAAAATAAAATCTCAGGTCTCTAAGAAACCCGCTCCATTCAATCTTCTTCACTGATTGTCTCCATTTTTATTAATTCATCATTATCCAAAAAAGCTGTACTGTTTTCCTTAAACATGTTTTTAAAATGGGAAACCGTATCCCCTAATCGCTGGGCAATCAATTTCTTAAGCTCGGGACCGCAACCATGGTAGCCGGATTTCCTGACAAAATCAGCTACCGCAGCCTTGAATTCTGATCCGGGCCTAATGGTACAGAACTGCAAACATGGCTTTTCGCACTTCCTGGCCTTAGCGCGCAGTTGATTGGCAGTCGGAGAATACCACATCTGCCTCATCGTCTGTTGGTTTATGTTTCCTATGCTTTCCCCGCAGATAGAGGTATTGCCGTCAGGCGAAATTACTACACGCGTATAGCCGATATAGCATTTAATATATTCCTGGGAAAGCTCGCTTCTGAAATATCTCTTGATGCCGTCCAGATGCAGCAAGGTATTACCTATGACCGGCTGCTCTTCCTTCCTGGTTATTCTGTATTGCTTGACCTTGTCCATCATTGAGTCCAGGAGCCTTAATCTGGACGTCGGTATCCAGGCAGGATGAGATATATCGTTATATCTTAAATCCGCATTATCAATGACAACCGGCTGAAAACCTACCGCAGATACAGGCAATTTATTACCCAATTTAACATACCGCCAGACCTCATCCAGATTTTGATTCATCAGGGTCATCGGAATAATTATTAACGGCTCATCGAACCTTTTCTTTCTGTTCTTCCTTTTATATTTATCTACCGTTTTTATCACATTGATGACTTTTCGGTAGGTACCTTTTACCCCGCGCAAAGAATCATGGGTTTTCTCGCTGGCACCGTCTAAAGACACAACCAATTGGCTCAAAGGCGAATCGGCTATTTCTCTAGATATTGCCTCATTAATTAACACGGCATTGGTTACGATAGTGGTTCTTAGACCTCTCCCGCTGGCATAGCGGATTAATTCCATAAGGCCCTTATACAGAAACGGCTCGCCACCCAAAAGCAATAGTTCCCGAATCCCCCATTCTGCCGCTTCGTCAATAAGAGATATAACCTTATCGTATGCTATCTCTTGCCCTACTTTAATATCCTTGATGTGGCACATCGTACACTTCAGATTGCATCTGTAGGTTAAGGTTATCTGAAGTATATCCGGAGCAACCAAAGCATTATCCAAGAGGTAGGAATAATAGAAACGGATATTGCGCTGGAACTCATTAACTGCATTGTAGATGTGTTGCGGCAATAATTTTTCCATCTATTGTTTAGTTGGCCGTAAAAAACTATTCAATAACTTCTGGTAAAAGTTGGGAACTGCCCCTGGAAAACATGGCTGCATGCAGGGAGAATTACAGTATTTTATTTTCCTGCGTGCCTTTGAGGCGCGGGAAGAAAACCATATGTCCCTTAACTTCTGTTTACGCACATTTCCCGCAAACCCCATGCAGATCCGCACGTAGGGCTGGAAATATTTTTGTCCTTCAGGATTGCATAAAGTAACGAATATATTCTTTAATCCGCCATAACACAACCATTGTCCTGCCCCGATTCCTTCCCGGAAATACTTTATTATATACTCATTGGATATCTTGCTTTCAAGGTTTACCCCTTTTTCACGCGCCAAAACTTGGGCCTTTCCCAGGATGTCAGTCAACTCATTTATTTCATCCGGGCTCAACCACAGACACTGATTTGCTGATGTATCATGTAAATCAGTGTTATCCCTGATCAGGGGGACGAAATATAAACCTCCTGTATTTAACTCATACATCAGCTCAACCACCCGCGTCAAGTCTTTATAGTTATGTCTGGTAATGACTAATCCCACGAGCACAAGGATATCTTTAGTCCCTTTTTCCTGTTGCCGGCTGACGATGCGTTTGATCCCTTCCAAAGTCTTATTAAAAGAACCCGTGCCTCTTAGATAATCATGGGCATCTGCCAGTCCATCCAAAGAGATGCTTATAGTGCCTTTAAAATTATCCAGTATTATACCGGCGAGATTGTCGTCTATAAGCGTGCCGTTGGAAACAATTACGGGCTCAATATCGGTCTGGCTGGCATACCTGCAGATCTCGAATATATCTTTCCTCAAAAGAGGCTCTCCCCCGGCGAGGACCAGTTTAGTCACCCCTAATTTCTTGGCCTGGGACAACAGATCGAAGACCTCTTCTTTGGACAGTTCCTCTGATTCCTCAACCGGATATTGCCGGACATTGCACATTTTGCAATCCAGGTTACAGCGGTGGGTTAAGTCTATCTGGAGTATCTCTGGTTTAACTAAGGGATAAGAGAAAACCCAGGATAAATAAGTCAGAAAATCATTATCGCGCTTTTTCATAGTTTAAAAGACCCGCATAGTAGTTATCGCCCTGCTGCATATTGACATATCTTGTTGCCTTTGAAATCGATTAAACGCTGGCGTAAGTCAAATATACTGTCGGGCATACAGCAATTTCTGCATTTCCCTTCTCCGATGCCACTTATAAATTTCTGCCTCGCCTGGCTAAAAGTCTCAGAGTTCCAGGCCTGTGATAAGCTGCAATTATTGATATTTAAACCCGTATTTTCGATAACATCGCAATAATCCACAACTGAGTTGTCTATCGAGATGCTATACCAGGGCTCAAAACAGAAAACTTTGTTCCAGATCAAATCTCTATTCCCAAGCGGCTTTTCAAAATCTTCTACACGGAAAAACTGAAGAATTCTTGCCTGGCGTCCGAAATAAACAAGATTATTTTGGATAAATCCGGGTATATTGGAATCAATAATCCTGTCTACTTCATTTTCCAGCCATAGTCTCTGTTTTAAAGATAAATCGAGTTCAGCCGCCATCGGGGAAGTGACCAATAAGGGAATAAAATGTACGCTATTTATATTTAATCTCTCAGCCAGTTTGAATATTTTTCTTATTTCGCGGTAATTCCTATTGGTTATGACAACATGAAGATTTATCAGAGGTTTATCGAACCTGTGCTTGTCTTTTAAATGATTGAAGTCAGTAATTGCTTGTATAACTTTGGCAAAGACGTTTTTGGCTCCACGTAATTCATCGTGGACGTCAGCAATTGTGCTATCCAGGCTGAAATTAATCTCATCCCAGCCTATCTCAACCATAAGCGATGTCTTTTCTTTATCAAACAAGGTTCCGTTGGTTACGATATTTCCGTACATTCCCCTTTCCTTGATCGCTTGCATAACCGGCACTAGGTCCGGTTTATAGAAAAAAGGTTCACCGGAACCCTGTAAATGAACGATTTCAACTCCCAGATCCGCTGCCTCGTGGATTAAAGACACAAACCTCTCCGGAGGCAGATAATTTTCATTTGTCGGAAAACCCTGTCGCCAGCAAAAACCGCAATTTAAATTACATAAGGTTGTCGGCCCGATATGCAGACGCAAGGGTTTTACTCGACCGTTTACAAAGTTATCATAAAGATGTGTCGCTATTTTGTCTTTCATTTATATCCTAAAGTTTACCGGATTTCCCCCGAGGCAAAACCATTAATTTTGTCTTTAGCGGTCGCAAAAACACGGCAATAAACAAGGACCCGGGCAATTGACGGCCATGCGGCGGGCCTTAATGATTGCCTTGCTCTGTAATATCGTATTCAAATCCTGCCTTTTAATATCACCGTAGGAAGAAAAACAAGTGGTACATTCACCATGGTTCGATATCAATACCGTCTTGTAAGCAGAACAGCATTTTACTTCAGAAGAAGTAATTTTATTTCGGAAATATTTTTTTACCCCCGCTAAATTCTTAACCGAGTTCCTGACAAACTGTGTGTTCTCCCTCTTGAATGCAATCAATTTGTCGATGGTCTTATCCAGAAGCGGAAGCCTGTCGTCGGAGACCCAGAAAACAGACCTCTTTCTTTCGGCCATCCTCAAATTGCTGGGCAGGAAAGCCTGGAATTGAAGGGCATTCACCCCTAATGATTTTATAAATTCTGCTACATCAGGCAATTCTTCAAGGTTTGAGTTCAATATGATAGTAATCACGTTCACACTTATCTGAGGATATTCATTTTTTAGCGCGGAAAGCATTTTGAGGCTTTCGACTGTTTTTTCCCAGGCCCTTTCGGAATTTCTTATATTATTATGAGCCTCCGGCTTAAGGGAATCCAGCGATATGACCAGAGAGATGGTATTGTCTTTAAGGTATGGCTTCAACCTGTCAATAAAATTTCCGATCAATATCCCGTTGGTCAATACACCCAGGTCTTTGATCTTTATCTGCCGGGCATACTCGAATATATCGAATACGTCTTTTCTTAAAAGTGTCTCTCCTCCGGAAAGGGCGATTTCTTTTATATTCAGCCCTTTGGCCTGGGAAAGAATTTTTTTTACATATCCTATATCTATATTTGCTTCGCTTCCGGAAGTTTTCCATATATCGCAGATGCGGCAATTCAGATTACAGGCATGGGTGACATCGAATATAAGCAGTTCTGGGACATGGTAACTCAAATTTTTATGCAGCCGCCCCTGATTTATCCCAAGGAACTCAGCGATGTTACCTGCGATATAAAATATCTTATGCAGTGTAAAATACGCATACACGGATAATTTTTTTGAGATGCTTCTAATCCCGTCTTCCTGTATCAACATATTCCCCAAAAGAAAGCTAAAACGCGGTATTTTTAAAATATTAATCAAGACAGCCGTCCAGAACGAAATCTTTCCCGTCTTTAATTCTTTTAAAAGCGGATGGTTATTATGAAGGTGGCGGGTCAGAAAATTACCCCGTCCGTAACTGTAGGCCTGACGGATAAAACTACCCAGAGAACCCTGGCGGTAATGCGTGACTTGAATATTCTTTTTCCAGATAAACCTCTCTTTGTTGTTAAATATCCTCCAAAACAACTCCAGATCTTCGCCTCCAGGCAGGGGGAATTTCTCATTGAACTGGTATTTATCCAGTATCCCTTTTTTAAAAGAAACGTTACAGGCGGGGAAGAATATCACTTCCTTTTTACCATTAATGACTGTCTCGATGCTGTGTGTACTTAAGAATTGACTTACCAAGATACTTGTTTTATGGCCGGGTAAGCAGGTAGCACCTCCTACTGCCGCTATTTGCGGATGCTCTCGATGCTCCTGCACCATCAGTTTTACCCAATCCGCGGATACGGTGCAATCGTCATCTACAAAACCGATGATCTCTCCTGAAGAAACCTTGGACCCAAGATTCCTGGCGGCAGCCGGGCCTTTATGATTCTGAGCTAAGAAACGCAGTTTAGGGTATGTTTTTTTTAACTCTTGGAGTAATCTTGCGGTTTCATAATCGGAACTATCATCAACCACAACAACCTCAAATTTATCCGGCTGATAATCCTGCCTGAAGACAGACCCCAGACATTCCTTTAGTCTGTCCTCTCTCTTATAGGTGGGAATAACTATCGAAATATCAATACTCACCTTTAAACTCCCCGATTTTTATTATGCCTTTATAAAATGGATACTCTCCCGGCAAAACAACCTTCTTCTGACGGCTCAAACATTGCAGGACGCGGCCGCGGTGATAAATGTCGGAGTTTAGGATATTTAATGACCAGCCCGGTTCTAAATTAGTGGGACAAAATACCACTTGGGGCAGGGACAATTCAACAGAACAATTTTGGGCGACTCCGATATATTTAATATCCTCGCCGGCACAGATACGGTCCCAGTCATCGTTAACATCTTCTTTAAAATCCGGGAAAGACCCCCTTTTCTCATCTGTCAACCAGTCAGAATACCTTTCTGAGAGCATAATATTTGCCTGGGAACGGTCAACCTCAATCTGTTCTTTTATCTTGAGCCTTACCTCCCATTCGATATCCCTTTCTCCTTTTACCTGCACTTGCCAATATTGAATTATGGGCAAATTAAGCCATTTTCCTATGAGCCTCAAGGAATCCGTGCAGTTTTGCTCAATCTTCCAGATTGCCGATGATGCTGAATCATACCAGCGTCCCTGCGAACGTAAAGAGGTATAAAGACCGAGTCTCTTGGTTATCTGGTTTGTTTTCCAGTAAATACGGCCGCTGCCGTTATCAAATAATAATTTCAGGACACTGTTACTCAGTGAATTCGACACTGGCCCGGGGAAATCCTGCTGATACTTATTTGCCGTAATCTTAACCGACAAACGCTGATATTCTCCCGGTTTTAGCTGGAATGCCGGCTCGGGCTCGACTTTATCAATCCGCAATGCCCGGGACTTGCTGTAAAAATCCGAATTGATAATCCTTGCGAAATTATTAAGCTCTTTGGAAAATCTCAGGGCCAAACCCGGGAATCGAGGATTTTGGCTGGTAATTCCTATAACTCCAGAAGGGATACATTTCTGAATCACATCGATTTCCCGCTCCTGGAATTTGTCCGGGAAATATCCCTGCCCGTATTCGCTGAACCAGTATCCATATTCATCGCAACACATGAACTTTATATGCTGCTCCTCGATTTCCATCACGCTGTTTGCCTGCAGGCTGACTCTAAATAAAAAAGAGTTGTCTTCCTGCGCCTCTATTTCCCAAATCTGCACGAGATCTAGATTGCTCCAGGTGCCTTTGGCAACCAGTTTGTTTCCGTTTTCTTTTTTAACTTCCCAATAAGCCAAATTCGAAGGATACTGCTTTCCTTTCACATAAATCGAGGTATTTATATGGCTGTCCTTAGTCAAAAGCGTATCATTGTAAAAAAGCAGCCCTTTCCCATTGTTAAAAACTAATTTCAACTTGCCGCAGGACACTATAAACTCATCCTGCAACTTTTCCAGGTAAAGATTTATATCAGGGATATTAATTTTAATCTTGCCTGAGAAATAAAGAAAACAATCGGACTGGTTTGCCGAATAATTATGCAATTCCAGGGCTTTATACTGTAATACCCTGCAGTTAGTAAAATAATCGGCATTGAATATTTGTGTCTGTCCTTGTAGTTGGCAATTCGACTGCTCAATTGATACAACCGGGAATTTAATGTCTGCAGTACCGGGCGCTGCCACTCCGATACATCTTCGTAAAATATTTCCATCCAGAAACGCCGACCACTCCCTTTCCTTTTCATGTATGTTTGAGAATTCACCTTCCTCAAAAGGCGTAAACCAATTCTTGTATTCATTAATCAGCATCATATTCGTGCAACCTTGGCTGATCTGGACAGGCGTATCTGATTCCATTTCAATATCGCACTTAATCTCATAACCTTCATTCAATTCCAATCTCCACACCTGAGTCAGGGACAATTGATGAAATCTTCCGTAAGCAACCAGCTTATCCTGGCCATCTTTACGCACTTCCCAATCGGCCTGCGCAGAACTGTACCACTTGTTTCCTATAAGAAAATTTGTGTATGCTCCGGAATGAGGAGTGATAAGTCTATCCTGCCAGTTCAGAAACAGCCTGCCATTATTAAATACCACGCTTAAAGGGTCTCTCTCTAAGATACATACCCCTTGTTTTTGACCGACCATTTGCGTATAAAAAGGCATGACCTTATCGCTGGAACCATCCCTGACTATCCTTCCTTCTTTAAGATATATAACCCTCTTGCAGATCCGGGTTAACATGTTCATATCATGGCTGACAACAATAATGCTTTTGCCCTGTTCTTTTAATTCAAAAATCTTCTTGATGCATTTAGTCTGAAAATACTCATCACCCACCGACAAAGTATCATCAATCAACAATATGTCAGGATTTATATGTATGGCTATAGCGAAGGCAAGCCTTACGAACATCCCTTGGGAATAACACTTGACAGGGGCATAGATAAATTTACCGATACTGGCGAAATTTACAATATCTTCAAACCTTTCACCGATCTGAGCCTGACTTAAGCCGAACAGCCCGGCAATTAAATTAATGTTTTCAGCGCCGGTAAGCTCTGTTTCAAAACCCGCACCCAATTCCAAAAGCCCGGAGACATTACCTTTGACTTCAACCTCTCCCCTGTCAGGCTGCAGCATCCCCGCAATCAGCTTTAAGATAGTGGATTTACCCGCGCCATTCTCTCCGATTATTCCTAAAGATTCCCCTGCTGTGGTCTCAAAATTAATGCCCTTTAATGCCCAAAATTCTTCGCGGGAAATCTTACCGTTTATAACGAACTTTATCTGGTACATCTGCCAGACATCTTTAAAGCTGATTGCTTTCATTTCAAATCCGTCTTAAAAGTTGTGATTCACAATTTACCAAGACCAACCATCCCAGCGTCAGGCTTACAAACGCCCAGAGAAATACCGCAGTGAATACCGATGGCCCTGGGCAGAAACCGTAAAAAACAATATCCCTGTAAAAAACTACATAGGAAGTCACGGGGTTGATATTAGCTACCCACTTAAATCCTGAAGGGACCATTTCCGCAGAATAGAATATGGGAGTAATCCAGAACCAAAAAGTCAAAAATACCCCCAGTAACTGGCCTATATCCCGGAAGAAAACATTGGCAATGGAGACAACCATCCCCAGCCCACAAACAAAAAGAAAGTTTGTGATTAAGACGATGCACAATAGTGGCAAGACAGGGATTATTTTGGGATTTAAAAAAATAAATATTGGGCAGATAAATATCCACCCGATAAGGAAATTTATAAAATTTGAGAGAACACAACTTAAAGGGATTATCTCCCTGGGAAGATTAAACTGGCGCAAGATATTCTGGTGTTCCATAAACGAGGATACTGATTCCGATAATGCCGCCGTAAAGAACATCCAGGGAAAAATCCCGGCCAAGACAAAGGCGGGAAAACCCTTCATTTCCATTTTTAAGATCGAGGTAAAAACAAAGGATATAGCCAACATCATCAGAAGCGGGTTCAAAACGGCCAAGGCGATCCCCAGGATCGAATCGGCATATTTAGCCTTAAGCTTCTTAATTGCCATATCCCATAAGGTATGGCGGTACAAATATATTTTTTTTATTCTTGCCTTAAGCACTTTTATCAATAATCTCAGCAGTCCTCTTACCATCCCAAATCACGTCATCCATTGACATATAGCTCCATGAACCGTACCTGCCGCTGGTGATTATGCGGTTTTTCCTGAGGAACTTCCGGATTTCGCTTCTTGTTGAGCCATAATTTCTGTCGTAAATGGGATAACCGTACTTTATATCGTTTATATGCTGCACGATTATCCTGTCGTCCTCGGAAATAATAGCTGCCTTTCTCAAATCCTTTTTTATCCTATCTGTGATATTTTCTTTATCTATCGGCTTATTTTGGGAATAGGATACTTCGATATACAGGGAACTTTTATCTCGTTGACAGAGGTTCGTGGAGAAGTTATTGTAAAAACCCACCCTGAAGAAACAAAAATCCTTTTCGGGGAAATAAATCCAGTGCCTTCCCTTAGTATCTTTACGGTCTATGCCTAGATTAAGATTAAAGATGGAGTTCCATTTTAATTTTCCGAACCGTGATTTTATATATCCAGGCAGATTTTCGATCAGCCGCGGCAGTTCCGGCAAGGGAATAGTTGAAATCAGATAATCAAATCTTTCCTTGTTTCCTTGAGCAGTCGTTACTATTCTGGACTCAAGATCAATTTCGGCTATCCGGCAACCAGTATGGATATTCCTTATCCTGTATGACAAAGCAAGCGGAAGATTTTCTATCCCTCCCTTTTGGGGATACCAGAATCTTGTGTTATATCCGAATTGCTGCGGGTTTTCTTGAATGGCTCCTGTAATCATCTGGTCAATAGAGGGGACAGGGATAAAACCGTCAAACCAATCACAGGTCAATTCGCGAGGGGCGACGGTCCAGAATTTCGTATTGTAAGGCACCATAAAATGCCTGGCTATCCCCCGGCCAAAAACTCCGATTATCCAATCGCGAAAGTTGACTGTTTTGCGTTTCAGGAATTTTGTCCTGCCAACAGCACGGATAACCCCTAAGAGACACTCCTGAATGACTCTAGGCGGCAAACCGGAAAGATTAGCTTGGAACGGATAAGGAATATATTGGCCGCAGGAATAAACCCAGGCATTCCTTTGATGTATCCGGAAATTACTGCCGAGTATACCTTTGACAAAATTCAGCGTATATTTACGCCTGAAATGCAACAGGTGGCCGCAATAATCGAAGACAAAACCGTCGACCTTATGAGAACGGCAAAGTCCGCCGATGTCAGATTCCTGCTCTAAAATCTGACAATCAAATCCTTTTTTTTGCAGGTGCCAAGCAGTACTTAATCCAGCCAGCCCCGCGCCAATGACAAGGATTCTTTTATTCTTTTTCATTTAATAACTACTTTGATAACCCGATTGAAGAAGAGAAGGGTTACTATTAATACCAAAACAATAATGGTTGTTCCTAAGAGATTTGAAACCCGGCTTAAGAATACTCCGCAAAAAGAAAAAAACAGACAAAACCCGAGTAAAACCGACAATATTTTCCTTGTGGAATATCCTAAAGCCGCAAATCGCATGGCCAAATGGTCATTAGTCTTTTTAAAAGGCAATTTTTTCTTTTTTAATCGCACGAAAATAAGAAATAAGGTATCAAATATCGGTAAACCAAAAACCACCAGCGGGCTTAACAGGGCAATCTTGCGTCCTAAAGGGGCATAACTTATTACAAAGGCAATAGCAGCTAGAACAAAACCCAGAAAATGACTTCCGGAATTACCCAGATAAACTTTTGCCGGCGGTAGGTTATATACCAAGAAACCCAGCAGAGAACCCATCAAAGCCGAAGTCAGGATTACGGTATTCATATCGTGGTTCAATAAAGCGATTACAGTCAAGGCCAGGGTTACAATCAGAGCTGTGCCGGCGGATAACCCGTCCAATATATCCAAATGATTAAAGGCATTGGTAATACCAATAACCCATATGAATGTTATAACCATATTCAAGGCATTGCCTATATAAACAATCTGGGTTCTGATACCAAAGAATATCAGTAATGCGGTGGCGACAGCCTGGACCAGGAATTTAGCAACAACGGATAATTCCCGCAAATCGTCAATTACGCCAAAGACAAGCATGGCCATACCACCCAAAAGAATTGCGTTGATTACTTTTGAGTAAAATTTGAAAAAGCATAATCCGCATAAATAAACCGTTATTAAGGATAAATAGATAACCAGCCCGCCTATGAGGGGTGCCTTTGGAGAAATAAGTAGGTTATGCCTCAGAGAAATCTTTCTCACCAAAGGCATAAAACCTAAACCGCATAAAAAAGCCGCTAAGAATAAAAAGATATACTCCATATTTAAAACTCTTATCTGACAGACAGAAGATTAATTTTTGTCACTCCGACCTAAAGAACAGGAGTTCCTTCTGAATTCATACTGAGCGGGCTAGCTACATCCGCACTCTTAAAGGTGCGGTTTTGTGACCGCGAATGTATAGATTTTATTTGATTATTATACCATTTATATCTTTAATTTTAAACTGGAAATTTACTGCCGGAATCGGAAAACGGAATAATAACAGAAAAGAATGGTCTTTTGCCTAAATCTGATGCTCTAATTATCTCCATCAATAAGTTGGGATTCGATTATTTTGTTATAAATGTTTTTTGCGATAATCCCGTATCCTTTTTGATTGCAATGGTTATTGGGTACAAAATAATCGTTTCTCCTATATACTTTTGAAAACATTTGCTTGAATGTCTGGTCATTATCGACGAAAGGGATATTGTTCCTTTGGGCTACAGCTTTTAATACATCCAAAAACCCATAATTCTCAGGGTAATTCTGCAATATTATTGGCACTTTATTGACCTTACATATTTTTATAATTTTCTCGGTATCATTTATAACCCACTGCCTGATCTTGCTGTAAATACCCTCTTTTGCTTCCAGAAGCTTAAGGAAATCATTGACTTTCGGCTCAATTTGCGCCAATTGTTTAAAAAAGGCTATACCTTCCTGATATTTTCCCTTGTCCTTAAAGATTCTGATTATTCCTTCATAATCTTTAAAATTCGAAGGCTCCATCATCATCCCTTTTTTAAGCCACTCCCATGCTTGACCATATTTGCCTTGTATAATATAAACATCGGCTAGCCTAAAATATCTCTTTCCTTTCAGGGGATTGATTCTTATTGCTTCCTCAAACCATTTAGCCGCCTCATCATAGTTGCCCTGCGCATTGCAGACTTGTCCCATTCCGAAATAATTATCACTATTGCCAGGCTCTAAACGCAGCCCTTCTTTAAACCATTTAACTGCCTCTTCGTATTTACATTGTCTCAGATAAATCAACCCAATGCCGTAATGATTCAGACTATCGTTGGCAGCCAGATTCAATGCTTCTTTGAACCAGCGCATTGCCTCATCATAGTTGCGTTGTTGTTCAAAAACGAAACCAAGACCGTTGTAATTCTTGCTGAACCCGGGATTTGCCCTTATGCCTTCACTGAACCATCTTTTCGCTTCTTCATAATTGCCTGATCTGTGGTAACGTAAACCCATTTCGTAGCAATTACTGTCTCCAGCGCTGTCCGGTTTTATCTTTTCCTGTAATTGGCCGAGATTGTTATGTTCGGCAGGGCTCGCCCGGCTTTCCTTAGGGCGAGCGGTTTCGGATATCCCTCTCTGGCTGTCCTTATCAGAAACTTCGCTTTTAACTTGCCCGGCAAGAAGAAAATTATTTTTTTGCCGGATTTGCCTATCCCTGATGTTCAGATATAACAGCCTGAACAGTTTATAGGTTCTCAGCCGAAAGAATTGATTGTATAACGCCGTCATTAAAGACTTGCTTTCGGAATATTTGTTGTAACCAACGTAATTCCAGTTATTAGCTCCGCCGGTCATCATAATAATAAGATCCGGTTTTACGTTATCTATGTCTTCCTGCAGTTTATCAATAAGCTGCGCCGTATTTTGACCGAGCTCGCCCTTATTGACTACTACAAACCGCTTCCCTTTAAGATTTGAATTTAAAAGCTGCTCCAGCTGCTTAGGATAACTCTCGTTTACCGCAGCGCCAATCCCAAAGGTAAAAGAATCACCTAGACAGAGTATAATGTAAGATTCTTTATCCCGATGAATCTTCTCATCCTCCCTACTTCTAAAAGAGCTGATACCCATTATCCAAAGACTCGCCTCCAGTAAACATAAGATTACGGATACGCTCAGCAGTAAAACGATAAGTTTTTCTTTCATATTTTCGAGTGGATTAAATTATCGGATTAAGGATGGTTTGTTTGTCATTATACACCTGTCGAGAGTCGACTGTCAAGAATTCCCCCGTCTTACTGTCTAACTGCCTGTATTTTGCTGTATTGCTGTCAAAAAAAATACCTTTTTTGACTTAAATTAAGGTATAATTAAAAATGGTCGAAGAGCACTAAAATTGAGCTTTATTTATTCCATATGAGAATAGCACTTTTAAGGCTACCAGTCTTAGAAAATAAAAACAGAAACCGGCTGATCAATCCCAGCAGCTTTATTTCTTCACAGCTCTATCATCAATGGCTTACCCGTTATCCTCCCATGGGGCTCTTATATTACGCCTCACTGCTAAAACAAAAAGGCCATGAGGTCAATCTTATAGATGCCGAATTAATGAGTTGTAGCGTAAAAAGGGTCTTTTCCAAATTAAGCAAATTTAAACCTGACATTGTCTGCTCATCGGTAAACATATTTGTTCCCCGGTTCGAATTTAACTGTTTGAGGCAACTAAAAGATAAACTAAAATTTGTCCTTATTTGCCGTGGGCACTTTCCCCGTCTTTATCCGGAAGAAACTATTAATAATCCCCACGTAGATTTTGCCTTTACGGGTAAAGGATTTCATTCCATCTGCCAGCTAACCGAAGCCATCCAGCGGGGTAGAGACTATGCCGCAATACCAGGGATCATTTATAGAAAAGGAAAGGAAATAATCAAGACCCCTGAAGAGCCACTTTTTAAGTTGGATGACCTGCCTTATCCTGCCCGCGAACTTCTGGATAACAGTATCTATACGTCGGCATTAAGTACTAGGGACAAATTCACTACCATAATCGGCAGTGCCGGATGCCCCTATTCCTGTACTTATTGCGAAGAGAAAAATACTCCGTTTCAGACTCGAGACGTCAATAATATAATAGCAGAAATGAAGGAATGTAAATATCGGTTCGGCATAAACGAAGTATTCTTTTTTGACCCGACCTTCACCATTGACCGCGCAAGGACAATGGATTTCTGCCAAAAGCTGCTGAAGGAAAATTTAGAGATGAAGTGGGTAATACGCACTCGGGCTGACCTTGTAGATGCAGCCCTGCTTGAAGCGATGGCTAAAGCCGGATGCATTAAAATACATTACGGTCTGGAGTCAGGCGACCAGGAAATATTAGACAAACTGAAGCGTAACATAAAATTAGAGACAATGAAAAAAGCCGTGGAACTCAACGTTAAAAATAAAATCGCGGTATTCGGCTATTTTATGATTGGAAATGATGGCGAGACTATAAATTCAATTAGAAAAACAATCGTGTTTGCCAGATCGCTGCCTTTAAACTTTGCGCAATTCACACAGGTTGCCCCGATACCCCAGACCGATGTCTTTAAAGCCTCTTGTGAAAAATTAAAGGTTGATTTATGGCTGGAGAACTATCGTAAGGTGTCTCTTGCTACAGATGTGTGGAAGTCACAAAAGACCGATTTGTCCAATAAGACGCTGCGGCAGTGGACGAATAAGGCATACCTTGCATTTTATCTAAGACCCTCTTATTTATGGCGTACGCTCAATTTAAGATATGCGCCGTTTTATATTGTCAGGCAGCTGAAAATATTTTTTATAATCCTGAGGCTTAAGCTGGCGAATTTCTTCGCTTAAAAACCGCATTATTTTTCTCGCTTTATCCACCCTTATTATAAAATGGAACAGCTTTATACTGCTTAAAGCGTCTGGTTGATAAAATTTCCGTAAGGTATCGTACAGTTGACACAATGTCCTACGCCTTGCGAAACATCCATACAAACCGTTTTTCTTAAATCCTGGTGTATTGATGAGTTTTTGAGCTCTTGGATATCCTTTTCCAGCAAATTACCAGAGGGTTTAGCTGTGCGATAAAAACAGCATGGGATAACATCACCGTTCCACAAGACGATAAAACTCGCCCAGAGCCACCAGCAAGGTTGCCGTTTAACCGCAGGATCCCTGTAAATCCTTCTTATTAATCCGGGGTTTCCGGGTAAAAGATGCTTTGTCCTATCCCCGATACCGATGGGTTTAAATTCCAGATTATCTACCCCTAAATCTGACGCTATTTTTTTTATAAGCGGGATTTCATGTTCATTGTGCTCCATGACCATAAATTGAATTGTGATTATCGGCCACCGCCGCTTTAAATTTTTCTTGGCCGCGACCAATACCTTGACATTATCCAGCACAATATCCAAATCCCCTTTTTTGCGGTAACGCTTGTAGGTCAAAGAAGTAGCTCCGTCTATTGATACGGTTAACAGGTCCAAACCGCTTCTTATCAGTTTCTGCGCATCTTCCTTTTTTAAATCCTGCAGGCTTGTGCTTAAATAAGTGGCGACTCTGTTTATATGCGCATAATGAATCATATCATAGATATGTTCATTAAGCAGAGGGTCACCTGAGAAATGTAAAGCAGCCAGGCAGGTATAATCTTTATTTATATCTATAACCCTCCTGAAATCAATAAAGGACATCTTCCCCGCCGGATAATCCGGGTTCTTCTCTAAACAGTAAACGCATCCAGCATTGCAGATATTTGTCGTATCAATCTTGAGAAAATAAGGCCTCCCCTTGATTATTGGCCTGCGTAATTTTCTTTCGCCTTCGACCAGGATTAAATTCAATAATTTACTGAGAGTTCCGTATCTTGCGAATAATAACAAACCGGACAATAACCTTTTCCAGATCAGGGCAGATTCAATGCTAAATAACCGATAACTGGTTTTTCGTTCGTTAAACATATTTTAAAACGGCCTTTTTAACTACCCGGGCAATAAACGCTACATTTTTATCGGTTAGCTCGTCAGACATGGGAAGCTGAAGATTGCTGCTGTAAATATAAAGTCCATTGGGACAACTATCCTGGTTTACGGGGTCAAAAAAACAATCTCCGCCGATTTCACCTTTTAGGCCGCAATCCACGCCATAATACATCATCTGTTCCCTGATTCTCTCAAGATTCAAACCTGCCGCGTCAAGATTAACCACATAACTACAATATTCTCTTCTCACATCAGCATTGTCTTTTTGAGGTATAACTGGTGAGTTTAAAAACCATTTGCCGTATTCAGCTGCTATACGCTGCCGTCTGACATTTTGAACTTCCAGCAATGACAACTGTCTTAATCCCATTAATGCCTGCAGATCGGTAAATCTGAGGTATCTATGGGAATTTCTTTCATAATATAAAGCTACAAGCCTGTCAGGCCATTTCAGGCTTAAGACATAAGCCCACAGAGGGAAGAAAGGGCTATTAATAAATATATATCTTACAAGACCAAAAAAAATCTTATTTAACACCTTCAAGGAATTCCTGAATTTAGGAGTACTGCGATTAAGTATCTTTATGCGCTGCCTTAATTGTTCGGCCAGTTGCTGACTGTCGGTGGTAACTACCGCTCCCCCGAAAGTATTAATCAATTTATCGGTTTCAAAACTAAATAAAGCGGCATTGCTTAACGACCCCACTTTCCTGCCTTTAAATACTGCTCCCAGTGCCTGCCTGCAATCTTCTATCACCAATAAGTCATACTTTTTCGCTATTGCCGTTATTTTTTCCATATCAGAAGGCAAACCGAACATATGCGTAGTTAAAATAACCCTGGAATCCGGTGTAAGCGCCTGTTCTATCAAGTCGGGATTAATATTAAAAGACTCTCTGCCGACATCCACTAATTTAGCCTTGAAACCTCCTGACTCCAGCAAAGATACCAGATGTTTAGAGGCATAAGCAGACATAATTATTTCGCTGCCTTTTTTCAAATTCATGCTATCCAACACCATGTTCAGACCGACACCTGCAGAGCCGATAGCAACAGCGTACTTGGTACCAACGTATCGACAGAAAGCATCTTCAAACAGCGCCAGGTATTTACCTTTTCCCACTTCTTCATGAATAACTTTTCCTATGATGTCTAGAACGATACTCCTGTAAAGGCGCATCTTAGCTCTTCTTAACATGTCATTCAATTACTTCTCAATATAAAATAGACTGAATTTATCTTCTGGCGTCCAGCCAAGACTGGGCTGTTTTTATTAAAGACTCTTCTGTCTTAAATTCCGCTTTGTATCCCAGGGACTTTATTCCAGTCATATCAAGAATCCGGTCATTAATAAAAACTTCCAGCTTCTTACCGAGGTAAGGGATATTCTTTAACAAAGGGGTTAACCCGACAGGTAAAATCAACGGCGGACGGATTTTGATCGTTCTGCTTAAAATAGTAAAAATCTCCCGTAATGTCAATATATCGTCATCGGCGACAAAATACGCCCCTCGCAAAAGCTCATCCTGTCTGAGCGCCAAAAGAAGTGCATTAACTACATTCTTGACGTAAACCATATGCCATTTGGCGTTTCCGCCGTTTACCAGCGGAAACAGACGATGTCTTAGCAAGAAGAAGATCGGGTCCAGACGAGGATCAACCTCTCCGTACACCGAACAGGGTCTTAGGATAGCCACCCTCAGACCTTTATTCCTGAATTCCAGAACTTCCTTTTCCGCTTCTACCTTAGAAAGCCCGTAAATGTTGGTGGGATTATAACGAAAATCCGGCTTTATAGGTATTTCTTTATTGCCGCTTACCACTGCAACCGAACTCAGATAAATAAATCTGTCTACTCCTAATTTTAATGCTAGTTTACAGATGTTCTGCGTGCCGACGACATTAGTTTTATATAACTGCGGCCAGTTGGTGAATTTCATACGCGCTGCACAATGAAAAAAGGCATCGATTTTAGGAAAGACGAACTGCTCCAAACTGTCCGGACAGCTGATATCCGCATAACTAAGGTTGACTCCGAGATTTTTAAGAAAAACAGCGTTACTTGTTTTTCTGACAATTGCATACAATCGGTGGCCTCCCTGATGCAAGGCCTCCACCAGATACCTTCCAATAAATCCTGTGGCACCCGTTATTAAAATATTGATACGGTCTCCTTTTTGTTTAAAAACATTCAGTGGCTGCCTGCTTAAGCTTCAAACAGGCTTCTTTAGCCATCCAGCCTTATTTTTCCAGAAGATAATTCTCCAAGACCAGGCAGTCCATCCGGGTTTTTTGGAAACAATCTAGCGCCTCCTGCGGCGAACAGACTATGGGTTCACCTCTTAAATTAAACGAGGTATTAACAATCAGCGGAATACCGGTGATATTATAAAACTCATTAATTAATTCCCAGAATTTGGGATTTGTTTTTTTGTTCACAGTCTGCACTCTGGCAGTTCCGTCCACATGCGTTACCCCCGGGATTAAATTCTTTTTCTCTTCTCTTACCCGGGGGGCTAAAAGCATAAAAGGGGAAACGTCTTTTATTTTGAAAAATTCTTCCGCTTTTTCCTCCAATACTGCCGGGGCATAAGGTCGAAACGACTCCCTGTTCTTTACCTTAGAGTTTAAAATTTCTTTTATATCAGGATTACATGGATTAGCCAGTATTGAACGGCTGCCCAGGGCCCGGGGACCAAACTCCATCCTTCCCTGAAACCAGCCTATAATTTTATTTTGGGAGATTTTTGCGGCTATATATCTTGCCAGATCAGGTGCGTTCATTTCCTTGAAATCAACACCCCGGTTTATCAATAACCTCTTTATGCTCTCGGGGCTGAATTCAGGCCCCAGATAAGCGTCATTCATCACATAATCTCTTTTATTCTTCAGAAGGCAATTATTCAGATACACCGCTACTCCTAAAGCCCCTCCGCTGTCTCCGGCGGCCGGCTGGACAAATACTTTTCTAAACGGTGTCTCTTCAAGCAGTTTGTGGTTTATGACGCAATTAAGAAATAATCCTCCGGCCAGACAAAGATTATCCATCTTTGTCTGCTTGTGAAGATTCCTGGCAATCAGAATAATTGCCTCTTCGCAAAATTGCTGAAGACTGGCGGCAATATCACAGTGCCTTTCCTCTATTTTACTTTCAGGCTCCCTTTCTTTACCAAAGGCATTTATAAATTTCTTACTGAACATGCGTCTGCCTTTATTAAAGCCGAAAAAGCTGTGGTTTATTTTAAAACTGCCGTCTTCCTTAATCCTGATAATCTCTTTTAACTTGTCCACATAAACAGGCTTCCCGTAACCGGCCAGCCCCATGACCTTGCCTTCTCCTTCATTAGCCTCAAAACCAAGATAGGTGGTAACTGCGGTATAAACAAGGCCCAGCGAATCCGGAAAGTCAATTTCGTTATGTATTTTAATAGTACTACCCCTGCCAACGCCGCAAGTCAAAGTAGTCCATTCCCCCACTCCATCAGCGGTCAAAACAGCTGCCTCTTCAAAGGGAGAAACCAGAAAAGCGCTGGCAGCATGGGAAAGATGATGCTTAATAAATATAACTTTACCCTCAAAACAAAGCTCTCTTTTTAATACCAGCGGCATAATCAACCTGTCCTCCAGCCAGCTGGGAAGCGTATCGTAGAAATTCGCGAAGGAAAAAGGATATGATCTTAAATGGCTTGAAATTACCCGGGAAAATTTCAGGTAAGGCTTTTCGTAGAAACCTATATAATCGATATCATAAGCGGTCAACCCGCCAGCCTGCAGACAGAAATTTATGGCGTTGATGGGGAAATCAGAACAGTTTTTACGGCGGTTAAATCTTTCTTCCTGTGCGGCTGCGATTACCATGCCGTCTTTCAAAAGGCAGGCAGCGGAATCGTGATAAAAGCAGCTTATTCCCAGAATATTCATCAGAATATACCTTTAAAATCAGGCTTTCAAGAATGGATGAACCGCTTTAGATGCCGGCATAGATAAAAGATATCACTGCCGCCGGTCCTATATAATAAACCAGCAATGCAAGCAGCACCAGCATAATCAATATCGGCGTAATAAAATATAACTTATGCTTTTTTATCAGAAAAAACATCTCTCTGAAAATATAAATAATCTTACCCACATCTTCCCCCTTTTTCAGGACTGTCTTAAGCTGTCTTCCATATCAGCTTCATAACCTTCGGACTTAACCCAAAAGGTATTTCGCCGCTCTTTACCAATGCCTAACAGCCTCCTGTTAAAAATTATCGCAAAGATGAAAGTAATGCCGAAACCGATAAAATAGATTAAGAAGAGAAATACTGCAATCAGAATCTTTTGCACTATCCTGATAGTTTTTCTGACTAAATTCTTCAAGTGCTTCACAGCTTTAAGGTGTAAACTTACAATTTATCTTGTCTAAAATCTCCACAACCAGTTTATCATCGAAATTTATCTCTAACATATTTAAGGCCTCTGCCCTGGTCAAGCCTCCCTCCCTGATCATCCTGCTCATCTCTATATGATAATGGGTATAGCCGTAATTTTTCATATTCAGATATACGTTAACAAAATTCATCAGGCAATTCGTCGAATTCCGGGGATAGCTTAAGGTAATGGGACGCCATTTCAATTCGTTTTTCAAGATCTCGATTACTTTATCGTATTCCAGGGCAAGATACCAGTGCGGGGAAATGATCTCGGTTTTAAAAGTCTTGCGCCCGGCAATTATCGCCTCCCGCATATTTCTCGGAAAATCTTTATATTTAGGATTAGAGCGCAGATAGCGCAAAACAAAATCCGCGGTATTTTTGGACATCGAGCCATATTCCGTCGGCGGCTCGCCTTCTAATTGAGCCTGTCCCATCGTCCACCCGGCGACTATGAGATGGATATTGTAGCGGGCGGCAAATTCATTGGTAAACTTAATATACCAAAGGGCGCAGACATGGCATATAGGAGCTTGCGTCCGGCTTTCCACTATAAGGCGGAATACCTCTTTCATAAAATCGGTTTTAAAATATACCCAGTCCACCCCCAATATATTAACCGCATTTCTTACATTCGCCAGCGCTTCCTCATTTTCTAAACCATGGTCAAAAGTAAGAACCAAAGGGTTCATGCGGTATCTTTTTTTCATATAATAAAGGCTTGCGACGCTGTCTTTACCGCCGCTGCACATGACCAAACAATCATACTTTCCCTTGCCTTTATAAAGGTTTATCCTCTTGACCAAGTCCGATTCCAGATAAGCCTGGTTTTGCATCCGGGACTTGTTCGTTTCGAACTCAACGCAAATATTACACAGCCCTTCGCTGTTCAACCAGATATCCGGTTTACGCTCCGGCAATACGCATCTTTTACACAACATAATAACCCTTTGACTTTAAACTATTGACGCCTCGATCTAATTCTTGCCATCCATTGCCTCTAACGGCATGAATATTATACTACAATTTGCGGCGAATTTAATCCTTTATTAAATACTCGTATAGACAACGCGTTTTCTCTATCATCTGTCCTTCTGCAAAACCGCTAACCAGAAATTGTTGGGCATTTCTCCCTGTTTGTTTCCTTAAGGCTTCATCATTCAACAAAAGAATCACCTTACGGGCTATCTTTTCAACATCGCCTGGAGGAACCAAGAATCCCGTTTTTTCCCCTAAAACAACTTCGGAAATGCCTCCGGTATCGGTGGCGACAATCGGTAAAGATGCTGCCATGGCTTCCAACACCGAAATGGGCAAACCTTCCCACAAAGAGGTGAGCACGAATACATCCATTGCCGAAAGTAACCTCGGTATATCTTTCCGCCAGCCGGTCAAGATTAGATCCTGCTTGAGACCGGACTTACTGATTAAATCTTCAACAGGCCGGCGTAATTCGCCTTCGCCGACTAAAATAAATTTTGTATTGGGTAACGCCTGTTTGATTAAAGCAGCCATACGGACAAAATCTTGGGGAGATTTCTGAGGTTTAAAACAAGAAACCATTCCTACTGTGAAATCGCCCGGTTTAATTCCCAATTCCTCTCTTACGGAAAAATCCTTTAAACCAAAACTCTCATGGGCAATGCCGTATCGGATAACTTCGTATTTATCCTCGCGGGCGATGCGGTTATTCAAACCTTTTTGTTTATCATAATAGGAAACAACTATTAACTTATCGGTAAAGACCGCGGTAATCCTTTCCAAAAAGATGTAAAGACTTCGCACCAAAGCCGTTTGAAAATCATTGAATGACCAGCCATGAACAGTATGCAGTATATGTTTAACTCCGGCTAAATTTGCAGCCCAGCGTCCTAAAATTCCTGCTTTCGAGCTGTGCGTATGAACAATGTCAATTCCGTTGTTTCTGATAAAAAGACAGAGCTCAAACAACGCTAATAGATCCTTCAAGGGGTTTATCGAACGCTCGAGGAAACGGGATTTCTGTATTTTGAGGTTTTCCATCAAAAAAGCTTCTTGAAGCAATAGTCCATCCTGTGCAGTAAAAAGAAATACATTAAACCTTTCTTTATTCAAACCCGCAATAAGACTTAAAAGATGTTTCTGCGCTCCCCCTAATTCCAGTTTGGTAATCACATAAAGCAAATTAATCTTATTCATAGGTTATTACAGTTTTGATTGCGGAAAAGTTCAAGGAGAAGTAAATCATTATTAGTCTAGAAAAACTGGAAGTTAAGGCAGGAATTTTTCTTATGTCTATCAAAACTTGTTCCTCAAAAGAACCAAAATAGCAGAATGTCCAACCACAACATATTTCTTTCCTTCGTAATCGATTTCAATCCCGGAGTTTCTCAAGAAAATACAATAATCTCCCTCTTTGGCTTGCAAAGGCAGATATTTGCCCTCCCTTTCGGGTGGTTTTTTACTTTATATCCGGTATTATGCGTTACCGTGGCTATGTAGGAAACACCTTCGAACGGCTGCTTCAGGACAAATTCCCAGCCCGCGGGGACGACAAAAGGAGAAGGAGGAACGATTATTCCCAGACACGGCTTAGTACTATCGGTTTTTTCAGGATGTAAAGCCTGTTTTTTTATTTGTTCAAGGGTATTCATTCTTTAGTATTATGAATTCACTGCTCTCAAAAAAACGCCTAAAAAAAATCGGCTCAATACTCTTTTATTCTAAGCACATTTTTCAGTAATTTCTGATGGTAATTCTCATCCTGTCCCATGGATTTCAACCAGGAAAAAAGTCTCTGTTCGAGCTCATAGGCAACTCTCTTTTCTTTATCCACCAGATTATTCAATTCACGAGGATCATCTTTTAAATTATAAAGTTCCTTCCCGCCGTTTTCCATTGTATATATAAACTTCCAGCCGTCATTAGTGCGGATTGCCCTTTTACTGGTGTAATACCGGTAGTCTGTCTCGCTGAATGACTCCAGGTCCAAATGTTTGCCTTGCATAAAAGGTATGAGACTGACCCCCTTCATCTGGTCCTTTACTTTCTTGGAGACTTTAACCTCCAACAAATCCAGCAAAGTAGGCATAATATCTATGCCCCTTACCTGGTCTTCGATCACCTTGCCTGCCTTTAAATCAGGCAACCAGACAATCAAAGGCACATGAATAAGTTCATCATACAGCGAAAAGCCGTGATCAAACCTTTTATGCTCATAAAATTCCGTGCCGTGGTCTGCAGCCAGGATTATAATCGTCTTATTTAATAATCCCATTTCTCTAAGTTCATCGATAAATTGCTTAAACCTTGCATCCACATCGTTGATTTTTTCGTCATACAGCGCCCTCCAGAACCTTACATCTGAGTCGCTTAAAGTTATGAAACCTTTTTCCAGGCCTTCTTCCCTTAATCTTGCCTGTTCATCTTTACCTCCCGCAAGCGTACCTTTATAATCAAAATCCAAAAATCTCTTCGTATAACCGTTGGGCGGGTCATACTGTCCGTGACAGTCGTAACCGTGCAGGAACATAAAGAATTTTTTCCCCCGATTCGCTTTCAGCCATTCCAGTGCCTGCGGTATGCTTTTATCCATTCCGCCGAATTTCGGACCGTCAAAATACTTATCAAATCCCTGACTGTACCCAAAATGTCCGCTTACGCCTGCATCACCGGTAAACCCGCCGGATATATAACCGTTCGCATGTAAAACTTCAGCCAGTGTGACTACTGCGGGAGCGAGCTGTTTAAGGTTGGTTAAAATTTGTTCTTTTGTATTGTATGTGGAGTACTTATTAATGCACTTGTGTTCTGAAGGGTACAACGAAGTAAACCAGCTCATTGTGGATGGGACGGTCCAGGATGCCTGGGTTGTGGCATTTTTGAATAAAAAACCTTCTCTGGCGAACTGATCAATGGTGGGAGTGGTATCCCTGAAATAGCCTAAGCAACCGGTATGCGCGGCCTGAAGCGCATCAAAAGAAACCAATAAAACATTGTAGCCGGAAAAGTTAAAATCTTTTTTTCGTTCTGCAAGGGCAATTGCGGGTATGAGAAATACGACAGCTGCAATCAAGAAAAATAGCCTTAAATTTTTTTTAGGAACAAACATCTACATCCTCCGTGAGTAAATTTTATCGCCTTCTACCAATAACCTGTCTTGCGGATACGTTCTTTAGTCTGCTCGTCTATGTCTTGGTCGAATTCGTCTTCCTTCTCTTTATATCTGATTAAACTGCTCAGCTTCGATTCTAAACGCCTCCTTAACTCTTTGGCGATTTTCTTCCTTTTATTGCCAAGTTCATTTCTCTCCCTTTTATCATTTACAAGATAGAAAAGCTGCTCTTCTGTCTTATATCCTCCCTGGTCATTGTTTTTTAGATACTGCGACCATAACTCCGGATTACTCCAATATAACTGCTTGACTAATTTCCATTTTTTCGAACGGATACTGCACAAATTTGCTAAAGTCTGCGCGAATACATACTCATTAGTCAAAGCATCTGCTTTGCCTTCCATCAGCCCCAGCAAACTTATACCTTGAGCTTGCTGGGGGATGGGTATGCCTAACAAATCCAGAACAGTAGGAAGGATATCTATACTCTGCACAAGTTCTTCACTGCGGACTGGCTTATTTAAATCGGGGATATAAAACAGTAACGGCACGTGTATGGATTCATCGTATAATGTTTTGCCGTGTCCTATTGCATCATGTTCATTATATTCATTGCCGTGATCCGCTGTAACAATAATTATAGTCTTGCGGTAAAGGTCTAACTCTTTTAATCCTTTTACCAGTCCTGCCATTGTTTTATGGTCAAATTCATATATGGCACTGTCTAACAAAGACAAAAGATCCGAAAATTCACCTGCATTTAACGAATGCAAATAAGATAAATAAAATTGCCTGCTCCATTCTTTTAGTAAAAACCTTTTTCCCCAGGGTTCAAGCATTAGCACACCGTTTGGTTTTGCCTGAGAAAAAGGCAGCATAAAGTACTCTTTATTCTTTTCAACCCAGTCTTTGCCTAAAAGTTGATAAAGTGTTTCAGGGTGGTCTTTAAGGGTGCATTGCCATTTCACCCATTCTTTTTCTTCGAGTGCATCCAAATCATGTGTGATTTTTTTGGAAACACTGCGAGAAAATTTATTATCAAATCTAAGAAAAGGAAACCAACTCTCATGCGGCTCGTAAGAATGAATCGTTAAGAAAAACGGTTTCTCACAATTTTGCTTTATCCAATCCAATATTGTTTTATAGTTCTCTAAGCTGGGAAGGTATTTTTTTAGATATAGTTCATTTTTTTCAGAAAAACCTCGCAGTAAACCTTTTGCTGCTCCCGTGTGAGGATCCATAGAAAAACCGAACCAGGCAGTTTTATATCCATAGGTATCCAATATTTGCGCTAAAGTATAAACTTTTTCTGGGAGTTTATCCTTAAATACATGTATGTCTTCGTGAGAAAACGGATACAGCGAAGTAAAAATCGAAGCAACGCTGGCTATGGTCTCTGTAGATTGGCTAAAAGCATCTGTAAAAATGATACCCTGTTTTGCCAATGCGTCCATGTTTGGAGAGGTATTCTTGGAATAACCGTAACAACTTAAGCGGTCAGGGCGCAAGGCATCAAGTATAATTAAAATCACATTGCACTCTTTGTATTTGCCGGATAACTGCAATGGCCCTGCGGAAAAACAAAGTTTAGGTTTGTCAATGAGGAAAAAAATTGCCAGAACCAATAAAATCCGGCAGGGTATTTTTTTAAAATCCACCTTATGTCGTTTCCCCATATGAAAAATTTTCATGCCCTTTCTACCAATAGCCTGTCTTGCGGATACGTTCTTTGGTCTGCTCGTCTATGTCTTGACTGAATTCATTCTCTCTCTCTTTATATCTGAATAAACTATTCAGCTTTGATTCCAGACGCCCTCTTAATACGTCAGCAAACTCTTTTCTTATATTGCTTGTGTCATTCATCTCTTCTCTGTCATCTACGAGATAAAAAAGTTCCTCACCTGCCTTATCTTCATTGCGGCCATTATCTTTTATATACTGCGACCATGCCGCCTGATCAATCCAATTCAATCTCTTAATTAATTTCCATTGCTTCGAACGGATACTGCACATATTTTCTAAAGTCTGCGCGAATACGTATTCGTTAGTCAAAGCACCGGGTTTGCCTTCCACAAGCCCCAGCAAACTTATACCTTGAGCTTGCCGGGGTATGGGAATAGCCAATAAGTCAAGTACAGTGGGTAAAATATCTATTCCCTGCACCAATTCTTTTATTTCCCTTTTCCTGTTCAAGCCAGGCAAAACAACTATAAGAGGGATACGGACGGATTCATCGTACAGATAATAACTGTGGCCGATATGACCGTGCTCTTTATATTCATTGCCGTGATCTGCGGTGATGATAATTATAGTTTTGCGGTCAAGCCCCTGTTTTTTTAATTCATTTACCAAATCCGCCAGGTTATTCCGGTCGAATTCGTATATGCTGCTGTCCAGCAAAGATAATAAGTCCGATATTTCTTTTTTGTCTAAGGAATAAAAAAAGGAAATCAATGTCTTTCTCCATTCCGAGTAAATTAAGCGCTCTTGCTGCTTCTCGTCCAATGCTGGACAGTTATTACCGTTTTTTCTACGGGAAAACTGTAGCCATCCCTTCCAATTCGGACCCAATTCATCCAAAGAAGCCAATAATTTCGGCGAGACGGTACGGGAAAAGGCGTTATCGAATCTACATCGGGGAAAGAATTCCTCGTGTGTCTGATAAGAATGGACCGTGATAAAAAAAGGTGAACTCCCGTTTTCCCGTATCCAGCTGAATACTTTTCCGTATTCTTTTAAATCAATGGGATTTTTCTTGGGGAACAGATCGTATTTTTCCGTAAAGCCGTTAAGCAAACCCTCTGCTGCGCCGGAATGAGGATCATTTATATTGCCCCACCAGACAGTTTTATACCCGTATATACCTAACACTTGTGCCAAAGTATAGATCCTTGGCGCGAGTTTATCTTTAAATACATAAACCATCTGGTGGGAAAATGGATAGAGCGAGGTAAAAATCGAAGCAACACAAGGCATGGTCAAAACGGACTGGCTGAATGCATTTGTAAATATTGCGCTATGTTCGGCTATGGCGTCCAGATTAGGGGAGGTTTTTTTCGGATAACCATAACAACTCAGATGGTCGGGACGCAGCCCATCCAGGATTATTAATATAACATTATACCCCCTGTATTTACCTGCTAATTCTTGAGAATCCTTTGCAAAACAAAACAGGGTTTGACATATCAAAGATAAGATAAACAGGATAAATATGAAAATCTTTGCAGTTTTAAACTGATGATGAATCATACGCTTAATTTTATTTTTCAGGTGGATAAACTTTATGACTTACTGGTTTTCAATATTTGTAATAATCCGCCGGCACAGTCTGTGCGATATAATTCACTGCCTCAATAATGCATACCCGTATGGCTTTTTCCATAGGTGTATTGGCATAGAGCGATAATCCAGCCGCCGTCAACGCTGTTTCTCGCTAAACGGTCAGGATGCCAGGCCAAGATTCCATCGGCGGCACCGCGCTCAATCTGAAAGAGAATATCGTTGAACAGTGGGCGCCCTGGCTTCTTAACGGTCTTAGCTTCAATAATCTCCTTAACAACAAGAATATTCTCGCACTGAGCGTATTCTCTTAGTTCCTTAAGTTGCGCTTCAATAGAGAGGACTTGTCTATCGTCATCATCCGTGGACTTGCGGGCATATAAGTAGTATTTTGGCATGGTCTAATCCCTCCTTATAAAATTTATTGTTCTGTCGCTTGGCAGGAAATTTTAAGCCCCAAAAAAGATTTTTTGAAAATTTGCGGCTCGAACCTGAAACTAAAAGACACAAGTCTTTTAGTTTCATATAAAAAGCCCTACGACTTCATCGCGAAATCGCAGGGTCGTCTTAACTGGCGGACCCGTCTGCAACCAATTCGCACCTCATCCGAAGTCCAGGTAAAGATTATAATTCAACCACTGCAACGAATCCCATTATATCAAAAACTGGCAAAAAAGGTAGAAGAATTACTCCTGTTAGGAATGTCGTTTAGGGCTATAGGGAGAAGCTTAGGCGTAAACAAGAGAACTGTAATGAGGTCTTATAAGTATATTAATAGACCAACTTAACCCGGGAGCTAAAATGAGTTGAATATTCACTATTCGTAACGTTATATATCCTGAAGAAAAATACATATGGGCACAAGTCAGGATTATACATGAAACAGACAAGGCGATACTGGTAGATAATGACAGGAAATTCTGGATTCCAAAGTCGCGGATATATGGGATAAGAATAAGAAATAATATCTTTGAGATTTACGTTAAGGAAAGTAGCGTGGGATAATCCTCTTAGATAAATATTGCAAAAATTTAGCAATAGGATATAATTATTCCTTGGCACAGATGTTGCTTACCTAAAGAGGGTCGCATGCCCCTAGAAGTAAAACTCCAGCCTAAATTAACCTATAAGTTACGATTAACCCCTCAGATTAAATTAGCCCTTAATCTCTTGCAGTTACCCCTTGCACAGCTTAAAGAATACATTAAAGAGGAAATTGAAAAAAATCCTCTTTTAGAGCCTTATGAAGATACTGTTTCTTCAAAAGAAAAATTAGATGAAATCTTAAAAAAAGTCGAGAACCGAGAAAATAGAGAAGATGAATCTGATATATTGTGGACAGAAGAAGATGAAGATAAAAAACAATACAAGGAAAGCCTTATCAGCACCCCTCTTACATTGCAGGAACATTTATCAAGGCAATTGCACCTCTTTGCTAACTCTGAGGATGAACGCAAAGTCGGAGAATCAATTATAGGAAATATAAACGATAACGGATATCTTGACTGCCCTATAGATGAAATAGCAGAATCTAACAAAACAACAAAATCTCAAGTTGAGAAAGTATTGGCTCTTATTCACACTTTTGACCCTATAGGAGTTGGCGCAAGAGATCTAAAAGAGTGCCTTTGGTTACAGCTTAGGGCGAAAGGAGAAGAAAATTCTTTAGCGGGACAAATAGTGGATAAATACCTTCCTTTTTTAGAAAAGAAAAGGTATGAATATATTGCTAAAAAACTTAAGCGTTCTGTGGAAGAAATTAAAAACGCCATAAAAGAGATTGCCAAGTTCCAACCAAAGCCTGGCCGCTCCTTTAGCCAAGAAATAACTCAACGCCTAATTCCAGACGCGATATTAAAGAAAAATAAAGATGGATATGAAGTTATACCTAATGATTGGGAACTACCGCGCTTTAGCCTTAACGCTAAATATAAAGAGATGCTAAAGAAAAATGATACGCCTATAGAGGTTAAAGAATATTTGCAAGAAAGACTTAAAGCTGGGCGCTCATTGATAGATGCAGTGAATAAACGCAAAGAGACGATTCAAAAGATAATTGAAGAGATTGTCTATGCGCAAAAAGGGTTCTTAGATAACGGCGCAACACATTTTAAACCACTGACCTTATCCCAAATTGCAGATAGAATAGGTAAACATAAATCTACAGTAAGTAGAGCCATTAGTAACAAATATATTCAGACGCCATATGGTATCCTTGAATTAAGAGATTTTATAAATTCTGGGGTTAAGCAGGAAAATGGAGAGCTATTTTCCTCTAAGACAATCAAGGCGAAGATAAAAACCCTTATAGAAAGTGAAAAAAGAAAAAAACCTTTAAGTGATCTGGAGATATCCAACTGCCTTAAACAAGAAGAGATACTTGTTAGCCGCCGGACAATAACTAAATATAGACATCAACTAAAAATCCTACCTTCAAAATCAAGACGAGAATAAACCGCTAATCTTCTTTCTTAATAACCATCAAGCTTAAAAACAGGCTAATTGCGCTAAAAAGCAGAGAACCAAAAAATGCCGGCCAAAAACCCGATATGATGAAGCCCTTTACAATCTTGGAAACCAGATAAAAAAGAAATCCATTTATAAAGAAAGTAAATAAACCCAACGAGAATATGTTTATAGGCAGTGTAATTAATATTATAAACGGCCGTAAAATTGCATTGATTATCCCTAAAACCAAAGCAACTACAATAGCTGTGATAGGGCTGGCGACCTGTATTCCTTTTACAATATATGTAACTATAAGTATGGCCAAAGAATTAATTATCCACTTTGTTAGAAATCTTCCCATCTTAAAACCCCTGCCTTTCTTTTATTCTCCTATTTTGCCTTAAATAAATCTCCATATTCTTGGAGATACTTGCGCGAAATGGTATGGCAATTTGAACAATCCGGATTCTTGGAATTATAATTTGAACATAACAATAAGGTATTTGCTTCAACTAAAATATCTTGGGCGTAGTCTTGTTTTTCTCTAGGGCTTACCCTTTCAAGTTTTAAAATTATATTTTTTATTATTTCATCTGATTCACAAAAAATAGGACATTTTATATTATTTTGAATCGATTCTTCCATAGCTTTGAGTTTTTAAATTGGTTCCTTTTTATCCTATTTTATAATCATCTAATCAACAAAAATCTCAGCCTTTACAGATTGGCCTTAAAGACAAAAAGCAGACCGCATTCCTTGCATTTACAATGATGAAGATATATCTTGCCCTGCTCCAAAGATTCTTTTCTAAAGACAGTAAAACTTGACTTATTACACTCTGGGCAAAAGACTTTCTGTGTGGCTTGTTCTATCTTGGCTTTACGCATAAATTTTGCAAATTCTACCATACTTTAGCCTTCTTTGATAATTGCGCCTACAGGACAAACCTTAACGCACTCACCACATTCATCGCAATCAGCTAATATTACAAAATTATCGTTTTCGTCTTGCTCAATAGCCCCCATAGGACATTCTTCCGCGCAACGTTCGCATTGAGTACAATCTTTCGTAATTCTATAGGGCACGGTAATCTCTTATTTAGATAAACAATCGTTTTTCCAACAACAATTCATCTGGTCGCAATAATCTTTGGCTGTACCAAAACAAGGGAAATTGCCTTCGCTAGTCTGAATAGAGCGAACCAAATCTTCTTTTTTCATCCCTATTTTAGGTTTTATTCCCAATTTTATTGCTTTTTCTTTCAATTCTCTTGATTCCATTTTTCCTCCTCCCTTGGCTTAATTTATCCCGCGCTTTTTGCGAATTTTCTTCTTAACGTTCTCTATTAGACAATCATCATAAAGATTACACAACCTACAGCAAATATCCTTTTCTCCTTTTTCGCCGCGATACCACTTAGTCTTACATACTCCGTACTGTTGACAATTTTCACAGCATATTCCAAAGTCTCGAGGTTCCATTCATGAACCCCGCACCAAAATTTTGGTGCGGGGTGAAGAATCGATTATTTCTTGCCCAAAATCTTAAACATACCTGTACCGCAATCAGGGCATTTCCCCTTCATTGCCTTGCGACCATTCTTCATAGTTACTTCTTTTGCATCCTTCATCTCTTTTTTGGCTTTACACTTAAGGCAATATCCTTCCATTTTAACTCCTTCCGATTTGATTATCGGTGTTGACCTATTCTTTTCTCTATATAATCAACCACATCTCCTACTTTGGTCATCTTCTCAGCATCTTCATCCGGAATCTCTATTCCAAATTCTTCCTCCAAAACCATGACTAACTCTATTGAATCGAGGGAATCTGCCCCTAAATCATCTACAAAAGAGGTCTCTGGTGTGATGTCTTCAGGTTTTGCTTTTAATTGAGTGCAAATAATTTCTTTTATTTCTTCAAATAAGTCAGTCTTCATGCCTCAACTTTAGAAATAAGATATCTACTTAATTCTTCAAACCGTTTTCTATTTTTAGAATAAAAAGGAAGTAATCGATGGTATTCCCTTACTTTCTGCACATTCTTTATCTTTTTAATTTGAATGTCTCTAGGTAGTTTGGGGTTGATATTATGATAGGCACCGATAAAAAGAATACCGGTTTGGTCTTGAGGTAGAGACTCATCTATTCTTTGGGCAATAAATCTGTCTCTTTTATTTAAAAGTGTATTTTTAGTCAACCTATATTTTATAAATCCAAATAATTTCTCAAGCTTTGTCTTAGCCTGAGTTATCTTAAGCAACTTATCGCGCTCTTCTTTAACGAGATTGAAATCTTCAGTCTTTACTAAAGTGGCTCCTTTTTTAAGGAGCCTTGCGACTAATTCGTAATTTCTACTTCCTAAATTTAGCCCTTCCTCAACTATTTTTTCTCCTATTTCTCCTTCGGCGACCATTCCGTCTTGATATATTTTCATTCCGGATACATCTACAGAAATAAAATAATCTGATATAGCATCCCAGAAGCCCTCAACTGTCCTCTGATGTTGTCTCCAAACATCCTCTCCTAAATCTGCAATGCCTCTTTTCGTTACATCTTTTGCCAAAGAACCGAGGTCTGCACTGGTATGAATAACTGGGACATAAATCAGTGTTCTCATAATGAGATGTGGCTTTGGCTATTGGAGCCAAACCACTGCCCTCTGGCTTGCGGAATAAGCTATTTCGCCTTAATTTTTTCTTCCAGGCGATCTAATCGTTTTTTAAGCGCTATATTCTCTTTTTCTATCTTGGATTCTTTAGCCTTGCTAGATAAATAAGAATCCTGCTGCCACCAGTTTATGCCCATCTCCATAGCCTTATCAACAGAAGCAACTAAGAGTCTTATCTTAATATTGAGAAGGTCGACATCAGCAAGTTGAATTTTTATATCTCCGGCAATCACAATTCCTTTATCCAAAACCCTCTCTAAGATATCCGCAAGATTAGTAGCTTCAATTGCGTGAACCATTTTTGCTTCAGCCATAGTTTTATCCTCCTTCTTATTATACCAGTTTTTTTGCTTTTATAATCAGATCAACTGTCCTCTTACGTAAGTTCGCAATAAAACGACAACTACTACAGTCTAATCTCTTTTCATCATAATCTGGGCAATTAAGTAGAATATCTGTTTCTTTCTTGAGCTCCTCAGAGACTCTAGCTTTTTCCTGCACTCCCTTAGCATTATTAATATTATTTGTAAGTTCCTTTATTATTGGCTCTTGTTTCTGAAATATCGGACAATTTATTTTAGGATTATCTTTATCCATCTACATTAAATCTCCTAAAGGACCTAAATTTAGATTTAGCTCTTCATCTTTAAGCCCGAAAATCTCCTTTAGTTCCTGCATCTTATTTTCTAATTTTAAAAGAGTTTCTCCCATTTGTTCAATTTCTTCCTCACCGAGAGAACCACCTTCTATTCTTCTCATTGCCTGTTTTTCAAGCAGTTTCCTGATTAATTCTACAAGCGTAAGGACTAATTTTGCCAACCCCTTCTCTACATTTTTAGGATTAGCATCAATCCTTTTA